>ERZ1463038.613-NODE-613-length-12688-cov-15.081295_pt1 | contig 12688 bp, 25 predicted proteins | sample MGYA00564479_ERZ1463038 | MGnify/ENA primary metagenome ERZ1463038 (study PRJEB39244, sample SAMEA3635134) | Helicobacter pylori | study: EMG produced TPA metagenomics assembly of PRJEB11511 data set (Assembly of a 5300-year-old Helicobacter pylori...
CTAGGACGGAGTGGACGTCGATTACGAGGATTTTGGAGCTTTCGGCAGTGGTACCGCCGAAGCATGGCTGATCTCTCTCACGAATCAACTCCGAGCCAACCTACCGAGCCCGTACATTCTCACCCTGCGCCCGTTGCTCGTGAACGTTGTCATCGGGGGGCTCGCACAGGCCGTCGCGCTGATTTTCTTTTGCTCCAGCGTGGTTCACCGATGATTCGCGTCTTTGTGAGTCGGAGAAGGGACTGCTGGCCCATTGCTTAGGCGTTGATATCCATGTCAGATCCGGGCGGCGGCTACTTGCGAATCAACAACGTAGTTGGCGCGAAGATTGACTGGTACCATACTCAGGCAGGTCATCAATACACAAGCAGATGCTTCGAATACATAGCCTTATATTTCTCACCAGTTCTACAATCAAGGCGAAAATGAGTGTGAGCAGTATCTCGGAAACGGCGGCGGCGGCGACTGTTGGCGACTGCGACACTGATTGACACCCTCCAAGCAGACACCGACTGCACCACTCTGCTTACAAAGTCAAGCGTATTTAAGCACTCGTCTGTCTTCGAGATCAGTAAGAAATTTGCAAATTTCCTTGCTGGCGCCGGCGCCAGCGTCCGGCTGCGACTGACCACCGTCGCAGTCGCGAACGGTGTCCCGGCCAACAAGCTGGTTATCGGAAAGCCCACGATCCCTTCGAATGCAGCAAACGGATACTCCTCTACCCTCCGCACCTGTGTGCAGCAGGCGAAAGCTAGGGGATGGAACGCCGGTCAGCTCGGCATTCGCACTCGGAATGACAACTGCTGACCCGTTGGCACCTATGGCTCTCGTTCTGGCAATACCCCGATATTTATGATGGTGAGTGAGCCAATGGAATATTCGAAAATGCAGCTGACAATGCTTTCAAGGTTTCCTCGCTACTGTGGGTGCCGGTCAATTGTCATCGGCCGAACGGCTTCAAGCTGAACCTCAACCTTTTACAGGCTTGGGGATCACCAGGTCTGAACCAATCTTCATCTTCGACATCTTCAATACCCACTTCCAGTACCCGCACCAGCATTAGCTCTTCGGCATTCACGATGTCCCTTTCGTCCCCTTCGTCCATCCTTACTCCTTCATCCTCGGTCTTCAAGAGTTCCAGCCGAGTCCAATCATCTTCCAGTCTCAAATCATCCGGCTCTCTGTCCACTTCAAGTAAAGTTCCCACGTTTACCGTCTCCTCGGTAGCCTCGTTTTCGAGACTCTCGTCGTCCTCGGGATCTCGAACGAGCACTGGAAGCCCCACATCTGGAACCAATACTAGCAATTCATCGTCATCAATCACCTCTTTATCTTCATCGCGGTCTGGCACCTCGACCGTCACATCATCGAGCATCATCCCGTCCCCGTCAGGAAGCAGCCGCGTGAACTGTGCGCTCACGATCGACACGAACGGCGGCACTTGCGGAACCGGTACAGCCTTCAGGCGAGAATTTTTGAGAGGAAGTATTGAAAGCTACGCTCATATGGTGTGTCCAGGTGTTCAACGGGGAACTGTTGTTCGAAATTTGGGTACTGCGGAGCCTCCGACGCGCATTGTGCGATCGGGTGTCAGCCCGGTAGGCCTGGCGGGCCAGTTTACACAAGTACTTAGCTGACACCCAACCATCCAGGTTTTGGCGCCTGCACTGGAAGTAGTGCTCCGATGTGCACTCCGTGACGGGAGGACTCGCGTTCCCAGTTGACGCATGAGATCCGCGTATTCACCAGGTGTAGCGGGTCTTGAGCTTTAATAATGATAATTAGCGTTTGCGATCATCAAGTCTCGCCTTTGGAACCACGAGAGGCGGGCGGCACCAGGAAGGGTCAAGGCAGCTGGAAGTTCCACCGCTGCAAATCAGAGACAGGGGTTCTGTTCGGATGTTGATGCTTGAAAGTCACTCTGATACATGGAGAAGCTCTTTGGACTTATGAGAAGATAGCTGAGAGTTCAAATTGGCTGAAACTCCACGAAAATGCGTATGTGGAATACTGAAGGGAGACGGAGTGGCTCCGAGAGAGTGGCACTTTGACGTCAGGTCGACTCTATCAACGCCGTTTTCAAATTCTCAGCTGAACGGCACCTGGCCTTCCTATCTTACTCTCACGTCGAGGTTGGCTTGGTGGTGCTTCCGTGGGCCGTGACGATAACGTGTGCGTCTGATTGCGGCCGGATAGAAAACCAGCATCACTGGAGCGAGAGGCCGAGCTGGTGGCGCAAGGCCTGGAGCGGGCTACCCCACAAAAACGGACTCAGCGGAGGCGAGCGGATTTAGCGGACTCCACAAGTCAGCGGCGAGTGCTCACAGTCACTGTGGGTCCTCTTATCTCTTCACCAGCGCCCAGACAATGATTTGCAACTGGCGCCATCTCCGGGACGTCCCTGCACCCGATACCCACACTTCCCCGCTCTGGCTTCTTTTTCTACGCCTCGTTATCCGGGCCTTCCTTTCCTTCTCACTATCACTCCCGCCCTCACTCTATCCCTGCCACCTGGCGTCGGTAACACTTCAGCTGAGCCCACACCATGTCCGTCAATGCTCAACCACGGCAGCAGCCGGCCATCACCGCTCGCACCGACGATCTCGTCGACGGGCAGGACGGCGCGGCCCACATGCTGAGCCTGAGCCAGATGGGCCAGAAGCTGACCTCGCGGGAGGGGTGGTTCGGATCCTACGGTTCGTGTCGAGCCTCTTGCTACCCGAGGAAGAGGGCTGATGCGCGTGATCCCGACGTCCCGCGTCCCGACAGATTTCGGCTTCCTCTGCATGCCCCAACTCCCCTGCTTCGGTGGACGCAGGAGGGGGGCGAAGGCAACACCATTCTACGCACTCGACGAGTCCATTCCGATCACGCTTGCGCTGGTGCGTGCAGCCTTCCGCGTTCAGCGCCGCTGCCGGACTGACACAGTCTCGCCCAGATCTGTGGCTTCCAGCACGCGCTCGCCATGCTTGCTGGACTCATCACTGTACATTCACCGTCTCTGCGCCCACCAAATTCAGTCAAGCTGATGTCCACAATTGCCAGCCTCCAATCATCTTCGCCAATCAACTCGGGTTTGACGCGTCGACACAAAACCAGTTGGTCGCGGTGTCGTGCCTCTCGAGCGGGATTCTTTCTTGCGTTCAGATGACTCGTATCCCAATCCCGTTCACTAAGCGGAAGTACTGGATGGGTACCGGTACGGAGCTCTTGCCACCGAGCACGGGTCGCGCATGCTGATGGGAAGCGTCCAGGCCTTATTACAGTGGTGGGCACCAGCTTCGCAACTCTCAGCACTGCTACGTGAGCAGAGCTTCAGTTGGATCTTTCTGACAAGCGACACTGACAAGCTTCCCCTCGCAGCGCCATCTTTGATACATTGTGTGGGTCGATGGAGCGGACTTCGCGGCCCCGAGCCCTCGCTGACCATTCGCGCTCTAGACAAGAACGGTACTTGCCCCATGGTCATGGTCCAGGGTGTTGCTACCCGAGGCGCTTGCCCCGAAGCGTATGGCTACCTGTAAGCATCGCGTGAACGTTGTCTGTCATCCTACCACTATGTACTGACATCAGACTGGGCAGCATCGGCACATCCGCGCTCTGCTCTCTCCTCGAAATGGGCCTCGCCTTCGTTTCTCCCAAGCTTCTCAAGCGTGTCTTCCCGCCGATTGTCACTGGAGTTGTTGTACGTCTAAGCTCCTCTCGTCGCACCCTCGACTCGCCAATGACCAAAACACACCCTTAGATTCTGCTCATCGGAGCGTCTTTGATTGGCTCTTCGGGATTCAAGGCTTGGGGCGGAGGATCGGGACCTTGCTACGGTCGCCCCGAGAGCGGCATCTTCACGTCGTGCCCGACCATCTTCGCGCAGCACGCGCTTCCCTGGGGAGAGTGAGTATCCGGGACAGTGCCCAGTCGGTGATCATCACTGACAACCTTCATCTTCAGTGCTCGCTACATCGGACTTGGCTTCCTGTCCTTTGTTACCATCGTACGTCCCGCCAGGGAGAGAAGATGAAGTCACTGCTGATCGTGTTCTCCAGATCATTGTCGAATTCATCGGCTCGCCAGCCATGAAATCTGCTTCGATCATTCTTGGCCTCATAGTAGGATGCATCGTGGCTGGGCCTCTCGGCTACATCGACGGAAGCTCCATCAAAAGGTGTGTGGGGACTGACCAACTTTGGCGCAACGACATCACTCATCATTTTGACGCTTCAGCGCCCCGGCAATCACGTTCCTCTGGGTCCAGCGCTTCCCTCTCAAGGTCCACGGTCCCGCAATTCTGCCGATGATGGCGGTGTACATTGCCCTCGCGATGGAAGCAACTGGAGACATCGTGCGTCGTGCTCTCGGGCATCAGTGCTCGTAGCCTGTCAGTTTTTTTTAAAGCTAACAGATGCTCTGGTCAGACTGCCTCTTCAGAAGCTTCGAGACAGCCAGTCGTTGGCCAGCTCTTTGACAGCCGTATCCAAGGTGGTATCCTCGCGGATGGAGTCAACGGCATGCTCAGCGGCCTAATGATGAACGTGAGTCAAACTTTCATTACACAGACCGCAGGAACTTCCAGAGCTGATTTTGCATTATCGCTGCAGCCGCCCCTCTCCATCTTCGCACAGAACAACGGGTAACTTGCGAGCCTGTCACGCGCGCATCGCAGTTGTGCTGATGATACGACGCAGAGTCATCTCAATCACCCGCTGCGCCAACCGATTCGCTGGGTATTGCTGTGCTGGCTTCTTGATCCTTTTCGGCATCCTCGCCAAGATCTCTGGCGTGTTTCTTGCGATACCCGCTTCCGTCTTGGGCGGGGTGACCACCTTCCTCTTCGCCAGGTTCGTCGTTTTGCATCCACTACTCTTAACGCTCAGGGATGAGGATTCTCACCCGATCCTTACCTTCAGCGTCGCGGTTTCTGGTCTCAAGGTCATCTCAATGTGCTCGTTTTCGCGCCGCGACCGCATGATCCTTGCGGCTGGCCTTTCACTCGGACTTGGCAACCTTCTTGTCGAAGGTGAGCCATCCCAACTACCTTAATGATCCCTTGCTAATGTAGTTCCCAGATTGGAGCGCCAACATCGTACGCGTGACGCCCACCCTCCGCCGCTTTCGCTCGCAAGACTGACCATTGACCCCAGTTCACCTACGCGGGCGAGAACCATGCTCTTGCCGGGTTCCTCGACTCGATCATCATCATCCTGGAGACACCGTTCCTGGTATGCGACCTCCTCTCCTCGTCTTCGCCGAACGCTGACCTTTGTCGTGGTGCCGTCGCAGATCGCCGGCATCGTGTGCTCGCTCCTGAACGCAATCCTGCCCGAGGACCCGGACTCGCTCATCCACGAGGCCGAGGACGAGGATGATATTCTGGTCGGACACGTCGCTGCTGGCAAGCGCAGCGAGGACGATGCCGACGTGAAGATGGCATGAGCGCTGAGTGGGGACCTTTCAGAGCTTCGGGGTTGTTCAATAGCAGTTGAGGAAGTACAACCGTACAGCGTTCGTACCACCACAAATGCGCTTCAGTTTGGCACGATCGAGCCGCACAGCCCGCATTTCCCCAACCTCACGGCCGCACCTCCAGGATTGATCCACCCTCACCAGATTCATTTTTCGATACCCAGTATACATATTTGCACCGTTGACTATAGTCCTGGCTGTGGTCCAGAAGCGGGAACCGCCAGCTCGCGCCAACCCTCCCAAACGCCAATCTGCTTCGTGACTATCGCACAGTGGCGTCGTGAAGAGCGCCGGAAGTGGCATTTAGTGGAAGCACGAAAGGTGAAAAATTGAAATTCTCAGTTGTGCAGATTGGGATTCAGGACGAAAATGTACGGCGCTGGGGAGGGGGGTGGCGTACGGTGGGGCTGCGAAACGATGACGGAGAGGCCGGGCGGTACAGGAGCTTTCGAGGCTCGAGTGTTTTTTTTGTGGATTAGGCGTCCGAGGTGGTCGAAGCGGACGAGGACGAGGACGCGGCGAGGTCGTCCTGCTCGCTCTTGCTGCTCAGCGTCGACGTCGTCGAGCCGGCCGAGGTGGAGAGCTGCGAGAGGGAGGGGCGGTGGCGTCAGCGTGCGTCAGCGTTAGGCTTTCCAAAGGATTGTCTCCAGTACACAAGTCTCGCAGGCCAGGCCGGATGGTGGAAAGCTCAACGCACCTTCGCCATCCCGAGCTCGGCCGCCGTCGCGCCGCCCCTCGCGCGTCCGCCGGCCTGGACAATCTGGATGCCCTCGACGATCTCCTGCCATCGAGGGTAACTGCTTTAGCTTATAATTCTACGCGTGACCTGTCCAATGACGAGACGTACGTCCTCGTAGGATCCCCAGTTGCCCTTGCCCGTCCCCGCGCGCTTAACCTGTCTGACCGAGTCACGATGGGCGGTCAGCACTCAAGCGTCCACCTTGAGCAGTAGTCTGTGTCACTCCTGGACCGAAATGGCAGCCAGGCTCGGTCTCGTGCGACGTGTCCTTCCCGCACCCTCCAGCGCTTCCCCCACATGACCCGACCCAGTCCGTACGCGCGCGCTCCCCCCCAAGCTCAGTTCCGCTTTAGCATGAAGGACAGTGCTCACCCAGCAGGCTTCATGTGCTTCGAGACTTCCTTCTTGAGGTGGTGCGAGCGGGTCCTGCCAGCCCGGTTCGGGATCAGCTCGGCGCTCGGCCTCGGGAGGTGGGGGCAGCGGCGGGAAGGCGTACATGATGGGCGAGGGTGCGCGAGTGGAGTAGGTTTCTGTAAGGTTTTGGGACCAGGTGAGTGGGTGGAAGAGGGTCGAAAGTGGGAGAGGCGACGTCGCGTGACTCTCTCGAGGGGACTCAGGGGGGGGGGGGCGGCGTGGGAGACTTTCTTTGCAGCAACACTGCGGGCACAGCCGTGTCAGAATCCTATAGTAACATGGATCCTCTACTCCACTAATGACGGCTGGTAACAGCCGCTGGGAAAGGGCCCAGAGCCCGTTGAGGGTCGTGACATGCGTGTTCGAGCACTCAAGCGCGATTCGCCAGAGGCTCGGGTTCCAGGCATGTTCAGTAATCACAAGTCGCGTATGTACATTAACCATTTGTTAAAGCGCAGTTGCGAGGTGTATCTCACTGGGCTCTGTACGTTTAAGGCACCCATGCCGTCGACTCTTCGAACTCATTCTCAGCAGTGAAGCGCGCACAGCCCTCGCCTCCGACCAGCAACATCCCCACCAATCGAACTCTGCACCTCGTATCCGAATCTTCATGACGGGGCTACACGGACTAGACGACGCGCTACCGTGGACGGACGAAGCAAGACACGCGATGAGTGCGTCTGCTCCTTCTGCCTGTCACAGCGCTCTTACCACTCAATTCAGATATTGCTCTCATCCGGTCGCATCCAATGTGGTGCCATCGTCACCTGCCTGGGGTATGGGACCACATCGTTACCTTCTACAAGGTCCCGAGAGTCGTCTCTGTCACAAGCGACGAGTCGAATTCTGCTAGGTGATCCGTGGAAGTCGAGGAAGCTGTCAGCCTGTACCTTCAGCAAGCACACGCTGTTCTAGCCGGACGACTTTCGTGCACGAAAACGCGGCGAGCGGTTGACCTTGTCATTGAAGCCGGGTCCGCCCGGAATCTGTATCTGGCAGTTGTTCCACTAGTGCCTCAGCACGACTGGAAGATGCTAGAGACGCGTTTCGGCGGTAAGTCGCGTTTTAAGTCACTGGCTTTTGATCCAATCGATTAGCTCGACTGTACCATTGACGTCCGTCTTGATCAAAGACTACCTAGCACTCTTCCTGGAAGTGGAAAACCAGAAGCTCAAATTGTCTATTGACCTCGCCCTTGAAGGGCACCACCAACATGTTACGGAGCAAGCAATGGTTGATTTGTCGTGCCACGAGCTCCCTCCGTACCAACCCTGAGGCAAGAACCCAGATACCTCGAAAGACATTATGTTGCGGCACAGCGCATGAGGCGTTGGACCAGCGGTCACGTTGCGAGATATTGAAGAGTTCGTTGGCTTTCGGTTGACGTCTGTCTGGTCGCACCGCGCCACTCTCGAAGTCTTTGCTAAAGCGCTCATGCAGGATGCCAGCCTGGCAGCTGAAGACGGGCCGTTGGACAGCACTTGGAGTCGACTCCGAGTGGCCGTTCGAGTTCAAAAAAGATGATGAGGCAGATGCGCGACCGTACATTGAGAAGCGCAGCATGACCAACATCGGACTCGGTTCAGCCTCGCATCGAACTCCGCGGCCAAGGGAGTCCGCCGTGGGCAACTTCTGGCTCACCACGGCACCGGCCCCGCTCGCGCACTCAAAGGGCTGTGACAACGAGGAAGCAGCTAAAGGGGATGCCGAGCGCAGAGTGACAGACTTTCTGGTCGTGCGCGGCGCCCTTCAAGTTCAAGCGACGGCGTTTGAGTCGAGTGCGCCAATGGACCGAGTCGGCGTGTTTTAGTGCATGCGCTCTGATGATTTCGCGGTGCTTTCATCATCGAGTGGGGCACTGCACCAAGTGCAATCCCCTGCACTTCCATGCGAGCCCGTCGACAATCGCCAATCCCATAAAGCACTTCCGACACGTCAAAAAACATGCGACGCAGTTGGCAGACCCACATGGCTCCTACAATTGATGCGTCTCCCTCACCGATTTCGTCAGCGGTCTTGAGGTGTTGCCTTAATTTGAACGGAGAAAAATTCAAAGCATACCCCGACACCACGCGAATCCACTGTGAGTCGCCTCCCCACCAAAGCAGCACCGCGACCTCTACGGCTGAAGGCAAATTCGACTCCCCTGCGTGTCGGAACACCACCCCACATCCAGCCTCCCCTCCACAGGAAGCTGGTAAACCCTCCTGCGCACCTCATCGCGCTCAAAGAACGTGCGCCGCTCGGCAGGCTTCGCGCCAAAGATGGCGACGAGGCGCTGGACGCACTCGTGGCGCTTCCCGCGCCAGACGGTCGACGAGATGCCCTGCGAGAGGCCGCTGAAGAGCTTCGAGTGGATTTCGGTGAGGTTCGACTTGAAGAGCAGCGGCGCGCGCGGGGCGGGTGGGGACGACGGCCCGAGGTCGAGGTGCGCGGCGAGGAAGTTCATCCCTGTGCCGAACAAGGTCAGCGGGTCAACGTTGGGAGGTGAGGGGGCTGCGCACCGATATCTTCGCAGGGCGCCTCGGTGGACAGAGCGAGGAGGGCGGCGTTCTGGAAGTACGCCTGCATGAAGGTGCGCGAGATGAAGAAGAGCTTTCCGATCTGCGCGAGACGGCGTCAGCGGGTGGCGAAGGCGCGCGAGTCGATGAAAAGGACGCACGACGACATCAAAGTAGCCATCGGTCAGTTTGAAGCGGTACTGGCAGTTCGACAGCTTGGGAAGCGAGGGCGCCGCGTCGCCACTGATGATGATCGGCAGGTGCGGCACCTCGACCGCGCCTTCCTCGTCCGCGTCAGGTTCGTCGTCCTCCTCGTCGCACAGGATGACACGGGGCTCGAAGCCGAGGATCTGGTCGCGGTGGCGACGCCAGATCTGGAACGCAGTCTCGAGATCCTCGAGCGGCGCGAGAAGCTTGAGCGGCGCGAGCGGGTCAGTCGAGCGAAGGCAGCGACGGCGCGGGAGGAGCTCACGTCGTCGTCGTAGTGGAGCACGGCCTCGGTCGTGATGTTGGGCCAGACCAGGAACCTGATGGGTGGACAATCAGTCGAAGCTCAACGCTGCCAAGCTTGGGCTGGAGGCGCACCGGTTCGAAACGAGGTTGGCCTCCTGCTGGAAGCAGCGGACCCACGGGAAACTGAGAAGCTCCTCCGGGCAGGATTTCTGTACAAAAGAGTGAATACGGCTTCCTTAGGGGTGGTATTGGTCCAAGGCGTACCTCCAGGTTGTTCCACGCGACGACGATCTCGCGCAGGTAGGGCGAGCGCTGGAGGTGCTGCACGATCTTGACAACCGTGTCGACGCGCATGAACGAGACGATGACGACCGTGAACTTGTACGCACAGTGTGAGTACACGGATCGACAGCTGGAGGAAAGGCGGACGCACCTGCTCAACAGAAGGCGGCGCGGGCGGGTCCGTGATCACGAGCGTCTCGCAGAGCTCCTCCGGCACGTCCGCGTCGAGGATGAAGTCACGAAAGTCGGGGAAGAACGCGGTCCTGATTCGAGTAGCACATCAGTATCAGAAGGGAAAATTGGGAGGACGGGTGAGCCCACCAGAGTTCAGAGTAGTAGCCCTCGCCATCGCACATCCACGGCTTGATCGCGCCGCTGCGAGTTCATCCTCCAGATCAGCTCCGCGCTCAACGAAGACTGGAGTGGAATGAGCTCACTTCCAGTGCAAGACTGCCGCCGACGCGATCTCATCTCGGCTCCGAGTCCAGGGCTGGCCGTGGCCATACCCGCTCTCCTCGCGCAGGCCCGCGATATCCATCAGCTGACGAGAGATCGAGCGGTCAGCACTTTCGTGCGAAAATGAAAGGAAGTTTTGTGAGCGAGCGTACATTCCAGGTGTCATCGAGGACTTTGTAGTTGCGGCTGAGCGGCCGCGGCGGGTCAGTTGCGGCGCTTCTCGCGGGAAGTGGATCGGAACGCGTACTAGAACTGGGTGAGAAAGCGGGTGTAAGCCTTCACTCCGATGATAGAGCCTGGAAAGGGACGTACGACGAGGTTAAAAGGCGGCTGCGAGCCGAGCGAGTAGAGCTTGTCCTCCGAGTTGAGGCGCGTCCAGTGGAAGAGCTGGTCCCGGAAGGACGGAGAGGAGGTACGCCAGGCCTCCAGATCGTACACCAGAACCCCCTTTGGATTCGGTCAGTCCAGAGTGAAGGACGGTGCCGAACGGAGGAACGCACGTTGTTCAGCGTGCACGTATCGTGCGAGTAGCCACCTTCGATCAGCGGGGCCTTGTTCATCACGAACTGCTTTCGCCACTGTTCCATAAATGATCAGTGCTCTTGTTGCGCTTTGAGACTGAAACCTGAGGTGAGCGCACCAGAGCACTCGGTCGGCAAAGTCCTGCGAACCGAGTCAGCTCGTCGACCCGACCTGACACGCGTTCCCCGAGAAAGGCACGCACGAGCAGCCGCGATGGGGTAGCCATCCATGTTGATCTCCCACAGCGCGGTCAGGTCCTTGAGCACGAGCACGTCCTGGTCGAGGTAGATGACGCGGTCCATCTCGGGCGGGAGTAGGTCCGGGATGAGGAACCGCGCAAAGACGATCGGCTGTTGGACCATATACCGTCAGCTTGGAAGCTGGAGAGTGTATATAGTGCGCACCTTCGACAAACTCTCGCTGCGATAGCCCGCCCACACCTTCACGTGCTCGAGCCGCTCATCCGCCATCTCCGCGAGTCCGTACGAGCTGATCCTCCCCTCGACCGCACTCCCGAAGCGTTCGGTGAGCGTGGCGACGACCTGGTCCGCCTCGGTGCGGTCGGACGACACGAGGTGGAACTGAAGGCGGGCGCGCGTCGCGGGCGTGGCGGTGACGAGGGTCGAGTTGACGAGCGCGAGCAGGCCGGTCACGTAGGAAGCTGACGACGTGAAGATGAGGTGGATGGGCGGGAGCGTTGGCTGCGAGGTCTGTGGACGGGGGTTTGGGTCAGTTCTTGGCGTGCGTGCGAGATGGTGGTGGTTGTGTGTTTCCGCGGACTGTCAGTGCTTCAGTCTAGTATCGTATTAATGTCGTATGAGTGTCAAACGCATCCGACAGTGGTACAGTAGCTTGGCGGCGTGGCTACCCGCGGGCTCACCGCGCCACCCTGCTCGCCGAGCCAGAAGCGCAGGTGCACGCGACGTACATCGTCTCACCTACCCAGGAAAGCCCATCCGCTCTGCCAGTCCCAGATTCCACTACGAAGCGACCGCCAAATAAGAGCTGAGCTCACCTCGAGCGCCTCGGCGCGCTTCTCGAGCGGGTGCGAGCTCCTGAACAGGCCGAATCCGTCGAGCCCAAGCTTGGCGACAAAGCCGATGTGGATGATGGTCGTGATGGCGAGGAGGAAGGACCAGCGCAGGCGGGGCACCTTGCGGGACATCGCTGGGCTGGGCGTGCGTGTGTCGAGCGTCAGCGTCCAGTCGTGGCAGCTGAGGCAAGCTTGAGGGGACGTACCTGGGCGTACTAGCTGCGTTGCCAGAAGGCTTGAAGCGAGCCGTATAAAGTGCTGTCGAGTTGTGGTCGTGTCCAAGAACCGATCTCGGAGAGTTGGTCGGGGTCGCCTTCTCGAGTTGCGATCTCCCGTCCGCCGACCTCGCCCCGCTCCGAACGCTCACCTCGCCCAACAGAAAATGAGCGCGCCCGGCTCATTCGAGAAAGAGATTGATCTCGCCGAGTACCTGCCGCGCAACCGCAAGCGGCTGTCGGTCTCGAGCGCGGTCCACCACGGCGTGCGCACCAGACGCAGCAACGGCGCCATCTGCCTCGTCGTCGCGCTCACGCTCGTGCTCTGCCACACTGCGCTCAAGTGAGTTTCAAGCTTCAGAACTAGCTTCACGTGTGAACGATCGCTGATCGTGGCAAACAGGCTGCTGCTCCCGCTCCAGACCTCGGCACCAGTTCCACTCGACGCGCCGTCCGCAACCCTGGCCACCGCACCAGCCCCACCAGAGCCCCTCGCGGAGACTTACCTGAGCCCGAGCACGATCACGAGCCGACCCCCGTCGTTTTTCTTCGTCGAGCCGCCCGACGGTCTCCGGCGCGAGCTCGTCCAGAGATCGGAAGAGCACACGTCTGA
>ERZ1463038.614-NODE-614-length-12686-cov-12.873644_pt1 | contig 12686 bp, 15 predicted proteins | sample MGYA00564479_ERZ1463038 | MGnify/ENA primary metagenome ERZ1463038 (study PRJEB39244, sample SAMEA3635134) | Helicobacter pylori | study: EMG produced TPA metagenomics assembly of PRJEB11511 data set (Assembly of a 5300-year-old Helicobacter pylori...
GAGGACGATGTCGACCTCGACCGCGTCCGAGGAGTCGTCGTCCTGGCGAACCGACCTCGACAAGGCGCCCGCCGAGCCGATGCAGGACCCCAGCATTCGCCCAGAGGTCGATGCGATGACCCGCATGAAGAGTATTCTCGGTGCGTGCCCTCCGCGCTTCGCGTGCGCCAAATACCCGCTGACATTACGTTGTTTGCGTCGCAGGCCCCAAGATGAAGATGATCTCGCCCGCGCCCTGGGACGGCGAGGACACGGACACGCTCTCCGTCGCGTCCACTTCAACCTCGGTGTACGACACGCCGGTCAGTCGCCGCTCGTCGGACAACATCAGCCGCCGTGGCGGTGCGAAGGAGTCGCCGAAGGAGAATGTCAAGCCAAAGCCGACCTCGCGCGCGCGGAGCTTCAGCGTGCTCAGCAACCGCCGGAATACGACCCTGGACCAGGCGGACTCGAAGGCGAGCGAGGACGCGCTCCGAGGGCTCGGCCTCGGCCCGATGCCAGATCTCAACGCGTCGCCGCCTACGCCGCCCAAAACGCGCGCGATGAAGAGCAGCAAGGCCTCGGCTCGAGCAGACCCGCCGTACTCGCTCGACCTCGCCTCAGACGCCCGTACGCGCCAGTCGTCGTACGAGTCGAGCACGAGCAGCACCAGCGGCGGCGGACGCGCCGGCAAGTCGTCCGCGCCGCCAGAGCTCGGCGGCATCTTCACGTTCCCGTCGCCCCCCGGCGGCGCGAACGCGTTCCCAACCCCGCCATCGTCGATTCCCAAGTCGTACAAGTCGTCCCGCGGCCGCTCACCCGCGCCTGTCCAGTTCGACATGGTCACGTCGCTGCCGCCGGCGCCTACGCCGCGGTCCGCGCCGGCCAACATGGCCTCGTTCTCGGCCGTCGAGACGGCACTGCCTAAGTCGACCTCGACCTCGAGTCTCACGGTGCGCATCCCGCCGCTCAAGACGTCCAGCTCGCTGCAGTCGATCGCGTCTGGCGCGTCCCTCGCGTCGCCATCGCCGACGTCGCACTTTTCCGCCGCGTCTCCTGCAGAGGCGCCACTCTCGTCGGCCAGCACCACCGGAGCGGCAACCGCGACCTCGCCCGCCAGTGGACCGGGCTACAAGCTCATCTCGCTTGCCGAGGCCCGCCAGCGCGAAACGGACCGCGTCGCCGTCGCGGCCGCCCAGCGCAAGGCGATGCTCCCCGTCGAGCACATCATCGGCCGCGAGGAGATTGCGTACGGCGCACCTGAGCCACGCGAGCGCGAGTCGAGCTCTGGCTCGCTCGCTGGCCGCAACTCGATGGCGTCGAGCATGGGCCCGCACAGCATCCTCGCGAGCCCGTCGCAGCACCCACACCCGTCACCAAACCCCCTCGCGCGGTCGTCGACCTCGACCATCGGCCGCGAGCTCAAGTCGAAGAAGAGCGGCTTCCTCAAGCGCATGATGGGCAGCGAGAAGCCGAACGCGGTGCCGGCGCTCCCGGACCGGTTCGACGCCCCCGCGAATGAGTCGTTCCGCGCGCTCCCGGACGACTACGTCCACCCACCCCCGGTGACGGTCTCGTCGCCGCAAAACACGCCCTCGCTCGCCAAGTCGATCAAGGCGGCCGTCTCGCCGAACCCGGGCGGGCGCGTCGCGTTCCTCAGCACGCCCGCCGCGGACCCGGCCCAGCGGCTCAACAAGGCCAACGCGCCATCGCTCCAGCTCCGACCGATGTCGGTGGCGTTTTCGATGGGCCTGCCGTTGGACTTCCTCGCCGAGAAGGAGGCCGTCCTCACGCCGCGCCTCGCGAGCCCGGCAACGGAGGGCAACCTGCACTCGCCGTTCGCATCCTCGTTCCGGTCGGCGACGACGGACCGGTCGACGATTTTCGACAGCGACTCGACGTCGATCGCGTCGTCAGCCATGCCCGCCACGCCGCTCACGCCCGCGTTCTCGCCCCTCATCCCGTACTTCAACCATGTCGCGCCCATCGTCAAGTCGCCCTCGATGACCGGCTTCGAGGGCGCGGAGAGCTTCGCTGCTCTCCAGGACTCGTTCCAGCGCGAGAAGGCCGTGTGGAAGGACCAGCAGTGGGACCTCGAGAGCCAGATCCGCATGCTCAACCTCGAGCTCGACGAAGCCAAGGGCGTCGGCCGCCAGCGCCGCGAGGGCTCCGCTGGGGCCGTGTCCGAGGACGGCGACCCGCACGGCCTCGTCAGTGTTTCTTCCGTTTCTCTTGCTCCCAAGTATTGCTGACCCTGCTGCCCTCGACAGTGCGACAAGTGCGGCTTCGCAGTCCCCGCCCCGACTCGGCCAAAGGTGGTCAAGCCTATCGAGCCCGGATCGGTTCTCTCGCGCGCCCGGCCGCTGCAGAGCAACAACGCGAGCGGAGGACTCTTCGGCTCAGGCCTGTCTCCCGGCCAGTGATTCCCCCTCCCCGACCAGTCCTCTGTGCCCTGCTGTGCCGTTTGCCCAGTGTCCGATACCCCTGCCACCCCTTCGCTCTTTCTTAGTTAGATACTCCCCCCGACCGTCTTACCTTTCTTGCTAAGTTATTCTTGCTATCTAAGCTCGAAACAACTCGTCTTCAGCTCTCGAGTCTGGCGCGTGCGCGAGCTCCGCAAGGCGCGTTTCCAGGCTACCGCTCACCAGCGTTTCCGCTCGCACCCCAAGCCCACCATCTATACGTACATGATTTCGTGGGGAACTCTCGAAACCGTTTCGTCAGCATTTCCAGCATGCAGATCTTGGGGACGGCGGGGTGTGGGGGCGCAGCGCTCAGCTTGACACTGACACCGACCAATCGTTCGATGGCGCGCAAGAGCCAGGTGGAGGCTCTGAAGGAGCAGGTTGCCTCGCTGAAAGAAGTTCGGCGTCTCAAGCAACCTCTCGCGCGGCGCTTGCTGACCTCGCTCGTCCCGCGCTCCCAGGCGAACGCAAAGCTGAGGCGCAAGGCCAACCGAGTCCGCTGCAGAGCTCTGGGTAGAGACAATTAGTGTGGGAGCTGAGCTGTTTGTGCTGCAGCTGGAGACTCGACTCGAGGCGGAGGATCTGGACGAGAGTGGCGGGTCGGCGAGCGAGGACCGGGGCAAAGCGATGCAAGACGTGCGCTGCATGGGATCTCCGTGGTTTAATGAGCTAAACTAGGCCTTGCAGATGTTGGAGCGATTCCGGGAGCTCATGGAGCAGACCACGATTGGCGAGGAGGGTGCGCCACTCTGGGCATCCTACCGTGCTTCTCTGACCCAGCTGCTTGTCAACAGAAGAATGCAGCATCTGCATGGAGACCCTCAAAGTCAACGAGGCGTCAAGGTACCCGAGCGTTCCCAATCGCATGAGGTGCACGTCCAGCTGACGCCGCCGCACCCAGTCTTCCGTGCGACCACGTCTTCTGTACCGAGTGCCTTGGGGGACTCTCGAAGGCCACCGAGCCGGGGAAAATCTACGACAGCGATGGCGAATACACCGGAACAGCTCCGCGGTTTCCGTGCCCGGCGTGCCGCGAGAAGGCGACGCTCTCCGACGCCCAGATCGTCAAGCTCACCGAGACGAGCCGGTGGAACTCGTTGCTCGAGATCAGCGTCGAGTTTGCGAAGCTCGAGCCGGCGAGGGAGGACGAGGACGAGGACTCTGAGGCGGGATCTGGAGCCGAGTTTGGTGGCGACCCGGACGAGGACAGCGAGGCGGAGGAGGGCGAGTTTCGCCCACCGAAACGCAAGCTCAAGTAGCCACTATTACCATCATTTATTCCTGGATCTAGCTGACCCTCTACACACCTTCAGGCGTGTGCTCGCAGCCATCGAGTCCGAAAACGACGGCGAGGACGGCTCCGCGACACCGCCGCCACCGAACGCCACCCGGAGCGGCTCGCCCGAAAAGCGGCAAAAGCTTCAGGACCTGGCAGAGGCACGGGCAAGATCCAAGCAAAGATGAAATGCTCCGGATGTTGGGATCACAGTAGTCACGCGAGGAGCCCGTCGCCGCGTCCCAGCAAGTCCCAGGATGGCTGGGCTGCCGACCCAGCGAACGACGTCTTGAGTTTTACTCAACCTTGTGAGTAGTGAATACTGTTATGTGACTCCCGTCGGTCAAAAGCCGGAGCTGACAGGGACCTTGCCCGTGTCTAAGCGAGCCGGCGTGAGCACGTCGCGATGCGAACTGTCGCAACTTTCTTTCGTTACCAGTTCGCGGCCGACCGCCGCCGGTCCGTCCGCGAAAGGGCGGAGCCGCCGGGTCTTGTAGATTCTAGGCAGGCTCCTCGAACGTGTTGCATCCTAATCGACGTCCGTGCGGACCACACAGCGCGGCCCCGACCCGCGACACCTCGCGCCACCACGCCGTCTTGCGGACTCTGCCTTGGCGCAACCAGAGTGACCGCGCTCCGAATCAGACAGTAAATGTTGATTTGCGCCCGACCCGAATGTCTTTCACTCCTTCAGGATGAGGCAAGCTTGAACGTCTCAGTGACCGGGTCCGCACCACCTGACGGGTACCGCTGGGTGCGGATCCGATGAGCCAGCACCACGCGCATGGCGGTCCGCCAAGGAGTTGGGATACTTATCATCCGAATTCAACCTGATTTCTCCACGCGTCGGTAGGTGAAGGGCGGGTACCTGCGCCCCGACCTGGCGGGCCTCGTTCCTATCACCCACATGCGATTAGAGTCTGGGGGCCTCCGCCTTGCCGACGGCGTGCGCGCCAAGCTATCCTACAAATCGAATCGGTACTAGCTCCATTGAGCGCTCGCGACGCTGTCATCACGGGTGACGTGAGTCGTACTAGCAGGTCTCGGCCGGCTCCCATACGCTCGGAGTCCTGGCATCCTCCGGGCAGAGCAACGAGAACGGACGGGGACACCGCGCGGTGTGTTTCATCAACGGCGGGTGCTGCAGCACCAGGCTCATGTTTTCGTCGATCTGAGGGGGATCCTCGCCAAGTCCACCGCGTGGGACTTCGATTTCGTTCGGTATAAAGGCCAGCGGCGCCATCGTTCCGGCTCTTTCGTTCCTCCATCCACCTCCACCTCCCCCCCGCTTCCAACATGCGCTTCTCTGTGGCTGCCTCGATCATTTCTGCTCTCTCCTTCTCGTCCCTCGTCGCTGCCGCCCCCAACACTGGCTCGAGCCAGCTGAAACCCGTGTCCGACCCTCGCAAGTGCGGAACCGTCGAGATCTGGGACGAAGCGGTGGAGAAGACCATGTCAGTGTCGAAATGGAGGAATCTCGCAAATGCTTATGCTGATACTTTGAACTCCCCAGTGCGCCCCTCGTCGCCAACATCGAGGCCGCCCGGCTCGCGTCGGGAGGACTCTTCAAGAGAGCCACGAAACAAGTGAATGTGTACTTCCACGTGATCCGGAAGGGAACGGGTGCGCTCATCGCATACCGCCTCGCCCTGTGTACTTTAGCTGACCATGAACATGCTCCCAGCCGTGTCGCAGGGCTCTCTGACCGCAAGCTCCATCGCGAGCCAGATCTCGGCGCTCAACTCCCAGTATTCGGGGTTAGTAATCTCACACAGACATGTCGTTGAAGTTGGCCTAATTCCTTTCTCACTTTACCTTAGTTATGGGTTCAGCTTCACGCTTGCTGCGACCGACTACACCACGAACGCGGACTGGTTCTCGAACGCGGGGCCCGACACCTCCCAGCAGACGGCAATGAAGAACTCGCTTCGTAAGGGAGGGGCTGCCGACCTCAATCTTTGTGAGTCCTGGCGTCTTGACCTCGCGCTGCCGGGCACTGACCTCGCCACTCGCCAGACTCGGTCGGTTTCGAGAGTGGAAGCGGCGCCGGATTATTGGGCTACGCAACCTTCGCGAGTTCTTACGCGGGCGCCCCCAAGGACGATGGTGTTGTGTTCCTTGTAAGCCAGTTCGAGCCTTTCGGGTCCGACTCGAGCCGCGTCGCGCGAAACCGCGTCCCCTGCTGCCGTTCTAATGCCGCTTTCGCTCGATAGTATTCCAGTGTGCCGGGTGGTTCTACTGCCAACTACAACCAAGGAAAGACCGCGACTCACGAGGCGGGTCACTGGCTCGGACTTTACCACACGTTCCGTGAGTCTGGCGGTCTGGCGCAGTGCGCCAAATATGCACGTCATTTTACTGACCTTCTCAACAGAGGGAGGATGCTCTGGATCCGGAGATGGTGTTTCGGACACTCCGCCTGAAGCTTCTGCCGCCAGTGGCTGCCCCACCGGCCGCGACACCTGCTCTGGTGGCGGCGTGGACCCGTGAGCATTTTCGCACAGCTGTATCGACGACTGCAGTACTAATGCAGTTCATGAAAATAGTATCACGAACTACATGGACTACTGTGCGTCCTGTTATCGTCACCCCATCCTGCGAAGAGCGTGGCCGCGACGACGACGGCCGCAGGCAGCTGCACCGTTTCGAAGCGGCGCCCTCGCGGGGATGGGATCCGGAGATTTATATGGGTGGCCTGACTGACATAGGTTGCGCGTCCTCAGCCTACGACAGCTGCATGAACCAGTTCTCCACTGGCCAGGCGACCCGCATGGCGGCCATGACTTCGCAGTGCGTCCGTTCTTCCACCTTGGGCCGCCACTTCCTGACTCCTGGTATCGCAGGTACCGTGGACTTTAAGCCGGAAAGGCTATCGCTCGAAGAGAAGCAAGTGGGTCGAATCAAAAGGAATCCCGATAATGAAGTGATGTGGATATGATGTAAGCAGGGTGTCGAGGAGTTTCGACGTTGGAGACTTTAGTATGGTGCAAAGAAAGCTGGAAATGTGTGCCAGCCGTCTAACGCTCTGGAGTGTGACACAGTTCGCAGGGCCCCTGAGCCCACATCCGGACTTCCGAACAGTCGCAGCCAGGCGTTTGAGCTATGTCTCCCAACATTTCACGGGCTCTCTCGGCGTGGATTAAATGAGAAATGAGGGCTTTTCTCGAAAGGTGTGTCCGCCTATCCTCGCGCAACGGCTGGACCTTGGTACCTGTTAGCCTGTAAGCTGCACCTGGCGAAATTTCAGACCGCCGTGGTCATAGAAAGGTCACAGAGGTGACCAGTCAGCCGGGCACTGCATACTGGCTGAGAGTAACTAGGAGACCGGGGGAGGATCACTCCGACCGCTCCTTTATTATTACATAGCGCAGGTGGGCCCGCCTCGTGCGTCGCGTGGCACCTCGCGAAGCGTCCCGCCAAGGCCTTCTATAGACGACTATCATAAGCGGTTCAGCCGCCAGTTCAGGTCAACAACTGGCCATCCCGGTCTTCTGGGCTACGTTTTGCAGTGTTACCCCAGATTAAAGTCGCGCCCCGCCCTCCACGATAGAGGGCGATTGTCCGACGGGTTCTTCGCGTCGCCGACCCCATACGGCTGCCAAGCACCCGACGCCACCCATCGGTACAAGCCTTCGTGGTTCTCTCCTTTTCGAATGCTCTCATGCAACGTGGGCCGCACTAGCCGTCTCGGTTGAGCGGCTCCCGTCCCGCCTGAGTCGCTTGCGGGCCGGAGCAACGAGGATGTCGGTGACACCGCGCGGTCCCTGGATGAAGATGGGCGAGTGACCTGCGAAAACAAGGTTCATTCAGAGTGGTCCGTGCCCTCGCCAAGTTGTACCGCGTGGAGACTTCTTCTGCCAATCGAGAATTAAAGGTCGCCGGCCTCTCGCGCATCACTCCTTCCATCTCGTTGAGCACCTTCGCTCTCTCTCTCCTGCACTCCTAAAATGCGGCTTTCTCTGGCAATCTCCTGCCTTTCGGCCCTCTCGATCTCCACCCTCGTCGCTGCTGCCCCAAACACCGGATCCACTCAGCTCACACCAGTCGCCGACGCCAGGACCTGCGGGACGCCATCCATTGTCGATGAGGCGGTAGAGCTCATTATGTGAGCTGAACAGCTGGGAGATGCATTCGGTCGGCCTCCGTGCTGACCCTCGTGTGCCTTGCCAGCGCACCTCTTGTCGCCTCGCTTGAGGCGGCTGCCCTCCTCGGCTCAGGACTCACCAAGCGGGCCACGAGGAACGTCAACGTCGTTTATCACGTCATTTCAAAAGGGTTTGGTGCGTTCGTTCCACCGTATCCCTCCACAAACGTATTGACGGTCTCTCGTTCGCACGCAGCCGTCTCGGATGGAGCGGTCCCCGATCAGCAGATTGTGGCTCAGATCAACGCTCTCAACGCGCAGTACTCAGGGTCAGTGCAAAATCAGAGTCGGGAGGTCCCTCTTCTGATACACCGAACTCGCAGATTCGGCTACAGGTGCGCATTGGCGGATCCTGATCAGTCGCTGCCTGCTCACCTCCGCACTCCAGCTTCTCTCTCGGGGCGGTGACTCGCACCTTGAACCCAGACTGGTTCAGCAATGCCGGGCCAAATACTTCGCAACAGACTGCGATGAAGCAGGCGCTCCGTCAGGGAGGTGCGGCCGATCTCAACTTGTACAGCGTCGGTTTCGAGAGTGGAAGTGGCCAAGGCCTTTTGGGCTATTCTACGTTTGCGTTCGTAGTTTAAAATAACATACTGAGACGGATCTGACCCCCTCCACTTGAACAGCTACTCCTACGCCTCCGCTCCCCAGGACGACGGCGTCGTCTTCCTTGTGCGCGCCGCCCAGTCACTCCCGAGCGGGCCTTACAAGTACTGATGTTTTTTTTTCACGTGGATTAGTACTCCAGTGTGCCGGGAGGCTCTACCCCGAACTACAATGAGGGCAAGACCGCTACTCATGAGGCGGGTCACTGGCTCGGACTTTACCACACGTTCCGTTTGTCCCGGCCCTTTCATCCCTGGCGTGCTTTGTCCTGACTTCTCTGTTCACTGATCAGAGGGAGGATGCTTCGGCAGTGGCGACGGCGTTTCCGACACTGCTGTGAGCTCCATCTATCGAGACAGCTCCGGATGATAACTTACGGACTTCATTTTGTTCCGATAGCCTGAGCTGTCCGCGGCGTCTGGCTGCCCGACTGGCCGCGACACCTGTTTGGGCGGAGGTCTTGACCCCGTAAGTTGCTTCCCACAGCTCCTTAGATACTTCAAGGCTAACGACAGCTTTGATTTATAAAGATTGAGAACTACATGGACTACTGTAGGTCAAAATACTGCCTGAAGGCGTCGGCGTCCGCTGCAACGAGCGAAGGCGAGGACGGCATCGCTCGCGCCCGGCTGCGCGAGGCGGCGTCGGCGTCCTTGTTTGAGGGGATACTCTAGAGACAACGCTGACATGACTACCTACAGCCTACGACGCGTGCATGAACCGGTTCTCCCCTGGTCAAGTGAACAGGATGTTCGCGATGACTTCTCAGTGAGTGCACTTGCCTGGTGGGTGTAGCTTTTCCCTGACGTCTGCATCCCAGGTACCGGGGACTTTGAGTGGAAAAGATCCACGGAGAGGCCCGATGAAAATGCACGGGGAGGCGAAGTGAAGAGAGGCGCGAAGTGGTGTTGCGAACTTTACGCCGGAGAATGCTGTGAAGAACGGCAACTCGCCTGATCGCAAATATATGATGCAAGAATGACTGTAGCAAATATGTCAAGTATTGACAGCAGCTGAGGTCAAACCTCAGACTGTGTTGTTGAACGTCCCCGACGCAAACGCCCTCCTGCGCGGCGACGACGACAGCTAATGGTAGCATTTGCAGGTGCGGCGTGACTAATAAAAACAACACAGAACCCCAGAAGCCGCACACAAGAGAAAGGGGACGGTCATCGGAGCTCGCGAGGCCACTCGCGGCGCGGGCGCCAGATGCCGTCGGGCGAGAAGCGCGGGTTCGGGACGTACGACAGACCGTCGTCCGGGACCGGGCTCGCTGGTATTGGTACTACAGGGGCAAATGTGTTAGGCAGTACATGCGAGGGCGGACAGAGAGGGACGTACGGAACCAGCCGAGGCGGTTCTCGCCCATCACCATGACCCAGTTCGCGCGCCGCGAGCCGAGCCACCAGAGGTTCCCCTCGCGCCCGAGCCGCCCCCACTCCTCGTTCCACTTTCGCTTCGTTTCCTTCTTACCTCTGTAAACAGGGGTCAGTAATCCACACGGACCTGGGGGCGACAAGGGGACGCACCTCCAGCCGAAGAAGCCGTACACCCTCGCGAGCGCGCTCCGCTCGCGCGCCTGAATGCGCGCCATGCCCATCTCCTCGATCGTGGTGAGGTTAAGCAGGATGAGCCGCGTGTGGGCGACGAAGAGCGCTCCGGTGAAGAAGCTGAAGAACCCCGAGACGGCGATTATCGCGATTATTTGGCCGTCGAGCGAGGGCCGTGGGCGCGAGGGGTTGTGGAGGGGGAGCGTGTTGTCGATCACGAGTGCGATGAAGATGAAGAGAGTAAAGGCCGTCGACCACTGGAGGAAGTTGTAGACTGGAGAAAAGTCGGGTGAGCCTTGATGAGCTGGGCAGGATGGGGAAGGCGGCGCACAGAATTTGTAGTTGCGCGCACCGACGCAAGTTCCCACCCCTTAAGAGACATAAGGGTTAGTGCAATGATTCGAACTCTTTCAGAGGAGAGCAGAGACGGACAAGGACAGTGGTGGTCCATTCCTGGTGAGACAGCAGCGAGTCAGCACCACCATCACAACCGTAGAGCCGGCCAGAAGAACTCACTTAATACAACCTGGGCACAGTGCTTACACCGATGCGACCGATACGGCCTCAAGAACCCTTCGCGCGAGTCGTAGCGGTAATCGTCCGACAGGATTGGCAGCTGTGGCGGCACGCGCTCGACGAGCAGCGACGGCCGGTTCGCCTCGTAGTCCTCGGGCGGCGCTGGGAAGTTCATAAAGGACCGCGGATTCGACGACGAGCTCACCCGGGGCGGGAACTCGTCCTTCGCACGCGCCTTGGGCGGGAACGCTAGCGGGAACGTAGCGGTCGACGAGACGGCCGTCGTGCCCGAGGTGGACGGCGCGGGTGGGTCGTGAGATGGCGCGGTGGAGGTAAAGGATTCTGTGGTGGGCGAATTGCAGGATGGGGGGTTGTGTCGGGAGGACTGGGCGTGCTGCGACGCCTCGGCGATGATTGGGAACGGCGGCACGAATGCGAGGGTCGAGGGGCGCTCCTGCGCAATCTCGTCTTCGGTGCTGAGGCCATTCACCAAGTGCGAGGTCGGGTCTGTGGAGAATGTCTCGCGCGTGGCGAGCGAGTCGCGCCCTGCGAGTGTCTGCTCGGCGTCGCTGCTCGCGCGCAGGTCCTCGACCGAGGTGTGCCGCCGAGCGGGCTGGTCCTCGAAACGGTACCCAACCACATCGACGAGGTCTGCTTCTTCTTTCGGAGGGTCACTCTGTTGCACGTACTGCGTCCAGTGGAATGAGATTAGTGGCGGGGAGCGCGTTCCGGTGAGCGGAGAGCGTACGTCGCGGGCGAAGCCTGGGGGCGTCGTGATTGCCTTTGCGTAGCTCCAGATGAACATGATGAACAGGACGTGGAATATGACGAGGTAGACCACTGAAACGCAGGGTCAGCGCTCGTCCGAGGAGTGTCGGGTTGGACGACTTGCCGCCCTGCGCCCTGTTGCCGAGGCGGTCTGCCTCGAGGCGGACCATCCTGATCGCGACCCGTACGACAAAGATGTAGTACGTGTAGAAGAAGATGGCGATGACGAGCCCGACGGCAAACTGCGAACGGCGCGCGCTGTCAGCAGCTCCTCTCGGCCCGAGCGCGTGCGCCACCACCGCGGAATGGGTAGCGCACCTTGCGAACGGCCCACGGGTCCGGCCCAGTCTTCTCTGCCTGCCGTGCTCGCTCGAGCTCCATGTGCTTCGAGATGCCGATGAACTTTGTCCTGCGCCTGGGCCGCTTCTCGCCTCCACCGCCCGCGCCGCCGCTCGCATCCGCGTTCGCGACCTGGCAGTCTAGCATCCGTTTTGAGGTGTCCAAGCGAGCCGCAGATCCCCGAGTCGATTTGGGTGCGACGAGCGCGTTCGGTGCGGTGTGACGGCCTGGTCACGCGGTGGCCGCACTCGGAGTTTCTGACGCCCTCGCGAGGTCGCGCGCTGAGATACGCGCAGTCCGGCTGGCGAACGGGAAAGACTGCTGCTGAGCCGGAAGATCGAGTGCGACCAGGCAGCCGATTGAAAGTCGAGATGAGTGTCGGGTGCCAGGCCGAGCAAAGACGCGTTTCCTGTTGGCGACTTCGCTGCGCTCCTTTCACCTCGCGCACACACCTCCTCAGACTACCCGTCTCAAACCATCAGCTTCCGCGTCAACGATGGCTGCCAAGAAAAAGTCGTCCGCATCCGCGCCGTCGTCGCCCAAAGTGTCGATGGCGACGCAGCCCGCACGCAATGTGCCGGTGCAGGTGTTCCGCCCGCCAAAGCAGCTCACCTTCTTCAAGCGCTCGTGGACCTGGTACGAGAGCTCGTTCGCGATCTCGATGCTCGAACCTGTCAGTCGCGACTCGAGCCCGGGCCCGATGCAGCGAGCTGACCCACCCTCGGTCTCGGCAGTGGGAGAAGATCCTCCTCCGTACGCGCCCCGGTGGCCGACCAGATCTTGCTGCCACTCGTAACTGATCACCGGGCTCTCTGCAGACACGTTCGCGCTCGCGCTCTTGTTCCTGTTCTACTTCGCCGTCTCGACCTACCTCCCCGCACAACTCAAGCGCGTGGCCGGTCGCGTCGTCTTCTACATCTACGGCGAGTAGCTGGGCTACGAGAACGCCGGCCCTGGACGCGACGAGGATGCCCGGCGAGGCTGGCGAGGCGCGAAGGACCGGCCGGCGCCTCGGCAGGCGAGGCGAGGGCACGGAGGAC
>ERZ1463038.615-NODE-615-length-12661-cov-13.095907_pt1 | contig 12661 bp, 17 predicted proteins | sample MGYA00564479_ERZ1463038 | MGnify/ENA primary metagenome ERZ1463038 (study PRJEB39244, sample SAMEA3635134) | Helicobacter pylori | study: EMG produced TPA metagenomics assembly of PRJEB11511 data set (Assembly of a 5300-year-old Helicobacter pylori...
TTCCGATCTACGCGCCGAACGAGCGCTGGACGATGTCGGCGTCGGCGAAGATGGACACCTCGAGCTCGTTGACCGCGACGCTAAAGAACGGGTCCTTCTCGCCGCGGAACCAAAAGCAGTCGAGGATGGGGCTCATGAGCTCCTGCAGACGCGACCGTGGGCAGTGCACGAGTCGCAGCCGCGCGTCGAGGATCGTGATCGTCGTCTCGCCGGCCGCTACAGGCATCCTGGCGCGTAGTCGTTCGACGGGCTGGCTGCTGAAGGCTGGGCCTTGTCGGAGGGCGGCGCTCGGCGGCGCGAGTCGGAAGTGATGAGCGGGACCGTCTGCGAGCAGGTCGGAGGTCAGCTCACGAGCGCAGGAACGCAGACTGGTTTTCAGAGCACGAAAGATTTCCCGTGCAGGGCCAGCTGGACCGGGTCAGGCGAGCCACTCCCGAGTTCCGAGGACGACAGTCGAGCTGGCCGTATGCACGCGCTGAGCGAGACGGGCCTCGGGCAGAGGCCACGCCTGAGCGCACTTCCCAGCCTCGGACCTCGGACCAGCCTGACAGTACCACCTGACCGCGATGCTCGCTGTTCTGCCCCCCTTCGCGCCCCCAGCATGACGAGCGCTCCCCCGTGCGAAACGCGCAGCTGGACGCTGAAAACGCGTCGCTCGCTCGCAGGAGGCGGAAGGGCGACTCACGCGGCGTGCCGAGGCTCGTCTGGCTGCCTACGGTGTTTCCTGGGAGGTCAAGAGACCGCTCCGGGCCACGTCGGCGACGCTGGACGGGTCGGGCGCAGGGCAGGGACACCGGCTCAAGCTGGCAGTACGCGAGTGGACGCCGACGCGGTCGAGGGTGGGATAATGTTTGAATGGACGGAAGGCGATGAACAAGAGGTCGCAATAAGGCAGGGGCCCAAAGGGGAAGAGGGATAGCAGTACTGGCTCAAAGTTGGCGGAGTCAAGCCGCGAGGGCCCCACAGCGCCCGCTTTGGGCGCGATTCGAGCTTCGCCTTCTTGACCTTGGACTCTGACTGCTATCTCACAATCTCGCAACAGATTCTCACTATCGGTCGCTCAATCACCCGGCGACTCAAATACTGGAAACTCGCGCCTCAGGCTCACAGCTCACAGTGATCCTGCAAGCGCTCCGCATTGGCAGGGCTTCACACGCTCAGGTGCCGACTTCCCGATTCGACCGGTTGGACACGGCAAAGCTCACCTCGTCGCCGGTCGCCAGTTGCTCTCTCCCGCCAGAGGCCTGAGCACGACTTGCACACTTCCCGCCCACCTCCTCTTGGCCTGGCGCGCCTCGACTAACGCCACTTCGCGTCCAGTGGGCCTGGCACACCGGCTCGTCGCTTCGCCTTGACAACCCCAGCCTCAGCCCCAGACTTCAACGAGCCCGCTGTATGGCTGCCTCCGCACTACCGAGCGAGATCGTGGACCTCGTGCTCGCACACCTTATCGACGCGCTCGACCCCGATACAGACGACGCCACTGCGAGCAAGTCTCCTCGCGTGTTCGCGCTAGAGACGACCTCGCTGGTCTCGAGAAGCTGGCGCGGTCCTTCTCAGCGGCTCCTCGTCCAGCGGCTCGTCATCCGGCTTGGATCGCACGCGCGCCAGGTCGTCGACGGTACCACGTCGGACGGTGATTCAGGGCTCGGGGAGTCTGTCAGGAAGCTTGTCGTCGTTTCGCCGTACGGCTCAAACTCGGAGGTGCCAACGACAGCCGCGCTGGCCCAGGACGACGCCGTCTCGTGCGACGAGCTCGTCGCGCTCCTCCGGCAAACCCCGCCCCTCAAGTCTTTCGACCTCCACTTTCCAGCTTTTACCTCGATCCCAGACGAACAAATCCTGGGCCTCGAGGCGGCAGGTGCGATGTCGCGACTTCGCACCCTGCGGCTTTCCACGGCAGGCTTTGATCGCGAGTTCAGCGTCGTCGGCTCCCTGCTTCACCTCGCTCCAGCGGTTGTGTCTCTTTCACTTTACAGCCTTACAAAACTAGAGCCGTCGCCGCCCCGACTGCTTCGACATCCGGCCCACCTCCCCGCTCTCGTGACGCTGGAGCTCTCCGGTCCGACCTTCCCGACCCATTTCCTCTACCTCGCCCTGCTGTCCCTCCCCACAATCCATCAAATCACAACACTTCGAATCGTAGGGCTCGAGTTCGAGCCACTCGACCACGTACCGCCCATCCTCAAGCTCGTCGGTCCAACCCTGGCCCGCCTGCACTGGCTCGCGCGCGAGACGTTCGCCTTCGCCGCCATTCTGCCCTCTCTTTCTACCCTCGAGGAGCTCCAACTTTACCCGCGACACGATACCGAGAACATCGACATACTTCGCGCACTACCCGCCACCGTCCACACCTTGCGGTGCCCGAGCACTTTCGCCGCCATTAGCTGGGCTCAGGCACTGAGCCACCTCGATCCGAAGCCGTCAGGACTGAAGATGTTCAAGATCACGCTTGGCCAGCAGCCGGAGAGAAAGATGTGGGCCGGCATCCTCCGAACACTGCTCGGGCAGGAGAAGATTGGGCTGCATGGTCAGTTGCTTACGCTCCCCGGCCATTCAACCGACACTGATTGGGTTCTTTGCAGTAGACGATTTTGGAAGTGAAGATTGATATCTACGTCTACAAGTGCTTGCGCGGCACACTTCGCGAACGGGGGTTGCGACGCGCTTAGACCTCAGACCTCGGCTGCAACTTCCGGCGCATCTCTTGGGCTTCTTCGTCTCTCCCCCTCATACAGTTCGCGCTCAGCCTCAGCTCCCTTTGACAGTCACCCAGACTTCACCTTCATTGTTGGACGACACCGCCGCCCGCCCCGCCTGCCAGGATGAAGCGCAGCCACCCAGGTGCGTCCCCGAGTCGCCTCTAGTCGGCCGCGACCGTTCCGGCCCGTTCGTTGAGCTCGATTGCTGATCATCACCCCACTCCCACCGTCAGAACCGAGTTCAGAGGCACGCTACTCCCGTCCGCGCCAGCTCCGGGTCGGGGCCGCCTCGCAACCCGAGGCCCTGGCAGCAACCTCCGACCTCGCGGCCGTCTGGGACTCGACTCTTGGCGCCTGGGTCCAACTCTCACGACCTACGTATCCACTTCGCGCGTCTCAGAGCACCGCTCGACGTCCAGAGTTCGCCGCCTCGACTCTGCCAGCACCCGCAAACGCCTATGCCAAACCCCCTCCAGCAAGCTACGAAGCGTACCCCTCTGGACACACGGTGATGATGCCTGCCCAAGCTTTCGGCTACGGTCACTACCCACCAACGGGCGGAGGTGCGAGGCCTTCGCTCCAGGACCTTGAGAGAAGTGAAGAGCTGACGTAGCATTTACTAGGTCTTCACGTGTACTCGACCTACCCATCCGACCCAGCGTACCGTCTCGCCTACCACCCAGCGCAGGCGCGGCCGACTTCGTACGCCGTCCAGCCGTCGGCGCCCCTGCCCCCGCCCCCGCCTCTCTGCTGGTGCGATGGCGACCACCGTCCCCAGACCCACTACCAAAATTATGTTCCATCACCGAATGCCGTCTCGACCCCGCGCTCCTACCCGACGAGCACCCCTCTCCTGCAGTCCCAGCAGACCTCGAGCTTCCCGCCTTCGCACGCACGACGCACTCGGGATCATGCCAGCGAGGAGCCTCCCCTACCGTCTTCCAGCCCGATTCAAAAGATGTACGCCAACTCGGAGAACTCAGCATCAGTGCGCTCGTCGCACTCGGAAGGCGTCGAGACGAACGTCGAAGTTGGCGCTCCGGCGTCGCCTGGTCGGGGCGCACGCATCGTCGAGGAACTGGGCGAGGGAGCGGAACGAGAAGTGAATATGTACAGGACCCAGAGCGATCCGCAGGTGCCGATGGGGCTGCGACCGGGCGAAGCGACAGTCTGGTGGTGGGAGCAGATGGTGACGGGTGGCAGCAGCGAGCCCGTCGAGCGCATGCCGCCGTAAGTCTCGAGCCCTCTCTCGCTACCAGTCAACAGCTCATCAAAGTCTGGCGAACAGGAACCTCAACTACTTCACCTTCATCGAAGACACGAAGACGCTCAAATACCTCCACATCGACCCAGACGTCGCGTGCGACCTCCCGCGCGGTTTCCTCTACGACGACGACTCGACTGCCGAAGTCCGGCGCTTCCTCGTCGCCGGAAGTCCTGGCCAAAAGCCCACCCCGGTCCTTGACCAGCGTCCCGGCGGGCGCACGGCGATGCGAGCGCTCTGTCGCACGGTCCTCGCCGACGGGCCCGCGACGTTCCCGGTCAAAAGCTACGCAATCGACGCATTTGACAACACGATGGACGAGCTCAAGACGGAAGGGATCGAGTCGGGCCACCTCGGTGCGCTGCTCGCCGTCTTCTTCCACTTCGAGGGCGAACGCGACGTGCTGCTCCGCAAGATTCACGAGAAGAACTTCGTCTGGTTCAACTGTGAGCCTTGCAGATACGAGCGTATCCTCTAATCAGGCGAACTGAGATTTTACCCATCGAAAGGGCTCGTCGCCGTCGCCCGTGTCGCCCTCGCCTCGGACCTTCTTGCGACGCAGCAGAACATTGCAGCGGTCGAAGTCGAGATGGACCGGAGACAGACGTCGCTCGAGGCCGAGCTCAAAGTTCTGACGCTCAAGCGGATCAGCGCGACCGCTCTCGCGTCCGCGCTCGCCAAAGCGCCCCAGCCAGTCGACCACGCGAAAGAGCTCGAGCTGAACAACAAGATCTCTCAGAACGTCGCGAGTCGGAACGTGTTCGTGATATCTATCTTGCCTGTTTGACGGGGCCAGAGCTGATATGGTTGCATGGCCAGGCTGGAGGAGAAGGTCGGGGGTCTGCTTCGGCGACTTCGGGCCCGCTATGCTGTGCTTGGCCCTGGTTGAGGTACAAACAGAGCGATTCGTTCCATGATTCTTCTACCCCGTAATTCGACCTCTTAAAAAGCCTTGAACGGTGAAGATCGGTTGCGGCGCCACGATATGAACTGAACGCCAGGCACTCGGTTTGGCCATTGCTCTGGCCTTCGAGTCTCCACGAAGAGGTCCGAACTTTGTGGCATCGAGCGACAGTAGTGTCAGGAACAGAACAATGCACAGTGTGATGCGCGAGAACAAGGGTGAACCGTGCCGGACCCATTCATATTTGTGAGTTGGGGCAAGCCTCTGCTCGTTGAGCGCAGAGCTTGTGGTCACCTAGAGACAAGCTTTGGAGGATGAAATACAGGGTAGGTGCTTCATCATACATCCTGGCCTGGCCTAATCCTGACTGGAAGCACCATCTCCGCGCTCCGCGTTGGCACGAGAACGTTTATCCTGCGCAACATTGTTCAAGCGGGTAGTGTGTTGAGATTGGCAGAACAGTGGAAGGAAATCAAAGACGAGAACGACAGGTACCGACTAGGAGTCTCCGTACTAGTCGTACTCCGAGTCGTAGCCATCAGAGTCGCCGTCGCCGAAGTAGACGGTTCCGGATCCGCTCGCGACAGGCTCTCCCTGAGCGCCCTTGCTGGTGCTCAGCGAGTCGATCCAGTCGCCGTATGCTTGTCCGGCGATGCGGTACGGAGCGAGAGTGGGCGAGACGAAGGCGCGCGGGTTGGTCAGGAGGTGCGTCTTGCGGTAGACCTCGTCGAGCTGGGGCGAGTCAGGTGCAAAGTCAGCGTTGGAAAATTCACGGTAGTCAGGTGAAGAGGGCGCACGATTTTCTGCCAGTGCCAGCCCTTGTCCGGCTTGGCCGAGTCGATCCACTTGAACTCGCGCACGCGGTTGAGCTACTTGACGGTGCCAGTCTCGCGGTCGATCCCTCCCGTGTCGAGCATGGTAGCCATGACGTCCGCGATCGCCGTCGGAAGCGCGAAGCTGGCGCACTCGGCGTCCTCGAAGCGCGCGTTGGGGTGCACCGCCTGGTGATGGGCGAGCATGCCCTCGAGCGAGCCAAAGAAGCTTGGCCGGTGCGGGGTGTAGCTCCATTCGGTGAGGACACACTTCTTGCGGCAGTTGGGAAGGGTGCAGACGAGGAACGAGGACGGCCGCTCGAACCAGGCCAGGTTGTAGTCGGTTGCTGCGTAGTCTGCCGGGTCGTCCGAGAGCTCGTCGTGGTTGACCTTGGGGTCCGACGTGGCGACGAGGATCGTCTTGATGGCGTGGATCCTGCGCTCGCCGACGTAGGTGACGATGTCGCTTTTGATCTCGTCGAGCTCGGCCTTCCAGACGGTGGCGTCGAACTTGGCGTCGTCGGCCTCCCAGTGGCTCCTGGCGTGCGGGAGGTGGACGAACTCGCCGAAGGATGGGAAGCAGGTGGCGTATTCGGACGATTCGGGGTTGTACTCGTGCTTGAGCGTGGCGAACTCGAAGCGAAGGGCGTCCTGGCGACGCTCGACGATCCGGCGACCTTCACGGGCGACGCGCTCCGCCTTGTTTGCCTCGAGGATCTTGAGGACGCTCTTGGTGATCTTCTTCCATCCTGGTCAGGTCCAAAAACATGAGCAAAAGGTTCAGCAGGAGTGAAAGGAGCGTCGGCGAACCCTCCTCAGTCAAGGACTCGGACTTGTTGGTGATCGCCGACGTAAGCAACGTGCCAGTAAAGCTGAACCGATGGTCAGAGGCGAAGTAGTGGATACAGGATGAGGATGAGCGTACTCCTTGTACGTCCAGCCGAGGGCTTCGACCTTCGACTCGATCCTACCAAGACCGAGGGTCAAGCGTGGTAAAAAAAGCCCCAGAAAGGCTGAAACTCACGCAGAGCGACGATTATATCCGTTCCGATAGTCCTTGTCCTTCTGGTACTGTCGGTCCACGTTCTCGGTCCACTTGAGCGTCTTCGCAGCCTCGGTGAGGATGTCGCCGTCCTGCATAAAACCGACTTCGTCAGACGCTGAGCTCGGCAGGAGAATCGACCGGGCGCACCTTGGTCATCTTCTCGAGAATGACCCTCCTAGACTCAACGTACGCAGTCACGAGCGAGGGCGAGTCCGGCTCGTGCGCCTTGCCTTTGCCCTGGGCCGCGACGAGCCTGGCGTTCGCGTCGTCCTGCTTCTCAAGCTCGAAGAGCTTCTTGCTGATAAAGTCGACGTCCAACGTGGCCGCGTACTCTGTTGAGGAAGATCGTTAAAAGATGATCAGCTCGGGGGGCCCCCAACTCCAACTCTAACTCCAACTCCACACGAGGCCGAGGTCACTGGACGTACTTCCGGATCCGGGACGCTTCCAGTTCCTGGGCGAGTCTATGAAGCATATCTATTTCAGTACTGAAGATCTATAACGAGCTCAGAGGCGGCACACAGCGAGTGGTTGCGACGCAGACCGCCGTCTGCGGGTGGAGGTTCGCGCCGCGGAAGTTTCCGGTCCAGCTGAACGGTGACTGAGGACCAGTTCGTAGATAGTAGGTCATCAGATGGCACGCACAGCTTCTCGCGGCACGCCTTGCAGAGGCGGGAGAGGATGTAAACATCACACTTCGGCACCTGAGCGCTCCTGCGGCACTCCTGGGTGAACGGGCGCGTGAGAGACGCCGCCCTTGTCCCGTTCTCCAAATGGAAAGCTCACCTGGCACTTCATCAAGGCAAAGAGGTTCGCGTACATGAGCTCGGACATCACGCCCGCCTCGAGGTCGGGGAGGCCGACGCGAAGGCGCGCCTGACGCCAAAGCGCGACGGCGGCTGGCCCAACGAGGTTCACGCGGATCAGACGGCACGAATTCGAAAGGTTGAGCAGGTCCTTGGCGTTGAGGTATGAGCAGATCTGGAGTCGCAATTACACTTGGGCTCAGCCCACCGCTCAGGGGACAGGGTTGCAGCGGCGGCGGCGCACCTCGGCGAAGACGTCGAACGGGACCGCCTTGAACGCCTCGAGCTTGCCGACCATGCTCGAGTTCTTGCCCTTCCTGACGGTGGTCGCCTTCTTCTTGGACGCGGGCTCGTCGTCCGAGTCACTCTCGATGCGGGCCATCTTGGCGGGTGCGGCTGCGTCGCGCAGGGTCGCGTCAGCTCAGGTGTCGGAGGGAGAGCAGCTCCGAAACACGTATAAAAACGTACCCTTGCCGTTAGGCTTTCCCTGCGCCTTGGTCTTGACCGGCGTGGGCGCGTCGTCCGAGTCGCTGCTCGCGGCGTCCAGCTCGGGTGCGTAGGACGGCTTCGTGTCGGTCCGCTTGGGGCGCGTCATGCTGGCGCGCGGCGGGAGAGATGGAAGCGAAGAAATTTGGAAACGAGTGGAGGGGAAGAGAGCAAAAGCGGAGCAGCGATCAGCTGCGAAGGTCGCCCTGCGCTCGGGCCGCTCCTTGTCCCGCACCGCCTGTCGCTCAACTCTTTTCGGGTAGTTGCTTCAGAGAACAGAAGAAAGCGATGTGTCATCGGTGAGTCTGTACACGCAATCGAATTGAGAGACGAAGGCGAGGTGCGCTGCCTCTCTGTCCAACTCTCCCCCCAAAAGCTCATGCTTCGAACCACCGCCCAGTCGCCAGCATTGAAAGGTTGGATGATGCAGACTCGTGAGCGATGCAGGTCAAGACCTGAAAGCGGTCGGTGACATGAAACAGGCTACATGGAAGGGACTTACCAGTCCAGCAAACTTCAAGCTGGCGCGCACTCCTGTCATCCGTCAGAATGGTCGATCGGGCGCCTTCAGCCGAAGTATTGCTTGCTGAGCGAATGTGTCTTAGCGAAACTTCACCAATTCTTCCCATCCCACCCAGCAGTGAGCTGGGGGTCCCATCGAAGTCCCCAGTTCGCATGGAGAATGCGGCGGCACTCGACGGCGTGAGCGTCTGCAAGCGCAGGACCGAAGGGTGTTCGGCTCTTCTAGGGATCAAGTATGAGAGAAGGGCGTTGTCGAGTGCTCCGGAGGCAGCTGGGACTGCGAGGTGCAGACTCAGCAGCCTGTCTGGTGCAGGAGGGAGCGGTGGCCTGGGCGTGTTTGGCGTCATCAGATGCCCGAGAGTGCCATTAGTTCGGGAGAGAAGGCTGTCACGTCTTGATGCGCAGCGCTGGGAGACGTGTGGCAAGTTTACAGGGCGAAGAGAAAGTTGGACGCGGCGGTCCGAGTCGTCGGACCCAGCGAGCTCAACCCGTTCATGAAGCCGGGTCAGAGGCCTATGGGTGTAATGTGCTCGCCCACTTGCTTCAACGGGTTGACGCTGAGGGTCTGCTAGCCTGGCTGCAAGACAATCGTTTCGTGCTCGAGCGCTCACGGTGGCGGAAAGCAGGTTTGCTCTTCTTTGCAATGTTGACGACTCGGAGAGATAGTTGCGATCAGGTTGTGAACGGCTACTCTTCCTCTGAGCGCTCGCTGATTGTGTCGAGCGGTTCGTCCGGGTAGGTGCTGTCCTCGGCCCAGTGGCCAGTCTCCTCGTCGCCCGAGTCCCCGTACCCGTCCCCACTGCCCTCCTCGTCGTACTCGTCCTCGCCTTCGTCGCTCTCGTCGGGCGTGGTCGACTGGCCGTGGCCATTCGTGACCACAGGGGCGGGTGGCGGCCTCGCGGCGGTCGGGGTCGACGGCGAGCCGAACGAGATAAAGTTGCTGACGTGTACGGTCTGCGTCTGCGGGATCACGCCCCAGTCGAAGGTCGACGGCGAGGGCGGCTTGACGTCCGCGGGCGCGCGCAGCTCGACCGACTTGGAGTGCGAGCGACTGCTATCCCGCCGCGAGGCCGAGCCAGTGCTGGACGCGGGGCTCGTGGTGATTGTCGGCGTACCGAACGAGATGGACGTCGGCGCCTTGAATGCGGGAAAGGGCGACATGGTCGGCGGGGCTTGGAGGGACCAGAGTGGGCTGCCTCCCGTCTTGAACTGCTGGGGCGCGGCAGGGGTCGGCGTCGTGGGCGGGAACGGGTTGCCGAACGCGGGCGTGGGCGTGCCGAACGGAGACGGCGAGGGCGACGAGACGGACTGGAAGCCCTGGAACGACTGGTCCGCTGGGAGAGAGAACGTCGGCGCGGGTGCCGCGGGTGGCGGCGCGGGCCGGCGCGGGCGAGGGAGACGGTCACCCGTGATCGGGCCGTTGGCGAACGCGGATTGGAGGTCGGAGAGCGGCAGCGAGCTCGTTGACGATGCGCTCGCGCTCGCGCTCTTGTTGAGCAGCGGCGTCGAGCGGACCGACAGCAGCGCGCGCTTGAGCACGCCGGCCGAACGTTCGGCAGCGAGTGCAGCTTTGGCCGACGCGATCACATCCGGGCTCAGCGCTGCGGCGGTCGCCTTCGCGCGTGGACTGCCGGTGAGGACCGAGGCCGAGAGCGTGGTGTTGACCGACGGTGAGCGGTGTCGAGACCGCGACAGGGACAGCGACTGGTCGGGCTCGTCGGGCTGGACGCGAAGGAGGTCGAGTCGGCTCGTGAGGTCGTCGAGCTCAAACATGCGGTCCGAGACGGCGCTGGTAATGTTGCGCACCGCGCGGTTGACGGCGTCCAGCGAGGGAATCCTGAGATAGCGAGGTCAGCTACAGCAGCTGGGGAACAGGAAAAGAGAAGAACGCACTTGAACGAAGACCTTCCGAGGCGATGCTCCATGACCTTGTCCTTCAGCACCGCCATGTGGTCCTCGACTTGCTCGACGCGCGTGCGGACAGCCTGCGGCGAACAAGCCGATCAGCATCTTGCAAGCTATCCTGTGCGAGATAATGCTCACCTCTACCGAGAGACGGATCTTCTTCTGATTTTCGACCTGCTCGGGGCCCAGCTGGCGAACGCGGACCATCTTGGCAAAGACTGGGTCGGACCGCGCGCGGAGGAAGCGTGTCGTCTCTTCCCGCTTCGTCTCGGCTGTTGGCAAGGATCGTAAGTGCCAGAAGACAGAGGTACAAGACTAATACGCACCCTTTAGGAGCGCACTCGAGAGCTCGCCCACCTGTCGCTTCCGCACGAGCGTCGCTTCGACGAGCTTGCCGACGCCCGGGCGGGCCTTCTCGGTGAGCGCGCTGAGCTGCTCGAGGTCACCCATCGTCCAGTCCCGGTCGCTGTAGCTGAACGCCTGGCCAGGAAGCTGGTTCGGTTGACCGAGGTCCTTGACGAACGCCTGGCAGCGGTCCGTGTTTGTCTTGAGCTGTGTGCGGGGGGCCTCATTAGTCGCCAGTCTCTCGCTGTCAGAAAACCAAAAGGGACACACGAGCTTGAACTCTTCCTCCATGAGAAGGTACGCCTTGAGGAACTCGCCAGCCATGCCCTGCTCGGCGACGCGCGGGGCCTTGACGGCGGCGAGGTCCAAGCCGAGCTTCGGGGTCGAGGTGGAGCCCATCGGGAGGCCCTGACGCGCCTCGGGGCTCGGTGCGCGCGTCTGGAACGTCGGTGGTGGCGGGATCGGTGCCGGCTTGGGTACAACCGGGGCGGCCGTGGGTGGCGGGGCAGCTAGCGGCACGGGCTCGTTCGCACCGTGAGCGGAGCCAGGCGGTGATGGCGCAGGAGACGTACGCGCGGACGGAGGCGGCGAGGGTGCGATCGAGAACGGCGAGGGTGCGGGGACCTTGGCCTGCGTGAGCGAGGCGGGCACGACTGAGCCAAAGCCGAACGCGCGCGACGACGACGGGCCGACGGTCGGCTTGGGCGCAGCGAATGACGCCGACGGGCCGGCTGGGGGTGGGCCAGTCGTCGTCGGAGGCGCGGAGAGCGGCGAGCTCATTCGCGGCGCGGTCGACGGTCCTGCGGTGCCAAAGATGGAGGGCTTCCCGAACCCGGCGAACCCGCCCGTCGCTGGCTTGGCCGCTGGCGGTGCCGGCGTGGGCTTCGCGACGACCGGGGCTGGAGCGACTTCAACTGACTTCGTGGGGGCGGCAGGAGTTGGGGCGAACGAGAACGGCGAGGAAGTCGTAGGCGCTGGGGCGACGGAGCTTGCTGGCGACGTGCCGAAGGACGAGCTCGCGGGCGCCGAAGGGAAGTTGGCGAATGAGAAGGATGCCTTTTCTGCGGCTGGAGCGGCCGCTTCTGGTGTCGGTGCGGTCGTGGACGCAGCCGTGGGCGGGCGGGAGAAGAACGACGGCGTCGCGGCCGAAGCGCCAAAGAGGGTCGGCTTCGTTGCGGGCGCGGGCGCGGGCGCGGGCGCAGGCGCAGGCTGCTCGACCGGGTGCGACGAGTCCTCGGCAGTGTCTTCACCGTCCTCACTCTCTTCTTCGCCGCTGCCGCTGCCGCTGCCACTGCCACTGCCACTGCCGTGTTCGTCGAGCTCGTCGCCCTGGGTGTACTCGTCGAAATCGCCGGCGGCCGCGCGCTGCCTCTCGTCCTCTTCCTCGTCGAACTCGTCGTCATGCTCTTCGCCTTCTTCCGATCCATCAACGGCGCCCTGCCCAGCCGGGCCTTCGGACAGGCGCGACAGGAGCGAGTTGCTGTTGGGGACTCCGGGCGTCGGCGGCGGGCTGCTCGAGAACCCAAAGAGGCTCTTGGTCGACGAGGTCGCCTCAGCTGGGGGCTCGTCTGCCGGCTCGAGCGAGACAGAGTTGACGTTGATGGTAAGCCCAGGCTCGGTGGGCGTGTCGGGCGGCAGTGGAGGCTCCGCCTCGTCTTGCGCGACGTCGGCCGGCGGCGAGGGAAGTGGCGGAGTCGCTGGTGGGAGCGGCGGCGTGGCGACGCGAGCGGGTGGGGGCGGCGAAGCGTCGGGCGCAGGAGTGAGCACGACGGGCGCGGGAGTCGCGGCGGGCTTGCCGAGCGCGAACGAGCTCACAGCGGTGCTCGAGGACGGCAGGAACGGGTTCGCGCTCGGCATAGACGTCGGCGCG
>ERZ1463038.616-NODE-616-length-12658-cov-24.918750_pt1 | contig 12658 bp, 12 predicted proteins | sample MGYA00564479_ERZ1463038 | MGnify/ENA primary metagenome ERZ1463038 (study PRJEB39244, sample SAMEA3635134) | Helicobacter pylori | study: EMG produced TPA metagenomics assembly of PRJEB11511 data set (Assembly of a 5300-year-old Helicobacter pylori...
GCCGCGACCAGGACTTCATGCGCGAAGCCCTGACACTGGCGGCACAGGGCGCGGCGTTGGGCGAAGTGCCGGTGGGCGCGGTGCTGGTGCAGGACGGTGTCATCATCGGCCGTGGCTTCAATTGCCCGATCAGCGGCAACGACCCCAGCGCCCATGCCGAAATGGTCGCCATCCGCGCCGCCGCCCAGGCGCTGAGCAACTATCGCCTGCCCGGCAGCACGCTGTATGTGACGCTGGAACCGTGCAGCATGTGCGCGGGCCTGATCGTGCATTCGCGCATCGCGCGGGTGGTGTATGGCGCGCTGGAGCCGAAGGCGGGGATTGTGCAAAGCCAGGGACAGTTTTTTACCCAGGAGTTTCTCAACCATCGAGTGTTGTATGAAGGCGGGGTGCTGGCCGAGGAATGCGGGACGGTGTTGAGTGAGTTCTTCAAGGCTCGTAGAACCAAGCCCCCACTCTAAAGAACACTGAGGACAAATGTGGGAGGGGCGGTGCGACGATTCGACTTGCCCCCGATAGCAGTGTGTCAGTCAGCTTATCTATTGCTGACCCACCGCCATCGGGAGCAAGCCCCCTCCCACATTGAGTTTCATTTTTTCAGGGAGATTGGGGGTTACTTTTTGGCGATGATCACCGCCCGCATTGGCGCCGGCAGCCCTTCAATCGTCTTGCTGTGATCCTCTGGATCGAGGAAGTCGCTGAGCGACTGAAACTTCATCCACTCCGTCCCCCGCTGTTCCTCCACCGTGGTCACACTCACATCCACGCACCTCACGTCGCTGAAGCCGGCCCGGCGCAGCCAGAGCATCAATGCCGGCACCGACGGCAGGAACCACACGTTGCGCATCTGCGCGTAACGGTCTTCCGGCACCAGCACCTGTTGCTGATCGCCTTCGACCACCAGCGTTTCCAGCACCAGTTCACCGCCTTTGACCAGGCAGTCCTTCAGCGCCAGCAAATGCTCGATCGGCGAGCGACGGTGGTAGAACACACCCATGGAAAACACGGTGTCGAAGCCTTCCAGGTTCGGCGGCAGGTCCTCGAACGGAAACGGCAGGTGCCAGGCGTTCGGTGCCGACAGGTAGCGTTGTACCGCCTGGAACTGGCAGAAGAACAACCAGTTCGGGTCCACGCCGATCACGCTGTCGGCACCGGCGCCGAGCATGCGCCACATGTAATAGCCGTTGCCGCAGCCGACATCGAGGATGCGTTTACCGTTCAGGTCCAGATGCGGCGCGACCCGCGACCACTTCCAGTCCGAACGCCATTCGGTATCCACATGCACGCCGAACAGGTGGAACGGGCCTTTGCGCCACGGGCTCAGGCCCATCAGCGCGGTATGCATTTGCGCGCGGGTGGCGTCGTCGCACGTGGTGTCGAGGGTCAGGCCATTGAGCAAATCGACTTCGCTGGGCTGGATCTTCGGCAGTGCATCCAGCGCACTCTGCCAGCGCTCCAGGTCGCCATGCCCCTTTTCCATCTTGCTATCGAGTTGCGCTTGCAGGCCCTGGGCCCATACGGCCAGGGGAGTGCCGACCAAGTGGCGGGCGAGGGGGGACAGATCAATCATGGCAAGGCAATCAACGAGGCAAAGTTAAGACACTGGAACCACGGCACGACGGTCGAGAACCCGGCCGCCAGCAGGCGTTCGCGGTGTTCTTCGAGGCTGTCGGGCTTCATGACGTTTTCGATGGCGCTGCGCTTCTGGGCGATTTCCAGCTCGCTGTAGCCGTTGGCGCGTTTGAACGCGACATGCAGATCGGTGAGCAGCGCGTGTTCTTGCGCATCATTGAAACGCAGCTTTTCCGAGAGGATCAAAGCACCGCCCGGCAACAGCGCTTGGCGGATGCGCCCGAGCAACGCCAGGCGCTGATCGGGAGCGATGAATTGCAGGGTGAAGTTCAGCGCCACCACCGAGGCCGGCTGGAACTGCAGCGCGAGGATATCGCCCTCGATCACCTGAACCGGCAGCAACTCCTGGAACATCGAGTCCTGGCCATTGAGGTATTCGCGGCAGCGCTCGACCATCGCCGCCGAGTTATCCACCGCGATGACGTGGCAGCCGTCGGTGCGCACGTGGCGGCGCAACGCCTGGGTGACCGCGCCGAGGGACGAACCCAGGTCGTACAGCGCACTGTTGGGTTGGGCAAACTGCGCGGCGAGCACGCCGAGGTTTTCGACGATAGTCGGGTAACCGGGCACTGAGCGCTTGATCATGTCCGGGAACACCCGCACCACGTCCTCGTTAAAGGCGAAGTCCGGCACCTGGGGCAGGGGCTGGGCGAATAGGCGATCGGGTTCTTTGCTCACGGTTGTTCCAGCGACGAGGGGGAAAGGCCGGCATTTTAGCCAAGTTGCTCCGCAGATGCGCGGGTTGTCTGATGGAACGCCGAGGCGGTGATACCCCACTGGCCGAGCCAGTAAGTGCTGATCAGCAGGTACGGCGCGGCATCGAAGCTCAGCACAAACCGGTTGATGCCGATCAGCGTGTCGGAAACCACAAACGATATGGCACCCGCCGCTGCCAGTAACGCCGAGCGCTTGGGCACCGCGCTGCCCAGTCGCGCCAGCGCCCGCCAGAGCATCGCGCTGATCACCAGCGCGTAAACCACCACTGGAATCAGCAACTCGCCCAGCCCATGGGAAATCAGGATGCTCAGCAGCATCGCCCCGACGCCCAGCGCCAGCACCAACGGCAGCCACGCCAAGCGTCGGCAGTCGCTGAAATAGGCTTTGAGGTACGCCAGGTGCGCGCACAGAAACGCGCCCAGGCCAAAGATAAACAAGTCGCCCGGCCATGCCAGCAGCACATCGCCGACCAGGGAAAAAATCAGCCCCAGGCTGATCCAGCGTCGATAGTCGCTCGGCGGCGCATCATGCAGCCAGCCCAGCAGCGCCAGGACCGGCAACGGTTTGACCAGCAGGCACAGTAACGCCGCATGGACGGTCAGGCCGTAGATAAAGGTGCCGGCGCCCATCAACGCAAGAATCAGCCATGGCATATCAGTTCACCGTGATGGCGCAGTCGAACGTCTCGGTCGGTTCGGCTTCCGGTTCCCAGGGCTGCTGGGAGGTCAGGCGCAAACGGCCCTGGCCGGACGCGAAGGCCTGGAAGCGCCAGGTGGATTGGCCACCGCCGCCGATCACGCCGGATTCTGTGCTGCTGTAGACCTCGGGGCTCAGTGCGCGCAGCACGCCGCCGGCGGAATCCTGGATGGCCCAGCGGTAGCCAGTGGTGGGGTTGCTTGGCAGGGTCAGGATCAGGTTTTGTCCGGTTTTGAGTTGGAGCGGGCAGGTGCTCTGTTTTTCCACGCTGACGTTTTGCTGTGGGGCACTGGCGCACGCGGCCAGCAGGGCAAGGCTCAAGGGGAGAAGCAGGCGGGCAGCGGTCATGGGGGCTCCGTTGATGTGCGACGAAGAGCGAGCATAACCGAAGATGAGGCAGGGGGGCGGGCGGGCAGTGTATGAGGTGGCTGGGCTGGCGCCATCGCGGGCAAGCCCGCTCCCACATTCGAGCGCATTCCAAAGGATGTACTCGGTCAACTGTGGGAGTGGGCTTGCCCGCGATGACGCCCGCTCAGGCGCTAAAAAACTGTCAGAACAACACCTTCGCCACATCCGCAAAACGCTTGGCGAAGTGCACGGTCATCCCTTCCTTCAGATACTCCGGCAGCTCTTCAAAACTGCCGCGATTGGGCTCGGGCAAGATCAGCTCGTGAATCTTCTGGCGCCGCGCCGCGATCACCTTCTCACGCACCCCGCCAATTGGCAGTACATGCCCGGTCAGCGTCAGCTCGCCGGTCATGGCCACGCCTTTCTTCGGTGGCTGGTTGCGCGCCAGCGACAACAGCGCACTGGCCATGGTCACGCCAGCGCTCGGGCCGTCTTTCGGCGTGGCGCCTTCGGGTACGTGCAGGTGGACGAAGGCTTCATCGAAGAACTTCGGATCACCGCCAAACGACTTCAGATTGGCGCTGACGTAGCTGTAGGCGATTTCAGCGGATTCTTTCATCACATCACCCAGTTGCCCGGTGAGCTTGAAGCCGCGGTTGAGCGTGTGGATGCGGGTCGCCTCGATCGGCAAGGTCGCGCCGCCCATGCTGGTCCAGGCCAACCCGGTGATAACGCCGGTGCCGGACAGCACTTGTTCGTTGCGGAACACCGGTATACCGAGGGAGCTTTCCAGGTCCTTGGTGCCGATCTTGATCACCGCGTCCGGCTCATCCAGCAGCTTGACCACCGCCTTGCGCACCAGCTTGCCCAGTTGTTTCTCCAACTGGCGCACCCCGGCTTCGCGGGCATAGCCGTCGATCAAGGCGCGCAGGGCGCCGTCGCTGATGGTCAGGCTGTTTTTCGACACGCCGGCTTTTTCCAACTGCTTTGGCCACAGGTGGCGTTTGGCGATGGCGACTTTTTCTTCGGTGATATAGCCCGACAGGCGAATCACTTCCATGCGGTCCAGCAAGGGGCCGGGGATCGAGTCCAGGGTGTTGGCGGTGCACACGAACAGCACTTTCGACAGGTCCAGGCGCAGGTCCAGGTAGTGGTCGAGGAATTCGACGTTCTGTTCCGGGTCGAGGGTTTCCAGCAGCGCCGAAGCCGGGTCGCCCTGGAAGCTCTGGCCCATCTTGTCGATCTCGTCGAGCATGATCACCGGGTTCATCACTTCCACATCTTTGAGCGCCTGCACCAGCTTGCCGGGCATGGCGCCGATGTAGGTGCGGCGATGGCCCTTGATCTCGGCCTCGTCGCGCATGCCGCCGACGCTGAAGCGATAGAACGGCCGCCCGAGGGATTCGGCAATCGATTTACCCACGCTGGTCTTGCCCACACCCGGCGGCCCGACCAGCAGCACGATGGAGCCGGCGACTTCGCCTTTATAAGCGCCCACCGCGAGGAATTCGAGGATGCGACTCTTGATGTCGTCCAGGCCGGCGTGGTGTTTGTCCAGGACCTTGCGCGCATGTTTCAGGTCGAGCTTGTCCTTGCCGTACACGCCCCACGGCACTGAAGTCGCCCAGTCCAGGTAGTTGCGCGTCACTGCGTATTCCGGCGAGCCGGTTTCGAGGATCGACAGTTTGTTCAGTTCTTCATCGATGCGTTTCTGCGCCTGCGCCGGCAGCACTTTGCCTTCCAGGCGCTGTTCGAACTGCTCGACGTCGGCGCTGCGGTCGTCCTTGGTCAAGCCCAGTTCCTGCTGGATGACCTTGAGCTGTTCCTTGAGGAAGAATTCGCGCTGGTGCTCGCCGATCTTGCGGTTCACCTCGGCGGAGAGTTCTTTTTGCAAACGCGCGACTTCGACTTCCTTGCGTAGCATCGGCAGCACTTTTTCCATGCGCTTGAGCATGGGCACGCAGTCCAGCACTTCCTGCAGCTCCGTACCGGTCGCCGACGTGAGGGCGGCGGCGAAGTCGGTCAGCGGCGACGGGTCGTTAGGGCTGAAGCGGTTGAGGTAGTTCTTCAGCTCTTCGCTGTACAGCGGGTTGAGCGGCAGCAGTTCCTTGATCGCATTGATCAGCGCCATGCCGTAGGCCTTGACCTCGTCGGTCGGCTCGGTCGGCTGGTGCGGGTATTCGACTTCCACCAGGTACGGTGGGCGGTGGTGCTTGAGCCAGGTGCGAATCCGCACGCGGGTCAGGCCCTGGGCGACGAATTGCAGTTTGCCGTTTTCGCGGCTGGCGTGGTGGACCTTCACCAGGGTGCCGTACAGCGGCAGCGCGGAGGTGTCGAAATGCCGTGGATCATCTGGCGGCGTGTCCATGAAGAACAGGGCCAGGGAGTGATGGTCGGATTTGCTCACCAGCTCCAGGGTTTCGGCCCACGGTTCTTCATTGACGATCACCGGCAACACTTGCGCCGGGAAGAACGGGCGATTGTGAATCGGGATGATGTAGACCTTGTCCGGCAGGTTTTGCCCAGGCAGGGCCAGGCCGGTATTGGACGAGTGACCCTCGGCGTTTTCAGGGTCGGCGTATTCGTTGGCGTCGAAATCAGGGATATCTTGCTGGTCGCTCATGGGGCACCTGCATAGGGAAGTATGCCAGTTAGATGGGGCGGTCCAGCGGTGGTTTCAATGGCGGGGGCTAGATAGCAACATATTGCATGAAATTACTGCAGAGCCCCGGTCAAGGTGGGAGGGGGCTTGCTCCCGATTGCGGCGTGACAGTCACCCCATACGTTGACTGATACACGGTTATCGGGAGCAAGCCCCCTCCCACAGGGTTAGCCGCATGCAGTCAGCTGATTTTGTGGAGGTAGGCGGGCAGGGGTTGTTCCGGCAATACCGACAACACCTTCAAGCGCTGCAACATCCGCTGCCGCGCCCGTTGCAGGTGCTCGCGCAGGTTCAACGCCGCCGCATCGAACGCGCCGTGCAGCAACAACTCCAGGATCAAGCGGTGTTCGGCGAGCATCGCCGGGTCGGCACCGATCCCCAGCAAGCGATAGAAAATCCGGCTGATGATCATCGGGCTCTGGCCCTGGCGGATCAGCGCGGCGATCTTGCGGTTTTGCAGGCCGGCCAGGCAGCGTTGGTGCAAATCCTCTTCGATCTGCTCGATGGCTTCCAGGCTGCACTGTGGGCTGTCCTGGGCGTCGAGCACGCGTTGCAACATGGCTTCGAGCAGCGCGCGGTCAAGGTTCGGCGCGCTCTGGCGCAGCGCTTCGGGCTCCAGGCAGGCGCGCAGTTCGTAGTCTTCGGTGACTTCCCGCGCCGTCAGCGGCCCTGCCAGCCATTGGGAGTAGGGCTCTTTTTCGACCAGGCCACGGTCGCGCAGGCGCATCAGTGCTTCACGCACCACCGCGCGGCTGACGCCGTAGTGGTCGGCGGCGGCTTGCTCATCCAGGCGGTAATGGCCGAAAGCGATGCAGGTGGACAGCGCCGCGCCGATCTCCTCGACGATCCGCTCGCCCAACGGCCGTGTATCCACCAGTTCGTCCTCGTCGTTCAGGCCCAGGTGCGCCGGGCTCAGGGGCAGGCGCAGCGGTTCCATGGCCACGCCCTCGGGGTTGATCAGGTAACCCCGCCCGTTGAAACGGCAGATCAACCCTTCGGCATGCAGCAGGTCCAGCGCCTTGCGTACCGGCACGCGGCTGGTGCCAAACAATTCGGCCAGCGGCGCTTCGAGCAGGACCAGCCCGTGGCGGGCGGTGCCGTTGACGATCGCGTCACGCAAAAGCTGGTGAATCATCGCGTAACGAGAGGCCGAGGCGGACACTGCTTTCATCGTGTTCTCTGGGGTAAAGAGGTCGGGTGTATGTAGGACGCAGCCAGGGATTCTCTCATAGATGTACCTGTCACTCCGCGCCACGTCGGCGGCACTTTTTTGGGGCCTTGAAGGTAGGGCTGTTACTTTTCTGCACCAAAATGTACTTATTAATAAAAGATACATTATTAGCTTGAAGGCCCGCTGCAGGGTCCGCGCCAGGTTTTTTTGCTTCCTACAAAAGCATCTATCCCGCCGCTCTGGTCGATAAAGCGCAATCACAGAAAAAGCCGTCGACACAGACTGGCACGAAAGCTGCCTTTATAAAATGTACATTTTATTAATATGTACGTTTTGTGAGGATCAGCCTGATGTCAGACGCCACTTCAATGGCCGAGGCTTTCGCCAGCGGTCGCAGCGACCCGGTGCACGCCCTCGACCACGCGAGTCGGTCGGCACCCCCGGCCGTCATCCACATCGCCCCAACGGGGGAAGACGCACGCCTGTTGCGGGCTGCGCTGTCCGTCGAATCCCAACTGACTCTCTAAGGAGACACCCCATGGCTAAAGACATCCTCTGTGCATTCGGCGTCGACGTTGACGCCGTCGCCGGCTGGCTCGGTTCCTACGGCGGCGAAGACTCGCCAGACGATATCTCCCGCGGCCTGTTCGCCGGTGAAATCGGCGCGCCGCGCCTGCTCAAACTGTTCGAGCGCTACGGCCTGCGCACCACTTGGTTTATCCCCGGCCACTCGATGGAAACCTTTCCCGCGCAGATGAAGGCGGTGGCCGACGCCGGTCACGAAATCGGCGTACACGGCTACAGCCACGAAAACCCGATTGCGATGACCGCCGAGCAGGAAGAAATCGTGCTCGACAAGTCCATCGAACTGATCACCCACGTGACCGGTAAACGTCCGACCGGCTACGTCGCACCGTGGTGGGAATTCAGCAAGGTCACCAACGAACTGCTGTTGAAAAAAGGCATCAAGTACGACCACAGCCTGATGCACAACGACTTCCACCCCTACTACGTGCGCAAGGGCGACAGCTGGACCAAAATCGACTACAGCCAGCACCCCGACACCTGGATGAAACCGCTGGTGCGCGGCGAAGAAACCGACCTGGTGGAGATCCCGGCCAACTGGTACCTCGACGACCTGCCGCCGATGATGTTCATCAAGAAAGCCCCCAACAGCCACGGCTTCGTCAACCCGCGTCACCTCGAAGAAATGTGGCGCGATCAGTTCGACTGGGTCTACCGCGAACACGAACACGCGGTGTTCACCATGACCATCCACCCCGACGTATCCGGCCGCCCGCAAGTGCTGCTGATGCTCGAACGCTTGATCGAACACATCCAGAGCCATGCCGGCGTGCGCTTCGTCACCTTCGACGAAATCGCCGATGACTTTATCCGCCGCCAACCGCGTACCTGACCCCATCCCACCCTCGAGGCGCGATCCATGTCCATCTACAACAAGCTTGACCTGACTGGCTGGAAACCCCGGCAACTGACGTCCCAGGAAGTGCGCTTCGCCACCTGGATCGCGTTTTTCGCCTGGGTGTTTGCGGTGTACGACTTCATCCTGTTCGGCACGTTGCTGCCGGAGATCGGCCGGCACTTCGGCTGGGGCGAGGTGGAACAAGCTGAAATCGCGACCTGGGTGGCGGTGGGTACGGCGGTGGTGGCATTTGCCATTGGCCCCGTCGTCGATAAGTTGGGGCGGCGCAAAGGCATTATCTTCACCGTGGCCGGTTCCGCGGTGTGCTCGGCGCTGACCGCGATCGGTGGTGCGTGGGGCAAGTCGCCGCTGATCCTGATCCGTTCGTTGGGCGGCCTGGGTTATGCCGAGGAAACCGTCAACGCCACGTATTTGAGCGAGCTGTATGGCGCCTCGCAAGATCCCCGACTGACCAAGCGCCGGGGGTTTATCTACAGCCTGGTGCAGGGCGGCTGGCCGGTCGGTGCGCTGATCGCGGCGGGGTTGACCGCGCTGTTGCTGCCGATCATCGGCTGGCAGGGCTGCTTCATTTTTGCCGCGATCCCGGCCGTGGTCATCGCGATTATGGCGCGCAAGCTCAAGGAGAGCCCGCAGTTCCAGATCCATCAGCGCATCAGCGCGCTGCGTAAAAGCGGCGCGGTGAGCGAAGCGCAAAACGTCGCCGCGACCTACGGCGTGGACTACGACGAGCACAGCAAAGCCGGCCTCAAAGCCGCCTTCCGTGGCCCGGCCCGCCGCGCCACCCTGGTGATCGGCGCCGCGCTGTTGCTCAACTGGGCAGCGATCCAGGTGTTCAGCGTGCTCGGCACGTCGGTGATCGTCAGCGTTCACCACATCTCGTTCGAGAACTCGCTGATCATCCTCGTGCTGTCGAACCTGGTGGGTTACTGCGGCTACCTCAGTCACGGCTGGATGGGCGACAAGATCGGCCGCCGCAACGTCATCGGCCTGGGCTGGATGCTCGGCGGGCTGTCGTTCGCCGGGATGCTGTTCGGCCCGAGCAACATGGCGATGGTGGTCGGGTTGTACAGCCTGGGTCTGTTCTTCCTGATCGGGCCGTACTCGGCGGCGTTGTTCTTTATCAGCGAAAGTTTCCCCACCAGCATCCGTGCCACCGGCGGCGCGATCATTCATGCCATGGGCCCGATTGGCGCGGTGGTCGCAGGTTTCGGCGCGACGCAAGTGTTGTCCGCCGGCAGCGACTGGCAGACCGCCGCGCTGTGGTTCGGCGCCTTGCCGTGCTTTTTGTCCGGTGTGCTGATGTTTGCCGCACGCCATGTGCGTCCGGAAACCGTGCAGTAAGGAGGGTTTGATGAAGCGTAAAGTTGCCTTGATTACCGGTGCCGCCAGCGGCATCGGCCAAGCCCTCGCGGTGGCCTATGCGCGCCACGGCGTGGCGGTGGTGGGCGGGTATTACCCGGCCGATCCTCATGACCCGCGCACCACCGTGTCCCTGGTGGAACAGGCGGCTGGCGAATGCCTGATGCTGCCGCTGGACGTGGGCGATACCGCCTCGGTGGACGCCTTGGCTGCCCAGGCCGTGCAGCATTTTGGCCGCCTCGATTATGCGGTGGCCAACGCCGGTCTGCTGCGCCGTGCGCCGCTGCTGGAAATGACCGATCAACGGTGGGACGAAATGCTCAACGTCGACCTGACGGGGGTAATGCGCACCTTCCGCGCGGCGACTCGGCATATGCCCGCGGGCGGCGCGCTGGTGGCGATTTCGTCGATTGCCGGCGGCGTATATGGCTGGCAGGAGCACAGCCATTACGCGGCGGCCAAGGCCGGTGTGCCGGGATTGTGCCGCTCACTGGCGGTGGAATTGGCGCCGTTGGGGATTCGCTGCAATGCGGTGATCCCGGGGTTGATCGAGACGCCGCAATCGCTGGACGCGCAGAACTCCCTCGGGCCGGAAGGTTTGGCCAAGGCCGCACGGGCGATTCCGTTGGGCCGGGTGGGGAGGGCGGATGAAGTGGCGTCGCTGGTGCAGTTTTTGACCAGTGATGCATCGAGCTACCTGACCGGGCAAAGCATCGTCATCGACGGTGGTTTAACCGTGCGCTGGCCCGACTGACGGATGTACTCGATCCTCAAATGTGGGAGGGGCTTGCTCCCGATAGCGGTGTGTCAGTCACCATTGTTTTATCTGAACCACCGCTATCGGGAGCAAGCCCCCTCCCACATGGGTACTGTGTTTTTTCAGGAGTTTTTGTATGCCCCAACTGACTAACCGCCGCGCCGTCATCACCGGCGCCGGCAGCGGCATCGGTGCCGCCATCGCCCGTGCCTACGCCGCTGAAGGCGCGCGCCTGCTGCTGGCCGACCGTAATGCCGTCAGCCTCGCCGAAACCGCCATCACCTGCCGCAACCTTGGCGCCGAAGTGTTCGAGTGCCTGGCCGATGTCGGCACCGTTGAAGGCGCCCGGGCCAGTGTCGATCGTTGCGTCGAGCATTTCGGCGGCATCGATATTCTGGTCAACAACGCCGGCATGCTCACCCAGGCGCGCTGCGTCGACCTCTCCATCGAAATGTGGAACGACATGCTGCGCGTCGACCTCACCAGCGTCTTCGTCGCCAGCCAGCGTGCCTTGCCGCACATGCTGGCGCAGGGCTGGGGGCGGATCATCAACGTCGCCTCGCAACTGGGGATCAAGGGCGGCGCCGAGCTGACCCATTACGCAGCGGCCAAGGCCGGTGTGATCGGCTTCACCAAATCCCTGGCGCTGGAAGTCGCCAAGGACAACGTGCTGGTCAACGCCATCGCGCCGGGTCCCATCGAGACGCCGCTGGTGGGCGGCATCAGCGACAGCTGGAAGCGTGCCAAGGCCGCCGAGCTGCCCCTGGGGCGCTTCGGCCTGGCCGACGAAGTGGCGCCCACCGCCGTGCTGCTGGCCAGCGAGCCGGGCGGTAACCTGTTCGTCGGCCAGACCCTGGGCCCGAACTCCGGCGATGTCATGCCATGAGCGGGGTGTAGCGATGTGCGGACTCTGCGGGCTGCTCGGCGAAGACCTGCACTGGAGCGACCCGCTGGGCGATGAGTTGCCCAGGCGCCGCGAACGCCTGCGCCGGATCGCCGCGATCAACCAGGTGTTGGCGGTGTTCCGGCTCAAGGTCGAAGACTTCCAGGGCGCCTCGTACCTGCTGCTGGGCGCCACCGGCAAACAGGCGTTGGCCAGCGGCCTGGATCAACTCTGGCAAGCGGCCGAAACCCTGCTCGGGCGGCCACTGGACCCGCTTGATCCGCAACTGCTGAACCACTTGGAAAACACACCATGCTTTCCGTAGGCACGCCCCATTGTGGCGAGGGAGCTTGCTCCCGCTGGAGTGCAAAGCGCTCCCAGCGCGGTGTCCGAAGAGGATCTGGCACACCTCGGTCGCTTGGTTTTGGGCCCGCTTCGCAGCCCAGCGAGAGCAAGCTCCCTCGCCACACTCAACGCGTTCCGGCCGACGGCGGTGGGTATGAGGTGGAACGATGAGCATCGCTCTGAATGTGATCACCGGCTTTCTCGGCGCAGGCAAAACCAGCTTGCTCACGCGCCTGCTGCAAGGCGAAAGCCTTGGCGATACGGCGCTGCTGATCAATGAATTCGGCGACATCGGCATCGACCATCTGCTGGTGGAAGAAGTGGCGCCGGACACCGTGCTGCTGCCCAGCGGCTGCGTCTGCTGCTCGATTCGCGGTGAACTCAAAGACGCACTGCTCGGCCTCTTGCAACGCCGCGAGCGCGGTGAAATCCCGGCCTTCAAGCGGGTGATCCTGGAAACCACCGGCCTGGCCGACCCGGCGCCGATCCTTGCGACCCTCAACAACGACGTGCAACTGCGCGGGCGTTTTCATATCGGCCTGGTCATCACCCTGGTCGACGCCAGCCACGCCGCCCTGCAGGAACGCCTGCACCCGGAATGGCTGGCCCAGGTGGCGGCGGCGGATCGCTTGCTGCTGAGCAAG
>ERZ1463038.618-NODE-618-length-12640-cov-12.809138_pt1 | contig 12640 bp, 20 predicted proteins | sample MGYA00564479_ERZ1463038 | MGnify/ENA primary metagenome ERZ1463038 (study PRJEB39244, sample SAMEA3635134) | Helicobacter pylori | study: EMG produced TPA metagenomics assembly of PRJEB11511 data set (Assembly of a 5300-year-old Helicobacter pylori...
TCGCTCAAGGCCTCCCGACGCCGGTGCAACTCAAGCACCCCTCTCACCAGAGCTTTCACAAGAGCACAATCTCGGACGAGGATTCCGAGGCTGGATTCACTCGGTTTTACAGGTGGCATGTGCGTCCGAGCTCTCGGATCGCCTCAAGGTGCTGTGCTAGACTAACGTTACCACCGAAACAGATTGATGCCGCTCTGTACGAACGCGACCCTCCCAAGGTGACCACTGTGAGGATCTTCGAGATTCAAATCCCATTACCTGAAGATTGATCGACTTCATCGGCAGCTTTACGGCCTATCGATGCCGACTGGGGGCCCCAAACAGACGGTGCGATACGACGATGGCACCGACGACGAGCTTGAGGTGTCGTTGGGCGCTACGGCATGTAAGCTGACTTTCGTTTGTTCCTTACAACATCTCTGACATGGTGGAAATTTAGTCGTCAGCGGGAAAAAGATGTTTGACATCCTCCCACCTGAATACAAGAGCCTCGCAGTTCGCACGAATGTGCAGTACTCGTTCGTGCCATCGAAATTCCCCCTCGATTCAACTTCTAACCTGGAATTTCAGTCCACACCCTTACGTTTTCATGGGCACCGCCAAGTCCAACAGCACCGGGCTCGGCATGGTCTCGGAGGGCTTGGAGACGACTCGTGTGGAGCTACCGCCGTTCGAGGAGTCGAAGATCAAGACGTACCCCATGGTAAGTTGGGATTTGGCCCCGATGTATATTTATTATTGATGCTGGATTATCAAGCTCTGGAAGAACCCTGTCACCGGGCAACTTCACCTTCAAGTCCACCCTTCCGGCATCGAGTTCTTGGTGCGCCACCTCGTGTTCGCGCCGTGGTTCCTAGCGCTGACGCTCCCTCGAATCGAAGCACATTGATCCGGTTCCTGCCGGAACTCCCATCACCAAGGACACCTTGTACGCGGAAGGCGCTCGTCTGACCGACCTGAAGGAGGTCCGCGACCTAGTCTATGCGATGCAGCGTCCCGCCATCGCGCCAGAGGTGCAGCTCAATCATTTCCCAGGTTCAATCGACCTGTACGCTGATCTACTCTGCACCTTCCACAGCTCATCTACGCACACGAATGGAGCCCGAAGGATCTTGCCCTCTTTCACAATAGGGGTGTCCTCCAGTCAGTCCCGCCACTCCGCAAGTGCGTTTCGAATGCTGACGGAACTCGGGATACCAAGCACTATCACAGGCGCTTTCAAGAAGAACGAGCAGCGAGCGTTCTGGCAGTGCAACCTGGCCTCGACAGACCGCCCGACGGGACCGAGTGCGGAGGATGTTGCGAAATGGGTCTAGGACCATCATTCGTCGTGTGTACGGGTTCTCTGGGGGGATGCCACGAGGTTTTGAATGTACCATGATCACATTTGTGCCCGACTGAGCAGCAGATCAGGACTTTGTCCGGTATTTAGCTCACCACTCTCCACTCAGCGACCGAAGTGCACACCAACGAAGCTGAAGAGAGCAAGAAACCCGCTCTGCCGGCCTCAAACAACCCGGGACGCTTGCCCAGGTTGAAGTGTAGTAGTAGTCGGTTGTAGTGGAAGCGTGCAACCTATAATTCGCGGCAGCCTGCCCGACTCGCAAAGTCTCGCGAACGCCGGATTCTCAAGTCAAGTCAGCCAGCGGGATTGTAAGTATACTGGACATCTCACTGAACGTCTCCCTGATCGGTGGGCTTGCGCCGCACACAACCACCACAGAACCGCTCCCGGGTTGACGTCGCGGCCAGCGAAGAGATGAGTCTTGGCTCTTTAGGGGGCACGAAAGGCTTCTCCGAGGCAACGTTTCCGTGTGTGAAGCTGAACTCCAGGTGTTTCAGCCACAAACCCGCGATCCCAGATATCGCACGTTCCGAACCGCTCGCGCCGCGACCGGCCATAGGACGGCTTTGGCCTGCGCGCTCTCCTGGCAGCTCGAGTGGAACGTTCATGTGCCCGGTCCAACGTTTCCTGCGACGTAACCCTGAGAGCTCCTCGCATCGTAGCCATGAATTCTTCCTCCACCACGTCATGCGTTAGCTCGAGCAGGGGCTGTCGGGTCGACTTTCCTTCTTCCGCCTCCCGACCGCGAACAAGAGCGCGGCAGCTCCTGTACTTTCGATGCGCGTGCAACGGGTTTCTCTGGGACTTGGACGGCGCGAACACGATTTTTTTGACGGCGGAACCTCGAGGAAGAACAGGAGCCTGGCCAGCGACCGTGGGAAAGTTGGACTCTGGGTGCACCCCCTCCGGCGCATCACCGCTTGCTTCTTCAGTCGCAACCCAGTTTTCACTCAAATCCAACGTGAGTCCCAGCTTCCAAGCAGCTCCGGGGCGCCAGGGCCAGCCTGGCGCACCGAGAGCGTCTCTTTCGCCCGAGACTGGGATCGCTGACGAGTCGCTCCCCCAAATCCTGAACCGCGACCGTTCGCCCCCTCCTTTCGCTCCTCACCCATCCGACCACCCGTTTCGCCATGTCTGCCATCTTCCGCCGCGGCCTCTCGACCACTGCCAGCAGAATGTCCGTAAGTACACCTTGCCTTCGCCTTGCCCCACCTTCCACTTCTCGGGACACACGTGTCCCAGACGAGGGCCCAAGCCCCACTGAGTCGAGTGCTGACCATTGCCTTCGGTTTTTGCTCACGCACAGAACGTCTACTTTGATATCGAGAAGAACGGCGCCCCGATGGGCCGCGTCATCTTCAAGCTCGTGAGCTCGCTTTCCGCCTTTGCCCGTCAAATTTGCCATGGTCAGCTGCTGACGCTCTCCGCCCCGCCTGCCAGTACGACGACGTCGTCCCCAAGACGGCCGTGAGTCGATTTTGAGGACCCGGTCGATGCTGAAACCGGACGCGGGCGCTGACGGTTCCCGATCCTCAGCGCAACTTCCGCGAGCTCGCCACCGGACAGAACGGCTACGGATACGCTGGATCCTCGTTCCACCGCGTCATCCCCAACTTCATGCTCCAGGGTGGAGACTTCACCAAGTGCGCTTCCGCCTCGCCGGCTGTGACCTCGAGCATGTGCTGACCTGGCCCGATCGCGATCGTTCTTCCGTCCAGCCACAACGGCACTGGTGGAAAGTCCATCTGTGCGTGGCGCCCTTTTCTTGAACTTGAGATCAGCGACTGACCTTTTGCTTACGAACAGACGGCGCCAAGTTCGCTGACGAGAAGTACGACCCGCCGTCAGGGTGCGACGGAGGTCGTTGAACTGACTTGGCTTTCCTTCCGCAGCTTCAAGCTCAAGCACACCAAGCCCGGACTCCTCTCGTCCGCCAACGCTGGCCCCAACACCAACGGATCCCAGTTCTTCATCACCACCGTTGTCACCTCGTGGCTCGACGGCAAGCACGTCGTCTTCGGCGAGGTTGTTGAGGGTGCGTTCGCCATCATATAGACCCGCTAGTTGAAGCTGACTGCTCTTGCACAGGCATGGAGATCGTCAAGGCTGTCGAGAAGGAGGGAACCGACTCCGGCAAGACCAAGGTTCGCCGCGCTGTTGCCTCTTCGTCGTCTCGTCGCGCTCCTGCTGATGCTTCCTCACCCACAGGCGAAGATCACCATCGCCGCCTCGGGAGCCCTCTAAGCGGCTCGCCCAGACGACCCACACGTTCCTCCCATCCGTCTTTCGTCCAAAAGGGGTGCAGTTTGGCCCCTACCCCGTTGTTGATCCTAGCATGGCCGTGTAGAAAGTCGGTGTGAAAGGCGGGCGTTGATTTGTGGCAAGCAATGCAAGTTGTCGAGCTTCAAACGCGTGTATATGTGACGTGCACAGTCGCGAGCCGGCCTCCGTGCGCCATCTTTACGAGTGTGTTCTCTCTGGATCTGCAACCAAGTGGCTCTCTTGGGCTCTCGTGACAAACTTCCAACCGGTGTTGGTTATGAAAGGTTATGCATTTGCACTGGCTGCCTGGGTCCATAAACCAAGGTGAGATCGGTGTTGGTCGCGGCCAATGCGCCTTGCCGTTGCGGATCGAGCGCACGCATTTGGAGATTGCAGCGCTTCGAGTCACGGTCCTTCGATCCCTTCGACACCAACACCATCAAGGATCATGGCCACGCCACAGAAGGGCTCGCCACTCTCGCGCCGAACGTTCACGGTCGCGCTCGTGCCGGCCGGGCCGACGCCGCTGCACTCGCGGCACCTGAAGCGCATTCACGTCGCTGCCGAGATCCTGAAGGCGGCCAAGATCTGCGCCGGGGACGCTCTCGTCGTGCGGGTGGTCGATTCGACGGCCGGGGTCGAGAGCTTGAGCCTCGACGAGACGGTAAGCGTAGGTCTGCCGCCTCGAGATGAGCAGGAGAAGGCCGCTGACCTCGCGCGCGTTGTAGCAGCCGTCTGCCAACCGGCCAGAGCCAAAGTTTGCAGTTGGGCAAGCCTGGCCTTCGTTCACGCTCTCGGGCACTGGTGCGTCTATCGTCGCGGCGCCGAGCACGGTGCAGGTTGTTGATCGTCTCCGAGCAGCTCTCCAGCTGTCGCCTCTCCTGCTCGCCAACGCGGGCGTCCATGTCGGCGCGTCCGTCTCGATCTCGACGCTCGAGACTTCCGGAGTCACTATGGCAGAAGCGGAGCGCGTCACGCTCATCTACGACGCCAAGGGCAAGGCGGGCAAGGACAGCTTTTTCGAAGCGTTTGTCAAGGAGGTCGTCGGTGCGCATCAGCCGGGCCGAGCTTTGAGGGGACGCGAGCTGAGCAGCCTTTGGTGCACGCAGTCGATATAAAGTACATCGCCGTACACCACTTCGTCGAGCTCACCTACAATGGCGTCGTCCGCCGCCTGCTCGTCTCGCTCGCTCGCCCAGCAACCTCCCTTTCTTCCAATTCATCTCCTCCGATCCAAGCCTTTACCGTTTCAAGATCGACCACTATCACCTTCAAGCCACCGATCGCACCCCTCCCGCGCAGGCGCACGCCCGCTGTTCCCGTCGGCGCACCGCCAAAGGACGGCGACCTGCCCGGCTACGAGTTGATCGGGGGCATGGAGGCTCAGATTGAGCAGATTCGCGAACTCGTCGAGTGGCCACTCACGCGCCCCGAGCTGTTCCAGCACCTTGGTGTGCCGCGCCGCCACCCGTGCGAAGCTCGAGTCGGCTGACCAGGATTGCTTGCAGGCCTGCGCCCTCCCCGTGGCATCCTCCTCTACGGGCCGCCTGGAACCGGAAAGACGCTCCTCGCGCTGTCGATCGCGCGCTCGACGCGGTCCACCCTGCTCACGATCAACGGGCCGTCGCTCTCGTCGGCGTACCACGGCGAGACGGAAGCGCGCCTCCGCGAGGTGTTCGCCGAGGCGAAGCGCAAAAGCCCGGCCGTGATTGTGATCGACGAGGTGGATGCGCTCGCGCCGAACCGCGAGGAAGGCGGCGAGGTTGAGCGCCGCGTCGTCGCGACGCTGCTCATGCTCATGGACGGTCTCGAAGACAAGGAGGAGCCGACGAAGAAGGAGGATGGCGAAGACAGCGACGATGACGAAGACCGCGACGAGTCGAAGCCGCTTGAGAAGCCCCGAGTGGTCGTCATCGCGGCGACGAACCGTCCGAACGCCATCGACCCGGCCCTTCGCCGGCCGGGCAGGTTCGACAAGGAGATTGAGATCGGTGAGTCTCGTTCCGTGGATTGTTGGAAGGTCTACTCACGCTTGGCCCACCAGGTGTTCCGGACGTCCCGTCGCGCCTGTCCATCCTGAAGGTCATCCTTCGCCACATGCCGCACGAGCTCAGCGACGCGGTTCTGCAGTCTGTCGCCGATCGCACGCACGGCTTCGTCGGAGCAGATCTTCAATCGCTCATCCACACCACCGGCGTCTCCGCCCTCAAGCGCTTCTACGTACTCGACGCCGCTGTCCCCGCTTCCGCACCGCAGTCCGCCCGGCCCCCCGTCTCAGACATCCGCCTCAACGCGGCCGACATCGAGTCGGCGCTGCTCTCGACGCGGCCGTCAGCTATGCGCGAGGTCTTCCTCGAAACCCCCAAGGTGTACTGGACCGACATCGGAGGTCAGGCGCACATCAAGGCCCGGCTGCGCGAGTGCGTCGAGTGGCCGCTACTCCACCCAGAAACGTTCAAGCGCCTCGGCGTGCGCCCACCGCGCGGCATCCTGCTCTACGGACCTCCTGGATGCAGCAAGACCCTTATTGCAAAGGCCCTGGCGACCGAGGGTGGCTTGAACTTCATCGCCGTCAAGGGGCCCGAAGTGCGACTGCTGGTCGCAAGCAAAGTCATTCTCTACTGACGCCAGTCCATCTCGCAGGTCTTCAACAAGTACGTCGGAGAATCAGAAAAGGCCATTCGAGAGCTCTTCCGCAAGGCACGGGCCGCTGCCCCATCCATCGTCTTCCTGGTGAGCAGCGCCTGTGGTCGGGGTGCGCTTCGCACGACTGACCGCCGCCGTCTCGCACTCAGGACGAGATCGACGCGCTCGCTCCTGCTCGAGGATCCGACGAGAGCGGAGGCTCCACTGGCGACCGAGTTCTCATGAGTCTTCTCACCGAGATGGACGGCATCGAGGAGCTCAACGGCGTCATCGTGCTCGCCGCGACGAACCGTCCCGAAATTATCGTGCGCGGTTCTGTCTTGATCCACGCGCCCCTGAACTGAACAGCTTCTGCTCGCCTGTAGGATCCTGCCCTCATGCGCCCAGGACGACTCGACCGCATCCTTTACGTCAGTCCTCCCGACCTCGAGAGCCGCGCCGAGATCTTCCGCGTCAACTTCGCCAAGATGGCCGTCTCCGACGACGTTGACATCAACGAGCTGGCATTCTTGGTACGCTTCGCATTTCTGACCCCAGAAGCAACACTGACACGGCCAACCCGCAGACGGACGGATGCTCCGGCGCCGAGCTCGTTTCAATCTGCCAAGACGCAGCCATGAGCGCGATGAATGAGAATCTCGACGCCGAGAATGTGAGTAGTCCTCCTTTTACTCATTAAAACTGTCTCTGACTTACCTGTTCCTGCAGATTGCGAGGGTGCACTTGGTCGAGGCGGCGAGGACGGTGCGGAGGCGGATCACGCCCGACGTGATTCGCTCTTACGAGGATTGGCGGGACCAGAGTGGCCTACGAAGTGCTTGATAATCTGAAGGACTCCTAAACGAGCGCCAACATCGCGTGTCTGTTCGGCGCAAGTTGACGAGACCCCGCACAAATCTCAGCCGAGCTGCGGGAGCCTCAGGGTTCCCTCTGACTGACATCTGCAACTCGCGAATCACGCGCTCCTCGCGCTGCGACAGGCCTGCCCGGTGGTATGGACAGCCCCGAGGCTGTGCTCCCAGTCCTCCGTCGCCGCCGGTCATCGCCGGGCGCGCGGCCGCTGAACAATCGCGCTCGGCGCAAGCTGTTGACGGCGCTCGCGGTCGCGCTCCTGGCCGCGATCACGCTCGCATGGTCGATCGTGTCGATGATGCGGCTCGCAGGGAAGCGGCGATCGGCGCGGAGCAAGCGGTCACTGCTCGGATTCAGCGCGTCTCGCCTCGCGGTCGTCCCGCCCGACCTGCAGCAGCGCCACACGCTCGCTGTCGAGGACCTCCTCGCCCACCCGCTCCTCAACGCGTCGAGACCGCTGTGCTCGATGAGTAAGGTCCACTCCGAGCGCTACGCGCCGCTGCACCCGTCGTACGGCACGGGGCGGCACCGCCGGGCGACCAGGTCGCGTCCGCTCACCGCCCACGACAAGCCTCGGCATGCGCTGTCCTACTTTGTCGCGCTCAACCTACACTCGTCCGCGAGCGTCCTCCCCACCCTCATCCACACCCTCCACGCCCTCGTCACCTCGCTCGGCCCCGAGCGCTTCACCGTCTCGATTTACGAGAACGGGTCGCAGGACGCGACGCCCGCGCAGCTGTACCTCTTCGCCAGACTCCTGGACCGCCTCGGAGTCGGGCACACGATCGTCTCGAGCACGATGCCGAAGAATCGAGTCGATGGGAAGCGGATCGAGGGACTGGCCGAGCTGCGAAACCTCGCGCTCCGGCCGCTGTACGACGCTCCCCCGGGAACTTGGGATCGAGTGCTGGTGAGCTCAAAATCAAAGGGAAGCTCTGTGGAAGCTCATTGCTTCAAACTTGCAGTTCTTGAACGACGTGCACCTCTGCGAGACGGAGATCATGGAGCTCATGCTCCAGCACGAGGTCCAAGGACCCGCAGATATGAGCTGTGGGATGGACTACAAGGTAGGGCTACTCGTATATGGCATGTTCACTTTGACGCTTCGAAGCTGACTCGCCACCGCTGCCGCAGGAGCTCAAGATCCCCGAGCTGTCCAACTGGACGATGTCGGACCGTACACTCTTCTACGATCTCTGGATTGCAAGAGATATGGCGGGACTGTAGGCTGTTTCCCAGCTTTCCTACAGTGGACGCCAAGCTCACAGCTCAACCTCCCCAGGCCGTTCTACAAAATCAAGTACCCAACCGGCGACTGGGAGCTGCCGTCGCTTCCCCTTCCCAACTCGAAATCTCGAGGCCTGTTCCAAAACCTCCTTCCCTTCCAGGTCTACAGCTGCTTCAACGGCATTACCATCCTCGACGCCGCACTGTTCCACGCGCCGCACTCGATCCGCTTCCGTGCCGAGGACGGCAGGGACGAGCAGAGCGAGTGTTTCTTGCTCTGCCGCGATGTCTGGAAGACAGTGTCCGAGCTCGGGCCGTGGGGCAAGAAGAAGGGGAGGGGAGCAAAAATCCAAGTAGTGCCGCGAGTGAGCGTGGGGTACGAGGTCGGCGAGTTTGACGCCGTGCGCAAGGTGCGTCCTCGTATGATTCCACTTTACAGCGACACCCTGAGCTGATCTTCGCGACCCCGACTTGTTCATCGCCCGGTCATCGTCTTCAGGATTCAAATACGACCGCGCTCATCGACGGCGGGGACCCGGGCACGCGCGAGGCGCGAGAGATGGTGCAGTGGCAACGATGGGCGCCAAAGCTCGTGGCGAGCTATCCCTTCGGTGCGCACATCACTCCCCTTGGCTTCAAGATCGATCTGCGACTGATTTCACCTGCTTTGCTTCGTAGGGCATTGGAATGAGGAGGTGAGCCGCGCTGCGTCGTTCGCCGACGGTCCTTGGGAACTGACGACGTTACCAGGCGTGGATACCTCCCTTTTGAGCAGTGCAGAAATCATTATCATTTAGTTAAAGAGCTCCAACTCGACATTCTTCACGCGCCCGTCCGACTCCTGTCCGTGTCGCTTACTCCTCTCCTTCACAGCTCTCGCAAGCTTTTTCCAAGTAGCGTGGCAGCGACAGCGACGGCACCGCCCATGGACGATCACGGTCACGCGAAGGCGAGCTCCACGGGGCGACCCTTAGGTACGAGGGGCCTGTGCACCACCTGCTCGCCTGGACAGCTGATGACCGCCAGGGATCTCGAGCTCGCCTGCCGTCGCTTTGCTCACCTCCCCCACCCATATCGTCTGTCCTACCTGTCACCCTCCTGTCCGAACACCCCACAACCTGCGCAACGCGCCTGCCACTGCCACTGCCGTCCTCGGAACCCTGCTCTCGCTCCAGCACCTTCTCACCCACATGGGGAAGCAGACGTCGCCGAATCGCAAGCCAAAGCGGTCGCCCCACAAGCCCTCAACTTCGTTCTACCGCGACGACAAGAAGGAGCACCCGAAGGAGCGATCGTGCGAGAGTTGTGAGTTGCGCCCGTCCTCGGCCCCACCCGACACAATCAATACTGACACTGCCCCCAGGTCGTATGAAGAAGATAAAATGCTCTCAGGGTGCGTTTATTTCCAAGTCCTCTTCGAATCGTACCAACCTCGCGTGGATCCCTCAGAGCGCCCGGGGTGCCTCCACTGCACCAAGCGAGCGAGGACGCAGGGTGGGCCGAACGCGACCGCCACATGCTTCTACACGAATGAGAACGCCGACGGCTCGGAAGTACCCAGCGTCGTCCCGCACGGCACCCCCGAGAAGTGCGTCGTGGGCGGCCGCCCACCGGGTGCAACTCCGCGGAACGTCGCCGACGGTCCAGGCGAGCGGGCGGCTGGGCCTCGACTCGAGAAGATGGAGGGCGGGCAGGAGTACGACGTGGGCGCTGGTCAGTCTTGATTTGAAGCTGTGAATGCGTAAAACCTTGCCACTTATCCCGACCTCCGCGCTCCAGATCGCCGCACACCCGACGCCGAGTCGTCCGCGAGGGGATCTCCCTCCCTATCCCCGCTCTTCTCTCGGGCCACGCTCCCGACGCCGTCCTCGTCTCCGGCCTCGAGCCCCGCGTCGTCGCCTGCTGGGTCGCCGTTGCGCGTCCGGTTCGTCTCGCCGCACGCGTGGTACAGCACCTCGTCCGAGTCCGAGTCGGAAGAGATGAGCATCGACTCGGAGGTCCCCCAGACTTTCATCGACTGCTCAAGGGCGCCTCCAAGTCGAGGCCACGCGCACGCCAGCTTCATCACGTCTCCAGCAGCCGCACGACCGTCCTCCGCGTTTCAGCCGCCCTTCAGCCAGACCAGATCATTTGAATACCGCCATCGCCAGCCATTTGTTGTGCATTGTCTCCCAGTCCCGCCAGCCACGTCCTCGCGCCACTACGTCCAGAACATTGCGACGCGACCGCCACCGCCAAATATCGCTCGACAGCCGCCGCCGCACGTCCTGGAGCCGCAGCGACTCCTTCAACGACCGTTGGCGCCACCCTACCCGTGGCAGCTCGGCTTCCACCCCGAAGTGTACGCTCACTCGACGCTCACGCCGCCGCCACCTCGCACGCCCTCGCCGACGCTCGACCTCGCACGACCGGTGACGGCCAAGAACGACCGCCAATGCGGCGGGGTACGAGGAACGACCGACGTCAAGAGCTATGGAGATTTCTGGGAGGATGGTCCGCTGGTGTTGGTCAAGACCGAGGGTTGGGTCACGCTGAGGACCTCCACGGCGGCGACGTGAGCACGAAAACACTCGGGACGGCCTCGCTTGATTGTACCACTTCGGATAAGGTTGATACTGCTTCATGTTGTCCTTTTTCAATACGTCTGGACTGCAAGATTCGGCGTCGCACCTTGCCCAAGCTCGCCTCGACTTTGCAGCAACAGATGGAAGGAAGGGGACTTGTGAAGGGTACAGAGAACAACTTCATTCGTCATCATCGTCGCTGACCTCCTCTTCATCTGTCAGCTCGTCGTCAAACTCCATCGCGAACTCCTCCCAGCCCGGAATCTTCGAGTACTTCCAGCCGTCCGAGGTCGGGGGGATCTCGACGGGGAGTAGAATGGTGATCCAGTGACTGCGATACAGTAGAATGCATGAGCGTTTTATCCACCCATGGGGGCAGGAAAGTATGGCGCACTATCCGCTGGGCCCGACATTGAAGAACTCGGCGAGGTTCTGGCGCCGCCCAAGGTCGTATGGATTTCGATACGTCTTCCCTCGCGCCTTCGCCGTCTTGCGGTACCAGTCGTTGTCGTGGGACTCGACTGCAGTCTCGCCGAGCGCGACGAGCCAGATCTGCGGGTCGAGGTGAGCTTCTCGCAAGTGACCCGGGGACACTGGGACCCACCTGGAATATCCCCATGATTCCCACCGCAAAGCACATCACGAGAGTGAGGACCCAGAGGAGCAAGACAAATACTCGAGGCGAGTAGTATGGCCACTGTCGGCGTGCGGGGACGGTGAGCTCCAGCGCTGTCGCAGCGAGGAGCGACTCACCAAAGTCCCGAATGCGAACGACTGCTTGAGTGGCTTCCAGCCTTGCACCGCAACCGTTCCGCAGGCGACGGAGAAGTAGACGAGGAAGAGGAGAAAGTAGCGCTCGTTGTGCAGTCCCACACATCCAGAGATCCAGGGACAGCTGGCGCGAAGAGGGTCAGCGCGCTGCGAATCTGGGTGGGAATGATGGGGCCGCACTGGTGGTCGAACTTGAGAGTGCATCTCCGGCACACCGAGCAGTGATGGGTTCGCTCTGGCCGGACGGCTGTCAGCTCCGCAACCTGGACGCCGAGCCGCGCGACTCACCTGGCTTCACTGGCGGCCCCGTCGGACCCTCGACGCACTTTCGGCACACTCGCTCGTGCCTCTGTGCCCTCGCTTCCCTTCCGTCCGAATTCCTGACGCCGCCTGCTCCACTCGAGCTCGGACCAGGGCTGCCGCCCGCACTGCCCTGCCACCTCCGCTCCTGAGCGGCGGTGACGTCTCGCACGACCTTGGACCGTCGGCGATCGTCCTTGCCTTGCGTCGCGAGCCCCCGGAGTGGGCCGACGCACAGAGCTGAAGGCACGAGTGCGGCCCAGGCGCGTCGGTCGGGCGTCGCGCGCGGCGGGTCGAGAGGGGAGCCCGGAGGGACCGTGATGGCTTTGAAGTACTGGTGCGAGCTGCGTGAGCTGGAGGACACGCCGAATGGCGGAGGCAGAAGCTTGCGTGGAACGAGAACATCCAGACGAGCCAGACGCTCCACACGGTGCCGACGACGAGGGCCGCGCGGGACGTGTCTGGCGCGAGAAATCGCTGCCGGTAGACGACCTGCATCCCCGTGTGAGCGTCGATGCAGGAGGAGAGGGCGTAGGGCTTACATCAAAGTACGTGAACGCACATCCGGCGATGAGGACGACGGCCAGCCCGACGAACACGGGCCCGATCTTGCTCACGAACCGCTCACTCCACCGTTCAAACCGCTTGAAGCTCTTGAAGACGCAGCGCGAGC
>ERZ1463038.619-NODE-619-length-12632-cov-15.418383_pt1 | contig 12632 bp, 18 predicted proteins | sample MGYA00564479_ERZ1463038 | MGnify/ENA primary metagenome ERZ1463038 (study PRJEB39244, sample SAMEA3635134) | Helicobacter pylori | study: EMG produced TPA metagenomics assembly of PRJEB11511 data set (Assembly of a 5300-year-old Helicobacter pylori...
ATCTAACGGGTGACTGGAGTTCAGACGTGTGCTCTTCCGATCTGCCGTAGTGTTCGCGGCCCTCTTTTCGAGTACGGCCTGGTGCCATTGCGGGTATTTGAAGCCCGAGCGTCGCACCGGGACGAGTCCGTGCGGAGCCGTCGCTTTCGACGCGTCGAGCTGGAACCAGAGCCCGGCCAGGGCGAGTAGGGAGGAACGAGTGAGGACTGGAGACCGCATCCGACGCGATTCTCCGTGGACGGGAAATGAGGGTGTGGTTCGATGCAGAGAGGCGGGCCGCGTGGTGGCGGCCTGCTCAGCACGCGTGCGATAAGCCGAGCTAGTGGGGGCGCATACACGCGACTTCTGTTGTTGTTGTGGCGTCAATTTATGCGCAGGACGTGACTTTCACGCTCTTTCACATCATTGAGGTTAAAGACAGCTTGCGGGAGCTCAAAAGAGTACGTAGGCGCCGAAGGACAAAGCCAGCCCGGGCCCGCTGTCGCGGAGCTCCTGGACACCCGAACTCGTATGAGGACACTCGTAAGTGCCATGAGCCTTGGTGCATAAATGACAAACTATTTCTTTACCCAGATGTCTAGTTCTGACCATTCATTCCTCCTCCCTCCTCCAAGTCGCCTCCTCGACGACTCCTGCGCTCTCCATCGGCTGCCTCATTCACCTTAGATGCGAGATCTTGGCCAACTCTGAGGCATTCCATGCCCCAATGGCAACGATATCGAATCCGAGGTTCATGAAGTCGACTATGGGAGCAAAAAGTGGTGAGCAACAGGGAGGACTTCGCGGCTTGGAAGAGACGCACAGCCCTGTTCGTGCCTCCTGATGATTTGCTCGCCCGAAGTGCAAAACATGCCCGCAAGTTTCCCAGCCGACTTGCACGCGGCCAAGATGCGAGCGATGGCTGCCTGCACCTCGGGGATGTTCTCGTGGTCGCCGGCGACGAAGCCCATGCCTGCGCGCAGCCATTTAGCTTTCAGCTCTCCGATGGGAGGAGTATGCGACGCCGCATACTTGAGCAAAGGTCGTTGGGACCGATGAAGAGCATGTCTGCAACAAGGGCGCATCAGAAAGGCTGGAGCTCGAAGCAAAGCCTAACTCACCGATTCCCGGAACCCGCGCAATCTCCTCGCAGTTGTTCAAGCCATCCACAGACTCGATTTGGACGGTGATGAAAGTGTTTCGGTTGGCGGTGGCGATGTAGTCACCAAGGTTTTGACCAAAGACGGCGGGTGCGAAGGGCGACCCGACACCGCGAATGCCGGAGACGAGCGACGCGTCCTTCGCACGAACGGCTGTTGGAACAGGGAACTTTGCGAATGACACGAGAGCTGACGCTTCCGCCTGGTAGATTGTGAAGGATCAGCCTGGCAGGTAGCTTGGGTTGAAGACTTGACTCACTGCAGAGCCGCACATTGGCACCATCAGTCCGTGCGCCCCAGTGTCCAGCGCCCTCTTGACCAGCTCAATAGTTGGTGCGGCGATCCTGGTGATAGGAGCAGACTTGTGTCAGTGCTGTCGCCTCAAACCTTACCCAACCCGTCCGACGCGGCTATTCACGGTGCAACGCTCACCTGATGAGCGGCGAGCACCCTTGGGCAGCAATCGCGCCAACACATGAGTGAAGGGCAGCATCGTCGATGTTACCATGCTCTCCATCAATGAGCACAAACTGAGAGCAGATCGCGAGTGAGCTTGGGAGCTCTCAGCCGGCAAAGTCAAAGTGTGGGCACATCGTAACCCATCTGCGCGATCATGCGAGCAAGAGACGCGCCGGGGAGCATGATCCAGGAGCCTGGGAGACGTATGGTCAGCTCGGCGCCTCTGGAAAGCGGAGAATGGGCGCTGCTCACCGACGACAGGCTTCTTCGCCAGCTGAGCCCGCGCGAACGCGGGGTGAATGCCCAGCAGCTCCGTGGAGCCATTGGTCGTCTTTGTGTGGCCTCCGTACGACATGCGCGAGTAGACGAAGAGCGAAGTGGGATGGAGGGAAGCAAGGGGCGGCGTGGGGATGCTGGCGGCCCACCTTTGCGCCGGTCGGCATCTATCGGCCGCAGAGTCAAGTGGGGCCCCGGGTGACCCGGCCCGCCAGCCGAGTCGTCTTTCGCGGTGAGCTGATGAAGCGCTCCAGCTTCTTCTCGATGACTCGATGCGTGGAACAACCGAAGGGAGCCGGGGGTTTAGCTCAGCGTCGCGATTGCGGTCCATCGCCGCCCCCACAGCGTCACTCTCATGGCCAAAACGAACGACGCTCGGGAGGTCAAAACGCCGAGATGCTTCAGGTTTCGAAAGTATAGCTAAATCTAGCTGCAGGAGTTCATGCTCGTCCAAATGCGCCACTGCGGGACCGACCCGTCGAGCGCGACAGCACCAGCGGCAGCGGGCGAAGCCAGAGACACGATTTCCTCGCGGCAGTTTGGATCGACTTCGAGTCGATAGTTTTTGATGAAAGTGTGGAGCGGGAGGTCCTTTGGGGTCGCAGTGAGGAGGGTGCGGGAAATGGTCGAGTGCGTCGAGTCTTCGTAAGCCCCGTCATGGAGGTCGTGATCCACCTCAACTGCGAGATGTGGATGTTTGGGAGGACTGTCTGTGGAAATTGATTTGGTGTATAGCGGGATCGTGATTGCGACCGTTCGTTCCGGATCTGCATAATCGTCGTCAATGCGGCTGGTGGTGGTCGCCGCGAGACGCAGGCCGTGCTGGACGAGAAGGGCTTTAATGGGATAAACGAGCTGAAGTAGGTTCTATGTCAGCTTCACTAATTGGATTGGATTAAATTTATCGGTGACCACGTACAGGATTGAGGGACTTTCAATCTGCGATCAAGGTTGTTCGCGCACTCGTCGAAGAAACTGTCAAAGCAATCGTCGCACTCGGGGTGCCCCCACTCTCGCCACTGGTGTACAGGAAGCTTCTTCACGATCGAACAACTTCCCTGAGCCGAGCTCTTCTTGGCTCGCCTGCGCGCGTACGTCGAGCACTCGGCGCACCGCATCTCGTAGAGCCACTCGGCCAGCGCGTCCTCGAGCGCGACGTCGTAGAGCTCCTGCTTGACCATGTCCCAGATCTCGTTCGGAAGAGTCCCTGCGCCTCCTCGAGTGGTCTGCAATTTCCCGAGGCGTCGACGGAGAGAGATCAGCGCAGTGGTCCTGTGAGCTTGGTGTGCGCTCGGGCGGCGCGCAGGAGGCTCCACGCCTGGACGACGATGCCATAGAAGAGGGTCGAGCTGGCGTTGCACATGGTGATATGTCGAGCTTGGCGAGAGGTTGGAGAGCAAGACGATCGCTGACCTTTACCTCGGAGTTGGACGCAACGTGCGACCCTGGGTGTCGTCAGGGGTGCATCCTCGTTCGTAAAGGTGAATCAAAGCTTCTGCACATGAGGAGCAAGTGAACTATTTGCGGCCTTAGATCGCGGGCCAGGTTCTCGAGAGAGCCAGGCGTGCGTGCCGCCGCCCTTGCCCATCCGAGGCCATGACAAAACGGCTCATGTCGGAGGTCATTTGGCGTTCTTCAAATAAAGTTGTTGAGGTTGTCAACCGAGCTTGATGCCGGTCCTGACCTTGCTGACCCTCCTGCAGGTCAGACTGACCCGCCGGCCACGCTCCCACCCCTTCCCCGCCTCGACCATCCTCCGGCTGGCCCCGTGCTGTCTCTTGGCCTCGTCCACAGCCTCGACCTCGTTGTCCACCAATTCACCGTCCTTCCCCTCCACCTCGGCCACCTCGCTCTCGAGCACGTTCGCCCAGTACTCGTCCCAGTTGACGCACGCGCGGAGCTGCTCCATCGTGTCGAGCGAGCGCGCCTCGATCGTGTGCAGGAAAGTCGAGTAGAGCGTCGAGGTGAGGAGGAAGAGCGATCGTGGCGGGAGAAGGATCGAGATTTCTGGCGGCGCAGGTGGCGCCTCGGCGGTCGGTTCGGACGACGGTGTGGCGAGAATAGCGAGTGGGGCGCCGGGATCGGGCGAGCTTGGCTCGACGCCCTCGTAGAATGATGGCGATGGCCGTAGGGTGAGGATTGTGTGCGAACCGAGCGAGAGGTTCGAGACGATCGGCTCGTAGGCCGGGCCGTCCGTGTGCGGGAGGATGCCCTCGCCGGGCAGGTATCTGCGCGACGGGTCCGCATTAGCAAAAACGAAAGATTCAATGTAGGGGGTTTGTCGACCCACTCATTCACCAAGCACTGTGAGCGGAGACGCTGGTGAGCCAGAGTCGTGTGACTTCGCGCGACGCGCAACGACTCACGTGGTTTGGCCCGATCTCGCGACCTTTCCCCTTGAACGAATCAAAAGCCCCGGTCTCGTCGATCTTGCCAAAGACGTTTGGCCATGCAGCGTTCATGAACGCCGGGGGAGCTCGCGGGATCAGCGTGTTGCTCGGCGTGAGCGCTCCACCTGCGACGGCAAACATCGTCAGCACTTGGTTTGCACATTTCGTCCGGTCTGAGTTTACCCCAGTACATCGCTCTGGAGCACACAGGGCGTCAGCACCTCCCACCGAGCTCACCAACCTTTGACTGGCAACGCACCTACGCCCGTTCAGATCAACCCAGCCTCCGACCTTCTTCGCGACCCCATCATCCTGAGGAGCACTCAATGCTCCAAGCCCGTCGACTTTCTGCACCACGGCGATCGCGAGATCAGCTGGGTCGCCGAGCGCGATGTGGGGACGAGGTGCACCTCGAGCAGGAACGCCTCTTCGCCAGGCGAGATGAAGTCGTAGATGAGCGTGGCGGATGGGTACGGCGTCTGTAAAGGTGGAGGCAGCGACATTCGTCCGAGCTGGAGGGATTCGGGGAGAAGAAGCGGCAAGAACGAGACGCGCGGCCTTGACGCTGCTTGCCTTCCGCCACAACCTGCCACAACGCACCTCATCACCAGGCCTTCTTCATTAGCAGCGAATCACGGTTGCAAGCACACACCCGCCTGACAGGTCGCCAAACAAAAGACAGACCCAAGCTCGCGCGACTCGGCCGAACCGTTCTCCGACTGTCGAGCTCTCATCAGGTGCGGAACTGGCGGGGCCGACCTAAGACTGCTAGATCTTCTATCGGATCAAGAACCTTTGGATGAATATTCGGCTGGCAAGGCCTCGCCGCCGCACGTGCCGAGCAGGGAGGCTGCCGCCGGGTCCCCCATTTCCACGCACGAATACGCCTCCGGATCACCACCTGCTCTCGAAAGTGTTCATGAAGAGCCTCAGGTAGGATCTTCCTGATGGGGGGGCAACCGGCTCCCGCGCCAGCAGCCGCGAGAGTGGCGAGGATCGTCCTGCCACTTGCGGCCAACGAGAAGTGGCTCTCAATCAAGAAGAGCGGGGTACGACTGATCCGCTCCTGCCGTTCATGTTTCCGGAAGGACTGGGACGCGATAAGTGAGTTCTGAGTGCTCGTCAGAGGCACTCGACTATGCGTCCTTCCGGAGGGACGTCCCTGCTCGCGCCGCCTCCATCGCTCTTGTCCTCGTCCACTTCACGCACTCCGACTCTCGCCAACCGCAACGACATCACGCTCCTTGCTAGCCACACTCTTTACCTTTACGATCCGTCTTTCCGTGCCCTTTCTTCCACGTCCACTCCTCCGCCGACATGATGGCCCACCTTGCGCAATCCGCCACCGCACCGCTTCGGATCCTCGCCTTCCCGGGCCTCATTCAGAACGCTTGTATTCTCCGTGGGTTCTTTGGCTACCCGCACGTCAGCTGTTCAACCACTAATCTGCTGCGCAGGAGCGAAGCTCGAGCCAATCCGTCAAGCCGTCGGAAACTGCGAGTTCGTGGTAGTCGAGCCCGTGAGTCTACTGCAGGCGTTCTCTGACAACTGGATACTTATTGAATCTCTTTAAGCTTCTCACTGTCAACATGCCGACTGTTAACTCGACCGACGATGATTACGCTGTCGCCCCGGGGCACGAAGCTCGCGCCTGGTGGATACCTGACGACCAGCGCGAAAACATGACCCACTTCCCCCGCCTCGACCAACTCGTCGCCTACCTCCGCGAGATTCTCGAGACGAAAGGCCCGTTCGATGCCATTCTCGGGTTCTCGCAGGGCGGCGCCGCTGCCGCGCTCCTCCTCGCACTCGTCAACCGCCCCGAGCTCCACCCGGAGTTTGCGAGGGCAGGTGGGCCGACATGGCCGCCGAAGCCGTTCAAACTCGCAATTCTCGCTTCGGGATTCTTGCCGCAAGATGCCAGGGTCGCGTCCTGGTTCGACCAGAAGCTCGACACCCCGTCGCTCCACATCCTCGGTCGCGGCGACACCGTCGTCAGCTCTCGTGAGTCGTCTCGCAGTCTTCGAGTGCCCACATTCCTTAACCCTCAACCTGCAGAGGGATCGTTGAACCTCGCCAACGCTTTCAGGCGCTCGCAAATCCAGTGGCACTCAGGAGGTGAGCAGTCCCGAGCTGAGCTGCACTCTGACAAGTCTGACACCGACTTGGAAGGCCACTACATCCCCTCTAGTCCATCATGGTGCACCTTGTACAAGGCCTACGTCGAGACGCAAGTCGCTGTGCACGCGCAGGCCGCGGACGCACTCTACCTGCCTCGCCTACCCACCGCGACATCAACCGAACCCAAGGAAAAGGCCGCCACAAATCCAGGAGGTCGTCGCAACAGTCCACCGCGCATCCTCTTCGCTCGCAGGAGGAGCAGCCTGCCGCGGATCATCGTGCTCCGCAAGCCACTCACCGCCTGAGCGCCTTCGCCGTTGTATCGCTTCTTTCGCTCCGTAGCCTGTGTCACTCATTGTGTAACCTCAAACCGTATACACCCTTTCATGCATCATATGTCACGCTTCACGCTTGAAACTCACTGTAAATCATAACGAGCTGCACCAATTTGCTCCCGAATTCATCAGTTTGAGTCAACGCGTGACTGCCGGGACAGTGAGTGGAAGAGGGTGATCACATAGCATCCATGAAAGGCATACCCTAGAGGAGAGCTTCTCCCAAGGTGTCTAGGTCGAGCCCACCGCCGGTCCAATCATCTGACCGTCCGCTCGATCGTCATGCCTCTGGCCATGGACATCTGACGTCCAGGGTACACTTGAAGTTAGAAGGGCACTTTTTTGAGTAGAGAGACTGTAAACGCACCTGGGTTTACACCAACAAGGCCGCAAGGAACGCAGCCGCCTTTTGCACGTCGCCGTTGGTGCCGTCTGCGAAGGGACATGTCGGATTTCAGACCAGCATTGCCACACGAAAACAAAGGCTAGGGCACGCACATGACGTATGCTTAGCTGATTTCGAAGAGTGAGAGCGGTCAATTTGCCGCCGCCGGTCCACACGGCGGTCTTGACTAAGACTTACCGATCGCCTCCGAGCTGAAGCCGCCAGCATCGCAGACAGCATCACCCGACACACACTCTTCGATGATGTCTCCGTTAACGGCGACCTTGGAAATGGGCCAGGCTGCGGGGAAGAATTGTCAGTTCCTGTAATACTGAATGCTCGAAGGGGCGGACTCCATGAGAGGAACTGCCACCAGGCCAGCTGCAAATATCTTGACATCAGAGGATTCTACTGATAAAGCTCAGAATCATCAATGGTACTCCAGTGATTGCGGTGTCGGGGTCCTGTGAGACGTCAGCTCGGTGCCAATGCTGCAAGCTGCTCAGAACCTGGACTCACTCCAAACACGGCAATGCCCTTGACAGCATCCAGAGCAGCACCCCATAGATGAGTGTGATGGACCACCAAAGCACCCTTCGAGTCTGCGATGAAAAGTCAGCGCTGGAGGGCAACGGCTCAAGTTACGGCGGGACCGTCCGCGAGGGCGAACTTGGTGTCGGGGCAGGCCGCAATCCTCGAGTTCTGCGGGTGCACAGGTCGTTTCTCTCGTCTTACGAAGAATCTGAAGCTAACTCACAATCCGCTTGTACACCAGTGCGGCCCCGATCTCAACCGTGATGAGGTACTCGGCATCGGTCTTTGCGCACAGGACGGGGCGTCAGCGCCCTTCTACAGCCTGCCTGGGGAAGAGAGTCACGTACATTGTCTTCGCAGTAATAGTGAGATTTGGTTAGTTTCAGAAAGCAGCCCCCGGCGAAAACGGACAAGGAACGTTGTACGTCGACAGCCTGGACCAAGGCAATGATGAGCCACAAGAACTCGTCAAGAGGCTTTGTCAACTGACCCGGGGACCAGCGCCGAGAGATTGGACTAAAGTGGTGTCCCAGCCAGGCCAAGGCCATCCTCGCCTGTTCCAGCGGCGAAGATCAGCTCGGCTGGGGCGCACGCCTCCACGGTGCTGTTGACGACCGCCAGCGTCTGCGTGCTGTTCGAAGGGATTGCCGCCCCGAGGGACGATATGACCAGGGACAGAAGCAGAGTTGCGCACAACATCGTGATAGAGGATGAGAGCGTTGAGAGCGTTGAGAGCGTCTTTAAAAATACCGACGAAGGAGCTATACTGTACCGGCAAGAGGGGGAGGCGGAGTTTTGTCCGTCAGGAGGCCACACTGCGGAACCTCTGTCGATTATGACAAATCTTGTCCCAATTTGTGGATATGGGTGGGTTTGTCGGGCGCTCGAGGCAAGCTCGAGGTTTCGTGTCCGTTTGGTCCGGCTGGAGTCCGCCACACGCCGGCCTCCAGCTTCAGCTTCAGGTGGGCTGGCCTCCGAAATGACATTGGAATCGTGTATCAAAGCTGACAAGTTTGTTCTGCATAACTGAGAATTCAATTAGAGCTGAGAGGGGCGCGGGCCCGGCGGTTGAGACGGTCGCAGCTTGCTGCAGGCTCAGATGTATTCAGACAAGCTGCGGAGCCTGCGTTACAAGTTCGTTTGAGCTATATCTATTCTCACGCTCCAAGCTCTTTCGTCATCGAGCCAAACAAGCTTGGTGAAGACTTAAGCCTGAGGCGTGTGTGTGCGGAAGGTGCTTGGGAGACTAATTCATAAGATTACAACGCGTGTTCTATGTCTGAATTGGGGAATCTATTTGAGTTTAAAGAGTTCCGTCTCCGTAGATGCCGAGGTTGCAGTTAAACTCGGATCCGGGGCCGAAGATGGGCGTGAAGACCTGTCGAAGTGCGAACATCAGCGGGTGATCAACTTCAAACGAAACAAAGTGGCGGCGCACGGTGTTCACGAAAAGGTTGTACGTGGCCTTGTTGGCATTGACGACCGATGCGAGCGATCCGGGGAGGGCGTCAAAGAGCTCAGTGATCAGGTAGCACACTGCGATGCGCCAAGTCAGCTGTTGCGACACGCGAGGACTGGAATGCACGCACTAAGGGCCTGGGGGGAGTCGGTAGGGACGGAGAGACCCTCGATCGAGACGAAGTTTCCGAGTCCCTCGTTAGCGCCGAGAGCAACCGGCGCCTGCTCGACTGGAGGGGAGTGGGAGTCAGGAGTGGACTCGCGAGCCGGAAGATTTCGTGGGGACGTACACATCTTGATCACGTCGGTGACGGTGTTCATAGCGGTGTAGGGTGTGGCACGACGGAACCAGTCGCGGGGGAACTTGGAGTCCTGGAAGAACGGCGCAATGTTGGCAAAATCCGCAACCAATTGCGTTGTTCCGTTGGGACTTTCAAAGATATATCGTCAGCCTAGCTACGAGGGGGCGTTCGAAGGGAAGGAGGAAAAGACGCACAGAGCGGCGGGGATGAAGACGCGCTCGGCGTAGGAGACGACGAAGTACTATGGACAAACTTGTGAGCACGAGTATGAGATGGTCAAGAAGGTTCTACCTTAAGACCGAAGTCTACGTTGGGAAAGCGTAAGTGTTGAACTCAATAAAGCCCTCGGAAGAGAGGAAGCGACGCACAGGCAGCCGGGTTGGTGTCCTTGGAGATCTTGTCTGTAGGAGGCGGGAGGTGAGCAAAAGTGCTCAGGGATGCAAGAATGATTCATTGTATCGTACAGGAAGAGAGCTGGTTGGCGCTCATGGTGTTGAAGTCGAAGAGACCTTTAGAGGTCTCGTTCGCCTCCTTGGTCCAGGCGGTGAAGCGGTCGGGCTACACGACGCACGCGGTCAGCAGAACTCACGATTTCAATGCAGTGAAGAATCGAACCTTGTACGAGATGTTGTCTCCGAAGTAGGTGTCGGCGCGCGTGATGGAGCCGTCAATCTCGAAAGGGCTGCGTGCGAAGGAGGGTTGTGAGCGCAAGTCCACCCGGCGAGACCTCGGTGGTGACAAACCCGTGAGTGGCAATACCCTGGTTCGCGCCGAGGGTATTGGGGACACGGGAGTCGGGTCCAGCGATCGACATCTTGCCCGTAACGATGTCACCCCCGGCGAGGACTGTGTGAAGCGCGGACGTCAGCGGGATACTGCGGAGCCAGCAACGAAGTCACGCACGTCCGAGAGCCGAGAGGCCGGTGCAGATGTCGAATGCGAATCCGAAAGCACTTCGAAAGAGGACTGGTCAGGACAGTTTCTCAACGGGCAGCATTTCTGAGCTCACATCTGACACGCGTTGGCAGCCTCGGCAAAGGTGGTGATACCATCGCGGCTGAGGTATCCGTGGTTCGCTGAAGAGATTATCATTATCACTGGTTCGTTTGCCAATTCAAAAATTCAAACTCACCCATGGTGTTGAGCGTAGGGCAAAGTCCACGAACGTCCGTGGGGCCAGGGGCGATGTAAGGGTGGTCCTGAGTGTCAACAAGCGTCAGCCACGAGTGCTGGAATCAATACAAGGATTGAACGAACCTCGTCTGGAACAGGGGCCAGACCGACCGGCTGGGGAGTGGGAAGGTCCAGCGTCTGCAGGAGCGCCGACAGCTCGGTCGGGATGGAACCACCAGTGGCGCCGAGAAGACCGCGCTTGTTGACCTAGGCATTAAGACTTTTAGTTCAAGGTGGGACTTGACCGATGAAAAGGAAGCGAGCGCGTACCTTGGAGAGAGCCGCGGAGGCGGCGGGGTCCTTGATCAAACCACGCTTCTGGAGGTCGTTGGCCGCGGCAAGGATCTTGTCCATGCGCTGCATGGGACTGAGAGTGCAAGGTAATCAGTCTTCAAAGTCGGAAGAATAGTGCAGAGGACGGCATATGAACTTACAAGGCGGAGACGCACGCCGAGGCGACGAGCGTCGCGGCAAGGAGGGTGTTTGAGAAGCCGACCATCGTTGTCAGTTGACGTGGAGAAGCGGGAGCGAGGTTTGTAGACTAAAAGAGAGTTGGGTGGGGTGTAGAGAAGGAAGAGGTGGATCGAGTGACAGCGGATGTATTTATCCTGTCGAGTGGGTGGGCGCGGCCGACCCAGCGCAGCGGCTCTCCCGCCTTATCATCGATCTCCGACCGGCAGTAAAGTATCGACCAATCGAACCGGTGCTATCGGTCCTATCCTTGTCCCCAGTGAGGAAGGCGCGAGTGGCGGACTCGCGGTCGTGCGGAGTCGCAAAGTGCTAGTGCCGACGTCGGCCGGCCGGCCGGTGGACAGCCCTGAGCTTGAGGTTTCATTATGACCCCGCATTTACGCCGAAGCGCTGCTCGAACCCTCAGGCCCTGCGTGCGCTGGCGCGGGCAGCCATTTCGCGGAGCACCGCGGCGGGCTGACCGACGGAGACGCCGATCGACGCTCTCCTCTCTGTGCTGCTGTCGTCCTCCTTGACTCAAATTCACAGCATCCTGGCATTGTATAGATACCCGCTGCCGCAACACCGCTCTTATCTTGATCGACAAGTGCAGGTCCGACCCGTGGGATGCACCGCCGCGGAAAGCGTCTTCGAAGAAGGTGCACGCGAAATCTGTAGCAGACGTGTGCGCCTAAAGTCCTAATGAACCTAATGAATGGGCAAAGATCGCCTGCGGTGACGACGTCGCCCCGAGTGTGGGAGCTGTGATTGGCCTGCTATCGTCGAACGATGGGTCGACTCAATCGCGCCCCGACTCAATCTGTCCCTCTAATCGGTATCGGCGGAGATCCATGTTCCGTATCGGACGTAATCCTACGCTTGTGTGCCGTAGGGGACGAGCCAATCGGGGGAGGTGGGAAACGGTCGAGCGCGGGGCGGCGGACAGACGCAGGCTCGCAAGTGGCGGATCCGTGTTGTCCCCACCGTCTCAGCACCCATCGCACTCTTCACACCGAAATATCCATCCTGTTTATGTCCGTCCTCCTGCAGCGCCAGCCCATTCCGCTCCTCGCCTCGCTCCTCGACGTCGCAGATGCGTCGCAGCTCGACGTCCCTTGGGCGCCTTCTCCCCTCGCAGCTTCGGCTCGCCCCAGATTCATTTTGGGTTCTCGAAATTCAAAGTTGGCAATGGTGAGCTTTCTCAGAGACCGAGGAGAATCTCGTGGGAGGCTGACTGGGCCGGACTGCAGGTGCAAGCGACGCTCGTCCAGCGCCAACTCGAATCCCACTTCCCCGAACTCGAGGTCTTCATTCACTCCATGACCACGCTTGGCGACCAAAACCTTGCCCAGCCATTGTACATGATTGGTGGAGCCGGCGGAAAAGCGCTCTGGACCACCGAGCTCGAGCAGTGCCTCGTCGAGGGCCGCGTCGACGCCGTCGTGCACTCGCTCAAGGACGTTCCGACCGAGTTTCCGGCCGGATGCGAGCTCGGCGCAGTGCTCGAGCGGGAGGACCCCAGCGACGCCCTCGTCGTGCGGAAAGGACTCGACTACCGCTCGCTCGCCGACATGCCGGAGATCGGAAGAGCACACGTCTGAACTCCAGTC
>ERZ1463038.620-NODE-620-length-12624-cov-15.574031_pt1 | contig 12624 bp, 25 predicted proteins | sample MGYA00564479_ERZ1463038 | MGnify/ENA primary metagenome ERZ1463038 (study PRJEB39244, sample SAMEA3635134) | Helicobacter pylori | study: EMG produced TPA metagenomics assembly of PRJEB11511 data set (Assembly of a 5300-year-old Helicobacter pylori...
TTTTCAAGAATGGCGAGCTTTTGAAGGCCTGTGTATGAGCAACACCGAGGAGGCGGTCATACAGGCGAAGGGCGTGCAAATTGGTGGGAGCGAGGACGATCTTCTCCCGATCTTGTTTCGAGCGGCCGTCGATGAAGGCGAAATATCCGCTATCGTGCTGGCCACCGAAGATAATGCTGTCAACATCCGTCGAACGATGTTGAAGCAGAAGCTCCTCTGCGACACAGGTTAGGCCAGTCAGCCTCCGCCCTGTACGGAAGCGCGTTGGATGAGACGACTCACTCCGAAGACGATCGTCGGCACTCTCTCTCCTGACTCCAATATCTACGATATCAGCTGCAAGAATTTCCACCTGATTATCGTTGAATCCTTTACAGAAGCGCTTCCATTCGCGCGCCGTGGCGTGGCCACAGCGCTCGAACGTCCGACCGAGAGAGTCCACGTTCCTGCGCATACTTCGTCAAGACACGGTGAATAGATTTAAAACTTGGCTTACGCATATATCTTGACCACGATGACAGACGCGGGCGACATGAGATCGAACCGCGTTTGCCGGTACTTGCAGATCAGGTCGGCGAGGGCTTCGGCTGCTTCCTGACCACCTTGATAGCCCCGACGAATGAGCGAGGGGTCGAACTGCAGTCAAGTATCAGTATGGGTCTGTCCTCATAACAGCCGACTTGCCTTGTCCCCGTCGCCATCAAAGAGGGCGACCTGCACGCCTCCAGGACGCACGCAACGACGAGGATACTTGACGGTGGTCCACTTGAGCCTCAAGCCTCGATCAGACACATACTCTGCAGAGGCACCTAATGGAAGACCGACCGAGCCCTCCTCGCCACCATCCGCGTCATCGGGTCGGTGGGGTTGGAGGGGCCGACCCGCGGGGGATCGACGATTAGAGGCGATTCCTGCTCCGAGAGGCTATCCCGGAGCATGACGACTTTGCGATTGACTGCTTCTTCGATTCTTTTCGATTCTATTCGATGATTTCGAGGAGATGGAGAGGGGGAGGGAAGAGAGAGTGGGCGTGACTCGTCTCGGTCGTCTCGTCCGACTGTCGATCGCTCCGAACGATTTCACGACTCATTCTGCAGGCGATCAGGGCAATGCAGCTCCGAATCCGTGCTGCGCATGATAAACGGCTGGCTGCGAAGCTCTTCGAAGCCGCGCGTGTGGGGCCGCCGCGAGCTCCTTGATCCCCAGGCGTATGTATGTGCACGGCCCCGCGAGACCATTTCAAACGAAGATCTTCTCAGCACGCTCCAACTGCCCGGCATCAAGCGGTAAAGCTCGGGCTGCGTCGGTACCGTTGCTGTAACTTAGCTGAAACAGTCTACCGATCAGCGCCAACGTCAGTCAGTGCAAGACCTTGCGAGACACGAGCAGACGTACATTAGAGTCTAGTCCCGGACATGGCATCACGAGCTCATTGCGCACGACGCCGATCCGTCTCCGACCCCTACGCCTTGCGCCCGCCACCGACCCACTGCAGCTTCGCAAACTCTGATTCGGAGAACCGGATGAAGGAGGTGGTCCCGTTATCGACGATGGCGACGATGATGCTCCGCCGACCGAGCTTGAGGCGCGGGTACGACGACGGCTTTTTCGGTGCGCGCTTCGGGCTCGCGGGCGAGGGCGCGAGGCCGAAGGGGAGGTAGGCGAGTAGGCGGGCGAAGGTTGTTGGTGGGGGTGGCGGAGGGCGGTTGTCGGGGCGCGGGGGGCGCGCGGGCTGGGGTGGAAGGGGAGGGCCGCTGCGTTGTGGTCGCGGTGGGGGCAGAAGAGGATTCCCGCTCGGTTGTGGCGCAGAGTCGAACATGGATGCGAACTCGAACAGGTCGGGGAGAGGTGTCGTGACGGCGCTGTAGTGGTGTTTAGTCAGCCGGCGGACCAGGAGCGCGACGAGAGACTGACTTGATCACGACGATCTCAAAGTCCGGCGGCGGGGGCGCCGACTTGCGGAACTTGGTCACCGGCTTGTAGACGTTGAAGAAAGTCTGGTACGGGAACTGCTCCAGGCTCGGGAGACCGGTCGAGGGCGCGTCGGAGGGGAGCAGCGGCACGAGGACACTCGGCGCGTGCGGGAGAGGGCCGCGCGGGAGCGGCGTGTCCCACCCGCTCGGTACGATCTGCAGTTTCCTGAAAATTTGATCTAGACACAAGAATCACGATCAGTGCCGCATCGTGCGAGGTCCTCAGGTGAGAGCTGACCGTAGCTCGTCCACCGGCCAGCACCGATCAAGCCGCGAAGCCTGCCCTCGCCCTCGCGGAGGACTCGGGTGACGCCCAGGATGACTGGGTTCGCTTTGAAGTAGGGCGGAATGGCGAGAAAGGATCGGTAGAGGCGGAGGAGTGCGTGGTGGAGGGTGGCGAACGGCAGTCGGAGAAGGGCGGCGGCTGTTCGAGGTGCGACGGTCGGCTTGGCGGCGCGTGGGGGCGGCGGCGGGAGCACCCTTGATCGGACAAGGACGTAGCCGAGTCGTTTCAACTGAGCGTAGACCTGCACTCGCACGGAACAGTCAGCCCCAGCACCCCAAGCTTCACCAGCGAGGCGAGCGCTCACGTTGAATCGCTCCAGTGTAAGCTCATCGTGCCCGATGATGGCAGCCCACGCCTGCTGCACGCTCATCGGCACCCGCAGCAGCTCTCCGCCTTCGCCGGCCGTCTCGGACCACAGCTCGATCGTTCCCCTCTCCGCCAGGTACAGCGCCTCCTCAGGCATGAGCTCCATCCGTTTCCGGGTCACGTTGAAGTGGCCGACGGTCGAAAAGTGCACGCCGTACGACGACGTGCCGTCGAGCGAGGCGCGGCCGCCGTCGACGTCCGGGCGCCAGGTGAACGAGTTGCTCGCGCGCGAGCTGTGGTGCCGCGAGCCCGACGCGAGCGCGGTGAAGAGAGCCGAGCGGGACTGCTGCAGCATGTTGAGCTGGTGCTGCGAGAGCAGCGCCTCGTTCGTCGAGAGCGGGAACTCGGACGGCGGGATCGGCTCAAAGTCCTTCTCGCCGCGCTTGGGGATGAACGGGATCACATGCGACCAGCCGTCTCGGTGGCTGGGAATGTTGAAGAGGGTAAGCAGGGATCTAGAGCCGTCCTTTGGTCGAGGCGGCGGGGCGAGGGCGGCGGGATAGCTCACTAGGACAGCTTTGCCCAGTCCGCCGGCGCGTCCTCGGCCGCCTCGTCGTCGTCTGTCCGTCCAGCTGTTGGTCGGTCGTCTTCCATCGGTGTAACGTCGCTCGTATGAGTGTGGCTGGTCCGGAGCCGTGAGCTCTTGACTCGGCTCCGAGAATTTGCGGCGTAAACTCGCAGCAAAAAGAATGCAGGTCGAACAATGTGTGAAAAATGTGTGACTGCTTCAAAAGGCTCAGATTGGCTCAGATGTCCCTTTTCTGTGTTTCAGATGCCTTGCACGTTGCTGGACTCGCCGTGTGACCTTTCCTGGACGTGGAGACGTCGCGACGCTTCGCTTTACGACGTCCAACCCGCTGCAACGCCGTCCTGAATATGGTGCACTATTGTTCAGAGGCGCCAGATTTTGCTTGATCCGTGTGAATGCATTTAAAAGCCAGCGCACGCCTGACCGCCGGCAGTGTTCCCATCCAGCTCCGCGGAGCCCGCCGTCGCCGACTCGGACGACGCTCCTCCTCCGAACGTTCGGACGAGCACCGTCCACCGCTGCTTCAACCACCGACAGGCTATGCGAGCTCAAAAAACGGCCATGTGGTCCCCACGCAAGTCGTCCTTCAAGAACGACCTCCCATGGACGACGTTCGACATCGCACTCCTGATCCTGGCGCTCTTCCTGCCGTTCCTCGTGATTGGGATCACGGATGGGTGTCGGATGCCGCTTTTCGTGTGCGTTATGGGGGTATTTAGCTTTTAAGCGTTAGGCTCACAAGTCCTGGTAGGGATGCACTGGTTTGGTTTCTCGGTGAGTGCGAGGCTTGCGAAGAGTTGACGCCGCGACGACTGACGGAGGAGAGCAGGAGCTTTCCTGGCTATGTTCAGCTACTATGCGACAGGAGTGACTAGCCTTGTGACGACGGTTTGTAAGTTGGCACCTCAGACCCAAGGCGTGGCTGATCCTTCGAGCCTGCAGATGTGAGCTCGAAGTCGAGGCGCAGGACCCAGCGCTTGGGAACAGTGCCGCTGACGTTTCGACTAGGCCTTCTACGTGGTTTACTGCGTGATATACTTGTAAATAAGGGTCGAGCCACGCTCATCCTGCTTGCTTCTGCAGGACCACGGTAGAGGGCACCCAGAGCGATCGGGCCGCGACGGGGACGTCGAAGGCTACGCTTCCGCGGCAGGCGCCGGGTCCGACATGGAAGTCAAGGAATCGAGACGCAGGAGCGAGGATTCTGACCAAGGGGAAGGGCAGCTCAAGGAGGAGAAAGAGCTTGGTAGGAGCCAGAACGAGCGGAATGGGAGGCGAGGCAGTGGTCGCTCGACGGGGGATCGGCAAGGCGAGGCCGATTTGCTCGAATTGGCGAGAAAGAGAAGAAAGGATCATGCTGCTCAAGCTGTGAGTGGGCTTTGCCGCATTCCGCCGGTCCTCTAGACGCGGAGCGCTGAGCGGCTGACGAACTTTGGCTGCAGAGAGCCGAGCACAAAGCGCAAATGTACGCGGCAGGCAAATAACAATGCAGAAAGAAACACCGATGAACGATTGCTCAGCGGACAGCCTAGCGTGTCTCGTAGAAGCGACGCTGAGTTCGAGATGGGGACGATCGACGCCTATCGAAGTTCAGCGACCCAAGGAAGGAAGCAGTACCTGTAAACAGCAGAATCAGATGAGGCAAAACAAATACTCGGCAGCTCATACGACTCACCCATGCTCTCACGTCCAACGAAGCTTGACCCCCTTCGCTTCGCACAGCTCCGTCCGACACGGCCTTGCTCGCCCAGCACGCCGGCACCTTGAGTGAGGAGAGCTTCGGGTAGCCGTAGATGATCTCTAGAATCTTTGGCTCCGGTTCTGACATGCTTGAGGACTCGCCTTCTTCCGCGCCCGTCAGGGGTCCGGCAAGATTTCGACGGTGGCTAGGACCGGGCAGTCGATTTTCCGGAGGGCGTGTACGAGGGAGATGTGGCCGGTGAGCTCGTGAAGGTTGCGATATCGAAGTCCCTGGTACTTAGTAGCTACAGAAAAATAGGTTGGAAGGTACTTGACCGTGTTGTCCGCCAAGCACTCGGGCTGGAGTGACCGGAGTGCTGGCCGGTGTGACGCTGCAGGGTCAGGTTTTGAGTGGTGTGGCGATCTGAGTGTGTTTGGAGGGAGAGAGGAAAGGACGCGCCGCCGAGTCGCAGCTTGGTTTCAGCTTGGACCTTCATCTGGCCCCAAGCTGGCCCGATGCCGGCCCAGCTTGGGTGAGCCAGGAAACGTTTTGTGGGCACAGCGACGCCACCTTTCTTTGCATAACAGCCATGCAGATACAAAAGGGTCAGTACCATATATCTCACTATAGTGTGGCCCAAATCTAGGCCCCTCCAGGTGCGTGTGACGGAAAGAAGAGTGGCGACTTCAGGAGGTCCGCACTGCGAAGTCGGTTCGGACGAGCTCGGCCGATGGCTCTTGGTTCCGCCCATATCTCGTCGACGATGATCACGACGCTCGGAACCGCGCTCCTGGACTCATTTGAGTGGGGGGAAGTAGCTGGAAAGGCTCCTCGGGCTCGGGAGACGAGGATCGGGGGCGGCGGAGTGTACTGGACCGTCGGAGCTCGGATCTGGTGAGCGACGGCTTTTTCTCGTGGTCTGTGAACGACACTCAGTTGTGTTGGAGCAGGCTTGAGCCAGGCCAGATTGGGCAATTGATACATCGCGGACCCGACTTCCCGGCAGCCGTCCAAGCCGAGCTCGACGTCTTCGGCCCCATCTGGGAGTACGTCGACGTCACGACTCCGACCCCGCATGTGGGTATTGGTATGAAGTCGAAGGTTTGATCACTTCCTGAAACCAATCGGCCCACCAGGCGCTGAACACCTACCGCGGCGGCACTCGCTCCTTCGCGCACCTAACGCCACCACCCCAGCTCACCGCCGCCTCCCTTCGCTCCACCCGCCTCTCACATCCGACCCACCTCCATCTTTGCTGCACACCAGATCATCTCTTATCCCTCATCCACACACTCCCGACTCCAGCCCCGCACCTCATCTTCGAGCCGATTCCCTATGCCTGCACCCCCGCACACCTCGCCGCACTCGAAGCAGTCCTGCCGCACCTGCTCGTCTTCAGTCCCAACGACGAAGAGGCATCTCTCTTTTTCGAGGGCGAGGAGGTCGAGGTGGATGACGCCGCGAGGAGGTTCCGGGCCATGTGTGCGCGGAACGTCGTCGTGCGAAGCGGCGCTCGGGGGTCGTTTGTGCTCGAGGAAGGGAAGGACACGGGGAAGTGGATGCGACCCTTCCACACGCCGGCAATGGCCGTCACCAAGGTGGTGGATACGGTCGGAGCTGGGAACAGTTTCCTCGTGAGTCGCCCTCGCACTGTCGGCGAGACAAGCTTACCAAACATTGAACCGCAGGGAGGATTGTGCGCCGGACTGGTGCTCGATCCTGGAGATCTTGAAGGTGCTGTGAGACGAGGTGCAGTCTCGGCAGGGCTCATGATTGAGCAGGCGGGCTTCCCGAGCCTCAGTATCGGCGCCGACGGCGCGGAGCTGTGGAACGGGACGACTGCACACGCGAGGCTCGACGAGCTAGAACGGTTATTACGGATGGTTCTCAGTACCACATCTGGCGAATACTTTTGCTTCGAGCAAAGCGAAGTGCGCTCGCTGCCCATTGCCAGTGATGAGCGTCGCGGCCGCGGAGCCCTCCCCAGCACCGCCTACATGCGCGCGTACGTAGAGGGAATGCATTGAATTGAACACACTCTCGAGGTCTCATTCAGAATACGAAGAGCGAAAGAGATGATTTGAAGCTCCCGGCACGTCCCTCGTTGGCGTCACCCACAACAGACGCATCAGACGCACCGCCTAGACATCTCTGCCTACCATCCAGCTTAGCTTTCCTACTAAGTACAGCAGTACCGTCTCAGCGCGCACACCGCGTTTCAGTTGACAGGATGGAGGGCGTCACCATCTACGCCAACAAGTGAGCTCGCTCGAGCCGCCCTAGCTGCACCTAGCTCACCACGCACGTGTACAGTCAAAAGGTCTTCTCGACGCAGTTCGACAACCCGCTCCGTGCGGCGCTCGCCATCGACACCGCGCTCGCGACCACCTCGGCCGTCGCGTGGGTACCCTCGCTGCACCCAGACCACCGCGCGCACGGCGACGACTCGGAATCCGAGTCAGACTCGGACGACGACGAACAGGGTAACGGCTGGATCGCGAAGGGTTCGTCGTCGCGCGCGGCGGGAGGGCTCGCGGTCGTGCAGATCCTCAGGAGAGGGCTGCGCTACATCGCACCGATAGCGGGAGATGGTGAGCGATCTCTTCTGCGCTTCAGACTGGTAGATAGGGTAGCTGATCGGATCCCGGGCGTGCAGTCGACCCGCTCGTGCCGCTCACGTTCCTCAGTAAGCTGCACGAGGTGCTCGAGTCGTACATCGGCGGGCCAGCTACAGAGGCGAGCCTGAAGGCGTGTTCCGAGCTTTTCTTCCTGCAACTCCAGCTGACCGCTGCCGCGCAGGACCACTTTGACATTGTGCTCCCGCTTCTCGAGGAGATGCTCGCGTCCGGCCGGCCGCTCCTCACCTCTACCTCGCAGCTCAAGGAGCTCGTTCTTCCCCCTGCAAAAGCCTTTGCAAATCTCGCAAATGCCGCAGGGTGCGCCGTGTTGTGCCCGCTCTGTTCGACTCGCGCGCTGACCCCCCACTTGCAGCCTCGGCTCGAGTGCCGGCACTGGTATCGGTCCCACCGGTCCTGCGGGCGCATCCTCCGCGACCGCTCTCATCTCTTCGCCTCTTCCCTGGCGTCGCGCGGGAATCAAGCACTCCAACAACGAGATCTGTACGTCCATCTCTCCTGACGCGGGCGGCATCGCCAGCTGACCGTTTATTGCGTTGCAGACTTCGATGTGACAGAAACACTGTCGGTCATCCTGTCCTCGACATCGACCGTCCTCTCGGGCACGCTCACGGGCGCGATCGCCTGCCGCTCGAAGCTGTCGGGGATGCCGGACCTCGTGCTGTCGTTCGGCGACCCATCCTTGCTCGACGACATGGCGGCGCACGCGTGCGTGCGAAGCGGGAGATGGAAAAAGGACAAGGTCATCAGCTTCGTCCCACGTGCGTATCTACGCTTGTTCAACCCGCACTGGCTGACCCTGGACCGTCTTCGCAGCTGAAGGCGCCTTCACGCTGCTCACCTACCTCGTGCCCTTCCCTACCGCCGTCTCGCTGTCTGCCCCACCACCACTTCCGTTCTCTCTCAAGCCTGCCATCACCCAAGGCGCGCTCGGCGGGACCTTTTCCCTCGCGCTCACCTGCCGCTCCCTCGCGCCGCTCTCGAACCTCAAGCTGCGCCTTCCGCTCGGAAAGGGCGTCACTGGCATCACCGGCGCCGTCTCGGGCGGCGGATTCCCGACTGCGACTGGCAAGGGCGGCGGTGCGGGCAGGTGGGACACCGAGGTCGACCTGGAGGGGTTTGTCGTGCTCGTGTGGGACATCGAGGAGCTCAGGACGGGCGACCGCGTCGCGGTCTTGCAGGGGCAATACCTATCGTACGTCTCGTTCGTCGAGTTTTAGCGGGAGTGAGCTGACTTTCTGGTCACGTGCAGAGTCCCGGGGTCAAGGACGGCGCCGGCGCTCACGGTCACGTTTTACTGTGCGGACGCGGGCTTCTCGGGGCTCAGGATCGCCGGGCTCAAGGTCGCGGGCAACTCGGAGGGGTACAGCATCTACAAGGGAGTGCGGGTGCGCGGGAGGGGCGACGCGGAGGTTCGGTGTGTATGAGCACCGCGCCTGGACGCAATTCTCAAAGCCGTGCGTCCGCGTCATTCCGAGCCCCCGTCGCCTTCCAAAGGGCTGGCGCGCTCGGCCTGGTTGCTCACTTATATGCCTGCCCAGATACAAATACCCGAAACATGTTTGTGGGGGAGCGGACGGTCACGAGGGCGTCAGATCTACTCCACCGATCCCCAGAGGTCGATCCAGCAGTCCGCCGCCAGAACGCCCGGCCACCAAACTTAGATTGCGCAGATCGCCCCTACTTATCAGCCCGATGACTGCATTTTGGGATCGCAGATCTCGATCTCGGAGCGTCGAGCGAGGTGGGGCCCGATGCCGAACTTCTGTCGGCTAGAAACCCAACGCTCCAATCGTTCCGCCATGACATCGCTGACTCCTTAGACTCTACCTTCCTCCGACTTCAAAACAGTCTCCTCGCGACCTCTTGACCTGAGACGTTTACACGACCGACTTCGCCATGCTCGACCTCCTCAAGCGAGCCAACACGGCGCTCATCAGCAACCCCACGATCGCCGACATCGACATCACCACCGCTGGCAGTGACTTTCTATGGGCCGTCTTCTCCATCATGCTTGGCAGCGCGATCGGCCTCCTCATCTACGGCTTTACGCGCCCAGTCGGTCAGCGCGCGTTCCACCAGCTCGCCGCCGTGATCTGTTTCACTGCTTCCATCGCATAGTAAGTCCAAACCTTCATGTGGGTCAGATCTAGGAGCTCACGACGCATCCACAGCTTCTGCATGGCGAGCGATCTCGGCGCCGCAGCCATCCGCGTCGAGTACATCCGCGCTGGCGGCCTCGGAGCGGACGCGGTCAAGGCGGGTATTGCGCACCCCACTCGCTCCGTTTGGTATGCTCGGTAAGTTGTTGGATCCGCGCGCTTGAACCACCATCAACGCAACGCCTGACTTCCTGCTCGTCTCCAGATACGTCGACTGGGTCGTCACGACCCCGCTGCTTCTTCTCGAGCTTCTCCTCACTACCGGCCTCCCTCTTTCGGAGATTTTCACCACCCTCTTCTTCGATGAGGTGAGTCAAGCTGGAATCTGACCCAGAGATCTCGCTGACGCCGGGCTTTCAGGCGATGATCATCACTGGCCTCATCGGGGCCCTCGTCTCGTCCGAGTACAAGTGGGGTCTCTTCACGTAGGCCTTCGAATTAAACGAGCGTCGTTTTCTTTGTCATTGACCACCTCCCACTTTGCTCAGGCTCGGATGTGTCGCTGAGGTAAAGCAGCCGTGAAATCAACCTCCGCGGGCGTGTTGCTGACCTTTTGACTCGCTGTGCTAGGTTTATGTCACGTGGATGCTCTTCTTCCCCGGACGCCAGTCCGCCGCCCGCCTAGGCGACGACTTCCACCGCGCCTACTTCCGCAGCGCCATTGTCCTTTCTGGCCTCTGGCTCCTCTGTAAGCAACGCATTTCAGACTCAAAGTTCACAATCACTGATGACAGTTTTTTACCAGACCCGGTCTGCTGGGGTCTCGCCGACGGCGGAAATGTCATCAGCCCCAACGCCGAGATGATCTTTGTGAGTGGCCAGTACCTACCTACACGCTCTTATGTGGCTCTGAACCGGTTTCCTCTAGTACGGAGTCCTCGACGTTCTCGCCAAGCCGGTGTTTTGCTTCTGTAAGCTCCGAGTCTCCGCCATCGCAATCCACGCGCTAACAGATCGCTCTACTCGTAGACCACTGCTACGAGATGTCAAAGGTCGACTACAGTCGCCTTCAGTTCACGAGTGGCAAGGTCTCGGACGGTGCCACTGTACACAACGACAGTGCTTCGCTTATTCCGAAAGCCGGGCCTTCAGCTTCCGCGGCGTAGTTGTCGTCGCTGGACTGCGCTTTCCGGGCAAGCATAGGATCATGATTGACGAATGCATGATACATACGTGTTCCATAAACCTCTCGAGCACACGGCTCTTATGCTTCGAGGTTTGCGGTCAAGGTAAGATCGCATTAGTGAGAGTCGGGCCGCAAGATGAGCGCTGAGCGAGGGAGCAACTATTAACTTGCAAACCCCCCAAATTGGGTTGCACTTTTCAAGAGTGTCGTACTGTTTGACCTGGATTACTGAACAGCGAGCATCATTCCGGTCTTCGGTTACTCTATGTCGCACTTCGCAGCGTCAGGATGAGAATTTTGAAAGTTCAACTGGCTGCGTTAACGTTGTGAAAGATGGGTATTATTTTTTGGTTCTGCTACAACAAGGTACGAATGGGCACGTAGGAAGAAGCGGTACACGGGTGTATTAATGTGGTGAAGTGGTGCTGGACGGCGTCTAGGACATGGAAAAGCAGGGCTCATTGAGGAAGATGTGGTCAAGCGCCTCCTCGGACGTTCGCAGACCGCGGGTTGCGCTCTCCACTCGCTCCGCTTCCATCACCTTTGAGGCGGCGGCGACGCTGCTGTTGAAGAGCGCTGCGAGGCGTGCGAGGGACGTCATGCCAGCGTCGAAGTTGTACGCCGGGCGAACGACTGGTGGTGGCAACTCGAGAGTGGGAATTTCGAGAGGTGTCTGGTAGGCCGACATGAGAGATTCGAACGCGTCCGTGGAAAGGGCAGCGACGGGGTTGAAGAGGTGGGTCGAAGCGAGCGATGGCGCGGCGGGTGTGGCGTAGAAGGGCGAAGGGTCGAACAATGATTGGCCGTACGACTCCTCGGACTCGAGGTATTCCCAAAGGTCCTCGACGGGTGACGACTGCTGCAAGGCGTCGGACGTCCAGGACGACGCTGCGTCCACGGCGGAGAGGGGAGGCGTGATCGGGGAGGACAAGTACCGGAGGAGCTCCTCTGGATAGCCACAACATGTAAGCATCGTTTACTCAAAATAAGACCGAGTGGCACCAAACTAACCTGGAGGGCTCGACGGGCCGGATGAGACGGACGACGTCGAAGCGGTGCTGGGACGGCGACGGTCGCGCTTCGCGGCGCCCTTGGCGGACCGAGATGTCACTGGCGAACAATCCCGGTCGATCACACCTGCGTGCGTCCAGTGCTTGACGCATCTGAAAGCGGACATGTCAGCACAGGCGTGGTGCGTCCATCCAGCCAGACCGCGGACACTCACGTAGAGCACACTGGCGTCTCTCCCGAACACCTGACCTTCCTGGCGCGGCAGGCAAGGCAGGCTGTGCCCTTGGCGAGGTTGTTTCGAACGTTGGTGCCCTTCATGTGTGGGTTGAGGCAAGTAGGTGCGGAGCGGGCGGCGCTGGGCTTCGTGCGAGCGGTGTTTATTCTGAGACGTGGTAGGGGTGAAGTGTCTGTGAGGAAAGTCGACGAATGTGTGCAGGTTGAAGGAGGTTACGAGGGCCAGGTTGCTGGAAAAGGTGAGGTGTTGCTTCGTCTAGGATCATCGGCTGCGACCTGGCCCGATGGCAGCGTCATCATCGGCAGCCTTCCTCGGGCCTGGACGCGACACGGAGCTTAGCGCTCCAACCCGCTCGCCGCAAACCGAGTCGCCCTGAGCCTCGCACGGCGCTGACAAACCGGGTGGATGCTGATTAATGGTCGCCAATGAAGTCGGTCTCGCGTTGCGTCGCGAGTTTGCGCGAGCGACTTCGACCCGTCGCGGGCGTGAGGACCTGCAGAGCTCGCCGCACCTCGCCATGCCCCTCGACCGGCCAAGGAAGCTTTCCCGTGGTCCAGTGGAACAGAAGTTTCCCTTCTGACAAGCACTGGTCCGAGTGTGGCCCTATCGGCACATGCGC
>ERZ1463038.621-NODE-621-length-12614-cov-12.807389_pt1 | contig 12614 bp, 18 predicted proteins | sample MGYA00564479_ERZ1463038 | MGnify/ENA primary metagenome ERZ1463038 (study PRJEB39244, sample SAMEA3635134) | Helicobacter pylori | study: EMG produced TPA metagenomics assembly of PRJEB11511 data set (Assembly of a 5300-year-old Helicobacter pylori...
GGACAGGACGCGTCGAACCGGCAACCTCACCTCCGCGCGGTAGCAGTCGCACCGGGGCGGGAGTTGATGCGAACTCGTTGACCGCATCTCCTGGTGATGCTGCGGAAGCTGACTCCGGCGCGCCTCGTTGGGCCCAGGACCGCGCCGGCGGGGGGCGCTTCCGAGCCCCCGTGAGGGAGCTGCCTCATATCTCTGGAGTCAAGGCTCTCGAAAGGAAGCACTGTTCTGGGCATCTCGGCTGCTGCAACCTGCGCGGCTACACTACATAGGCTCGGAGAGACGCACCGCTTGAAGAGGCTTACTTCCAATCAATTACTCGAGACTTGGCTCGGGTCGCTGGTTGAGGCTGTCCGTCACCATTTGAGGTGATTTAGGTATGCGATTTCACCCATGCATGTCGGAGGCTCGTCGCACCGATTCGCGAGGTCGTGCGCTCGCACTCGCGGTGCTGAGCGTGTGCTTGCTTGAGTCGAGCGTGCCGAGCCTCCCGCTCGTCATGTCAACCCTTCCAATTGCTTTGTGTCGAGCTCCAGGCCTCAAAACGTCCCTTTGCTTCAACCGACTGTTCGCAGGACAATTAGTTCGAGGGCATGGGCGGGACAGGTAGACCTGGAACCCGGGAAGGCTGTATTTTCACTTGTGTGGCGGAACAAGATGTCTCTACATCTTTCGTCGGACCTACCCTTGGCTTCTGCGGAGCCGTTCACGAGGGTGGGGATAGCCTGCGAGCGGCGTTGCTCGTTTGCAAGGAGTGGAACGCGCTCGCCGCTCCGCACCTCGTCCACGTGAGGTCTCTCAGCTGCTCAGTGACTCCCGTATGCTGACCAGAAGATTCAGACGCTCGACAACATGAAGGCGGGCCCCGCGATGCTCCGACACCATCATCTCCTTCGCGCGGCTGGCCAGCACTTCAGGCATGTGCGCCTCGTGACAGATCCCGCCATCGACGATTCCGAACTCGCACTCTCTCGACTAGACTTTACCCCATCTATCTTACTGCTCCTCTCAAACGAACACACAATCGTTGACCCTCGACGACGAAGCCGCATACGGGCTGTTCGGGTACCACCTCCAGTTCTCGCCGGGCCACGACGACCCTCACTCCACGCGAGCCCAGCACGTTCCGCGAGCTCGGTCGGCAGATTGACGACCTTGCGCTCGTGCGGTTCTGGCCGAGCGAGGCCGTACGAGCCATCGCAGCCTGGCCGCGCCTGCGCACACGCCGGCTTCGTCTCGATCTCGACAGCCAAACTGACGAGCCTGGTGGTGACTACAGCACCCCCACAGCGGCAATGGCCGGGAGCAAGCGACTGAAGGAGCTTTCTATCCTCATGGCGAACCCCAGACAAGTGCCGCTGCCGAAAGGGTCGCCCGAGGTGCTCTCGCCCATCCATGCCGACCCACCCCCCATTTCGACGCTCCAGCTTTCGTTCGACCGTTTGCCGCCCGGAAGACCTCGAGTTGAGTTCGGCCTTCGCTTCCACCCTCCGGCACCTTCAGCTCTCTCCTCGCCGTCTTGACGACGCGGTGGCCGACGCAAGCCCGCTCGATCTTCCGCACCTCACCTCACTCGTCATTACGATTTCTGACCAGCACTCGTCAGACGACATACTCTTACCCTCCAAAATCATCCGTCTGTTCCAGTCCTCACCCCTCGTATCGCTCCACATCAACGACCCGCACTCGGATCCGGAGCTGCGTTCCCTCGGGACCAACGCCATCCTCGCCACTCTCGACCGGCGATTTTCCAACTATCCTTTGGCTCAACTCCAACCAGAACCTTGCAGCTGATCACCGCTCGCGAGCTTGCACTCGCAGCGCGCGCCCCCCCTGCCCCGCTCGCAATCCCTCGTTTGACGCTCCCGCCTTCCTCGTTGGCAGTCACAACGCGGTATCTGATGGCTTGGATGACGTGTTGAACCTCTGGTGAGCTCGAGGTCGGAAGGTTCAGGGCGGGTGGGAAGGTGGCCGACTCGGTGGCGTCGTTGACGTCCACCGTCGGCGGTGGCTGGACTGATCGGGTGGGGCAAGGACTAGCTTTGCCGCATCCCTACTCTTTCGCGTCATTCTATGCCTGCACTGCAAGTTAAGCGCTTTCTCGAGGGCCAACAGCAGGCCCGATGGATCCAGATGGGTGGTGAACAAGCACGTCGGCGGATCCGGAGGCGGAGGCTCGGCAAGGCGGAGGTGGATGGCGCGGCCATGTCCACGAGGCCATCGACAGGAACGCGGTTTATAGACGTGCGCTGGATTCGGGGCAGATGGGCGAGGTGGCGTCTGGAGCAGAGCAGCGTCCGCGGCGTCTGCCTCGCGACGAGCTTGCGATGCACGGGGAACAAGCGCGCCTCGAGTGCAAGGAAATATGAGTGGTGCTTTATTGACCATGTTGCAAATCTGATCGGCCTGTTCCGACGTCGTGTCGCACTGTCGCGCGAGCTCGTCCGCCATCAGCAGCGCCTCGACCTTGGCCTCTCCCAGCCTCAGCCGGTGACCGCTCGGCAGAGCGTCGTCAAGTGAAGGTGTGCATCAGGCACCTTGCCTTTGCTCAGCGCGTCGTTCGGCCTGAGCGAAGGGAGACGCGCCTTGGTCAGCTCGAGCTCGTTCACGCCGGACGAGGCCCGTCCTCGCAGACGCACCGCAAGCAGAAGGACGACTCGCAGTCTGCCTGCAAGGAGCTTCCACTACCGCAGTGTCCTGCCTGACCACCAGTCCGAGCAGGCAGCTGCCGACCCGCGCGGTCGCCGAGCTCGCCGCACGGACCGACGCCTCCCAGCGCCAGGCCAGCGAGTCTGCCCACAGCCTGACTCGTCCAGGGTTCTCTGCCAGTGCTGTTTCTCGAAAAGGGCTGAGTGAATGCGGCGCCGAGCGCGGAACCAGAGGGTGCAAGTCGGTTCTCGTTCAACCTGCGCGCTCCTGAGTTCGAACCATCACCCATGCCGCCCCGCGCCCGCGCCCGCCACTCGCTCCCGCTCAAGGCGATCCAGCCAACCGGCCGGCCCTCCAAGATGGCCACGCCGGTCGTCGACCACCGGCGCAAGGGCAGCCGACGGCAGCGCGAGCCGAGCCCGGACAGCGACGTGATCCTCGCGCCGAGCTCGTCTGACTCGCTCCCGCCGCCGAGGATCCACACGTTCCCTACCGAGATCCTCTCGGCCGTGCTGTCGCTCGCGGAGCACTCGAGCGAGGACGCGGTCGACGCGCAGAACCAGCGGTTCAGCCACGCGCTCGTCTGCAAGGCGTGGAACCGCCTCGTGGCCGCCGACCGGCATGGCGGCGAGACGATGAACGTGCGCGGGTTCAAGACGGCGAGGAGGCTCATGCGCGTCTACAACGCCGAGCCGGAGCGCGCGGCGGGCACGAAGCGCCTCAGCGTCGACTTGGAGCGCGAGGAGCGGCCCGGCACGAACGCCATGGTGGCCGACGTCGTCTCGGCGTGCGAGGGCCTCAGGGAGCTCGAGCTGAGGTTCCTTGGCAGGTAAGCGCGGGCTTGTTGTCGTTCGCGGCGGGGCGGCGCGGCTGATATTGTTTTTTGTTGTTGTTGCGGCACGTGCAGGGCGAAAGGCAGCATCGACGCGGCGTGCTTGACGGTCGGGATCTACGACGCGGTGATGAGCCGAAGCGAGCTCGTCGAGCTGTCGCTCTCGTTCCGTCGTGTCTGGACGGGCCTCACCCTTGGCGGCGACCTCACTCGGTGCGCTGCGCTCATTGTTTTGGGTTGGCCCCGCGCCGCGTGTTGACAGACCTCCCCGACAGCGCGCTCACGAGTCTCACGAAGGTCCGGCGGCTGAACCTGCCGCTCATCGTCGTGCCGCGGACCAGCCCATCGTTCCCCTTCTCGCCCGCGCTCACGCACCTCGCGCTGCACCTCACCGGCGGCGGCTCGCTGCTGCTGCTCGCGCACCTGCTGTCGACCTCGCGCGAGTCGCTCCTGCACCTCTCGCTCACCGTGCACGCCCACGCGGACCTCTCGACGCTCCCAGCGCTGCTCGCGTCCGTCGCGGCGCAGCTGCTGTCCTTTTCGCTCGACGCTCACGACCCCGCGCCCGGCCCCGACGAGGCCAACCCCGCCGCGCCGATCCCCTTCGCGTCCATCTTGACCCCACTGGCCCGTCTCTCGACGCTCGCGCTCGCCGACTCTCTCTCGCCCCCACTCGACGTCCTGTCGACCCTCCCGCGTCTGCGCCACCTCGCGTACCGCCTCTCGTCGCCCGCGGCACTGCACGCCCTCTTCAAATACCTCCAAGCGGCACCGCGAGGTCCGAACGGGATCACCGGCCTCGAGTTGAGGCCGAGTAGCGCCTGGCGAGAGGTCAAGAGCTACTACGACGACTTCCGCCACGAGGACCTCGACCTCGCGAGGGCGCCAGAGACGAGGGGGATCGTCGTCGTCGCGCTCGAGACGGATGGTGCGTCCCCCTTTCCTTTTTCCGGCCCGGCGTTGGTCGACGCGGGCCACTTCTGACGACTCGTGTGATGCAGGACCCACCGAGGAGGACGAGTACGAGGAGCCCGAGTATTGATGCCGCGACCCCCCCGCGACGGCACTAGAAAACCAACAAGCACAACCAGCAGTAACCTTTCGTTCTACATTAGTCATATTCGTACCTACCTCCCCCCCTAAAGATGGCCTTTGGAACATCAATTCATCGAGCTTGCTGGTCCCGGTCCGTCCTGGACCTTGAGAGCACGCATCGACGCCCCCCGCCGTCGTTTGAATCGGGAGCTGGAAAGTCACGGTTGTGGTATTGGCATCCTGAGACAGGCGAACTCGCGGCTGATACGACAGGGCTGTGACACTCTTCGATCGCGCTTCTCGAGTCACTGAGGCCGCTGGACAGTCACCGGCGCCGCTAGTTGGACTGAAAGTAAAGTTAGTGTTTCTACGAGTAGCTCAAATGTTATTTTGAGGGACTTGAAGACCTGCAGGCTTCTTCTTCTGGCACGTCCAAAGTCTCGCCTGTCCCACCGCGTCTGTCACAACCTATTCCTTACAACATGTGACAACAATCTAATAGGACCCAATCTAGCCAATCTCAGACTCGTCTCCGCACACTCCACTCCTGCTCCTTGAACGGCGAGTCCAGCAGCCGAGCCTCTGCGACCTGGTCGACGACCTCCGCGTCCGTCGCCTTCCGCGGGCACTGCTCGACCGATCCCGTGCACTGCGGCATCGGGGCAGTTTCGGGAAGCGAGAGCGTTCTCTGCGCTTTCGGCTTTGTGGAAGTTTTGGTCGCGGCCGCGACGGCCGCCTTGCTTGAGGACAGGCGCGCAGCGACGATGGACGACTGGCGCGCGGCGACGGAGGACGATCGGCTCGCGATGGACTTGGCGAGCACGGACGCGATCGAGGACGCTTTTTTGGCGGCGGCTGCTGCCGCTGCTGCGTTTTTGCTATTGGCTGCGGGTGGGGTCCTGCGTGAGAATTGGTGTCAGCACCGCGCAACTCGGACCCGAGTCGCTGCACTCACACCGTGGGCCTGGCGGAGGTTGACGCCACCGCGAGCTTTGTAGAGGTCGTGGTTACCATGGAAGAAGATGGTGCGGAGATTTTGACGGAGGTGGACACTCGCGTCAAAGTGGATGCTGAAGCGAGCACGGCGGACGAGGCCGCGATGGGCGTAGATGAGGGGGATGAGACCGCTGCAGCGGGCAGGAAGATATCGTTTTTAGCGCCTTGGAGGGTGAAGGACCACTTGCCGCCCGAGCCGTAGGACGGACGATTGTCGTTGAAAGTGGCGGGGTCGCCGGGGAACACGACGTTTGTCGGGTTGCTGAGGAGAGCAAGGGATCAGAATATGAAGTTTGCCTATGCATAGAGAGGGATGAGTCTCACTTGTAAGCATAAAGTGGCCGTTTGGCTCCAGCGGTGAGCTGGCAGGTCGCGTTGCCCGCGACGCAGAAGACGGCGTCTTGGGGCGGGGCGATGGGCGTGGCGAGAGGGCTGACATTTGTGACGTTGCAGTCGAATGCGGTCATGTAGAAGTTCGTCGTCCCAGTGTTGGCGAGCCTTACAGCGGTGCAATGTCAGCTGGCAGCTCGATTCCGCCGAAACCAGGGGAGCGCTCACCAGAACCATGCGCAGATGCACTTTGCACCCGTGCATGCCGGCATCATTGCGGGAACCTAGAAGCATGAGCTCAGTCGGACTCTCCTGAATGGCTTCACGCCTGGTGTACTCACGTCGAAGGACGTCATCTTGCCGGTCACGCAGTTGGGCTGCGTCGAGAAGATCACGATGTTGTCCATCGTCGTTTTTGAGATATCATCAACTGTTTTTCATTCTTGTCAGTGAATATCCGAGACATGGAGATGTATCCCTCCACGAACCATTGGCGATGCCGAGAGCACAGCCAGAGACGAGCGACGGCGTGATCACAGCATCCGTCGGATCGTAGTTAGAATGCCACGGTCCAACATTTCCGTACGGGCATGCGTCCTGAGAGGATCCTGGAACCGTCGTGGACCACCCAAATGAGGTCCAGGCGATATCTGCCGAGCGCCGTCATGAGCTCGTGCGAAGCGTTGACAGCAAAGGCGGACTAACGGCACGCGATCTCCAACACGATCGTTCCACCGGCAGGAAGAGATGTGACTTCTCCAGCTGGGGGAGCAAGTGCTCGGAACGCGGGTCCTCTGCGCCGCCATCGAGTCAGCCGCCGCCCGCCGCGAACCCAGCGCTGCACGGACCTGAACCACCACTCGTCTTGCGTAGCCAATCCAGGTCCTATAGGAGTGATCGGATCTCCAGCTCCGTAAAACCAGCCCATTCCCTGTCTTGTGCCGTTGACGCCTGCGGGAATTGTCAGCGTGCTGGCGTGCGAGAACTGGTGGGGGGGAGGGTGCTCACCATACATGCTGGAAGGACGAGAAGCAACTTGTCAGACGTTTAAAGCTCGAAGCACGAATGAAGTTTGAAGAGCTTACCTCCGGGTCCAAGGGCTCATGTGTGCGTCTGCGAGGCTCAGCACGCAGAGGACAAAGAGAAGCGGGGTCACGGCGGAGGTGCGCATCGTCAAGGAAGTGGATCTGACGGCTCGCTGGTGCGCTTTGTGTTGAGTGTGTAGAGGCTGGGAAACGTACGAGGGTGAAGAACGTGAGGACCAAGCCGCAAATTCAATCCATCAAGGTGTCGGCCGAAGTGCCGGCAGTGCACCTCGCGCCGCCCGGCCGTGCACCTGAACGCAGGACGGAACGGGGTCCCCGCTCCCTGTCCAGACCAAGCTGTCAAATTACCGATGTCCAGGGTAACTATGTTTGTTATCCCGGCGACGCCGGGTTGAGCTCGAGGTACACTCCCCCGCGCTGATAGGCTCGCTATCAGCTGGGGATCGACGGCGGTCGAGGTCCGTGTGCCTTGCGGGCCATCTCCAGCGTGAGCCGGCCCAGCCGGGGCGTCTCAAACAAGCGAACTGCTCAAGCTTCAACAGGATGATTTTGAGGGTGTGGCTTGATTGGGAGGTTCGTTCGACCGCCACGCGCTCCGTCGGCGACGTCGGTCCGACTCTATACTGCCCGAGTCGGAGTCAACTCGCGATCTACGCCGTACGACCGCACATCGACCCCTTCAGGACTAGTTTTAAGATTCTAACGCACGAGGAAGACCGCACGAGCTCTGTTCCCACCACGCACCACGCGTTTCGAGGCGAATCGAGCGTGGCGAGAGCTCGCGTGCGGGGTGCTGGGGAGATCGTAGACGGCAGGTCGGACTTCATTGCGGCACCGTGTTCCCACAGTGATCCAATTAAGATCTACAGCTGCCCAGCGCTCATCCGTCCTTTCCGACCTGACGCTTTCTGGTCACGGTGCGCTCGCGCGAGAGCGGTGCGATGCGTTGGAGTGGCGAGAGCAGCACAGACTTCGCGTTCCAAGAAGAGCCCGTCCGGAAATCGCAAAGCACAGTTTCATAACTGAAGAGGGTAGTTTAGTCCAACCACCGGCGCCGCCGGTGCCGATCCGGCGGTTTCAACGCGTTGAGCAGCTCGACGAGCTCTCTTTCTTCCGATGCCTCCGCCCTTGCGAGCGCCAGAGGCCCGTACTCTAGTACACCACGAATATAATCGCGACCGAGCCCTGACTCCCTTTCATTCCTGCACCTGAGTGACGGGAAGTTGAACGCCGAGACGTCTGGCGAGGCATCCATAACACGACTTGCGCAGAACGCCGTCAAAGCGAATTGATCGACCATGATGTACGGCGGTGGGTCCCGGTGGAAGGAAAGGCGGCGAAGAGACGGAAATTTGCCGACAAGAAGTGGGAGGATTGTGGAGATGGCGGCCCAGCTGCTGGCGTCGTGAACCACGAGAGAGGTGAGGGGTGCAGTGCCGAACGTGTCGAGGAGATGCGTGAATTGCTCGGTCACATCCAGGGGTGAGATGAAAGAAATGCTGAGGCTCAGGCTGGTTAGGTGGGGGAGGTGAATCGGGACCGGAACGGCGTCGATGGGCGGAAACATCGTGTTGAAGAAGTGGAGGCGCGTGAGCGTCCGTGAAAAGATGGAAATGAACTCAAGGTCGATGTGTTAAAAGTAAAGTTTTTTGAGCTGGAGAGTCGAAATCGGGGGAGGGTTGTTGCGGAGGTCGCTGAGGTCCCGAACTTGACGTCGCTCAAGATGCCGGCGCTGTACGACCGGAACGCGATGCGGGGAATCTGCTGGGCGAGGGAGTTGAAGCTGGAGTTCTTGGAGCCGTACGAACTTTTCTGAGAAATCATCGTGGGCGCGAAACGAGTCGAGAGGTTGCTGGCCGAGGGCTGGTCTAGCTCATGCTCGATAGGAAGGGCCGAATCGCAAGCGGTGCATTGCCACAAGCTCATTCAGACGTCTCTCAACACAGCCTCTAAATTTCGCACACCAGCTTCCTGAAGCGCGAAGCATCGGAGTCGCCGCCCCACCAGGACCGAGCTCAGTCAGGTCGAGATAGCTACCGTGCGAAGAGGGTGAGGTCAGCCAGCCACGATGAGCCTTCCCGTCGAGCTCTGGGGCGTCATCCTCGACGCAGCTCTCGAGCCAGACCTCGCCCCGACGGACCGCCAGTCGCTACTGTCGTCCTTCCGCCTCGTCTCATCGACCTTCCTCGGCGTCGCCAACACGCACGGCGAGCTCGTGCTCACCGCCCCACACCAGGCCGCGCTCCTCGCCACCTCACTGCGTACTCGAGCCGAACATCTACCGACTCGGATCCTGTGGGTGGAAGGACCGGTCGCGTGCGAGGACCTGCGCGGCGTCGTCCGGGCGGCCGGGACGGGTATTCGGGAGCTGCGGCTGCTGGGGCAGGATGCAGACGGCGATTCGCTCTTGCGATGCCTGTATCCCAGCCTCTTCCCCGCGCTGGAGTTGCTGGTGATCGGTCCGTCGACTGGTAGCGACGCCGGGCCAGTGGTCACAGACTGGCGGCTCTTTCTGTACGTCCTGCTGTCGTTGCTGTCCTTTCAGAGCTGACTGACCTGGCACAGATTCTCTTCGCAATGCTCCCACCTGCGCCACATCTTCGCCGACGCGAATTGGGCCCCGCGCGAGGACGCGCTGCCGTTCATGCCGCCGACCGACGACTCGCTGCGCGCGACCTGCGCGCTCATCTCCTTCACCGCCACGGACTGGGGCGGTCTTTCACCCTCGACCGTGCTTCTTCCCGTCCTCGCCGCATCCCAAAATTCGCTTCGACATCTCATCCTCGGTGGGCGGAACCACGCCGTCCCAGCCGACCTCGTCCAGCTCCTCGCGAGCCTTACCGCGCTCGAGACGCTTTCGCTGCCGCACTTTCGCGGCCACTGGCTGGTCGAACCTCCGGGATGTCTACAAGATCTGCAGGGTCTGAGGAGCATCGAGGTTCACGAGCCGACGAGGAGCGAAGAGGCGTTCTACGCTGCCGCCGTTCGCAAGGCGGCGCTGCGGACGCTCACGCTCCGGCTCGTCTCGTGGGAGCGGGCGAAAACGGCGTGCGAGAGCTTTGGAAGGGAATTGGCAAAGAGCGGAGTGTTGGAGACGAAGCTCGAGCTGAGGCTCGTCGTGCTCTCGTGGGAGCTCGAGGTGCGCGATGTGTTGCGCGAAAGAGAGGCCGTCAAGTTCGTCGTGGGGTCTCGAGCGGCAAGAACTGCGATCGAGGAGATGGGTGGAGCCGTAAGGTGGTTTGAAATCACCGTTTGATCTATGAGCTTGATCTTGGGTAAATCATCGGCTGGGATGCGAGTCTTCACTGCAACGCCCCGAGCTCTGCGTTCGGAACCCCGACCGGGCACTCGAAGTACTTCCGGATATCGATCTTCCCGACGAGCAAAGGATTGAGCCATGCAAAGAATGTAGGGTAGACAGGGTCCGCTGTGAGAAGGTGGTATGAGTACGCCACTTGGTACCGAGACGCTGCAGCCTTTCAGCTCACACCAGTGAAATTGCAAGGCTTTGAAGGAGAGAATCGTAAATTGCTGGTCTGGAACTCCAACATGAGTGTACGAACACGCTTCCTCGACGTATCGCTCCACGATGGAGAACTCTGCCGGGACCTGCGAGACGGGGAAGTCATTCACAGGGATCGCCGGGTTGATGATTGGAGGTACCTTCCAATCCTGGTAAACATTCCTAGAAAATATGACACGGTCAGACGTTGCGACATGAGATCTGAGAGCCAAGCGCACCAGGCAAGCGTCTCCCGATCTCGCCGGTAGTGAGCAGCAAACTCCGCCTGTGGGCAGCAGAACATCAGAAACATGACAGATAGCACTAAAAAGTATCTGGATCGCCTCAGAAGCTCACTAGTCGCGTCTTCACCTCCTCCACCGCGTCCTCCTTCACGGTGAGATGCACGATTAGCACGCTGAGAGGGCTCGGTGTCAGCAGACGGATCTCTCTCACAATCCATGGACAGTACACACAAAACCATCTGTTATTCCGCTGGTTGACTTGAAGGAGCAAGATGCGCCTTCAAGGCGGCTGGGACCGCCGACGCTTGTCGTCGCCCGCTTGCCGGCGATGCCGCCGCGGACCGCGCCGTCGCGAGCAGGAGTCTGAGATTACCGCAAGCTTTTGGCTTCTACAAAGAATCGATTTTGGTTGTTTCTAACTATCTCTATATCATCCGTGTCTCCTGTGCGTATCACGGCGGCCGAGCGCTCGACCTCCCCCGGCGGGCTTGATTGAATCAAAGATCTACAATTCAGGCTTGCCTTCCTACACTTAGGTACTATAGCATCTTCCGCCGCGTAGCCGTGACGAGAAGTGGCGCTTTCTGAATGCCGGCCAGGTTTTAGTCATTGCGAGGTCGAGTCGCAAGCTGGAGCTCACCATCGGAAGGGACAGCGAGTTCGCATATCGAGGTGTGCGCTCAAAATCAACCATCTCGACCGTCTCGAAGTAGCCCTGTAGTTGAAAGTCAGCGCGAGTCGGGCACCAAAGGGACCGGACGAACTGGTGCCGCCGTGAGGTCGAAGTCACGGATGATGGCAGCGAGCACTAGTACAGAAATGTTAATTAACGTATTCGAGAGTCAGAAGTGCAAATTGGGTTCACCCGCAGTTGCCTCATAAATGGCGAGCGTTTGTCCTTCGAGGAATCACATTAGCTGCAACAGCGCTGAATAAATCGAAAGCAACTCACCGAGACACAGCCTTGCTCCCCCATTGAAGAAGTGCGCCTTCCACTGACTCTCCTTTTTGAGTTCGCCACCCTCGATCCAGCGACTCGGCTTGAACTCGACCGCATCCGGTCTCCAGACCTCGGGAAACCGCCCCATCTCAAAGTCGCTCCAGAACACCGTGTCGCCAGATTGAAGCATGGGTCCACCATCCGGAATGTGGTCGTCGGTTTTGACTCGCCATGCGTTCTGTGGGGGATGATCAGTGGCGGCAGTGGCGGCTTTGCGGACAGGACGCACTCGCGGCACGGAGGGATGGAGTCGTAGGCCCTGTCAACATCCAAGCATCAGCTCCCCGAGAACTCATACGCTGAAATGAGGGAGTCTCTACCTCGTGGAACACGGCTTGGACCTCAATGAGCGACCTGTAGCTGTCAAAATTGACCGTCTCGCACGCATCGACCTCGGCCCGAAGCGGCGCCATGAGTTCCGGACGAGTCAGAAGGTGGAACCAGGTCCAAGCGAGCGCTTGAGCGGTAGTATCACGACCAGCGATAATGAGATTGAGGACTGCGCGGAAAGACGTCAGTCTCGAGAGCTCTAGGCTGCGACGGGCTCCCGACAGGCGAGTAAGCGTACCCGAGTCACTGTTGGAAGGGCCGCAATCAGCTCCTAGATTCGAAGATTCTAAGATAAAGATTAACCGGAGTGCCTTCCGAGACAAAGGTTGCCCATTCTCGTCCCTCAACGCCATGTATAAGCTGAGTAAATCCTTCGCGCCCGCGTCCTTCATGTCCGCCTGCGTGAGGTTGCCAAGCCCCTCCTTCTCCCTCTGAGAGATGATGTCGTAGGCAAATTCGTCGATAACCTTGGTCGCATCTGCCATCTTCTTGCCAACGCCGTTGATGCGCTCGGTCAATTTCCAGGCGGGGCTGCCAGTGCCGTTGTGGAGGTTGAGCGAGCGGGCATGGAGCGGAAGTGTGGACTCACTTCATGAAGCGGGACACCATCACGCCTTGTGCATAAACAAAAGATGAAGCTGGTGGTATGAGT
>ERZ1463038.622-NODE-622-length-12605-cov-14.918884_pt1 | contig 12605 bp, 17 predicted proteins | sample MGYA00564479_ERZ1463038 | MGnify/ENA primary metagenome ERZ1463038 (study PRJEB39244, sample SAMEA3635134) | Helicobacter pylori | study: EMG produced TPA metagenomics assembly of PRJEB11511 data set (Assembly of a 5300-year-old Helicobacter pylori...
CGCGCGTGGAGCGACCGCTTCGGGGCCGACCCCGATGGCCAGCACTTCCGCAACTACCTCCTCCCGGGCCTCGGCTTCACTCGCGAGCAACTCTTCTTCGTCGGTCAGTCCTTCTGTTGATCGCGCTTGAGACGAAATCGAGGCTGACGTTCCGCATTGTGCACCCCAGCCTACGCCCAAGGCTGGGCTCGCAACATCAAGCCTGCCGAGGCTGTCAAGCGTATTCGAACCGATCCGCACTCGCCGACGAACTTCCGAGGTGCGTTTCCGCCTTTGCGTTTCCGACGCGTCCTCCTGACGCTTCCGCTTGCGCACCGGCCCAGTCATCGGCCCGCTGTCCAACAGCGTCGAGTTCTCCGAGGCGTTCGGATGCAAGGCTGGGCAGCCCATGTCCAACGTCAAGAAGTGTTCGGTAAGCTTGCGGATCGCGCAATCAGCGCCTGCTTTCACCTTTTCGTGCCGCTCATTCCTGGTCGCCTCCGCAGGTTTGGTAGCGAGACGGACACTTGATGGGGGTGAGTTAGGGAGCGCGATGTTCACAAAAGTAGCGGGGCCAGTGGTCGTAAAAGCACAAGCACGTTCTCTGCCCCTGGCAGCAGTGTAGCAGCATTCTGACGGAAAGCTACCATTCATCGACGCCCATGACGGTGATGCGCCGCTTCTTGCCGTTGCCCTTGCCCCTGGCCTGGACCATCGGAACCACTCTGAATCGGACCGACGTGGTAGCGATTTCCATTCATGAATCCGTGGTCCGCCTTGTTCGATATGTCGAGGTAGGTTGCGAAGTTGTGCAGGAACTTGGCGCGATCCTGGTGCGACTGCTCAACCAAGCTGCGATACTCGTCCGCCTTCGAATGTTCCCCGTTGTGTTTAGATTTGAGTTCTTGCCTCTCATACGCCTTGAGTGCCTTGTCAAACTCGCTGTTCGCCAGCGTGTAGTGTTGTCTAGCCAGATCGCGCCGCCCAGCCGCGACCATGCGACAGGCCTCCTCTGCCGTACGGCTAGCCTCGATCTCGGCGTGGGAAGCGTGGTATTGATCCATGTTGAGGTGCAGTAAGGCGTGCCGAGCCTTTCGCCTGTGTTTGGCCTCCGTCTGTAAATCGAGCCTGCGAGTCCCGATGTCAGGTGTCCGGCTTTCTCAGCCGCCTTGTTGCTGTGTCATACATCATGAAGGGCTGATGTTGCGTCGGAACGCTTTCAAATCTTCGAAGAAAGATACATACGCTTCAGGGCGGGATCAACAAAACTTCGAAGAGTCACGCACTGATTGCAGTCTCCGCGGCCCTCGTCACACGTTTCATCCTGTGACCTGTCTGCTCGCACAACGGACTGAAAAAGTTGTGAGACACATACCAACGCGGGATCTGCAAGTGTGGCCGACGTACGAAATGTTGGTGGCGAGCTCGCGGCGCGAAGGCATCGTCTGACTGTGACATCTGGAACGCCAAAGCGTGTAAGCTCGAATCTGGTGAATTGAGAGCTGCTTTAGATGGAAGTAGCAAGGACCGGCGACGCACAAGGACCGGGGACGCGAGGTGGTTGAGAGACCCCGCCGCCGCGGCGTTCCGAGTTCCGGTGGCGCTCTCTTAGGACGTGGAACTACTCGCTTCGGAGGGAGACGCGGCCAAGTTTAAAGTATGTATAGAGTTACAAGGCACAGCCAACGCGCGTCACATCCACGGTACAAACCACCACCACCTCGCCGCGCACTCAGCCCTCGCGTGCGACTTCCTCGATGGCCCAGCGAATGACCTCGCATCCCTTGGCCATCTCCTCCTGAGAGATGGTGAGGGGCGGGATGAAACGGATCGTCTGGAACACGCTCGTCGTGAGGATCATGACGTCCTTCTCGAGGCACTTGGCCTGCACGCGCGAGGCGATGTTGGCCGGGATCTTGGTGCCGTTTTGCTGGGGAGTGTACGGGGACGTGGGCGAGTTGAACTCGATGCCGATCATCTAGCTCGGGGAATCGAATGTCAGACTACGGACGAGCAAGGGAGAGCAGACGGGACACGCACGAGTCCGAGTCCGCGGACCTCAGCGATGAGCCCAGCGGTGCTCTTCTGCACCTTGACGGCCTCGAGCATCTCGAGGAGCTGGATCGAGCGCGCCGCGACGTTGTCGAGGATCTTCTCCTCCTGCATGACCTCGGCGCACGCAATGCCGGCGGCGCACGAGACGGCGTTGCCGGCGTACGTGCCTCCCATCGAACCGGGCGGCTGGAGGTCGAATAGCGCCTTGTTGGCGACGATACCAGAGAGGGGGAAACCGTTGGCAATACCCTTTGCCATAACCATCACGTCCGGGCGGACGGTCGGGTAGTGCTCGATCGCGCTGTGGTTGCGGAGGAGACGTCAGGAACCTGAACAGCGCCCGTGCAGACAGTGGTGTTACGCACAAGTACTTGCCAGTGCGTCCGAAGCCGGACTGCACCTCGTCGATAATAAGGAGCATCTTGTGCTGGTCGCAGATCTTGCGAAGGCCCTCGAGGTAGCCCTTGGGGGCGGGGATGTATCCGCCCTCGCCGAGAACAGGCTCGATGATGATGCAGGCGGTGTCCTCGCCAGCGGTCTGCTGCTTGATCAGGAGCTCGAGCTGTTAAGAGGCAAGCGTAAGCGCCGTGAACCCAATGCGTCGGTATCGCAGGCACGCACCTCGTAAAGCGCCTTGACGACAAGGTCATCGACGTTGGTCGACTGGGGGACACCCATCTGGTGCCAGTACGGGAACGCGGTGGTGAAAACTCCCGGCTGTGAAGCGCTACGTCAGCTCCTCGTCCCAGCCGCTCGCTGGTCCTCGCTGTATGCCAAGCTTGAACGCACCATCAACGGGCCGAAGCCCTGCCCGTAGACCGTCTTCGACTTGGTCATCGCCATAGTTCCGAACGTGCGGCCGTGGTAGGAGCCCTGCACGACGATGATGTTTTGCTTCTTCGTCGCCATCCGCGCCAGCTTGATCGCGGCCTCGACGGCCTCGGCACCCGAGTTCCTACACGACCCGCATCTTTTCAGCTGCCGTTCTCACCGCTTCCTGATCCACCCAGGAAAGCCAGCTCACCAGAAGAAGAAGGTGTCGAGCGTCTCGTGCGGCATGACCGGGATGAGCTTCTCGATGAGGCCCAGGTAGGGCTTGTTGAAGCCGAGGTTGACCTGGCCGTGAACGAGGGTCGCGCATTGCTCCTGGGCGGCCTTGGTGACCTTGGGGTGGCAGTGCGAGAGGTTGACGACTCCGATACCTGCCCAGATGCGACTCGTCAGCTCGGCGAGCCCTCTCCAAAACACCGAGCAGGACGCACCCGAGGTGAAGTCGAGGAACTTTCGACCACAGTCGGTCGAGATGTACGAGCCCTCGCCCTTGACGAGCACGAGGTCGGTGAAGCGTCCGACGCTGTTGATTGGCAACGCGTCATGAGCGGGACAGCACGCGGAGGTGGGCGATAGGGCACTCACCCGCGGGCGACGCGCTTGGTGCCAAAAGCAGCTAGAGCGGTGGGCATGGTGGATTGATGTGGTCGAGAGGCGAGATTGGGAGGGGAGAGGGAAGGAAGAAGTTGCGTGGATAAGGCTCCGCGCTTCGGACGCGCCGGTCGCTTGCAGCGCCAGCTTCGCGACGCGGCTCGATAAAAATAATTGTTAATTCCGGCGGGACCGTCGGTGTCCCGACGTGGGGCTCCGCGTCTGAACTGAGGCGCGATGAGGCGCGCGGTCGACCAAGAGCAACGAGGCGAGAGAGTATGAAGTTAATCCGAGCAGTCCATCGCATACCTACCTACACGTCCTCGTCGTCGAGTTCCACAAAAAACTGTACCGCGGCGGACGCCTTCGGAAACTTGGAACCCCGCGCCGACGACGTCAAGAGCTCGTCAAATCGGGTTGAAGTGCTGCGTGTCGCTCTCCGCTCCCCACGCTCCCCCCTTTCGTCGAACCGTCACGCCAACAGCACCTCGCTCGTCCCGAGCCACTCCAGCTTTCGCGTTGCCTCAGGGGTGCGGCGCTGAGCTGCCACAGGCTGTATAGGCCCGACTGCGCTCCTTGCGCCGCCCGAGTCGCCGGCGAATGCTCTCGCCGAGAGAGCTCTCGCAGCTCGTTCTCATATATCTGTCCCTCTACACCACCGCCAAGTCGGCTTCCCGCCAGCCGTCCTTGCGATTCGGTAGCGACGGGACGTTCAAGCTCGTCGTCTTCGCCGACCTCCACTTCGGCGAGCGGGACAGTGAAAGCTGGGCACAGTGGGGCGAGGATCAAGTAGATGTTCATGATACAGCTACCAAGTCCGGTGCTGAAGAGCGGGCGCCAGGATCGGAACAGCACGAGAGTGATGGCGCACGTGCTGGACGACGAGAAGCCAGACTTCGTGCACGCTTCTCTATCAGACTTTTGACGAGGATGCTCCGCTTACATATTGATCCTTTCAGTGTATTTGGGGGAGACATGGTGACTGGGGAGAACCTGTGGAGAACTAACGCCAGCGAGTACCTCTCGCTCGCCATTGCACCAACGGCGGCGCGCAACATCCCGTTCGCGACAATCTTCGGAAATCACGACAATTCGATAAACATCACCCACCCCGCTCTGTACTTCCATGAGCAAAAGCACTACGCCCACCTCTCTCGAACGAGGGAAACCGCCGACAGCGCAACGGACCAGGCCGGACGCTTCAACTACTACACCGAGGTGTTTGCGAACACAGAAGACAGCGTACCCAGCGTAATTCTATGGTTCTTTGACTCTAGGTCGGGAATTTTCGACGATCCGACGCAGTACGAGGACTGGGTGGACGCGAAGACAGCCTACGTGAGCTTCGGAAGCTTGAGACGTCGAGCAGCGAAGATCAGTACTGAACGGCCGAGTCACTGTGAGCCTACAGTGGGTGCGGAGAACCGTCTATAACCTCACCAGAACCTATGGGGGTGCACTTCCGCCGTCGCTCGTCTTCGTTCACATCCCTCCAAGCGCGACGGTCGCAATCCAGGCGACGACCGTCTCTCCCAATTCCACGTACCCGGGAATCAACGACGACGATCCGGTTGATCCTCAAGGTCAGAATCACCCCGAGCTTCATCGACCGGACCTGCCGTTTTGGAACGCGGTTACGGAGACTTTGGGGGCCGAGCTACTTGCCACCGTCGTTGGACATGACCATGGGAACGAGTACTTCTATCGCTCCTACTAAATCTGGTCAAATGACTGAATGTACTCGCTACAGTTGGTGCGCAAAGGCGGTGGCTGTGGCTCAGACTTTGTGCTTCGCAAGGTGCAATGGTTCGACTCAAGACCTAGCTACATGTGGACACTGACAATCGCTACAGGCACACGGGATATGGCGGCTATGGATCTCGTCCGAGGGGGTCCAGAGTGATCGAGTTCACTCTGCCTGGTCGCTCTGGTCGAGGCGGAGGAGATCGGCTGCACGTCGCGAGCTGGATCCGGCTCGAGGACCACACTGTCGAGAATCCCAGTACGCTACGATGACAAGACACGATCGCATGTTGTTGGTCGAGTTGGAAAACCTCAGGACAGTATTCGTTTCCTGGGTTTGACCGATGTCGTCTGGCGGAATCTTGCACGATCTGGCTTGACCTGGCCGTCGCCCCCTGAGGCGTCTCGGCAGCTCAAAGGCCAGAGGGACGCGGGATAATGTAACATAGAACCAAGGAGAGGTCTACTGACAGTTAGTATGCGGAGGGAACCAACTCGGTGCACACCTACGTAGGCCCCAGTGCCAAAGCGTCGCTCGCGTTCTTAAGCTTCTTACCTCGACCACGGTTTCGCGTCCGGAAGACTGGGGGCGTTCCTGAGCTCCTCGTAGCCGTAGCGTGAATTGTGTGAGCCTCTTGTTTCCTGGGTTCAGGTGACGATCCTTTGCAGCCTCGTAAGGACGATCCGTCGCGGTGCAGATCCTCGACGACGTCGATGGGCAGCTGCCACGCGTGGCGTTGACTCGCCGGCCTGCTGGACGCTGCTTTGCGCGCGCATGTAGATGAGGCAATTGAAGTACAGACGTCTGTATTGCAAGGACTTGGCGACGTCACGACGAGATTGACTGCCGCTGTGGGGACCGCACACAGCCGCACACTCTTCGCGAGGCAGCGGCTGCCTCACAACCCAACTCTCAAACTCAAGCGTCAGCACATCAATCGGATATATCCCGTATGCCGCAATGTTTCCTGACTTGGGGTGAATATCCAGTACATCCTGACGAAGAGATCCGAGCGAAGCCGAAGGATGTGCAGAATCCGCTCGGCACTGCAGCGCGCGGGGAGTGGCGAAAGACGCGAGGGAGACGACAGAGAATGTCTGGAGCCTGAATGAGGTACCTACGTGCCTCGAACAACAATTCCGACCGATTGTTGTTCAAGTCGTTGGCAGGTCCGCGAGCGCCCCTCGCAGCAGCCTTGCTGCCCTCGGAGTTGTCGTGCGTGCACGTTGTGCGCCCCGTCCGTCCACCGTTAACGCGGAAGACATAACGATTTTGGGCGTATGCAGACAAACTTGAGGGAGCAAGGGACCTCGACAGACTGCTGTTCAAGGATCTCAGCACCGTCTGACGCTCACGAAGTGAGTCCGGCGAGGTGCGCATGCTCGCTGTGCCGACGACGTGCCTCGTTCAGCTGAACGACACGACCCTGCTCCCCAGAGGTCTTGTTGAAGGTTTCTTGCGTTACTGATGAGGATCTACATCCGAATTATTTTGTCCAGGGGAGGTCGAAAGGTGGAGGGGGTGAATGGGGCGCAAACGCGGCAGTTGAAGTCGAGGATGCGATGGATCGGATGGTGTTGAGATGCGTGTGGGCGATAGGGATACGAGACTGGGCGCGGAGAAGAACAACAGGGGAAGGGAAGGGGTGCCCGTCCGTTTACTGGGCGATGCCGGCCGCGACGGCCTCGTCAAGCCGCAAACGCTTCGCCGCCTGAACGTCCTCGCTGCCCTCCTCCTCCTTAATCTTGCGTTCGGCCTCTTCCTTGCTGCGAGCGCGGAACAAAGCGGGAGCGCGTTAGCGTCAGGGCCTCGAGCCGGGCCTCGGGATCGGACGCACCCAACAATGAGCCCGCGAAGCCAGCCGTTCTCGGTACGGAGCGTGTCGACGTCCCGCTCGAGGGCAGCGACCTTGTCCCGGAGCTCCTTGGCAGTAGACTCGAGCGCGGCCTCGCGCTGCTTCTTCTTGATGCGGAACCGGGCTGGCGACGGGCGAGGCGCGGCAGGAACGGGTGATGGCACGGCGACGGGCGGGGAAGTGGGAAAAAAAAAAAGTTTTTCGGGGACAACGTCAGCGGCGAGACTGGTAGAGCGACAGCGAGACGACTGACCTGAGGCGGCCGTGTTCCTCCGGCGCTTGTCCTCCTCGACGGCGACCGAGTTGAGCTCGTCGTCGCCCTCGCCCTCGGGACCCGCAGTCGCGGCCGAGTCTGGCGCGGGCGTCTCGGGTGGCGCGCTGCCGACGCTGCTTGACGCCCTGCGCTTCTTGGGCGCGGACGCCTTGGCCGCCTTGCCGACGGGCGTCGGGGCCGCGACGGCGAGCGGCGCGAGCGACGCAAGCGCGGGCGCTGCGGCCGGGGACGCAGCGCCGAGAAGGAGCGAGTTGTCGACAGCGGAGGGGGGGCCGTACAGGTTGCTGAACGGGTCGAGCAGCGGGTCGACGCCGAGGAGCGACGTGAACGTGTCGTCGCCCAGGCCGAGCGAGTAGTTGTCGAGCCCGGCGGAGACGCCCCCGTAGTACTCGCGCCCGCTCAGCTCGTCGTCGGCGCCCTTGCAGAGACCCGCGTCGAGGCCGCTCGCAAAGTCGCTGGACGAGTCAAAGTCGAACGCGACGTTCGTCCACGCCTCGAGCTGCGCCTGCAGCGCCGTGCCCGACACGGGGAACGAGAGCGACGAGTCGCTCCGGTCCAGATCGCTGCCCGGCCCGTTGTTCGGCGAGCTCTCGGGCGAGATCTGGTTCAGCTGACTGAACGCCCAGCTGGACATGGTGGCGAGTGTCGGGGACTGGGGGGGAGGGGTGGTGTTCGAGTAGAGGGACCCGGGCGGAGCGCGGCTGCAGCGAGGTGAGTCAGCCGTCAGGACTCTCCCTCGACCGCACCGTCCCCGCTCGTCGCGTGCTGTCCTGTACGCGTACTTACGTCTTGTTATCGGTGTCAGCTACTGGGTTTGAAGCGGTGGGTTGGAGCGTTGGGAGATCAACAGGCGCTGCTGTCCTCCTGCTGCTGAATCATCCCGAATTTCAAATTTCCAAGCGCGGGTCTCGCGCGGCTGTTCCCTAGTCTTCACACCCTAGTGCTCTCCCGATGTCTTTGTCTTTCAGTATTCGCGTATAACTGTTGGGCGTTTGGAGGTGCAATTGAACCAAGTCCAGCCTGGAAAGCGCTCGATCGCCGGGCTGTCCGTCTCACATCGGACGCCACTCGCTCTGGATTCACGACCACCACACAATCTTGGAAGCGAGCTATGTATAGCATGGGCTTTCTGCCTACATTTGCCGCGGGCGGTGGCGCACCACTGCTCTTCGATCGGCGGCGGCGCTTCGGGCGCGTCGCGACTCGCGAGCCACCGTTGCGGTCCCACAGCGGCGAAGGAGAGCGCGAGCGGATTTACGGATGCAAGCTAGGTTTACCAGACGTATGTGACCCCGCTGCATAACGTTTAGGCTGGGAGAGCAGCCCACCAGTAAATACGGGAAGTGCGACAGATCGCAGCCTCGCCGCGACGCCACCGAAGCCTCAGCTCGCTCTATAAAACGGGGATCCTTCCCCTCCAACCGCTCTTCAACGAGAGCCACTCACATCCCCGCACTATGGTCACCATCTCCAGCTTCATCGCGCTCGTCCTTCTCGCATCCAGCGCTGCGACCACCCCACTCCCCGCCGATGGCACCGGTCGAGAGCTGGCAAGCCGTGCCACAGGAGCACTTTGCAATCCGAAGGTTGCTGGAACGAAGTTCCAGTGTGTCATATCTTTTTCGGGCTCAAGCTCTAGAGTCCGGTCTTATTCGCCTCCATCGGCACTGTTAGGTTCCAGCTCGCTGGTTCCAAGCCTCTCCTTCTCGCAAAGTCAGTCCATGAAATTCTCCATGTATAATTCGTATTCTCCATATATCAATGAAATATATCTGACATCGACACTCGTAGCCTACAAAACTGCATCCAGCAGCAATGCGTGCGCGTCAGGCTCGACATCCCTGTGCGTCCCGCAGTGCTCTCACCCGATCCCTTTCAAGCTAAGCAATGGGAGCAGCGCCCTCAAACGGTCAACACACCGGCCTACTCCTTCTACGCGAACTCTTCGAGCGGCGATTCGAGCCCGTCGCTCGCCATCTCGTCCGTCTGATGCTCTGGAGTGTTGCCTTGGATTGAGCTCACGCGGAGCGTTCGCCTCACAGGACGGCCGAAAACCCGGGAGGTTATTGCGTAGAAAGTCCGTCATATGGTGCGCCACTCGGAGGGAACCAATGTTCGGGTTACGTGGCCCAAAAGGTGCGTCTTGAGGCTGTGACATGCGACGGCAGCGGCGCGCGTCCCTGACCTACGATTTAAACAGTACTCGATCCAGTGCAAGAGCTGCAATAGCTTCAAGGGATTGGGCACCAGCTGTAAGTACCCTTACAGAGCCAGCATGGCTGCAATTGACTCCCTCCCCATCGCTTCGCAGGCCAAGTGCGCTCATTTGACTGGGCGCAGTGCTGGTCTTCGCAAGGCGCCGGGCAAGCGATGGTGCTTTCTGGTTGCAACGCCCAAGATCCAACACAGGTGCGTGCTGAGCGCCTTCTATCGAGTGCAGCGCCTGACTCGATGAATCTCGCACAGCTCTTCAATCTTGTCGCATCCGCGTGAGCCTAGGAACAACTCCACCTTCCAGGCGCAAAAAAGGCGATGTAAACCTTCATGAAGTCAAGCCAAGACTCCTGCCTCCCCGAGCCGAACCCACAGCCCGCCTTTAAACAGTAGCGTAATCTGGGCAATGTGCAACACCTCGTCGACCCTGACCAGTGAATCCTGGGGCTGCACATCGAGAGCAAGCTCAATCCGATCGTATTTCTGAAGGATCTTGATCAAGGCGAACGATGCCTCGTTGTAAGCTGGGACCGAATGCGGTCAGCCATTCGCGAACGAGTCGCACACACCGAATTGCTGGCCGAGACACAGGCGTGGTCCGGCAGAAAACGGCCTGGATGACCTTGAAGTCTCAATGTACATCACACTTCACGAAGTGGAAGGATACCCACGTCCAGATGAAGGGGTTTTGCTTGTAGTGCGAGGTCCTTTCGTCGAGCCAGCGGTCCGGGTCGAACAGAAGTGCATCGTGCCCCCAGAGATCGGCTCGGCGTTGCAAGTTGAGCAAGGCGATTGTAACCTGGTACAATTGGGATTCAGTGCGTGCGTCATGAGTCCGAGTTCCTGACTGACCCGAGTGCGCGGAGGGAAGTAGTACGGCTTGCCATCGCTGGCGTCCACAACGTCCTCGGCAATCGAAGCCCGAACATTGAACGGCACTGACGCAAAGTCAGAATCGGATATCAAGACTACTGTAAACTACTCGCCTAGAGGGAACAAGCGCAAGATCTTGTTGAGGAAGGCCCGCAGGTAAAGCAAGCTTCGGGCAGACTCGTACGTTGGCGTTCCGCCGGTCCCATGCTCCTCAAGGATCTCACGCCGGAGCCTTTTGAGTATCGCAGGGTTTCGCGCAAGCATGTAGATGGAATTCGAGAGCGTTGTCTGCGTTGTATCGCGAGCCGCGAGGAGGATCTGCGTTGACGGAACTCGTGTGAGAGGAGATCCTCGTGATGAAAGACACTTCTCACATTCAGAACTTGATCCTTGATGACCTTGGGGTCTATAGTCTTGTGGATGAGAGAATCGAGCAGCGTTCCGTCCTCGGAGTCCCCGCTCTCGGTCGCCGCGTCGCTGCGCGGACGAGCGAGCGCTCGCTCAATCAGCCCCTCCACAAGGCGGTTGATGACCTGTAAGCTCGCTTTTGAATATCGCTTCTGATAAGAACACATGTAGCTGACCTTCATAGGTGCGGTGTTGCGGTTGCCAGACAGCTCGCTCAACTTCCAGATGTCGCCGAACAAGGACCGCCGGTAACAATTGTGCTGCACCTGATTAAACGCATCTAGTGGAAGGTACACTCAGTAGATATACGCTTAAATCAAGCTGCAACGTCGATACCCAGAAACTCGGTCGACTCTGACTTTCGCCCGACGCCACCGACGAGGGGGTCGACGTCCGCGAGCGAGCTCTGGCCGCATCACCACCGTTAGTAGGAGATCATGTAGATAGTACGCTACAGGAGATGCACTTACAACGCTTCCACCGAACAGAAACTCAGTAGCGGCATCCAGAGTATAGCGTCCGAACAACTCCTGGCAGTCGATGGCTCCGCTGCCGTTGACTGGTGTATCAGTCGACGACCTCTGGAGGCGATCCATGATGTTCAACAGATGATCCGTCTAACGATTCGTCAGAGTGCGGACCTGATATATCGCAATCCACTCACGTGACGGCTGAAGGTGTCAAAGTTCGACAGCCTCTCCCGCTCGAAGTAGGGTCGACTCATTGCGCGGTGAGCTTTCCACATCTCGCGATCCGATGCAAAGATGCGTGAGCCGAGGAAGTCTGCAAAGATTCCCTGGAAAAAGGCCCCCTTCTCGAAGTTGTTGAAGCTCGACCCCGTCAGGACGTGGCGAACCAGAGCCGGATCTCTGGTCCATATTGCTGGGATCCCGAAGATCCCCATGTCGTAGGTGTCGCCGTACGTCTCCGCGAGCTCGTCCCAGTACTTGCCAGGGGTCTCTACGAAGAATCTCCGGATGAAGGTCACGAGGATCTGCACCAATTGTCAAAACACGTGCTTGAGTATGATTGAGGGTAACTCACATCCAGATTTCCGGTCACTTTTCCTCGGACCCGGGGGATGACCAGAGCACCGACTCGCGCGGCGGAGCGACGAGTGCTGCTTTCCTCGAAGCCGGCGACGGTCCAACCGCAGACGGCGACGCTGACGAGATAGATTGTGACAGTGCTTCTTATCGATATTCCGAGATATGAAGCGTAGAGGTAGAGCGGGAGTATCGGGAGGCCGAGGGCCGTAAGGAGAAAGCGTATGAGCGGAGCCATGATAGGCTCACGACTGCCAGGGACGAGTCAGCTTGTAGAGAAACTCTCAGAAGCAGAAGAAGCAACGATCACCGTGCTGGAAAGTGTGCTGGTCGGGCAGGTGGCGAAAGGAGAGAGGTTGCCGTGCCGAGGAAACAAAGTGTCCGTCTTGCGGGGCCGAGCGCGGGCCGCTCACGCAATCCAGCTCCCCGTGCACCTTGAGCGGATTCCTCGACATTCTCCTGATAGTAATCTGAGGAAAACCCGTCCTCAACAAGCATGTAGTACAAGCCAAGAAACCAAGCGCATACAAAACCCCGCGCCGCCTAAGTCTGCGACAACTCGCCCATCGCCCGCTGAAGAGCTGGATCGAGCGCCCACGCACCCTCGCCCGACGTACCGCGATCGAGGTAGAGCGCGACGAGGTCCTGCATCTGCTCCGCGGTCGGGCCCTCCTCGGCGGCCGCAGGCTGGAGCTGGAGATCGGAAGAGCGTCGTGTAGGGAAAGAGTGTCCTAG
>ERZ1463038.623-NODE-623-length-12605-cov-14.651713_pt1 | contig 12605 bp, 24 predicted proteins | sample MGYA00564479_ERZ1463038 | MGnify/ENA primary metagenome ERZ1463038 (study PRJEB39244, sample SAMEA3635134) | Helicobacter pylori | study: EMG produced TPA metagenomics assembly of PRJEB11511 data set (Assembly of a 5300-year-old Helicobacter pylori...
CTGGCGGCTTTCTTCTGGACGGTGCGCTTCGCCGGCTTCGACTTGGCCTTTGGCGCGTCTTCCGACTCCGAGTCCGAAATGACAATCTCCGACTCGCCGGTGGTCGTCGTGGGCGGGGCAGGAGCTTGCTGCTTGAGGAAGGCGTCGAGCAGGTTGGGAGCGAGGCGCTTGACTTCTGACTCGTCGCGCTGTTGGAATCGGAGCAACGCGCAGTCAGCGCCCCAGCTCGAGCGTACACACGGCCTCGCGACGCGTTCCTCGCGCCACTCTACGCGTCTAGAATGCAAGTACAGCACAGTAAGGCAGCTCACCCGGACTTTCTTGCCGCCGTCCGCGAGCTGGACGATGTACTGCGCCTCGAGGCCCTCGTTCGCCTGCCGCTTGAGGATCTTGAACACGCCCTCGCTGCTGCCACTCCCGGTCGGCTTGAGCGTGAGCTCGTCGTCCTCGTCATCGTCCTGGTGCGCGGTCGAGGTCGAGGCCGACGCGGTGGCAGAGGGTTCCTTGGGCGGACGCGCGCCGGCGGACGCGCTCATGCTCCGGCGCGGGATGTCGATCTCGAACGTGCTTTTCGGCGTGTCGGCCATCCTGGACGGCGGAACTGGCGAGTGACGGTGCGTTCGAGGTGATGGTGGAAGGAAAGAGGCGAGCACGCAAATCAGAATCAATATAAGCGTATTTTAAGCGTGCGTTTTATTGCCCTTGCGGCGACCTCCCGCCGGCAACTCCGGATCCGCACCCCGGCTCGCGTCAGGATGAGCTGCAGCCCACCGCGCAGGAGAAAGCGCGTGACGGTGCTCGAGCCGTGTGACCTTGCAACCGTGTTTCATGGCCTCAAGCCGGCACGAGCGAGTGGGCCGCCACCCGCCGAGGCCGAGGACGCCGAATCGCCGGTGCTCACCCAGCCTACAGCCCAGCGTGAGTCTGCCTATTTATTTATTTTCGGTGCAGCTGATCTAAATATGTCGCTACTGTCGCAGCCCGACTCGCAGCCGTGACCGTGCTCGCGCCCTCGCCACCTCCTCGACCGCCCTCGAGAGCCCCATCCCGTCCGCGCGCACCGATTCGGACGACCCTTGAACGAGCAACAACCTCAACGTCGAGCACGAGCACGCACGAGCAGCTCACGGTCGACTCGTTCCTCGCGCTCGCGCACTCGAAGAAGCGCGCGCGCACGACCTACTCGAGCAGCCTCAAGCGGCCCACAAAGCGCCTTCGCCGTGGTCATGCCCCATCGTCAGACGCAGACGGCGAGGCCGAGGAACCCTCTTCGATCTGCCCGCTCACCCGCCGCCGTGCGCGCCTCGTCGTTCCATCGTCGCCCAGCGAGTCTGACTCGGACGCTCCGACGCCGCCGTCGAAGAAGCAACCGCGTCGTCTACGCTCCACAAGCGGGAAGCTTCTCGGCCCTCTCCCCGTCGCTCATTACCTCGGCGACAGCGAGCCGGTGAGGAAGACCTCGAAGCTCGTCGCGCCGTACCCGCACGCAAAGCGTCCGCGACAGCTCAGCCTCACCCGCGCGTCCCAGATTGAGCTCGAGTGGCCCGACGGAGGGGACGAAGTACGACAGGGCAGGGAAGTCCGCTGGAGGAAGAAGGGCGCGCCGGCGCGCAAGGCGAGCTTCCTCGGCAGCCGCGCCGACACCGCGTTCGCGAAGCCCGGTGGCGGATCTGCTCTCGCGCACCCGAAGCCTTCGCACAGCAGGAAGCGCAACGGCCTCACGGACGCGCCGCACAAGATCTTCACGGCCGGAGACGCGTTCGTCCGGCTCGTGCAGCAGGTCGGTCCGGCCGCGGTCGAAAAGGAAGCGCGTAAGGCGAGGGGCAGGAAAGGTGTCAAGTACGCCCCGCTCGACTTTGAACCAGAAGAGGTCATTGAATTACCGTGCGTCTGATATTTTTCGGATGGTGTGCGGTCTCTACAGTGCTCACCGACCGACTTCTCTTCACAGCGACGTCGCTCGGCCCCCGACCCCGCCGCCGTTCGAACACCCACTTCTCAAGCACCGCCCAGTTTTCCACCGTCGCGACTCTCCACACCCCGCGCCCATCCCCGCTGTCCCAGCCGTCCCGCCTAAGAAACCGGTGCGCTGGGACTCGGACGTGCGCAAGCTTGAAGTGGCGTTCAAGCGCACGCTCCGCGTCAAGGCCCGCCGTCCGCCGCTCTCGCTCACCGCAGTGCAGCACGACGACTCTGCGACCTCGCAAGACGGCGACAACGAGGCACCCGTGCTCCCGCCAACGCCAGCGCCACCCGCGTTCCGCTTCCGGCCCAACCAGACGCGCTTGAACGCCCGCAGCGCGTGGGCCGCCGAGCTCGAGATGGTGCGCGAGGACGAGGCGGGCTCGTACTACTCGCGCACCGAGTCGGACGCCGACTGGGCCGCCGGGCTCGAGATGGTCCCCGAGAGTGAGTTTGACGCCGAGCGCGACCGCCACGCGTTCGACGCCGAGTTTGCCAAGATCCCCGACGAGCTCTTCCTGTTCGGCCCGTCGTTCGACGAGGCGAGGCGCTCGCTGCCGTCGCCCGAGCCATCATCCCCGCCGCCAGCCCTCATGCGGCGGCGCGTGACTTTCTCGTCGCCGCTCGTCGGTTCCCAGATCGACGAGCTCGCGTCAGACATCGATGCTTCTCCTGGGCCCGTCGCTCAGCCATCGCGTCACTACTCGTCGACGCCGCACCCCGCGCGACGCCACACGGCCGTGCTCGCACCGACGTCGTCGTTCCGGCCAGCGACGCCGCTCCGCCGCTCCAAGACTTTCATCGCCCCGCCCTCGTCGTCCAAACCCCTTCGCCGCCTCTCCGTCCGGCCCGACTTTCGCATGCCACTCTCCCCGCCTCAGCCCCAGCTCCAGCCCGCGCCGTCCGCATCGCTCGAGGACGACTTCGCGATGCACCAGTCGTCGCACGAGTACGAGTCGCCCTCGCCGGCGCCTTCTTCGCCAGTCCTGTCGATGCCGCCTGCGGGGCAGGTTTACAGGGACCTGCCCGAGCCGGACAGCGCCGAAGACGAGTTCTTCCGCGACGAAGGCAGCTGGGAGCGGCTTGTCGTCGAGGCCGTCGAGCGCGAGGAGGAGCGCATGCGCTGTGAGGACGAGAGTATTGCCGGTGGGGACGAGGTGATGCACTTTGCTGAGGACAACGACAGCGAGGCGGATGACATGCTTCGCGTGTAGGGGATCGGGAACGTGAGAACGCTTTGCTTCGCTTTTCGTTGCTTGAAATCAAACCATCCTATCTATACATTCGCTGGTCTCTTGCCCATAAATTTGTGTCTGAACAACGTGCGTTGCGCTCAGAAAAGGTGAGAACAATGATCTTGGTCGAGGGCGATCGATTTTACGACGATCCTCTTCAACCGCCGGGCAGGCCCTTCACTCCCACCCACAACCCTTCAGCAATCATGGCGACCAAGACAGCGTCCTCGGCAGACTCGTTCGGCGACGAAGCCCAGATGGTACACCCCGGCACATCCTCGACACCTCCCGCGCCCCCACCGAACAAGAGACCGAACGCCGTCGCTTTCCGCCGCCGTCACGCTTGATGGCAACTCGCTCGTTCAGGTAACGCTCTCGAAAAAGCCCACACACCACCGCTCCGTCGCCCCTTGCGTCTCCCCGTCGTGTGCCCCCAGCGGGCACTCGATGGCGAGCGCGCGGGTCCGACCGAGTCGGAGGAAAACGTCACTACGGGTGCCCTGCGACTTGCTTTCCTACCGCATCTTGGTCGCAAGACCGAGAGCGGCTGGAGCCTGTCCTTGGCTGAGATCACACCGTCCGAACTTGTTCCGTCTTAGCAGACGCGAAAGAAACGTGACGGCCTTTCTCCCTCTTTCTCGGCGGCGGGGGCGGAGGAGCTCAGAGCAGCTAGAACTAACGATCTCCACACGGACCTGTTTTGCCGCACCAAGGCCCAGTTTGGCTACAAGCAGGTGCGAGCCATTCCCGTGCGCGCGGCGTGGCGTGCGGAGCTGATTGTTGTTGTCCACCTGGTGCGCCTTTCTCCTCCGGTAGGTCCTCCACAGGACATGGGCGCAGTTCGAGAGCTTCATGGCCAGCTTTGGAGCGCTGTATGTTGTCGGTGGTACGTCTCAAGGCTTGGGGACGGACGGATAAGGCTACGCGGGCAGCTGACGGAGTGCGCTCACAGGCGCGCGGATCCTCTTCTCGTACGGAATCTACTCGGGAGGACCGGCAGCTTTGTGGTCGAGCATGCTCATCACGGTCGTCTTCATGACGATCACGGCCGCCTCGCTCGCCGAAATTTGCTCGTCGATCCCGCTCAGGTGAGCCGACTCGCGATGCCGCCCGACGGGAGCTGAGTCTCCGACGCCGCAGTGGATCCATCTACATTTGGGCAGCTGAAGCGGGAGGTCGCAAGTACGGTCGCTTCTTTGGATTCGTTGTGTACGTTCCGGCCCCTCGCCTCGATGGCCAAAGCTCATCTACCGTTGCACAGTGCCTTCTGGTCGACGACGGCATGGACGTCCTTCGTCGCCTCGAACACGCAAGCCACGACGAACTTTATGCTGTCAGAGCTCACCGTCTTCAACCGGTCCATTCCCGGCGACTTCGACGACGGGAACGTCAAGTTCCGTGCGATTGTGTGGATCTGCTCCGAGGTCTTCCTCGTGCTCGCCATCATTACCAACCTGATGCCGCGTGAGTGCCTGCCCTTTCGTTTCCTGTGACTTGAACTCTGTCTGATGGTCCTCGACCGCCAGCAAACCGCTTCTCGCTCATTTTCAAGGCCTCCGCCCTCATCATCTTCATCGACTTCTTCCTAACCGTCATCTGGCTCCCGATCGGCGTGTCGCAAACTTACGGGTTCAGGTCAAAGGAATTTGTCTTTACAAAGGTCTACAACGGAACCGGAGCAGTAAGTGGCCTCCAGCTGAGTACTCGCCCCACTCGCTGACCACCTCACCCCCCAGTCTGACGGTTGGAACTGGCTCTTGTGCTTCCTTTCTTCTTCCGGAGTCCTCACTGGATTCGACGCCGCGGGTCACATTGCCGAGGAGACCATCAACGCGAGCCTGGTTGCCGCTCGCGGCATCTTCTGGTCGTGCGCCGTCTCGGGAGTCCTCGCCTTCGTGAGTCGCAGAGTTGGACTCGGCAGGTACTGCGCAGGTGCTTACACTTCTCTACCATTTTCAGCCTCTCATCATCCTCTTCCTCTTCTGCTCCCCTGAGCTTGACGTCCTCTTCGGCCTCGACGCTCCCCAGCCGTTTGTCACGATCTACGAGCTCGCGCTTGGTCGCGGGGGCCAGGTCGTCATGACTTTGGTCGCAATCATCGGCCTGTTTATTGTGCGTCCAGAGTACCCATCTGTGCTTGAGTACTTGCTGACGTTTGATTGTCTAGAACACGAGCCTGGCAATTACCGCGGCGTCGCGATTGGTGTTCGCCGTGGCGCGCGACGGAATCCTTCCCGGATCCAAGTGGATCGGCAAGGTCGACGCAAACGGGCAGCCGCGCAACGCGGTCATCTTCATCGGAATTGTGCGTCACAATCTGTCTTTGTACGAAGATTTACGCTGACCGCCCTCGCGTCTGCCCAGGTCTCCGGCATCTTGCTTTGCTCGATCCTGCCCTCCGCCGTGGCCTTCACTTCGCTAGTTTCTGCTGGAGGAGTTCCCACCATCGCCGCTTACGCGTTGATTCCGATCCTCCGGTGAGCACATCGCGCCAGGTCTATCGGTCTTATGATCATGCTGAGTCCGACTTCTGTCTCCAGTCTCACTTTCACTCGTGGTGATTTCGCGAACGCAAAGTGGTCCAACGGGCGCTTCTCGACGCTCTTCTGCGTCATTGCCGCGGTCTGGAACAGTGCGTCGCTGGTGTTAAGGTGGACGACCACCGCCGCTAACCTTACATGTGCAGCGTTCCTGCTCACCGTTCTGTTCTCGCCGTACCAGTGGCCGGTGAACGCGCAGAACTTCAACTTCAGTTGTGGTAAGTCTGTTCCTAGGGGGAGCGCTGGGCGAGACCGCTGACCCTGCTGCGCTTCCAGTCATCTTCGGCAGTGTCACCATTATGGGTATGGTGTCCTGGTGGGTTGTCCCCGAGGACCGGTGGCTCTCCCGTCGGGCAGTCAACCGGGTCCTCGACGCCGCTGAGGGCAAGCTCACCGACGCGGACGACACCCCGGGGACGCCAGCGTCCGACATCGCAAGTGCGAAGCGAGTCCACCAGGAGTAGTTGGAAGTGTTTTCGATGCAAGCAACCTTTGTGTTGCTCAGGCAACCGGACCACTGCTTCCATGACATGCAAGTCATCTTGCTCACTCCCATCGCGTTGCTCCTTTCCAATCCGCATCCGGAAAATCCACGCCAGCTCAACGCGAGAAAAATGAAAGTTGTGCCTCACATCACACATTTACTAATAATGGTCAGACCACTGGGACGGTGAGAAGAACTAGACAGAAGTGCATGGGCGAGGTACTTGATGAGAAACGTTGCGGTTTGGAAACTTGAGGTGGTCGTGTGCGGTGGAAGTCGACGAACGCTGGAGGCAGATTCTCAAGCATCAATGACGCAACACTCCGGTCCGCGTCGAAAGCGAGACGAGGTGGACAGAGAGCTTGGGTACGGGATGGGCGGAGCACTGTAGGCCACAAGAAAAGCAGGTCCCAAAGACGAATGTCATCCCTTCCTCTTCTCCCTCCTCCACTCTGCCGTCGGCCAAATGTGAGATACAGGATTCTGTGGCGGGCGACTCAGAGCGAGCGTACCTTCGAGCGCGATGGCTGTGCCCAGGACCAGCTCCGCCTCTTCGCTGTACGCCTAGGTGTGGTTGGTATCAGGGAAATTGCTGCTTTCAAGCATGGCAAAATACAAACCGCGTTGATCAGCACCGATCCGTGCTTTGTGCGGCCAAGTGGGCTCCGCTTCCAAGTCGCAACGGTCGCTCCACTATCCTCGGCTTTGCACTGCGAGCATCTCAGCCAGTCTTAAAAAAAAAGGGCTCTAGCCAATCAGACGCACCGTCCAGCGAACATCTGACTTCCATCCGCCATCGCACGTCCAGGTATATGTCGACCGGTCGAAGCCGCGGAACGAGAGCGCCGTCGAAACGAGAGTCGAGCCGGGCGGCTTCTGAAGCTGAGTCGTCCACCCGCTTGGAAGCATTCTGATAGTGAAATCGGCCGTCTGGAGAGGCTTGCAGGCCATCGTCAAGACTTTGTCGCCCGTCGCCGAGTCGCCGCGGTAAAGAGACATCTGCCACTGCTTGAGCGACGCCGTGAAGTCGAGATAGTAGCTGGAGCACATTGTTAGATTTCAGCGATTCGCAGTGTCTCCTGGGCTCTCACTACGTCGGAGTCATCTTGAAGCCCGTGATGATGTGAGTTCGGGACAGCCACTTGCCGGTGGCGTGGACGTCAAAGGCGATCGGATCTCCACCCTTCAGTAGCTCTGTAACATTTTCAGAGTCAGTGTCTGTAGCAAGCGAGGACCTCGGAGTTCAACGGCGCACCAGGTGACACGGGAGTCTTGGGCACGCCGTCGAGGCGAGGGAGAAAGGAGGCTTGGACGGGCCGCTCGAAAGTCGAGCTCAACGGAGCAGATTCGGAGTACTCTTCCGCCATGAGCGCTGGTCGACTGGCGAGTACAGGATCAACCTGCAGAGCTCGACTGGGAGCCCAGGAGCTCGGCAGCGGGGACCTCGGACGTACTCAGACAATGTCGCGCACGTGTGATGATGGCCCTGCTCCTCAGACCAGACCTAAATTACCCTGGAATCCCTCTGTATAGGTTACCGAAACGAGTCTACCGAACGCTCGCGGGTGGCCCTCTTCGCGGACGCGGTGCAAATGCTTACGGCTTTAGTGCTCAATAGGGGGATATGTGCTCTCGCTTGGCTTGGCCTTATTCATAAGCACGAGGAGACGCGCTGCGCCGAGGCGACGCAGAGTGAGTCACGGCCGCGAAGCACGAGGCTGCGACACTGGTCCGAGTCCAGCGCCCAGGTCTCTCTCTCTCTCTCCCTCTTGTTCGCCTCATATTATCATGCTTCCGAAACCCAAGTTTCATTCGGACAGGCTCGTATACGCGGGGATTAACGGCGAGAAGGAGGATCTCCCTGCGATCCGGTTGCTCAGTGCGGACCCCTACACCCAGGCTGCTAGTATGGGAACAGCCAGGTAAGTAATGTGCATAACGGAGCTGAAACAGTAAGGTGATCATCTAAATCTGCAGGCCGCGCTCGGACACCTCCGCTCACAAGCACGTCGAGGTGCGCTGTCCGGATCTAGCGGCTCCTCGACGTCAAACAGCTAACGAAATGCACGAAGTTCGCAAACAGCTGCATTCTCGCTGTTCACATCTGCCTTCCCAAATCACCCGAAGAGCCAACAGTTGCTGGCGAGGTGGTGAGTCCCTGCCCCGCGACGCTCGCCACGGCGAATAAGTCCCTCCGACCAAGGTCGGCTTCATGAACCTCGGAGCAATGCCCAACACGGCCTTTATCCATCGACGTACATTCTTCGGCATTCAGCTTCGTCCCGAGTTCATCGTGAGCCGCTTTTCCCTTCGCCGGAGCGCTAGAGCTTACTCGTGCGAGTGCGACAGAACAAGGGCTACGGCACTGAGGCGATGGAGTGGCTCCTCGAGCAAGCATTCAAGCGATTTAATCTCCACAAGGTCGCGGGAGAGGTTTACGGCTGGAACACGCCCGCGCGACGCCTCTACAGGAAGGTCGGTTTTGTCGAAGAGGGAGTGCGTCGAGAGCACCTTTGGCAGGAGGGGGCGTGGCAGGACGAGATTGAGCTGTTGGTGGGCTCTTGTACTACTCGGACACGCACACTGACCTTAGGGTCTTTGGCAGAGGAATCCTTGAATCGGAATGGCGTGCGAGGCAGGCTGTGAAGGATATCGAAGGATGGTGAGGATGAGAGTGCTTGAGCTTTTGACACCCCGGTGTGCAGAACGACGATACGGAGACCCAATCATGTCACAACAAAGTACTAAACCCCCAAGCGTCCTCACATGCCGCCGTTGTAGACGAACCGCGCTGCCGGGGTCGGCGCCGCGACCCCAGGAGTGCCGACCTGCAGGTCGGCGGCGTACTGCGGCGTCCCAGCCCTCGCCTGCTCGCCAACCATCTCCAACTTTTTCTTCTCCTTGGCCTTCGCTTTGGCCTCCTTCTTCGCGAAAGCCTGGATCATTCGATAGCGCTCGGTGAGGATCCGATCGCGCTCTGCCTGGTTCTGTGGCAGTGCGGGGTCGTTGACGTCGAACGCGATGCCAATCTTGGTCGCGGCGGCCTGCATCTTCTTGCTGAGCTTGGTCGGGTACGGAGGCGCGGGCACGGACGGCCCGGGCGTCCCATCCGACTCGGTCTGGCCCGAGTTGGCGATCGTGATCTTCTTCTTCGGGCGCGGGACCGTCGACGGAGGCGAGCCGGCGCCGCCGGGCGTCGAGACGCTCGACGCGGTCGGGCCAGCAAGGCGGAGGGTGACGCCCGAGGATGAAGTTGGAAGTGGTGGAGGTACGGGTGCAGGGGCGGGAGTTGGGGCAGCGGATGCGGAAGTGGAGGCCTGGGCTGCCGCGGCAGGGTTGTTCGTGCGTTCGCGGTACGCCTGGATGAAGGCCAGTCGCGCGAATCTGCGACGCCAGGAGGGTTCAGTTCCGCTGTCAGCAGTGCAGTGAGCCCGACGCACGCATGCCCTCGCCCTCGCCCGACGCCTTCGTCTCCAATCTTCATAATCTTCTCGCGCTCGTCGCGTTCCTTCCTGGCAGCCTCCTCGCCGTCCTCGTCGTCGTCGCCCTCGCCCGAGCTGCAGAATCGCTTTCGCTTGTGCGGCCGCGAGGCTGTGGCTCGGTGCATCATGTTGGCGATCCGGGTCGTCTGGAGCGACGGCGAGAGACAGAGTGGCGCCGAGGTGCGCGCCTGCGAGCGTGCTGGTCAGCTCCTGCGCACAGCCCCGACTGCCCAATCGAATGTCGACAAACAAGAATCGTAGCCTCGACCTCGACGGCCTCCTCCTCGGTGAGCGCGCGGCGCGGCTGGCCATCCTCCGCTGCGGCCTCGTCGCGGCGCTCCATGATGCCGAGCTGGGTCCACAGCGTCGACGGGTTCGGCGCGAGCACGATGCGGAAAATCTCGGCCTTGCTCGCCGTCGGGGCGTCGCGAGCTGGGTTGTGCTGGATCGAGAACGTGATGCCGGTGCGGGTGGTCGTTGTCGGCAGCGGGGCGGAGCGGTGGTCGTGCACCTCGACGATCAGGCAGCCTGTTCTCACGGGTCAATGACTGCAGGCGACGCTGGGCGAGTCCCGCGCACCTTCGTAGTACTTGACGCCGGCCTCGTCGAGCACGTCGAGGAGATCCGTCGGGAGCTTCTGCTCGCGGATCGCCTCTAGGAAGCACTTCATCGGACTGTCATAGGTGAAGTTGCCGTGCTGGGGAAGGCTGCTGGTGAGCTCGAGAACGCGCCGAGGCGGCGGCGGAGTGCGCGCACCTGCTGCTCGAACCTGAAGTGGGTGTGGTAGAGGTGCACGACGAGCGACGGGTTGACCTTCCGGTGCCGCTTGAGGAACTGCCGCGTCCACCGAGCCTCGTTGTAGCTCGACATTGCCGTCTTCGTGGGTTGACCTCGAGGGCGGAACGATCGCAAGCGGCCAAAAGCGGCGAGCCCGGCGCCCGACCCGAAGACGCGTCGGGCGACCATGACTTGCACTCGAACCACCGCCTCACCTCGGGCATCAACTTTTGCCTTTCGCCCTTCCCTCCTGTCCTACCAGTCGCCGTGTAACTGCGCGGCCGTTCACATTAATCATGGCCCCGAGCAAGACCAAGGTCTCGAAAGCGACCGGTGCAGCCCCGACTCACTCCCCCCACTGGGCCATCACCGCTTGGTTCGCCATCTCGACTCTCATCGTGTTCTGGGATGCTGGGTACTGCCTCCTGAGGTGAGGCGGATGGGTCCTGCGCGTCAACGGGGGACGCTTCGGGCGCCGGGCTGCGGGGTGCGGAGCGAGCTGACCTGATCGTGCAGGCCGCGCTCGATGTTTGGGGGTGATCTGTGGCTCTGGAAGTGAGTCATAATCACTGGTGTCGGAATCTGCACGCAATCTGAGCTGACCGCTGCCTTCGTGCCAGGCCGTACCACCTGTACCAGAACATCGACCTTGTTTGTTCGTCACGAGCTGTGGTAGAGCTTCAAACCGGCTTGCTGACCATTGTGACACGCCATCACCCGCCCTCCGCCCCGCCTCGCACATCCCACGCGCTCGGATACAGACGGCGTCGACGCTTTCACCCGGGGAGATGGCTTCACGTCCGCCCAGGCCATCCTCAACCTGTTCGAGAACGCGATCAACATCGCGTACCTCTACCTCGCCAGCAACAAGAACCCAACTGCGGTCCTCGTTGGCTTCACGGGCGCCACCTGCACATTCTGGAGTCAGTCTGGACGCCGCACCCCGTCTCCTTCCCTAATTAACCGCCGTTCCTCCCACCAGAGACCGTCCTCTACTGGTTAATGGACCAGCAGTGCGGCTGGTGCCAGACGGGCCACAACTCGGCCTGGAACTGGTGGTGCGCTGTCCCGGCTCCACCTCTTTGGCAGCACGTCGAGCTGACGCCGCTTCCGCCCCCAGGGTGCTGTTTGCGTTCCCGAACTTCCAGTGGATCCTCATCCCCGGCATCATCATGGTCCTCTTCGGCCGCGAGATCGCAACTGGCTTGCGGCTCGGCGCGAAGGCAAAGGTGCTCTAGTCATCGCAGGATAAATGCATGTATCTATTGCCTCTCATAAAACGGCAGCGATTCTGTGCGCCTGGCGAGTAGCAGTGGTACGCTTGGGGCCTCGCCTCGTCTCAAACTTCGCCCACCGGGTCTTTCGTCTGAACAATACGATGGCAAGCGCTCTATTATTTGCCGATGCAGAACCCACGGAAGATCTCCCCCAGCACTTCCTCGACATCTACAGCACCAGTGATTCTCCCAAGGGAAATCGTAGCACATCGCAGCTCCTCCGCGGCCAGCACAATGTCGTCCGGCCCCATCGCTGCGACCAGGAGACGGAGTGTCAGCGTCAAGACTGTGAATAGAGATTTAATGGAACGCACTTAGGAACGCTTCCAAGAAACCGACGCACTCCTGCCCAGAAATCGAGTCAGCAAGCACCCCGCGCGTCCCCGAGAAAGACGGCGCACCTCCAAATGCCGCCTGTGGCGAGCGTGTGTCACCAGCGGGGTATCATCCAGATCGTCTGAGAGCTTGAACCTGGTATTATATCTGGATGTCAGGTCCGTAGCGCGCTCATACAGACTGGAGACACTCACCGTTCACCCAGCAGCTCCTTCAAGCTCTCCGTGAAATCGTCGAGCCCGGTCCCGTCCTTGACGCTCATGTGCCGGAATGGGGCTTCCGAATCGCTTCCAACCCAAGCTCTGTCGGAACTCAAGAGCTTGCCTGCGACTGGCGAGTCGGTCTGCACAGCCTCTTGGAGGTCCGATTTGTTGAGGACGATGATTGTGTTCGTGTCAACCGAATCCAGGAGCTCTTGATCCTCAAGTGCAGGGTCGCTCGCGTCGAGTACCAAGACTTTCAGGTCCGCTTCCAAAGCAGATCGGAAGAGCGTCGTGTAGGGAAAGAGTGTC
>ERZ1463038.624-NODE-624-length-12602-cov-16.120746_pt1 | contig 12602 bp, 18 predicted proteins | sample MGYA00564479_ERZ1463038 | MGnify/ENA primary metagenome ERZ1463038 (study PRJEB39244, sample SAMEA3635134) | Helicobacter pylori | study: EMG produced TPA metagenomics assembly of PRJEB11511 data set (Assembly of a 5300-year-old Helicobacter pylori...
TACGAGATCTAACGGGTGACTGGAGTTCAGACGTGTGCTCTTCCGATCTGCATGGGCAGTACAGACGCTTCGAATGTTAGCCAGCCAGTATCGACAGTCGAAGCACAGTCGTAGAAGAAGCCGAGAGGTACGAGCCTCCGATCACTGAGAGCCTCCATGTGGGGAGACAGAGCGCCGGATCTTGCACGAGAAGCACGGGCGGCGCGCTGCGCCATTGCAGGCGAGAGGGCATCCGCGCAGATTGAGCCAAAGCGGACGCAACTGAAGGAGATGACGAGCAGGGAGATGCTCGGCCCAGCACGAGCCGGTTGTAACTCCCCGAGCCGACTAAATATCCGCATTCGAGCTTCGAGTCCGACTCCACCATTGCCGAGCGGACGCGAGGCTGATGCTGCGCGCTAGGAGGGTCTAACAACGGGATAAACAGATGAAGGAAAAAAGCACATGATGGCTGCCACCACAAGGAGGCCAGCGGAAGCACTCAAGCGACCTCCCGTCCGCGGAGGAAGTCGCTCGAACGCAGTGCCGTACTGGGAGGTGGCAATTTGCAGCGGCCTGAAGTAATGAGTTAGGAGCACGCTTGATGACCATCAACATACAAGAACGATGGTGGGAGTTCGGGTACAACGGGTCGGGTCAGGCGAGACCGCCAGCGAGGGTGGTCCCGCGCGACTCGTTGCCGCGTCCACTTTATCGGTTCCCTCGTACAGTGCGGCGATTGAGCCCGATATCGAAACCTCGCCTCTCCCCAGCACCTCTTCCTCGTATCCACCAGCAGGTGCTTCTGCTAGCGTCGCTCGGAAGAAGCCTTGCCGGGAAGAGAGCGGTTGTGATGAACGGTCCCGATGAGAGACATACACGCTCGCTGGAATACCGATCTCGACAGCCGGAAGCACCCTTTCAGCGAGTGAAGGACTGCCTGCAGGGCAGGAGAGCGAGGTGATCGCGGAAGGACGAAGAGGCAGTCGGAGTTGCACCCACTTGAGCATCGAAATCGATCAGCAAGTCCTATCTGGAGCAGGGCGCTCTGGGTAGAACGAGCGCCGGGGCGGAGTTGGGGGGGGGGGGGGGGGGGGGGGGGGGTGCTGACGAAGAACTGGATGCAGACATTTGCAGCGCCGTGCTCCCTGTCCACGAGCAAGAGCAAACCGAAGATCGCCTCTGCTCCACTCCACAAACGAGGCGAACGCGGCTGCGATGGTTCGTCAAGGAAGCGAAACGCCAGATGAGGGCAGCACATGCAGCGAGAAAGAAAATTCAAAGCATCCGACGGGAGGCGCGCTCGAACGCGAACAATGCGTAGTTGCGACGGGAGGAGACCACCCGAGGCCGAGCCATGGACGCGAGGGCCCCATCCCCGTAGTTCGTAGTTTAAGCGCAGTGGAAGTGATAAGTCCTCCACGAATTCCTCGAGGGCGAGTAAGGATCGCCTCCATCGACGAGGCTCGCCCGCTGCGGGTGCGTCGGATGAGCCTGCCGAAGGAGAGCGGGGTACTGCGCGCCCTATGGTGACGGTAGCACGGTTCCAGAACAAGAGAATGGTCGTGACGGGAAAGCGTCGGAGAGAAGGGCGCGCTCACTCGGGCGCGTTCGACCCTCGCTCAAGGGCGAACGCGACAGAACAGCGACCACGCCTCGCCACATGCATCAAGCTCAGTCTCGACTCCTTCTCCGTCGTCCACCCCGCCCTGTCCGATGTCCACCGAAGTGCAAGGCCGCGCAGACCGAGGCGTGATGCGAAAGCCGACAGCTCGGCCTGTTCGGCCGATCGGTCCGCCGATGCAGTCCAGCAAATGTGCGACCTGATCTGCCTATGTTGGTCTGAAAGGCAGCGAGAGCCGCGCGCTCATCCGAACCGATCTCCCGGCCCGCTCACCGTTCTGCCTCGCCTCGTCGCGCCCCGCACACCGAGCAGCGAGCAAGAAGAACTGCACCGTATCGCAACGGACCTGGCTGCTCAGAGCAGTCCAGGTCCACCACGAGCCGCCTGTCCATCGCCGTCGCCTCGCGCGCAGTCTCGCTAGCCCGCCATCCCCATCACGGGACCACCTCCCTCGCACCTCGCCACGCACGCACCGAGCTCACGCACGTACGAGACTCACCTTGCCCAATCGCACTGACTACCTCCTTGTCCGTGCTCGCCTCGGTCGGTGCTGCCGTTGACTCGGCAGTTGTTGTTGCTGGTGGGTCGAGCGGAGTTGCGCCGACGGCCGCGGGCGGCGGCGCTTCTGTCGGTGGGGGGTCCATGGCCGGGCGAGGACGTGGAGTGGCCGAGTGTGATGTGGGCGAGTGAGTTGGTTGGTGTGGGGAGACGAGCATGCATCGTGGGCCCGCGTGCGTGGACATCAATTCGGGGCTTATGAAATTGGTGATCCGACTGCGGATTGGTTGTTTCGGGTGGAGCCTAATTCCGCGCTCTCTACTACTTGAGAGCACTGCTGGAGTTTCTGCTCATCGAGGCGAGCGAGAGACGGCAAACACAATCGCAGCGCACAAGGCAAGAGTTTCAGGCGTTCGAGCGCGACCGCATCTCCGCATCCGGCGGGCGCTGTTTCAAGACGGACGCCAAAAGGTTGCTGTCGGTGCAAATCCTCTCTTCCAGAATTCCGGAACATATGTAGATAGGTGCAATGTATCGCATCCATTTGCTTTCATGGGCCCGCGAGGGACTCAGCCCTCGACACCGACGATGGCGGCCATGCCCTCCTTCTGCAACTGTGCCGGCGACTTCTTGTGTGAATCGGCCTTGACCTGCGAGGGATTCAGAGTGTCAGCGATCACATGATACCCACGTAGCGCTTTCCGAGCCAAGTATCCGCGTTCAGACCACTGCCCAGCGGCGACGTCTGCGAAGCTCAGAGCCGTCCGCCCTCCCGACTCCAAACCACGCGACTTTCCGTGACCAGAAAGGCGCCGGGTGTATCGGTATTCTCAAGCTGATCCTAACTTCGAACACAGCACCAGAAGACTGGATAGAACTGAGCTCACGGCAGCCTCGCTCCCTGTCCGGTCCGACCGGTTCGCCATTCCCGCCTTACTGTTGTTGTGGTCACTTTCCACCGACTACGACAAATACGCGAAGGTAAGCATGGAATTCAAAGAAAGTGTAAGGTAACCGGCCAGTCAAGGGTCCTCCACCAGGTCGTGCGGACTCACCGATCCCTTCTCCGCTCCCTTCACCTGCTCGTGCTCCGGTGCGTTCTGCCTGAGGAACACAGAGACTGATGAGTCGAATCCCGCGTTCCGGAAAGTAACTCGAGTCGCACTTCTCGCCAGTGAACTTGGCAGAGGTGCCCATCGGCCTCGCCGCGACGGAGAGGCGAAGCGGGGTGAGGTGGAGCGAGTGGAAAGAGCGGAGCATGTTGTATGAACTTGTCTCAAGGTGTGAGGATGATGGAGAGAGCAGAGGCCAGCGCGGAGCTGAACGCCGGAGCCGATCTTGACGTCAGGGCCAGCGCGACGGAGCTCGCGATCGACCGACGCATCGACGGTCTCGCAACCAAGGCTTCGATCCCATGTGAGGCCGAAGGCGACGTAATGAACTCGTTTCCCAGCTTTCACGTCAAGTAGATACTGTATAGTGCAACATGACCCGTTCATAAGAGCAAACGACACCGCGGAACCGGGGCGTGGGCAGAATCAGGCTTCGTCCAGGTGCTCGACAAAGATGCTCCCCACGCTCGACTTTGATCTACTCGCCACAAGGGAAGGCCGGGGCTCTCTTGGATACCACACAGCTGGTATCGAGGGCGAGGTGGTCCGGATGGAGCAGTGCTCGGTGTCGTACGTGCGAAAGGTGTCGCCGTCCTCCGTGCTGCGAAGCGAGTGCGGTCGAGAGCTGGGCGTCTCGATCGCGGTGGGTGACTCTGAACGTGGCGGATCTGAGCCGGGATGGAATTGGGGTGGCATGTGAAACGAGGGTCAGCGCTGCGGAGGAAGAGGACGGAAGGCGGAGACGACGTACCGAACGGCTCCGGGTGTGCTGCTCGACCGCTGACGAAGTGTGAGCCGGTGGATGGCTCGGATGAGTATTGACTCTTGTCGTCGTTGGGGAAATGAGGGCTGTCCATTCTATCCGTCGCCTCGCTCGTCACCGTCTGTGGAGGTCGGCGGGTGCTGGATCCTGGGCACGAACAGGAGTGATGGTCAGGCCATCTTCACCAGAGAGTCTCTGGATCACGATCGACCAAGTCAGTGCTCACCACGCAGCAACGTGAAGTTGCCGTCAGCTCCCGACGACCCCATCTCCGTTGAGCGCATGTCGCGGCCGTTCCACCGCGCCTCTTCCCTTCTCCGTCTCCGCAACCTCCGAACTTCAAAGACAAGCACTCCGACCAGCGTCCACAGAATAACGATGACTGCGCCGAGGACAGACCCGATGATGGCGACTGTCGTTGCTGGGATCGTCGATGGGACAGAGACCACGACTGGGTCGGACATGCCGTGTGTTGGGTCGAGCGAGGGATGCAAGAGGTCGAGTGGGGTCGGAAAACTAGAGAGTGGAAGAGGGATATGGCGAGAGGAGATTCGAAAAGTAGCGAGCCCGGGGATCTTGGCGGGGTCGGAGGCCGGGGACAGGAGCGCGGTTCGGTTCGTTGAGTGAGGGTGCGGAGTGCGCCGTTCGCGTTGCGTGGTGCGGGTGTCGAGCGGGAGGGTCGGAGGCCAAGTTCGAATTTGAAGGAAAGAGGGTGCTGACAATGGGGGTCGGAGGTGGCCGTTGGAAGCGGCGCGCGGCGGTGACGAGTCTCCGCGCGAGTCGGGTGAGTGCCGACTCGTCGGGCGGAAGAGCTGCAGGGGTCCGTCGAAGGATCGCAACAAGCGCTGTGCTTCTCTCCATGATAGAAAAAAGGGTCAGCGAGGTACAGTGCTTGAAGACCCAGCACTGCCGCCGCCGTCTTCGGCACGGCGCAACTGCTGCCATGCGTTGGACGCCGAGGAGCGGACGCTGATCGACGGCACGCCAATGTCACGTCCGAGGCCCGAGGAGCGGATCGGCCCAAGCACAAACAAACCGCACGAGGTCCCTGAAAACTGGGGCACCGAGTGATCAGCGATGAGCGGGTCAACAGGATTCGACACCCACCGCTGCGCGCACCAGCCTTCCACTTCACCTCCCCCAGTATCGAATCTCGAGACGCGGGCTGATAAGAGGCCTCCAGCGAAGTCCTTTTAGACCATGCTGCCGCACGTGGAGCTGAGACGCAATCTGTCGGTCCGAGAGCTTGCCGAAACTTGGGGTGTGAGGATGGGGTGCTTCTAAATTCGCACTTGGTTCGAGTTGCGCTTCGAGAGCGTCTGCAAGTCCTGTTCTGTTCGGGGCTCGGGGGGGTCAGCCAGTCACAAGCTGCGACGAGGCGGAAGCGGCGACGCACCCACTCCCCACAAGTGCGCCTTGAGGGCCAGGAAGTCCAAGTGTTCCGACTCCTGCCCACGCGCACACCGTCAGATCACTTTCGTTCTCGGCCCGAACGAGGAAAAAGAGGCGCACGATCAACGAGCGGTACTCCTTCCGCAACCCGTCCAGCTCGCCCTTCGGCGCGAGTCCTCCGACGCGCGTCTCGAGGCGCGCGAGCTGGTCCTCGACCGCCGAGATACGGGTGAGGTGCGAGGTGAGCTACAGAGTCGGAGGTGCGATGCGCGCGCAGGCGGTCAGCTCCGCACTCGCCGCAGGGGAAGGCAAGAGCGGCGTACGGATGCGGTTGAGCCCTTGAGTTCCTCGACACTGAGCAGGAGCGTCCTCGACGCCTCCTTGTAGTCCTCCAGCAGTGCCCAGTACCCGACTCCGCCGACGAGGGACGAGCCGAGCAGGAAGCCGATCAACCTGCGCCCACGCCTACGCGTCAGCTGCTGTTCCCCGTTGCTTAAACATAGCTCAGAGGCACAGCAGCTGAGACTGACCCTCCACGGAAGCCACCGACTGGTCGTCGCACGTTCGCGACGGGCTGCGGTACGACCGGCTCGGGCTCGGGTGCGGGCGGGAGAGGGATCGCGGTCGGTACTGGCGGTGGTGGGAAGGACGAGGCGGGGTCGATCGGAGGTGCGACGGGGGAGACGGCCGGCGCTGGTGGCAGCTCGGCTGCTGCAGAGGGAGCGGCCGCGGCGAACGCTGGGCGCGAGGTGCAGAAGGCCCGCCTTGGGAGCGCTGCTACTGCTAGGGAAGAGGGCTGGAACCGCATGGAGAGGTGTTGTTGGGCGGCGATAGCTCTGCTGCTGTGCGGCGCGTCGCGGCGGCCGTCGGCAGCGCCCGGCTCGCGTCCGGGAATTTCAAATTCTGGCTCGAGTTGCTGGCTGGGGTTGTGCGCTGCTTGACCTCGAACGCTCATCATGATTTCACCTGCAGCTCGACGACAGCAGCAGCAGGCGATCCAGGTGCACTTGTGAAGAGTTGGCGGCGGGACAAGAGCGTCTTTGGGCGAGGTGAGCTTCGTACGTGGGCTGGGCGTCTGAGGCGAGGTGCGAGGGCGAGTCAACGTTATTCTCGAGTGGTGGCGAAGAAAGACAGGCTCGTGTACAGCCTTGACCCTACCCAGCAGTAAAGGGCTGGCGCGATGCGCTTTTCCGACCGACGACCATCGCCTCAGTCTCTGCGAGCTCACACCGCGGGAAGATATAGGGTACAGGTGATCGCTGGTGGAAGAGGCTCTTACGAGGCTCATTAGGGCATAGAGATCCGATCGACTTTGCCTGGGGCCGCACTCGAGCAAGCGTGGCCGACCTGTGAGACGAACACGCTTGCACGCTGTGCCCTTGGCATCTCGTTCGCCACCGGCTGCCGAAAAATGATACGACTCGATTAAACTATACAAACAGAGGGAAGTATTTCCTGCTGATGCCGTCTCGTGGGCGGACCCTTCTCATGATTACGCTCCCAAGGCAGTCCATCGACGCTACCTTTGCTCCTTCGTATCAGGAGCGGGAGAGGTTGATGCAATGTGCTTCGTAGCGTACCAGTGTGGAGGACTGAGCTCGACTTTTCCACTGCACGCCCGAGCTCAGCTCGACGTACGCGTTCTCCCTCAACCGTCCCGAGCGCCCCACTCTTGACAGGTCTATCGGACGAAGAGGATGTGAGTAAGAGCTTGGCTTCTGCTCCTAGAGGGAAATGTCGTTATTTTCTTCATTGAGACCCTTGCTGTCCTTCCGTTCCCTCCCTGTCTTCTGCCTCGCAAGCTGGCCTGCTTTACAAGAGGGTCGCCTCAATGCTGATTAAGTGCTCGAACGATGGGAACCTCAATCCTCTGCTACGCTTCCCGCTGCTTTTCGCCAGAATTGGGCTTGTGAGCCCGCCAGATCATCCAGTGTTAAAGGTCGCCTCCCGAGTGGACTCCCTGGCGCGGCCTTTTAACTTTCGGGACATACTTCTGCTGCGGGCTCAACTGATGTGAACTCTCAGCACGACCCTAGGCTCTCCTATACTGGTGGCCCGCGTCTTGAGTGCATTGCCTTCAGGGCCCGTGATCAGCTCGGCGTCGGCTCGAACTGCCCGAGCCGGACGTGGATGCAGATAGAACGTGAACTTAACGATGCTCATGATCAGTAGTGATCTTGCTGTGGGTGCGTAGAGTGGGCCGCTCGCGCGTTCCCAGCGGACCGCCTCAACGTCCTAGCGACCACCGCTCATCTCGGCGCGCTCAGCAGAAACAGTCATTGACCTCTGCCTGAGTGAATTACCAGACATGTGAGCGAGCGAACTACCGGTGGGGTAGAGAGGCGTGAGATACGTCGGTGGAAGTCTGCGGATCGCACGACTGCCAGTGGGCCACAACTAGCATCACCGTTGGACCAGTGGCTCGGATCACGTGGCAACCTCAGCCAATGAGAGGCGGCCATACCGAGAGCTGACGCGTCCCATCGCCCCACACGCCTTGCCTCTCGCCACATCTCGTCCCCCGTCCATCAGTGTGTATCTCTGATATCGCTGTTGAAACACTATCCGCACGCAATGAGCTTCGCAGGCGACACCCGTCCCCGTTGGTACGCGCTGGAAAGGTCCGCCGCCCAGCCGAGTCCGACTCCAGTCCCCGCAAACTGGCACTGACCACCAGAATGATCAGTAACCCCGAATCCTACACCAAGTGGGCCTCAAACCTCGGGCTCGACACGACGCAGTGGGCGTTCCAGGAGTGCTACGGCCTCGACGCCGAGGCGCTGTCCTGGTGCGCAAGGTCCTTCTTAATGGCAAACTGAAGCGCTAAGCGAGATCATTTCCTTCAGGGTCAGCAAACCCGTCAAGGCGGTGATTGCGCTCGTGCCGGCGTACTACGAGCTTCGCAAGCTTGAGGGAGCCCAGGTCGAGGCGGAGGGGCTCGGGAAGGACGGGATGGAGGGAGTGCTGTGGTTCCCGCAGAAGAGTAAGCGCAACATAGTCTCAGAGCGGGATGCAGCAGCTCGCTTACCAGGTTGACTTCCAGTCGGAAACGCATGCGGCACCTTCGCGCTCCTGCACGCCTTCGCCAACGCTGGCGTTCCTCTAGGTCCGTCTTCGACACGGCCTGACAAGACACGAAATACTGAATCTAATGGATCCCACAAGCACCCGACTCGCCCCTCCTCCCCCTCTACGCCCAAGCGCGCACCGTCCCCGCCGCCTCGCGCTCCGCGATCCTGGAATCCTCCTCCGCCCTCGCCGCCACGCACATCGAAGCTGCCAGTGCGGGAACGCAAACCGCCCTTCCCGCGATTGAGGCAAAAGTCGACCACCACTTTGTCGCTTTCGTCGAGTGGAACGGCTGGCTCGTCGAGCTGGATGGCGCGAGGGACGGGGTGCTGAGGAGGGGACGGATCGAGAAGGGTTTGCTGGAGGTGAGCATTTCCCCTTCAAGGTGGTCGAGTATAATGGGCGGCTGATTTGAATTCGCTGGTTAGGACACGGCAGAGATCATTCGGGGTCTCGCGACGCTGTCCGACTCGATCGAGTTCAACCTCGTCGCCCTTTGCCCAGCCTAGGGGCCCGACCTTGAGGTGTGCGCTTGGTATAAACACAACTCAGGCGCTGTGTTTCTCGATGCCTCAATTGCGGCAGGATCAGCGTCCGCTTCTCAGAACCGTCCCGATCCGCCCGGTCCACCCTGCCCTCCAGGTCCACCATGCGGTCCTCCACCAAATCCTCCGCCCTGAGGTCCACCCGGGCCACCCGGACCACCTCCCTGGTGCTGTCCCGGCCCTCCAAACTGCTGCTGTCCGCCTGGCGGCCCGCCGAACCCTCCGCCCCCGCCGCCTTGAGGTCCGCTGGAAAGGATCTGGCTATCAGCATCTACGGCCAAAAATTGGTTAACATTAGCTAATTTGAGACTTACCCGAAGTTTCCGCCTGGCGGGCCTTGGTGTCCTCCTTGAGGCGGGCCGCCTTGGTGGCCGCCCTGGGGTCCACTGGGGGTCATTCGTGTCAGCGAGAAAGACTCGAGGATTGTAGCCTCCCGACGCACCCCCCGAATTGTCCGCCGTTAGGCCCGCCCTGGGGAGGTCCACCGTGCGGTCCGCTGCGAAGCATCGAGCGTCAGAGGCGTTCCGGCACGTCTAGGAGCGGCATACGCGTGGTGCTCGCCATGGTGCGTAATCTTGTCGAGGAGTCCCATACTGGTTGTGGGATTGTGCAACTGGGTGATTGGGGGCGTTGAGTGCGAGAGGGATGGGATGAAGGAGAGAGAGAGGTGCACGACCTCGGGGTGACCTTTGACGTGGCGAAAGGAGCTCTCAGCATGACGCAGCGCAGTACAGCTGCCAAGAATTGAGCTGTGATCGCGTCTACTACGCGAACGCGGGGAGTGCTGAGGGGAGCGTCGCGACGCGAGCTGCGGCTGAGCTCGGCGACGCTGCGCTGCGAACCGCGTTCGCCTCGCCTGGTTGACGCGTTCCGCACTGCCGGAGGCGCCTCTGACACCGAATATACGTCTCCACAGTCAACTACCAGCATACATCCCAGCTGAACCGAAAAAGAGTTCAGGGGTTTGGCGGACGACACCCGCTTCGAAGATCGCAGCATCGCACTTCATCGTCTCCTCACTCGCTCAGCTCATCCACCAAGACTAGCGATGGGAACTCCAACAAACCGGACGCTGTTCTTCACCTCGTTCTTCCAGCACGACCTCACGACGCTCGACCGCGGCCACTCGCACCACACACGCTGCACCGTCTCCCCACCTTGTCCCACCTCGGCCCACCTCCCCGAGTCTGGCCAGCTCACCTCGCGCGTCTTCCCCTTCGGCACGCTCTCGACCGCGTTCCACTTCTCGTGCCTCCTGCCGACGCTCGCCTACCACGCCGCTGCCATCTCGATCCGCCTTTGGACCGCCGGCGTACTCGTCGGCCAGCGCACGGTCCAGCACGGCACGATGAGCGAGGGGAACTTGCCTGGAGCGACGCTCGTGGTCAAGCTGAACCAGATTGGGCTCGCACTCGCCAACGGCGGCGCCGCAGGGAGCGCGGCAGGGATGAGGACGTACAAGCTCGAGGTCGAGGTCGTCGCGACCGTCTCCGCTGTCAAGGAGAACGCGATTCGAGGCCCCACTAGCTCCTCAAGATCTATTTGGACGGCCGACACCGGCGAGCGCACGACCGACGCAGAGCTGCGAACGCTCCTCCAGTTGCGCATGGAGCGGATCCAGTCGCTCGAAAGCGAGGTCAAGGCGCTCCTCTCTGCCCGATCCCACACTTCCGCACTCGCGACGCCGCCGGTTTCGCCCATCCCCGTCGCTGCCCTCCCGCCGACCTTCAGCCCGCCAGTCGCGCCACCGACGTTCGTTCAGCGCGAAATGCAAGGCGCGATCGCCAAGCTTGATGTGAAGCTGCAGGTGTCGAGGCAGGAGACGGAGAATGCGAGAGACGAGGCGAGCATGTGGAAGGAACTCGCCAAAAAGCTTGCCAAGGAGCTTGGGGAGGCAAAGGCTGCCGGAGGGAAGAACGGCGGTGGGGACGAGGTGGGATGTTCGGGAAGGCAGCGAACGGGAGTCAGGAGCGATTCGGTCGAGAGTGGGGGACCGGCAGCAAGGGGACCTGGTGCGGGAGTGCTGTTCTCTGGGGTCGGCGTGGGTGGCGGGTAATGGTGTGTGGCGTTTACCTCAGGCCCAAGGATACGAGACGGAGTAAACTCAGAATGGTCCTGATCAACATTTCACTCGCGGGGTTTGAGGGGTGTATCTATCAGGTGCTTCGTCACCTAGGAGAGACGCTCACTGTATAGTAGAGCTGCTTTTTGCTGTGTTAAAGCTATATATAGGTCACTTACGCATTCCGGATTCATCTGCATCGGATCCTCGGCTCGCCAGTCACCTTCACGAGAATCAGGGGACGCTCGCTAGCTCGTAAAAGGTCGGGGGTGCTATCTCTCAGATTGAGTTGGTTCTTTATTTTTTTAAATCTGGAAAGTTATGAAGGTCTGACCTCGGAGCGCCAACAGCGAGCATTTTTTCGAGCAAGTGCTCGGGCGACGTTCACCGGTGCGCGCTGATTGGGTTTCCTCCCTTGCTTCTGTAGCAAATGGACGTTTAATGGTAATCTGCTCAAAATCCTGAACAGCGAGCGAGTAGATAGGCGACCCCGCCAGGTTTCACACTCATGCCAGGGCCTTATTTAACGTCTTGGAGACGCGCTCGCCGTCAAATAGAGCTTCCGAGTGCATCACCCTTCACTGTACCTGACAGTAGAGTCGTATATAGTGTGTCATCCCCTTCTTATCGGGAAAAAGCGTGGGCGGTCCGGGTGAAAGGTTTCACGACGAACAACGTCAACGTCAGAACTCGGGGCAACGTGTTCGACCGACCCTGCCCGAAGTTAATGCCGACGTGCACGTCCTCTCAGTATGTCTCGTCAGAGACTTTGACCAAAGCCTTTAAGCAACACGGAAGTTCTCATCTGTGGATACGGCGAGTGTCGTCTCGAGACCAGGGGCCAAGATGACGCCCACCGGTGCGCGTGGATTGGACCCCTTCCTTGTTGCTGTCCCATGATGAGATTCACGTGAGAGAATAGTGTACCCTGATTAGGTCGGGGGATGCGAGTGAGAACCGTTCGCTCTACCGTGGGTGAGCCATCCCCGGAGCCGACGCTAGCCGTGCGGCAGAGCCGGCGCAGATCTCAAAAGTGGTCAACCCAGTACCGCCTAATCACTCTGGTGAACATTTGACGATACCAAAGCCGCGGGGGGAAACCCCATCGAGGGGTGTAGCGTCAAAGCGCTCCCTCACAGCCGAGTTACAGCAATGTGACGCACGAGCACAAACCCCTGAAGGTAGAACCATCTGAAGAGTTTTCTTTGGAACAGCCAAGCTCAACTGGACGGGAAGCTTCATCTAGACGGGCGCACGGCGAGCATCCTCTCGAGCCCAATCGCTCAAGCGATGTCCACCGGTGCCCGGTGCGAGCTCCCATCCCCACTTGTGCTGTCCCCAAATGTTCTGTAGATACTTCAAGGTCTGAACACCCGGAGAACCTGTCAGGGTGCGCCTCCACGAGCCGCGCGACTCGGAGAGACGCACACCAACGGACCGAGCTGCTCGACCAGGCCCGCATCCAGTCCTCGCAGATCGAAAATCGCACACCCTACCCCATGTACATTTTTTTTTTGTCTCAGCTTGATCTGAGCAAGAACTGCGTCTGAGCGAACGG
>ERZ1463038.625-NODE-625-length-12600-cov-16.928577_pt1 | contig 12600 bp, 18 predicted proteins | sample MGYA00564479_ERZ1463038 | MGnify/ENA primary metagenome ERZ1463038 (study PRJEB39244, sample SAMEA3635134) | Helicobacter pylori | study: EMG produced TPA metagenomics assembly of PRJEB11511 data set (Assembly of a 5300-year-old Helicobacter pylori...
GTCGACTGCCGGGTTTGAGTGAGCCGCCCCGATGCGCCCAGCAGCCACCTCTCGACTGACCTCGCCTCGCGTTCCCCAGCGCCCGCTTCCCCAACACGAACCAGTCCAAGCACTGCGTACGTCCTTGCCCCCCCCAGCGCCGCTTTCGCGGTTCCGATGTCTTCCGGACTCGACCAGCTAACCCGCCCTCTGTCCACCCCCCTCTAGTTCCAGAACTACGTCGTAAGCCTCCCTGCCAGACGCCACGAGCTGCCTGCGATCGCCGAGCTGAGAGCGCCGAGCGCGCGCGGCCGGCTTCGGGACGACGCGCGAGGCAGCAGCGAAGGCTTGAGAACCGGCTCGCTGCGAGCGGGCGCGAGGACCGATGGCTGACCGTGCTGTGGGGGTGCTGCAGGACTACTACCGATGCACGAACGCCAAGGGAGAGGACTTCCCCGCGTGCAAGCAGGTGCGGGCCGCCGTTTCGCTGCTGGGGAGGGGAACAAGGATGGCTGATGCGTTGGGTCGTGTGCTGCAGTTCTGGAAGAACTACCACTCGCTGTGCCCCAGTGCGTCCTGCTTGAGCTTTGGTGGTGGTGCGGAGGGAGCGGAGCTGACCTTGCTGGCCACCTCGCGCAGACGAATGGGTGCGTTCCGATTCAGCGCGAACGACCGCTCGCGCATCTGGGGGACCCCGAGCTGACGAGCTTTGGAATTGTGCGAACAGACCGGCAAGTGGGACGAGCAGCGCGAGGCCGGCAACTTCCCCGCCAAGCTCGACTGAGCGCGAGGGTACGGATGGACGAGCGGCGGGGTGGATCGGAGAAAAGGCAGCGCAGCGGAACGGCGGCCGTGTAACATTGCGGTCGTCGATTAGACTGCGGTTTCGTGAGCAGGCGGGTCGAGGACTCGCACCTCGAGGAGCCCGAACGGCGGTGCGTGCGAGACCTCGCATCTGCCCCTCGACGCTCCAGCACGCAGGATTCAAATCCGGGTGAACGCCTCGAGCTCATTTCAAGCGCATCTTGGGCGGCAGTCCCATGCTCTTCAGCGCACCCCACAGCCTCGCGCGCTCAGCGGCGCTTTCGAGACCATTGACGGCATGCTCGGCCCACCCGCCCGAGCGACTGCCGTAGCCCATCACGTCCCTCCAATTCCTCGCTGGGTTCCACGACGCCCGTGTAGGAGGCGGCGGTGGGAGCGTCCACACGCTCAGCAGGCGCTCGCCCGTGCTTGCGAGCCACTCCTTCGCACGCGACGTTCGGTGCGCCCACCATGTCTGTGGTGCTCCCGCCGGTTCTGGTATGGGTGCAGGTGCGGCAGAGACGAGGCAGGCGTCCCAGGGCCCCGGGAGTGGTGTGAGCCCGCGCTTGCGAATCTGCGAGCGCACGACGGCCGTCTCGAGGAAGCGTAGGAACGTCGTGCCGAGCCCTTCTGCGGCGTGGAGTGTCGTGGTGAGGATCGGGATTGTGAGAATCGGTAGGGGTGGTGGTGTGGCTCGGGAAGTAGAGGCGAGTGGCGGGAGCGCGGCGAGGCGGTGTGCGAGGATCACGTCCGTCGTGAGTCGGTCGCCGATGACGAGCAGCTGGACTGGCGGTGCAAGAGTTGCAAGTTGTGCTGAGGGAAGGGGGAGGGAAGGAAGCGGCCTGCGGGCCCAGACGACAGCGCCAAGGTCCTCGCGTCGCTGGCCGAACGCGCGCCGCAAGAGCCGACGCGCGGCGGACCGCGCTGGGACCGCAGCCGGGTCAAAGTACGCGCGAACGGCGCGGGCGCACGTGCGGCTTGGCTTCGGGTCCGAGTGCACAAGGACGGGCACGCCGAGGTTTCGCGAGACGGACTCGGCCTGTGCGGGCAAGTGGGACTCAGCGAGCGCGAGTGCGGGGTGGGGGGATGGTCGTACCTGAAGCAGGAGCGAGTCCTTCCGCGTTCCGGCCGAGTTGGACACGACGAGCACGTTCGCGGGCGAGAAGGTCGCCAGCAGCGAGCGCCAGGCGGGCGAGAGGTGCCCGACGAGCGCGTCGTCGTGCGGCTTCGTCTGCGGGCGCAAGTCAGCCCCTCGTCTTCGTCCAGCACTATTGTCGCGTTTCCAACTCGTCCCCGTCCCTCGGGCGGCTCAGCTCACGCCCGCAGCTCCACTCGCCCCAAACATTCGCTCCTGCAGCTCAAGCGGGCAGGGACGCACGATACAGTTGTCCTTGTCAATCACGACCCCTGTAATCCCGTGCGCCTTAAACGCAGCCCAGTCCAGGTGTGAGATGTCTGCCGAGCGCACAAGTCAACGAGCTGTCCGGCAGCGGGATGAGGACGCAGCGCACCGGGCACGACCAGCCGTGGGGCGTGGGCTGCTGTCCGTGTGAGAGCAGACACCGTCGCCGTCACGCCGGCCCAGTTGATGCCCATGCTGTGCTCCGGAGTGGCGAGAGAAGAGCCGGGCGGCAGGGGCTCGGCGCTAGGTACCACAAGTTCGTTCGTGGATTCGGTTCACAGCTTGACTCTGCTCTTACGCGTCGAATCCCTTCTTCGCACCTATTGATCGACCGTTCGGCGTATCTTTCACCTCCAGCGACATCCACGGGCGTGCTACCATGCCGTCGCCCACGCGCCTTTTGACGGCAAGTACGAGATGTGCTGGAAGTGTGGGAATCACTCAGCCACCTCCAGAGGTGAGCAGGCTGCTTATTCATGCGAAGCAGACTTCGTTCAGCACGAGTGGTCGTTCTGCCTTGGCTGCTTCATCAAATGGTCTTCGCTGCCTCGAGCGAGAGCGGCTTATCAGTGCATATCCTTGAATTACCAAGACCTCGGCATATCTAGTGTCTCCATACGAGGACCCACTGTCCCAAATAGCTGGTCGAAGATGCGCGTCTGCTTGCCACTGGACAACAGGAGGACGTCAGCCGAAGCCGCTTCGCACCAGTCGACAAGGGTCCTCACTAGTTCTTCCCGCTCTTCCCGAATCTGTGATGCCCGTCGTGATCCTCAATATCCAAGTCGCAGTCGATAAACCGAAGAGGCCAGAGGACGACGTGCGGCCAGGCCGCGCGAATCCCGCTGTGGCCAATCTGCAGAGACGTTAGCGCGAGCTCGCGAGCGTGGGACAGGACACACCATCTCAATGTACTGGAGTAGCAGATGTATCAGCAAATAGCCTCCCCTGATTAGCAGTTCCCCTCACGATCAGGTAGCAGAGGGCGAGGTATCGTTCCGCGAAGGACATCGGCACGACGAGCGAAGCCGCGAGCGGAATGAGAAAGATTTCCAGCACCTCCTGGTAGTCCCCCGCAAGGATCCTGCTCTAGATTGTGAGTCACTTCCTTTTGACTAGAGAGTTTGGCATCCTCACGAAAGTATGGGCGTGGGTCGGCGGGTCGTATGATGATGCTGGTGGATGAACCTTTCGGCTGTTGATCAGGGTGAAGCTCTCACAGAGAGCCGAGCAATATTGTTACCATAGAGAGTCAACCTCGTGAGACGAGCGATGGTAGCAGTAGAAGAAGTAGTCCAGTACTATCAGCCAGCTGGCGAGGCGGAGGGGATAGCTCCAGCCGAACCCCATCAGAGGGTTCTCGGCTTTGTCGTAGTGCAGGTAGAACGCCATTCCGGTCCGGAGTAACATGAATGCTGGAGACGAGGTCGGGTCAGCATGCTCTGGCGGTGGGTAGCGGCCGACTCGGACGAACCAACGATGCCGCGAGCGAGGCCGTTGACGGCGTTGTCCGGGGTCCGGTCCCGGCCAAAGTTCTTCTCGTCAAAAGTTCCTAGCTTTACGCAGTAGTCTTGTTAATCCGGGTCAGCTCTTCCTGGTCGCCGAGAGTGTCGTGGACTTGCAGTTGAGCCGATTCATGTGGGCGGCCGCGAACGCCGAAAAGCAGACGAGGTAGAAGACGTAGGCAAAATGAGCGGGCCAACGGTACTCTGTTGTAAGACTCTTGGGGTCAGAATCCGCCTGAAGTCTTCGACGACGGTGAGCTCACGAGGGTAGATGGCGTACGCCCATCCTTGCACCACGAGGGGCACGGTCGCCACCGCCAAAATGAACAGATTCTCCAAGACGATACTCTGCGTCGGAATAGGGCCACGGTCCAAATCCATCGGCTTGACTTCGTGGATGGAGTCGGGGCACACGGCCAGACGACAGATGAGCTCTGCCGGGCTCATCGCGAGCCACCCCTTAAGATACCACGTCGAGACTGGCCGATAGTCCTTCCCCTTCCGAGTCGTGAAGCCTTCTCCCGTCGGTGGTGGGCTTGACGGTGAACGTGGGGCCGACGCCTTGGGTTCAGTGGCGTATCGGATGGGCGACGAGGACGACGCGTCGGAGTCGCCATCGCTGTGCAGCTCAGCGGCGCTGGACATTGGAAGCTCCATCACGGAGTCAATGTTGATGATAAGAAACGATGTCGCTGTACTGTCGGTGTCCCCAACTGCCCTATCGAAAACTCGGGGAGCGGCGAAGGTCGCCGACTCGCCGGTCAGATAATGCGCCACTACCCAAAATAACATTGAGCCACATCACGTCGTGCATGGGATACTTCCTACAAAATACAAGATGTAGTGATCCTGATAGACTGAACCCGGGGCGCTCACGTTTCTGCAAAGGCGTGGGTGGCGGCGGAGCGCGACGCCGCGAGGCCGCGAGGCCGCCGCCAGTCGCCATTCCGGAACTTCATGCGCAAGCCAGCTACATTTTGCTTCCCTCGGTCATGCAGTAACCAGAAAGAACAATGCGTTCACCGTGCTTGCAAAGCAGCCAGCCTTTCGTTGCGCTGTGGCCGCGACGCGTTAGAAGCGTTGGTCCCCGTGCTGCCGGCCGTAGTCCATCGAGAAATGTCAACTTCTTTCAGGCCTCTCCCTCCCCCTCTTATAATAGCTTGTTGGGAGCAATGATTGAATGCTGAGGACTCACGACGAGCGCAAAGCACACTTCATCCACAGGTCTCAACGTAGGCAAGCACCCCAACCTGCCTAGGGTTCTCCAGTGCTGTGTCCAGACACAGGCGGGTCGAGTCAATGAACAGGCGCCGAGAGTTTGGTGGGTTCAAGGCTTTCAGCTCCCAGTGCATGCACACGCATCGTCGCGCATGACCTCCACCTGACCCCGCCCCCCATCGTCCATCCGCCCGTTCGAAACGACCACCCGAGAACCCCATCCGACCTCGAGCCGCCCCACGCGATACCGCTGAAAGCCTGTCGATGGACGAAGACGAAAAGTCAGCGGGCGCTCTTCGACGACGGGACTGGTTGCTCTTTGGTTCAGATAGGAGCGAAAGACATTGCTAATTATGTGAAATTCCTCAGCGACCTTGGCCTAGGAGTGAACTTATGCTTGATTTAGATAAATCATCATGTAAAGGGCGCGGGCGAGGGCGTCGAGACCGACGACGAGACGACGGGCACGGCGCGAGACAGGGAAGGAGACTCACGTTCGCCACCCACACCATCCACCCTTCCCCTGGGCCCAGTCGTGCTGCGTGTCGAAGAGGTCGGGTGCGATGTCGTTGGAAGAAGGGAGCGGAGGCACGGCAGCGAGGTTTTGAAGTCGCGGCTGCTACTTTTGGGAAGTAGCACCATCGCCTGACCTGGTGGCCGGCCCGCGGGGTGAGCTGGCGCAGTCGCACTTGCCACTTCAACGCGGAGGCTTGACTGCGTAAGGTAATTTGGTAATCCAAAACCACCCTCCCAAAATATCGGGGTCGGCTGGTGCTTTATTTCACACTCGTCCGAGGCACAGAAGCCGGGGAAGCGACTCCCGCGGGTCCTCACCCCGCAAACAAGTACCTAGAGTTGCTTTCGGTATTATAGTGCGGATTTTTTGGAGTAATCAAACTTCCACCGCGAGGCTCCGACGAGAGCCCAATTCCCAGGTTGTTGCGTACGTCGAAATTTTAATCACAGAGTGTCCAAATATCTACTCAAACCAAGTACTGTATAGGGAAATCGCAAATGATATCTAAACACTTTATACAGAGTCACCCCCGAGCGACCGCACGTCAGCCTTGCTATCCGCCTTCTCCTTGATCGCCTTGTGCTCCTTGCGAAGTGCGCGCGCGGCTCGGATGCCAAAGTCGTCCACGAACAAGGTCTGAACTTCTTCCAGAGACTGTATGACCAGGGTTAGTTATCATCCTTCCGTACCAGTCAAGCCAGCCCTACGAGATTGGCGACCTCGGGGTACTGCACGAGGGAGGAGTCAGCTCCTTGGACAGCGCGTCGGAGACGCAGCAGACTAACGCAGAAGTAGGTGAATATGAAACCGCACTTTGAAAATACGTTAGCAACCAAATTGGTACGTGGTGGAGGAAAGGTCTCACGAGACAGATCCCTGCGTCTGAGCGTGGAGGAGGCGTGAGTGCGGCAAGGTGGGTTGGGCTGTGCGAACGTACATATTCCGAACGCTGGGGAAGCACCGGCACCGTTGAGCAGAGAGAGGAACGTGGCGCTGATGAGGATGTTGCAGGCCCAGCACGACGCGGTGAGCAGTGAGGAGCCAAGTCCCCTGATCTCCAAAGGGAACAGCTCAGCCGAGTGCCACGGAAGGTTTCCCAACGACGTGGCGTAGGAAGCGACGAAAACCACGATCACTACGAGCTCAGCCGGTCAGCGGGACGTCCGACCGCGCGCGACAGAGCGGAACCTCGTACTGATGATCATCAGAATGGTCCAGCTTTGAGGATAGTCAGTGTAACCGGTGACGAGCTGCAGAAAGTGCACTGATCAGGGAAAGAACCAGGAGCTGAAGCGTCGAGACTACGCACCCGCCCGCCGGTCTTCAAAGTCATGAAGTGGAGCGCAACCGCAGCCCTGTTGGCCGAGTCAGCTACGTCTATTATCTTTCGAACGTAGGGAAAACTCACATCGCAAGTCCAAAGATGATGCCTGGCCAGGTGATGAGTTGAAGGCGCCTCTTTCCGCACCGATCCATGAGGAAGAACGCCACACCAGTGAAGATGAACTAGCAGCAAACTTTAGTACTGACTGTGAATCTGGACTTCATGGGGACTCACGTTGGTTCCAGCCACGATGAGGCCGACGGCAGCGCCGTTGGAGAAGCCAGCCGCCTCGAAGATCGTTGCGGAGTAGTCTGTGTGCGGTGGCGATTAGCGGCGCAATTACCGGATGGAAGCGCATTTTTGGCGTACAGAGCAGGGAGTTGAAGCCCGAAAGCTGCTGGAATGCCATTAAACCGCACGCCTATGATATGATGGCAACGTCAGCAGAGGAACGGCAGCGACGGGTATGAGCCACAAGAATTTACTCACAATGATAGTTGGTCGGCGGTAAGCTCCAGTCTTCATAATAATAGACAGGCGCTGGCGCAGAGGCCAGCGGTCCTGGAACGCCTTTGAGAGTGCGACGGTCTCGCGCATGCCCTTGAGCTTCCAGTCAATCACTGGTGAGCGGGAAGTCAGTCGATGATGTAAGTGCATCTTCAGAGGAGAACCTCACTCTCATCGGTAGCGCCAGTGTAGACCATGAGCATCGTCTTGCGCGCCTTGTCCTCGCGGTCTTTGAGCAGGTCGTATCGCGGTGACTCGGGGAGGAAGTGACTACACGAGGGAATAAATCAGCCCTAACGCCTTGAAAGAGGAGAAGATCGCATGAGACGTACATGAGGGCTCCCTGGATGACACTCGGCACAATACTGATGGCGAAGAGCGCTCTCCAACCCCCGCGAAAGGTCATCCCGGCTGCAAGCGCGTATGCGACAATCTGTCCAAGGGTGACTGTGGAAATATTCAGATTCAAAGGTCTCCAGATGATCCTCAAGCGAAAGTAATGCACTCATGATCGACTGGATGGTGACAAGCGCGCCGCGGAACCGCGTTGGCGCCAGCTCACCGATGTACATCGGAGTGACCGCAGCCGCGATACCGACCCCGAATCCGAGGACGATGCGTCCGATGATAATCTGGACAAGCCCGTACGAGCTGGCGACAATGACGGCTTCGCAACGGAGTCAGGACGTCAGCCTCAGCCGGCGCTCTACTCGAGCAAGAAACGAACGAACCACCAAGGATGAAGAACACGTCGCCGAGTGCCAGGATCCATTTCCGGCCGAACGTGTCGACCATGTTGCCACCGAGCAAGCCGCCGATGAGCGCGCCGCAACTCGTGCTCGCGGACACCCATTCCTTCTCGATGTCTGTCAACAGGCTCTAAGGACACGAGGTTGTGATTAGTCGAGATCAATACGAAGTTTAGGGGGTGGCCACGTACTCCACCGATGTCTGTGCCGACTGCAGCGAAGGCCGTCAGTAACCGTTGCGCAGGCCGGATGATCGATTACGAACTGTTGACGAGCGCGCCTGGAATTGGGAGGGGTCAGTGAGATGGAGTGGATTGCGAGGTGGGCAGGCGTACCCGAGATCACTCCAGTGTCGTCTGGGCAGGGAGGAGGAGCGTCAGAGTACCGAAAAAGGCGTGCGGTGCGTGCGACTGCTCACAGCCAAATCTACAGGGGGCGTGTCAGCAGCTGGTCAATGGCCACCGCCGATGAGGACGTACAAAAAGCCAGACAAGGCAGCCGCCATGGCGAGAAAATAAGTGAAGCCGCCCATCTGTCGTCGACGACGGTCAGCGAGATCCTCGGACTTGGGTCGGGCTGGGGCGCACCTTCTCCTCCGTCTCGTCCTTCATCAGGCGCTCATTCTTGAGGATCTCTTGACCGCCGGCACCAAACTCGTACGACGACAAGTCCTCGATGTGCTCTGAGCGGCCGACGGGCTTCTTGGTGGTTGGTTCTGTGGGCGGCACCATGGTGTACCTGTGAGGCGTGAGGCGTCAGCGCTGACGCAAGTAAGGGCAGGTGGGTGGGCCCTACGCGTGATGAGATGACGAGGCGAAGGAAGAAAGACTGCTGAGCATCCACAATCTCTCTGGAAAGAGAGGTGCGGACGGGGGTCCCGGTGCGGATCCCCACCCTCCGTTCGCTTGCCGCCCGCGCTAGTGACGTCGCACGACCCGCGGCGTGGGGAAGGTCTTCCCCTTCGGCCTCAGCTCGCAGCAGCTCGGCCTACGTGACGCTGGGGCTCTGCTACCCGCTCGCCAAGCTCTGTCCCGACTGAGAGAACGGCTGGGGACGAGGCGCCGCGTGCGCGCGACGCCACCGCCACCAACGTCTGTCGGACCTTGATCCGACATCGCCGATGATCCCGTCTTCATTCGTTCCGAGCAAATTCACTCCGGCGTTCACGCCCCTTTACGAGTGGTGCATCAGGTCATTCGATAACCAGCTGCATCCTGCAAAAATCCAACTGCGAATTGCGAGCGTACAACAGGGAGCTTGGAAACAATGTCCATCCCGAGGGCTACATGAGCCCGAGCCACCTGAAGAGGCCGACGACAATCTCGCGGCCACGGAGGCCGAGCTGGATGGGCACGGCGCGCCAGGCGCCGAACGACCAGTCGAACGCGCCAGCGTCGAACGGCGCCTCGATCTCCTTCCCGCGTATTTCTTCGGGCGGCGGCGGCGGCGGGGCGAGCGTTGGAATTGGTGTTGGTGTCGGGGCGAGCGCGAGTGCGGTGGTGGTGATGGGAAGAGAGGTCGGGGCGAAGCGGTCGATGGTAGGTGGCGGTCCGCGCATGACGTTCGAGAGGATCTGCTGGATCTCATCGGCCGCGTGGGCGTCGGTTGCGACGTCGGACGGGAGGAACGACGGCAGGAAGATGAGAACGACGGGCGCGAGGATGCACAGGAGCATGAGCACGACCATGATCTTTGGCGCGCCGCTCCAGTCGGAGCCTTGCAGCTCGTCTTTGGCTTTCGACTTGGCCTTTGCCGGCAGCGGTGGCGGCGGCTTCGACTTTGTGGGGCCGAGGGGTGGGGCGGCGGCAGGGATGATGGTTGAGTTGCGAAGGGCAGGGCGCAGGACGGCGCCAAGGCGCGAGGTGGACGAGGGTGCGAGGAGGAACTTGTTGAACGTGGTCGACGAGCCATTCGGGGTCGCCGTGTCGAACGTGTGCGAGCTCGTGTGCAGTTGGTAGCCTGGCATTATCTGCATCAGTTCGGACCTACCTCGGAGATAGAAAGAGCTCACCGGTCGCGTCGAGCACCTCGACCTGCATCTCCGCGACGCGCTGGCCGATCCGGGGCAGCACGTCGCCGACCCTGACCTGCCCGTCGTCTCCGGCCATCTCGCCGACGACGTACTGAACCTCCTTGACGCCATCTTCGCACGGGCCAGCGCGAACGCGCCTCGCCTCGCCCTTGACGTCAAAGTACTCGCTCGGGAGCTCGACGCCTTGGCCGTCCCCGTCCCACGCGGCGCAGACCTCGACCGTCTGCCCCTCGGCGCCCGCGCCGTCGCGCAGCGGGAGATCGAACGAGCCCGTGAACGGGTGCGCGAATGTGACATGTGCGAAGATGCGCCAGGGGAGGTGCGCGGCGAGCGGCGCGACGGGCGTCAGGCGCGTCTTGAACGGCGGCAGCATCGTCGCGGAGAGCGACGAGGCTCTTGAACGGCGGGACGAGGCGACGGGTGAAGGTGGGGCGAGAGAGAGGAGCGAAGGTTTCGAGCTGAGCGTGTTGTTCCATGGCGACAGCGGCGACGGCGAGAGTGGCGGGGACGGCATCGGGTCGATCAACACGACGCTCGTCGGGCGCGCGGCTGGGAGCTTGACTTCGACCTCGACGCACTCGCTCTTGTTCCGGCCGTGGCGCCTCGCCGCGACGGGCTCAGGCGAGGTCCGCTCGGTGCGCCAGCGCGCCTTGCCACCGAGCGCGGGTAGTGGCGAGTCGTCGTCGCCTGCCAACGGGGCCGCGCCGAGGAGCTCGACGGAGCCGCCGATGCCGGCCGAGACAGTCACGACTGTGTCCTCGGCCTTGGACGCCGGGAGCGAGAAGGTCGGGAGCGAGAGCCGGAACGGGGTCGACGTTGCTGGCGACGGCGCGAAGGCCGAATGCAGCGCGAGAAGCGTGACCGACGGGAACGAGAACGAGGCCGAGAACGAGAACGACGGCGAGGGGAGCGTAGTCGGGGTAAGGATCTGGCTCATCGGAAGTTGGATCCGCACGAGCACCGGCGCTGCGTCGCTGGCTTGCGACAGTGCGCTCGTGGGCCGCTCGGGCGTGTCCGTGTCGGTCGAGGTCGAGGATTCGGCGGCGGACGATGCCGAGCTGACGAGCGTGAGCGGGTTCTCGGAGCTTTCTGACTCGAGCTCGAACGTCATGTCGAGGCTCGCGCCCTCCTCGAACGGCGCCTCGGTGCCCAGCAGGCTCGGCGCCTTCATCCGCTGCAGCGTCGCCGGGTCCAGCTTCGGTGCGACCGGTTCTGGCGTGTCGAACAGGCTCGTGAACGATGGTGGGCGCTGACTCAGTGGCGTCGAGGCGGGCTTCGGCGGCCTTGCGCGGCGGACGGGCGTCGAGTCGTCGGCCGGTTTCGCATTCTTGCGCTTGCTCTCGGGCTGCGTCCTTGCGCCCGTGTCGACCTCCCAGTTGAGCACGTCGCCCTCGACCTTGAGAACGTCCCACATGCGGCCGGCGTCCTCGGCGCTGGGCCCGACGACGACCGCGAGCTCAACGGTCGCCTTCTCGCGCAGACCAGCATACTGCTCGACCTCACCGCGAACTCGGACGTCCGCCCTGCCGTACCCGCTCTCGCCGATGCTCCAGTGGATCTCGAGCGAGGTGCGCGCGAGCACGAGCGGCGCGTCCGACACGGCGCGCGGGGTCCATACGAGCTGCAGGAGTGGCGTCGAGGTGAACGAGCCGTGGATGGTGCGGTCTGGCGAGCCGTCCGGGTTCGGCCCCGTCGGTGATGGGCGCATGCGGAGCTGTGGCCTGACGGAGAGGTCCCAGGGGCTCGTGATGGCGACAGGGGGCAGCGTGAACGAGAGCGTGTTGCGCAGGCAGGGCGGCAGTGGGAGTGCGATCTGGAGAAAGCAACGCGGGTGCGTATGAGGTTGAGAATATCAGCGAGTGTGGGGAAAAGTTCGGGGACGCACGGTGTTGGCGAAGCGGGGCCCTTGAAGGCCGCCGAAGGTCGTCTCGACGCGGAGGACGACGATCCACTCGACGCGGTCTTCGCCCGTGCTCGCTGCTGCCGAGTCGGCCCTGCGCCTCGTGCCGGCAGGGATGAGCGCCGACGCGTCCGAGGTGGGCGACCTGCTCCGGACCGACGGCGGGGCGGGGTCGAGCCAGAGCTGCACGTCCTTGTCGTCCTGCTTCAGCCGAACCTCCGCCTGCGGCTCCCCGCTCGTCGAGTGCGGGAACACGCCTCCGCCCCGCCGACCTTCGGCGCGCCCGACGGTCGCCGCGCCAGGGTCGACGCCGCTCGAGTCGTCGAGCAGCGGCACATTCAGCTTGCGGGCCGCCTCGATTGCGTCCGTGCTCGAGCTGCCGAGCGAGAACCTGCTCCGTACTGGTCAGCTTACATAGTTCGCCACGGGGACAAAGGGCTGACCTTAGCGGGAGCGAGTAGGTGCTGTGGTGCAGTAGGTGCGACAAGGGGGTGAGCGTGAGCAGGTGATGCGCTTGTGGGAACACGGTTTGGTTGACCGGCAGCGAGACCTGCGTCGTCCGAGTCAGTCGTGGCCGGTCGTCCAGCTGGAGGGAACGACGCACCCTCAGGTAGAGGTTCGTGCGCACGCCCGAGTCGTGTGCGGCCGACTCGACGACAGCAA
>ERZ1463038.626-NODE-626-length-12597-cov-16.222134_pt1 | contig 12597 bp, 19 predicted proteins | sample MGYA00564479_ERZ1463038 | MGnify/ENA primary metagenome ERZ1463038 (study PRJEB39244, sample SAMEA3635134) | Helicobacter pylori | study: EMG produced TPA metagenomics assembly of PRJEB11511 data set (Assembly of a 5300-year-old Helicobacter pylori...
CCCTAACCCTAACCCTAACCCTAACCCTAACCCTAACCCTAACCCTAACCCTATCGCACGACGTCCTCCTTCGAGCTGAAGGCCCTCCCGGCGACTCGACCCGGCGCCGACCGCATCACCGTCCTGCATCGCAAACGCGCCAACGCGGCGAGCGTCCCAATCCTCCTCGCGACTGGGGATCCTTGTGACATCCTAATCGAGACGCACGCCGATCGAAACAGGAGGATCGACAAGACTCGAGAGCAAGTCGAGCGAATGACGGCGTGGGAGCCGGCTCGGCGGAGGGACGATTAGCGGCACGACGCTCGACGCGTGCGGTGATTATGTACATGGATGCGAGATGAACGAAATGTAGAGTTTGATTTCGACGCAGTACAACAAGTAGATGAATAGGGATCGTCGCTGGGCGTTGACGTCCACGCCTCGCAGTACCGAAAGCTCGGTCCAGCGGCTTGCATTTTAACCGCGTCCACTCGCCACCCGGCTCTTGACTTCGTAACACACACACTTACAACAGCGATTCTCCCTTCCCTGCTCTAGACTTGGAAGCAATGGTCGTCCCGCGCATGCTCCCGTACGTCAACTTCGTCCTCGCAACGTCCTCTCTCGTGGTCCAAGTGCGCCTCCTCTGTCCGATCCTGCCCACAGAGCCGCTGAGCCATCCCTCAACAAACAGCTTGCGATCCTTGTACCCTGGCACAACGTCCTCGACACCTCGTTCGACGCGTACGTCCGTCCGCTCGCTCCACCGAGATCGACGCCACCGCGAGCGACGCCCGGCTGATCCGCGTCGCGGCACAGGTTGAGGAGCGGCACCAAACAGATCCTTGCGGACCATCGCGAAGATCACGACCGGCAGCTCGGACGGATCGAGAAGCATCTCGGGGGCTTGGTGGAAAGGTTGGAAGCCGGTGGCGCCAAGGTCCAGCCGTTGGCGCCGAAGTAGAGGGATCGTAGACGTGATGGCGCTGGGGGAGCTTGCTCGTGTCATTTATGCAGAGGTACGTAGGCGCCGACAAATGCTCCCGATTCCTCTGCGTGCTCGCTGATCAGCGCAGCCTCGTCGGGCAGGACAGACTCGCAACGCACCATCGTGATCCGACCCTTCCTTGGAATCCTCCTCCGAGTACTTCTCCTGGCCCGTACAGGACCTCCTCGCGCCAAGAAGAGTTGCTGAATCCGTTTCTGCACACCATGGTGCCGAGATGAGCTGTGCAAAGTCGCCGGGTCCAGCGGACGCTCACCTGTAGCCCCGCCGTCCTCCGCGACGCCACCAGTACCGCACTTTTGGAATCCCTTTTGGTATCGGAGCCTGCGATAGAGCAGCACTCCCGGAACGACGATGAACAGCAGGAAGGCCGCGACTGCTCCAGCCGCGATCGCCGCCGTGCGAGTCGCACCCAAACTCGAGGGGCTCGAAGACACCCCTGCTATTCACAAAGCGCTTGGGTGAGCGATCTGGACTTCATTCCCGTCCAAGAGGAGCGACGTACCGAGAGCGGAGCTGGACGCCGAGCCGCCGGACGCCGAGGACGCCCCGACGGCCCGCGCCATCGTCGCCAGTGAACCCTCGCAATCGCCCTGCATGATGCAAGCTTGGATCGCCTGCCCCTCGTTGATGTTGACCAGCTGCGAAGCGGTCGCTGCGATGAGCGACGCCTGCACTGGTCCGACCGAGTCCGTGCGTCGAGCGAGAGATGGGGGCGGAGTGGGGCGAGGTTGGAGCGCCGGCATGGTTCAGGTACTAGAGGAGGAGGTTGTGATGGTTGCTGGAGGAAGAAGCGAACGCCAATTCTGCGGGAGGCGTCGACCTCCGCCGGATTCCGATCTGAGCCGTGAGTTGCCCGCGACTGGGAGTCGACTGCTCGCAGTTAGCGTCGCGTAGACACTCTCTCAGCCGTAGCCAGTGTTCCTTGTGTCTGAACGTGATTGGGTAGCTGCACGACGAGGTGCTTCCCCGCGTCACTCTGTGGACCAGACGGGGAGAGGAGGGGCACCGTCGTACCGAACGCGGGGTGGTGGATCGCCGAAAGGTCTCGATGTCTGAATGGTCGAAGCTCTGCTACCGGGAGCTGTAGTAATAGGATGTCAGCAGCCGCTTAAAAGCGTGGGCTCGGACGCGGAGACCTCGCCAACGTTGGATCCGTTTGACGGACCTGGGATTGGCCGCCTCGGCACCGGCGCAGCGAAAAGCGAGGATGCTGATCGGCTGTAGCCAGTGTGAGAGGAGGCAGACCGAGGAACAGCCCTGCATGCAGACCCAGGGTGAACGTCGCGTCTGGCGGCTCAGCTCGACGCGCCGAGGCGAGCTCCCTCGGGAACGACGACGGGCTTCTGACCGGCCGGGACTCAGACCCGATAAGCTCATGTACCGAGTGCACCCTGAACAGGAGCAGTCCGAGCGGCTGAACGATCCCGGACGGCGCTCGGCTTCGGCGGTGCATGCAGCCTGCGAGTGTCGGGCTGGCTGCGTGCCCGGGCGTGGCGCACGGGAGGTGATTGCAACGCGAGGGACGAGTGCCAGCATTCGAAGGAAGATCTATCTCGCCAGCCAGAGGTCAGCGGCTCGCGAGCGTCGGCTGGGGACGAGCAGAGGCCAGAATGCGGGTTGGGCCCCAAGCGAAAAACGGCCCCTGACGGGTCGGATCGGAACGCGGCCGGGCCAGGCGTGAGATTTGAGCGCGCCCGCGCGCCGTCCCTTCTCTTTCGCTCCCCCCTCCACTCTCCCCAAAGTGAGCCCCCATCCGGCCCGCAACGTGCTGATCGCGACGCTGACGACCTCTCGTGCCCTTGCCCACTTCGTCCCGTCCGCCCCGCCGCCTCGCGCTCGCTCCCAGAAAAACTCTTCACCATGTCGGTCAAGAAGGCTAAGACGCCCCAGGAGTTCTTCGGTACGTTCCACCCCCCTCGACACGGGCCACTCGACGCTGGAGGATGGACTGGGGCGAGCACTCGAGGGTGGGCGACGAGGCGCTGGCGGTCGAAGCGCGGAGCTGTCGTCGTGTTCGACCGCGCACCACGATTCCCTATCGCGCTCACCACGGCGCGCCTGGGGCAGCGCAGTCCACACGATCTGGTTCAGCATGCTGACTTTGACCCTCTCCTGCAGCTGACTTCATGATGGGAGGAGTCTCGTAAGCGTTCCCTTCCATTGCCGGGCACCCTCGAGCCGGGGCCGAAAAGTTCCGGGAACGGTCAGCTAACGTCACCTCGCCCTGCCCACCTACTTTCCTACCCTGCCATCATCTCATGCTCACAGCGCTGCTGTCGCCAAGACGGCCGCGGCTCCCATCGAGCGCATCAAGCGTGAGTGATTGTCGCATCGCGTCATCCCGCCCGGCACTCATCCTTGATTCCCCTCGTCACAGTCTTGGTTCAGAACCAGGGTGAGATGCTCAAGTCGGGCCGTCTCGCGACCCCCTACAAGGGAATCGCGGACTGCGCGTCGCGCACCTATGCCGACGAGGGACTCGTTGCCTGTTCGTCATTTTTCGGCCCCCGCCGCGCCCCGGCCCACGCAGCTGACCTCCGAACTTGCCTCCTCCAGTCTGGCGTGGAAACACGGCCAACGTCATCCGTTACTTCCCGACCCAGGCGCTCAACTTGTGCGTTCGGTCTCGTTTGCGCCCCCCCCGGGCGTCCGCTGACCCGTCTTGCGTGTCTCCAGCGCGTTCAAGGACTACTACAAGTCGCTGTTCTCGTACACCCAGGCCAAGGACGGTTACGCCCTCTGGATGGCTGGTAACCTCGCCTCGGGAGGAGCCGCCGGAGCGACCTCGCTCCTGTTCGTCTACTCGCTCGACTACGCCCGTACCCGTCTCGCCGCCGACAACAAGTCGACCAAGAAGGGCGCCACGGGAGAGCGTCAGTTCAACGGCCTTATCGACGTCTACAAGAAGGTGCGTTTATTTCGCCGGCCGAGGACGCGCGATCGGGACTGAGCGCTGACTCGCCCCGACGACTCGCAGACCATCGCCACCGACGGTGTCGCCGGTCTCTACCGTGGATTCCTCCCCTCCGTCGTCGGTATCATTGTCTACCGCGGTCTCTGTAAGCAGTTGCCCTCGACTCTCCGTCGCCGACCCCAGCTTATCCTGCCCGCGCTCCAGACTTTGGAATGTACGACTCGCTCAAGCCCGTCGTCCTCACCGGTAACCTCCAGGGCTCCTTCCTTGCCTCGTACGTTGCTTCGCCCGTGTCTTTTGCGCTCCACGCGCTGACCCACCTCGCCCCAACAGGTTCCTCCTCGGATGGGGAGTCACCACCGGTGCCGGAATCGCGTCGTACCCGCTCGACACGATCCGTCGTCGCATGATGATGACCTCGGGCGAGAAGGTGCACTACAACGGCATGCTCGACGCTGGTCGCCAGATCATCAAGGCCGAGGGTGTCCCCGCTCTCTTCAAGGGTGCCGGAGCCAACATCCTCCGTGGTGTTGCCGGTGCTGGAGTCCTTTCCATGTACGACAAGCTCCAGGAGCTCCTCTTCGGAAAGGGTGCGTCGTTTTCTTTCTGTGTTCTGAGCCACCGAGCATGAGAGCTGACCTGTGCGCGCGCTCGCAGTCTACTCCGGTGGATCCGGTTAAACGACGACACCTGTCGTTTTGCCTCTGCTCCCTCTATCCATACAACCTATCCACGAGTTCCCCACCGTCTCCATGGTCGAATACAGTTTTACCCCCTACATTGTCGTGCCTTCATGTCGAGAGCAAGCTTGAGAGAGAGAGAGAGACATTAGGGACCAGTCCTTTCTCTTGCCGACGAGGCTCGTTAGAGGTGGATGGGACCGCACAGGCTGCCAGGCAGGTCCGCGGGCCGAGCACCTTCGGCGTCGAGTCCATCCTAGGCGCGCATCGCCTCGCTCGTCATCATCTCTCAACCAGGTGTACCTCCTCCTCGCGCATGGTGGCGGAACACTCGCGGAGCAGCCAACCAGAGAGCATCGAGGACTTGGGACTCGGCGACGCGCAGGAGACTGCAAGGTGGACGATGGGCGCCTCAAAGGACGCGCAGGCCAAGAGATTGAGAGGGCCAGTCAATTATTCAGGGAACACAGCTCCATGTGAAGAACGCAGAGCGCCGACGTCTCACGATGTCCGACGGCGCTGGCGCGAGCCTACGAGCCTGCGAACGCTCGATGCGCGGCCTTCGGCTCAACGCCTCGCTCGTGGACTGTGGGTGTACTATTGACAGAGACAGACCATAAATAGCATTACCGCACGGATCAGGCCTGGTAGACGTAGCGCTCCCGCTGGCTCTTCGCGCAGAACGTCTGGCCCGAGTGCCAGCTCGCGCTGATGCTGCGCTCCCAGGACATCCGGGATGGGCGAGCACTCGGATCCCACGAGGGTCCCACCGATAGATCTGCTAGTCGTGCGCTCGCCTTCCATGAACCGGGAAACACTTGAGTGACTGGTGCGCCAGCGACGCGAGGCGAGGTCCAGCGGCCGCGCAACTTTGCGGCCGGGATTCCGCCATTTGCACAGCCCGTATTCACGAGCCACTCGGGATCCATAGGAAGCAATTGATGCCAGATCTTCTCATCCATCATAGCGAACGCGATGGGCACGGTCAGCTCCCCACTTCCCAGCGTTGGTGGCGAACTTGCCCCGCGGAGCGAGCGTTTATCTTGCTCGATCCTGCACCGCAGTCCGACTTGTCACTATTTGATATTGACAGGCTCACGCAGTGAATCTGTGGCCCCGTGGGCTGCCGCCTCTTCCCGGAACGAGCCCAAGCTCGCCTTCTTGCACGCAAGCTCATGACGACGATGGTCCGAGCAGCGACGCCGTCGCAGTCTGTATCTGTCTTTCGGCAGGGTTACTCTCTTCTCCCTCAGATACCAAATACGTACCTACGTGCCGCCTTCATCACAGCGACATGTCCTCGCGGACTGACCGCGTTTCGGGTGTGTTCCGGAGGATGCAGTCGACCGTACTCCCGGAGGTCAGCAGTCACTTGAGAGCACTGGGTACGAGAGGGACCGCTGACAGGATTCTCATGCCGTAGATCCTCCCAGGCGTCTTTTTCTTCAAAGCAATTGCTGCTGCAGTCGCCATCGCGTCGGCGCACACGGGCGGCACCGTCGAGATGTCAGTCGTCGACACTGGGGGACGCAGTAGACGGACTAAGATCTGATGCCTTGACTCGCTCAGTGATACGGTGATGTTGAGCTTCTTGACCACGATGCTTTCGTTCGCGTGAGTTCTCCAGAATCGACGAGACTGCCTGCCGATGCTGACGTCTGACGTCTGACCGGTCTGACCTCCCTCCAGCATCTCGTTGAGGTACGAAAGCCTACGCAGCCATACCGAAATGCAATATACTGACTCTCATATTAAGGGTCGGGAGTGCCAACGATCGTTTTAATCAAGGACGAGCGGCTTGGAGCGCGAGTGAGTCGCGGCGTCCGTGCAAGGTCGAGAGCCGTTTGCTGACGCCGTCTCCTCAGTCACCTTCCACTCTCGGACTCTCGCGTTGCTCATCTGGATCCACGTGACAAAAATCTCCGCATCATGCAGATATCACGCTCATAACCCTTTGCAGGTCCCCGCGACGACACTACACGAGAACGACCTGATCGGGATCAGCTCCGAGGACTTGGAGTTTGAGAAGCTGAAAGGCTTGATGGAGAAGCGGTCAGTACTTTAGCTCGGCTCAAACGCTGCCATGAACTCATGCGTATTTGCAGAACCATGATCGTAAGTCCCACACGCCTTGACTTGAGCCAGTGCCGACGTCGCACTCACGCGACGTTCCGCCCGTGCGCGCTGGATAGCGGTGAGGGTTATAGACTAAAAACATCTTCTACTCCCTCAGAACCTCATCGAAGCGTTTGCCGTCGCGACGAAGGTGCGCTCCCCCAGCCGAACCTCAAAGCGCTCGCTAGCTGACGTTCGCTCACGTCAGCACTACCTACGCGGCGAGTCAGGAGTCTTCTACGACGATCTCTATCATCTCGTATCTGCGCTTCCAAAATACTCCTTCCCATCCTCCGTCGAGGAGACCGACCATACGGCTTTCCTCACCATGTGGCGGCACCCGGGCACGGCGCAGACGTTCCTTCCCGCGAACAAGGCCGCCGCCGCCAGCTCAGCAGATTCTAGACGGCGATCCACTACTACGGACTGCTCGTCTACAGGCCTCATTGACGTGGAGAAGGGGATTCAGACAGAGCCGACGCTCCTTGATCTCGCACCCGCGTCAAATCCGCCTGTCACCAACTTGTACCACTATTTCCCGCCGCTATTGATCTTCCGAGTAAGTGGTTGTGGACCTCAAGCTCTGAGTACCATCTCTGAATAGCTCAATTTCAGCCAATCCTTCAAGTGAATCGCCTCGTCGTCGGCTTCGCAAAGGCGCTGACTTCGCGTGCATCAGATCTTTACTCGCCGCGCCGACACCTCACACCGGATCCAGGAGAAGAAGCAGAACGTCAAGGCTCTCAACGCGAATGTTCCCCTTCAGACTACTCTCTTCCTCTTAGGATATGTCCAGAAGGTCATTTCCCGCGGCACGCTGTCGCCGGCGATGTACGCGACCATGCTCGCTCCCGTGCTGGGATTCCAGGAATGGTGCGTTTAGATAACCGGTTGATCTCTCATATACCTGACTTTATGCTTGTCACCGGCAGCATTGCGTCACTTGAGCGAGTCTTGACAAGTATGTCGCTCTCCTGGGGAGCCCATCGCACCTTCTGATGTATAGCACGACAGCTCCTCTCCCATTTGCCTATGCTAGTCACCTTCGATTCTCTGTCTATGTAAGTATTTATCCGACCTCCTTCTTGAATTGTAGCTGACCACGGACCACTCAGATCTGTAGGCTACACGTCGACGCGGCCTCACGATGGCCGTTCTCCGGCACTGACGTCCCTTCCAGACCTCCTCTTTCTCCCTTTTCAGATTCAGGAAGCCCTTGGCTACCTTTCAATTGTTGGGGTAGGTGAGTACATCAAGCAGGTGTGATGCGACCATCCTGATTCACTGCGACCTTCGCACAGCGGTGGCAGCAACAACTTTCTTGGGTTTCATGGAGCTTGGTGAGCAGCCCATCAGCACGTGGATCTGGTTCAGTATATTCTGACTCGTTGTATTCGTAGGCCAGCAGCTTGAGCAGCCGTTTGGGTCTGTCTCATCGTCGACACCGCGAGTGGTCGTTCGCGCTGATACATCACGAAACACAGTTACGACGACTCGGATCTGGACCTCGATCATTTCTGCGAGCTCCTCTCCGTCGAGCTGCAGGAGATCGTCGCACACCCACACCCCGATTTCGACTTCATCTTCTCCGAGGACAACCAGCCGTTTGGGCCCGACGACACGAGGAGCGCTGTTGAGATCCTGGGCGAGGGGACTGGCGTTCAAGGCTTCCGAAGGCAGCTCGCAAAGCACTACCGCAAGCAGAGCATGCGAACGGAGCCGGCGAGGGTGGTTAAGCACACGCGGTCGGTCGCGGTGTTCAGCATCGCTGACAACCTCACCGATGAGCCGGGTGGGATGGGGCCTCATGAGATGAGTGGGAGTGACAGCTTTGTATAGCGGGTTCTCAAACCACTTCCTTTACCACCGTAACGCTGTCGTGATGCGACCGAGCTGCTTCATCCAATCTCAGATCTCAGCCTGCGTCGGTCTCGCGACTTGGCCCGTGCACACACCATGCTTGCCTGGAAATTTCGGTGTGTTGAGCCTCATAGAATGATTTACAAGAATGAGGTGATTGCAAGATGCGTGGAGTACAGGTGTGTGACGGGCCGGCTCACTTCGGGCGGCCTCACATGGTGTGAACCGCCTTGAAGCTCGTCGCCTGCTCCTTCTTCCACTCTGCGAGCAATACGAAGAATCAGCGCTTATGATTTCAAGCGGTAACAAGACAGGGATAAGACTCACCTTCGACCGCAAGCGCCGTCGTCAAGAGGAGAATCGTCTGGTTCTCATATTTCTGTGGGTGGAGGTAAGGACAGTGATGGAAGGCGCAAAGAGGGGTTTTAATGGAATTGGGGCGGAGGACGTCAGCATCTTGCATCATCTTGTGGGACCGGGGAAGCGCAGGACACACCCGGTTAACCTTGAGCTCGCCGCTCTTCTTCGCGGCCCATCCGGTCCGTCTCCAGGTCGCAACGATATCACGTGTTCCCAAGTCCATGCACTGCAAATTTGGGGTCAGCTCGACACCTCTGGGAGTGATTCAAACAATTCAACCTCACCTGGATCTCAGTTCCGGCGCTGCTTGCCCCCTCGCCTTTCTCTCCACTCCCACTGCCAGACGGAGCGCTGCCCCATCTGAATCGCCCACCGTCATCCCCGCCCACCTTGGCGCCGTCGAACCCCTCGCCTGCGACATGCGAGTGAATCGGCATGCCCGCAAAGTCGCGCGAGGACGAGTAGATTCCGGTCGAGTGGAGTACAGACGACCACCCTTTGGACGAAGGCACTTTGAGTTGTCTGAACTTTCCCTCCGCACAGCAAGCCGAGCTCCGCGTCGTGCGACGTGGGCGGACGAATGGGTGCCGCCAGAGCATAGAGAATGGAACTGACCCGATGCAAGGGTAATCTTGATATCAACCGAAGAGAATCCAAAGTTGCCCTTCTCGAGCACGCACAGCGGCGCCGCATCGCTCGAGCCCGTCGCCGAAAACAGCTGGAGAGACCAGCTGAGCGCGTTGGGCGAACGAAGGTTGTATCTAGTAGAAATGATTCGATTCAGTCAAGGAGGCTCGGCATCGGGATTTGGCGCTCTCAGCAGCTCACACTGTTGTCGACTTGTCGTCCGCCTTGACGACCTGGTCGCTGCTCAGGAGCGACCCTGCCTTGTAGATGTGGTACGAGATGGGAGTTCCAGCGCTCGAGATTGCTGTTTCGGACAGTGTTGCCGTTAGCTTGACCACTCGGGCATTGCGTCATGGCCTCTGCGAGCGCGCGATTCGACGCACAGGTGTCCCGGCCGCCAGTACTCGGCACGTATCTCGAGACTCCGACATCCTTCTCGTACAGCGAGCGCTTTTCGGGCTCGTCCTCGTAGCTCGTGAGCGAGCCCGTGTAGCCTGGTGGGAGCGACGAGCGGAAGGAGGCTGCGATGGCGGGGTCAGCGTCGTTGAGCGAGGTAAGGGAGGTGAGCGTACGAGCGGTGGCAGTCATCTTGCGAACTGCAGAGGGAATGGCGGCGAGACCGAGGACAGGGTTTGGGAGAGCGCACCACGCGGCGCTCCGCGTGCTTTCAACCCCGCACCTATCGGCGGAGAAGACATGCGCTTCAGGGGCTGTCTCAAGCGCGGTTGCTTGCGGCTTTGGAAGTAGAGAGGTTGTTGGAGCACAGTATGACTAAAGTGAAATTATGAAAGCTGCCGGTCAGATTCTCCTCATTACTGTTGAAAGTGGCGACGACCGAGCGGAGGTCGCGAACTGAGGCTTGAAGCCAAGCGAGTGGGAGTGCTACATTGCCAGATTGTACATTCAAAGCAGTGATTTTCGCTGATCGGCTTGTGTTTACTGGAGTGATGCAGCTCCACTGAGTGGGTTGACGAGCGAGCACTCATCGGAGCCCTTCGATGGGGTGTAGCCAGCCGGCACGCCACCAGCGGCGGTATTTGGGGACTTCGAAGCTGCGAGGTACGATCGATCAAGGTCTGGTGGGTCTGTATGGAGCTTAAAGTGGGGACGAGGAGGTTGGGAGATCGGCTGCCGGATGACCGGGTGGCCCACAGAGTTGGGGACGGCCTTTCTGACTGACTGAATATCACTGGAGCGAGCATCAAAGCGGTCCGATGCTATATTTGAGAAATCAGAAATGGCGAGGGTCGAGCTCGACTTGCGAGAACCGTAGTTGGTGCGCGCCCGCCGCGACCGGACTTCCGGGTTGACCGCGAGGACAGTCTTCTCAAAGGCAGCTCAATGAGACTCGAGACGATCTGAACCATTCAAGCGCCAGATAACCTCTTGAACTCCATCGCCGCCGAACCTCAGAGCGTCAGGAGCTCAAGCAAAGAAAGGCAGGAAAACTCCACCGGAAAGAAAAGAAGCCGGTGAAACTCTGACCCGAACGAGCGCGTGCGCTTCTGCCTCCGTCAATCATCCTTCTGCAACTGAACCTCACCTTCACTCCCGCACATCTCACACATCCGTCTCAGGATCTGACGACCGCGCCGCTGGAAGCCTGAGGGTGCTGCGTGGCGACTCGAACGAAGAGCGACGGACCGAGAGAAGCAGCGTGGGGGCAAGGGTGCGCTTTGCTAGGTCATCTCGAGTGCGCTGTGATGGGTTAAGGCTGCGCAGTGCTACGCTAAGGCTGACCGGGCTGGGCTGAGGTGGGTGCGAGGGACTCGTTGAGCTCGTTGGTGAGGGGAGCGCCGTGGGCTGGGCTTGTGCTGGGGCGGGACAGACACACGTCTTTCCCGCTATCGGCTCTCACTACCAACCGCTAGGCTCCTTGTTCGTGCTGTATGGATGGCGAGCGTGAGGCTGGATCTGAGAGGACGTGTTCGAGCAAGTCGCCTGCTGGCGACGGGCGGTGGTCGACTCGGTCGGTCTCCTCCTCAAGGCTAATGGAACTTGTTGACTGCAAGGTTTACTTTGATGTGATAGGCTTCTCTGATCGGGCTCGGTTGCGTGAGTGGGTGAGGATTGCAAGCGAGCGGGAGCGTGCGGTGATGTCGCGCTGGAGGAAGAGAGGGTTCGTCTCTCCTGCTCGCAGTGTTCGTATTTTTCCCTTCCCTCCCTCTCAAAATACCACATGCTCGCCTTTGCTGGCGTACCGGAGGAGGCATTCGGGTTCCTGCGAGTCGCGGGCTGGACGCAGACTGGAGCTTGACCAGGTCGGACTCTAGCCTCGTACTAGAGTCGTATACGTGGAGCCGCGATGGGGTCTCCTTGGCAAACGCCTGGTGAAACAACAGCAGTGCCAGTGGGTCGGGAGCTCTGAGGGGGCTGCGAGGCGCAGGAGCGTGGACGAGCGACCGTGCGCTGCTCGGGGAAGAGACCGCGAGTCACCGTCCCGGATTGTGCTGGCACCTCTTCTTCCGTTCTTTATGTCTAGGCCGCTCGGATTGTGCCCACTGGAGCAGAGCATGGAGACGCATCTCGTTGTCGTCCATGTAGCGCGAGGGATGACGACACTGTCGTTCTCCTCCCTCGCTATTGACGGTTCGCCTTCGAAAGCCTCATCCTGAGACACACCTTCGGGTTTATTTGATACATCAGATTTTGATGGGATGGACTGGCTGGGCGAGCGAGGGTCACCCAGTGAGAGGAAGGAAGGGCAGCGCTGGCGCTGGTATGACAGAGACGCGAGCTTTTCAATCCACGATGTCGACTTCTGACATCTCTTTCTCTGTGAGACCGACCAGGACCAAGACGCGGGGACGAGAGGATGATCCCGGCGACTCGAGCGATGGACGAAACTCGACCTCTGACTGCGTGCTGAGACCATCTTTGGGGTGCATCTGCGCACAGATGTCTTCTGGATACCTAATGAATGTCTCTGAAAGCTGGTCAAAGCGCCGAGCGCCGACCTTCAGCACTCTCGAAAGGCCCGGTACACCGTCGTCGCGCAGAAGTAGTCCCGGGACTCTGTGTCGGATAGATCGGAAGAGCACACGTCTGAA
>ERZ1463038.627-NODE-627-length-12586-cov-12.447770_pt1 | contig 12586 bp, 18 predicted proteins | sample MGYA00564479_ERZ1463038 | MGnify/ENA primary metagenome ERZ1463038 (study PRJEB39244, sample SAMEA3635134) | Helicobacter pylori | study: EMG produced TPA metagenomics assembly of PRJEB11511 data set (Assembly of a 5300-year-old Helicobacter pylori...
GTGACTGGAGTTCAGACGTGTGCTCTTCCGATCTCTTCCTCCCGAACCAGCACGCACGCCCACCTCGCCGAGGAGCGTCTTCGAGGCACAGCTCGACAACCTCGGTGGTGCGTAAGAACCTCAGGAGCTCTGCGAGTTCCGGGTGTGACTTCTCAAGCTCACTAAATGTTGAGCTGGCGAGGAAAGTGGACCCAGTTGTGTTGAACCAGCCGGTGAGTCGCAACTGCTTGAGGCTGGGAAAGGCCGAGCGAAGGAAGCGCGTCAGGTCGAAGTGTGAGCCCTGCCACAAATTCAAGTTCGTCAATATCCTCAAGATTTGTGCGGCCAAGCAGCTAGCTCACCGGAGTGTAAAGATCTTCCAACGCGCGGCTGTCTCCGACGTCGTTCGGAAACGCGACCAACGACAGGCTGACTACGCTCGGCAGGCGGAGCTCAAGGAAGACCGGGCCGACGACGAATACATCGTATACCGGAAGACTCAGAGTCTCGAGTGGCCCACGTCCATACGCGCTGAGCATCCTCGCCACTCGATGACTGACAGCCGCGGTGTTGGTCGTTCGGGTGAACGCCTCGGGGATGCCAGTAAGGTGCAGGGCTCGGGTGGTGGTGGCTGGCCGCGTTGCCTGCTTATTCATATATGAGCAGCTGACATGTACAGATCAGCCAATCCGCGCGCACCATCGCTCGTAGGAGGTTGTCAATGTTGTCCAGGTTGTGCGGCTCGGGCGACGGCGTCCACCATACCGAGACAACCTCGCACGTCTGTACCGCGCAGCTGAGAGTGATAGATCCAGTGGGACTGTATTCGGGCTGATTTGACGTTTGGAACTCGCGAACGTTGATCGCAACGAGCCTCTGCGCCGGATCCGCCGGATCCACGTAAATCTCGTACTCGTTGAAACAATGGACGAGGCCGAGTGACTTTAAGTTAGGAGGGAGCCAGTGAGTGGTGTCGTTCTGTCCTACGAAGTCGATGTTGCGAAAGATGAGCTCGTCTAGCCTGGTGAAGACTGGCAAGGTGGCCGAGAGCGGTTGCGAGACACGAACGCCTCCGTTGAGGCTCGAAGGCGTTCCATTGATGACGAGTCGCTTCAAGCCTTTAAGACTGCTCAAAGTCGCCAAGATCCAATTGAAGTTGACTGCCTCGTCCCTGAGGTCAAGCTTGACCGATTCCACGCTGTCGACCTGGCTCCAGCTTAATGCGTCCTCCGGCAGGGAGGTCTGACTCGAGGCGTATCGCGACAGTGTGAAGAGGAGCTCGTCTCGGATTCTGCGTCGAATATGGATTGACGCCCAGACGATGTGCGCGATGATGCCGCCCAGCTTCCGACAGACGCCACGAAAGGCGCCCGCGCTGCGACCACCGTCTGGTGCGATTGCCCAGCCGATGCGGATGATGAGCTCGTTGGGGAGGGAGAGAAGCGATACGACCGAGTCATCTGGCGGTTTGATCTGTCAGCGTGATGCAATTTGGAACCTATGAAGATGTGCGGGACGGACCAGGACTGTCAGCTGAAGCTGCCAGAGCGTCTGAACAAGTGGTGAGCGACGCCGGGCGACGTCGGTGTGAAGTTAGCTCACAACTGGACAGAGACGTCATCAAGCAGGGAGCCCTTCAAGAACCGAGTTGGGTTGAGTCAAGTGTGAGGTCGGGGAACAAGAAGCGCGCGGTCATTGAGCTGAGGTCGCTCCCGCATCCGGTTAGAGCCTTAACCCGTGCTCTCCACCCATCTTCTCGCGGATACCTAATCGATTCGGATGACGTCTGCAGTCCGTATCTTATCCTTTTGATTGACAGCGAAGGTAACGAGGGTGAGTAGGGTCGGATGAGGGGTTGGGAGCGCAAGATTAAGGATGGGCGAGCTTGAGGATCGGAAAACCAGAAAGAGGGTCGGCGATGCGATGGTCGATAGATCGGTGGAAGGGAGGTTGGGAGCTGGGTAGGGATTACGACGACCCGGCGCCGTCGTGCTCGCCGACGCCAAACGACGAGCCAAGGCCGTCCGCGAGACTGAAAGTCCCAAAGTCCGGCGACGAGATCATCCACGGGGCGGAGGCCTCTGGAGGCGGCGCTGACAGCGAGGGCGCCGAGCCCCAGTACGCACCGCCGTCCGAGGCGCTGGAGAGGTCCATCGTGCGCGAGCGCTGCTTTCCGGACTTGACTTGTGGGTCTCTGTGGTAGTCCGATGAGGCGCCGTCCGAGTCGTCGTGACCGGGTGCGGTACCCTGGGTGGTCGGTGGCGGGCTGGACGAGGAAACGGCCGTCTGCTGCGACTCGTGGATCGACTCGAGCGGGGGCTGAGCCGCGTACTGGTCCGAGCTGTTTTGGTTCTGGTGCTGGCCATAAATGGACTGCGGTCCACTGTTGATCGACTGCACCGGCTGCTGCTCGAAGGGAGCCGTCGCTCCGCCGTTCGAGTGAGGCATCGCTTGAGTCGGCGGCGGCGAGAACTGTTGCCTGGGAGAGCCAGGCTGCCGAGGGCCCATCGAGCGCTGGCGCTGGGGAGGGAGGGGCGGTGGCGGTCCGCGCTGGTACGCGTCGACGGCAGCTCTCGCGGCCTCATAGTCTGGCCGCAACGCGTGAGCATGGGTCACGAAAGCGCAAGTCAGCAGAGGTAGAAAACCCACGGGCGGTAAGATCTGCCTTCTCCTGCGCTGCAGTCTTGAGTGGCACGTTCGCTGGCGCGTCGTACGTCGGGAGGTCCGATTCGTCGTGGCGGGCAGCCTGCTTGCCGCCGCGGACCTCGGCGCGCGCATTCTCGTCGCGCCGAGCTCGCTCCTCGTTCTTCTCCTCGATCGCGCTCTTCCACTGTGGCTGCTGGGGCTCGGGCGCGGGCGCGAGCGGTCCGTTCGCGGGGCCGGCTGCCTCGTTGCCGCGAGTGGCGACGGCGCCGGACTGGGTCGCGACATGCGGCTGCGAAGTTGGGGATGACGGAGAGTTGCGCACGTGGCCAAATGTACCGGAGGGCGAGTACTGCTCGCCGCTCTCGTGCCTTGGCGGCATATCGGTGTGAACGCGAGGCGGCTCAGGCGGTGCGAACGACGGCGGGTCGACTGGGGCAGCGCTGTAGAGCGCGGCCTGGTTCTGGTGGAGTGGCGGTGGCGAGTAGGACTGGTGCGGGTACTGCGCTGGCGGATACGGAGCCTGGGGCGGCACGGGCGCGCACGCTTGCTGTTGGGCGTACGGGTCGTGGAAGGGCGAGGGCGCGGCATCGTACAGCGGGTGGCGCGCCCGAGGCTCCTGCCCAAAGCCTTGCTGCTTCCACGTCGCCTCGGAGCGCTCTCGAAGACTGCGCAGGTACGCTTCCTTCTCGTTCGCATTCGCCGTTGGGTTGCGCGACAGCGACGAGGCATTCGCAATCGCGTTGATGCTATCGAGGAAGCTGATCAGTAAAACAGTGAGATTGTAGTTTACTTAATTGAACGCACTAGAACGCCTGGTTCGCTTGGTCCATTGGCGTTGTGGGTGCGAACGACGACGCGGACGAGCCGGAGCGCTCGAGGCCCGCTTGCGCGAGGTGGCGAGGCAGCGCGTCAGGCGTCGAGCCCGGCATCGGGTCTGCAGGATTCTTATGTCAGCGGCCTTTATGAAGCTGTACGGGGTGAAATAAGCTCACAGGCCTGGGGTGCCGTGGCGAGCTCGCGCCCGCTGGCGACCGGCGACGGGGAGAGCGAGCCGCGCGAGTTGAGCTGCGCGTGCGAGGCTGGATTCTGCGGCGCGGGTGCAAAGATCGCGCCGTTCCCGTTGGCGTGCGACGGACTCTCGAAGGCTTGCTGCGCCGACGTCGGGGGCGACGCCGCGGCCTTGCGCTGCATGAGCATCTCGCTCTGGATGCGCGCCTCGTGCTGGCGCTGCTGCTCGGCGTGACGGCGCTGCTCCGCCTGGCGCTGGAGCTCTTGCCTGCGAAGTTCTTCCTCGTGAAACGCCCGCGCGGCTTCTTGACGAGCCTCCTCGTCGCGACGCCACTTCGCTTCGGCAGCGCGCGCGCGCTCGGCCTGCTCCTAGGAAAGAAGGCGCGGGTTAGAACGACGAGGGCGGGACCGATGACAGAAGGAAGCCCACGCGGTCGAACTCTTCCTGGATGCGGCGCTCTTCTTCGACTCGCAGCCTGGCTTCCTCAGCCTGGCGAGCCTCTTGCTCAGCGAGGCGCGCCCGCTCGGCCTCCATCTCGACCTGGCGCATCTCATCTTCCTCGCGCTCCATCTCCTCGATCAGCGCATTTTGCCGCTCAAACTCGATCCGAGCCTCTTCTTGCCGAAGACGCGCGGCCGCTTTCGCCGATTCGAACAAGCGTTTCTGCAGCGACCGAGTCAGCATCTTCGCTTCCCACGCTGACAGAGGCGCGCACCTTCTCGTCTCCGGCGCTGGTGAGCATCGAGCTCGATCGAGTGAGGGTCGAAGAGGCCGACGGCGCGGGCGACGGGAAGCTCTGCGGCGTTGGCGTCGTCGCAGACCGCGACGGGGTGAGCGAGTGCGTCGGCGAACGTGCGCCGCCGTTCGCGGAGCGCTGTAGCTCGTCGCGGGTCTGGACAGCGGCTTCGAACAGCTGCGACTTTGCCGTCTCAGGCTTTGCCGGCGACGTCGGGGCGAGCGTCTGCTGGAGCTGGTCGCGCCTGATGACCGCGGCCCGGTGCAGCGCGGCCTTCTCGTCCTCGTTCGGGGGGCTCGTCGAGCGCGAGTTGATCGAGCCGCCGCTGACGGAGCTCTGGAGGCGGTCGCGCGATTCGGCAGCCGCGCGGAAGAGCTTCGTCTTCTCCTCCTCGGCCGAGAGCGAGCCCGCGAACGACGACGGCGCCGGCGCGTCCGCGTTCTGCACGCGGAACTGCTGCTGAGCAGCAGCTGTGCGCATCGCCGTCTCGTAGAGTCGCTTCTTCTCAGACTCGGCTGAAAGGTAGCCCGAGCCTGCTGCCGCGGGGGGCGGGGGCGGGGGCGAGGCGCTGCGACGCTGCTCGGAGGCGGAAATCACGTCGTAGCCGAACGACGAGGTCGGTCGGGCTTGCTGGGTCTGAGAATTCTGCGAGTTGATTGACGTGGCGCTCGAGATGCGGTCCAGAGGCGAGAGGCCCGCCGGTGGCGTGCGAGCGTCCGCGACGGAGGTGTGCTGCACGCGTTGCGGGATCGGCGCCGCGATGGCGACCGGTGCGGCGATGGGAGGGCTCGAGGACGGCGCCTGCAAAGCTGCCGTGCGTTCGTTCTTCGCGGAAGCCGCAACTGTAGCCGGCGCTTGTGCGCTCGCCCCTGCGGCGGCGGTGGGGTCTCGGATCAGTCCTGGCCGGTCACAGAGTCCCTCGACCCATCCGATCTCGTCCATGAGGCCTTTATGGAAGGGTTCTTAGTGATGCGTTGCGCGGAGTGATGGACGGAAGCGCACCCTTGGCCTCGCGACTGCCGACTCCGCCGATGAAGACGCCCCAGCCGTCGACGCTGACCTCCTCTCCGCCTTCGAGCATGGCTCTGATCTTAAGGTGATAAGCAACGTCTGAAGTGAAGGAAAGTCAGCTTCCTGGGTTAGATTGACGATAAGTGGCCTATCAGACGGACCGACATGCTATCAATCGGTCGAGCGTCAGCGCCAGGTTTGGTCAAGCCGCAACAAGTCGCGCACCTTCGCGGTCCGAACAGTGACGCGAGAGTGTCCTGAAGGAACAACTCCAGTCAAGTCGAACGAGACTGGCTCCGCCTGGTAAAGCACGGCGAACGCCTGTAGAACGCGGAGGGTTAGCTTGAGTGCCAGGGGTCCGCGGAGCTTCCGAGACGCGCGGTCGGGTTTGCTGGGTCAGTCGAGACGCTGGCGTTGGCGGTGAAGATGCTCGTAATACGAGGCTGAGCCCTGACGACTGCACCAGCGTTGTTGGAGGAAGGAGCAGGGTCTGAGTGCGGTCGAAGTCGGTCAGCACCAGCTCGCCACCAGGGCCGTCGGTCAGCGCACAGCGGAAGGTGAGAGTCTCGCGGAGGACAAAGTCGAGTCGCGTGAGCTGTGCGGGATGTATCAGGACAACAACGAAACAAGGAGAGGCGAACACGCTCACCTTGATGGGCCTCGAGCCTCCCCATCCGATCTGCACACGCACTTGCACCGCGTCGCCGGGGCCGAACGCGCCCGACTGCCTTGTGCACTTCATCCAGACCTCGCCACCGGAGCCTTCGCGGCCGTCGGGGCCCGCACCGCGGATCGAGACCTTCGACTCGCGAGTCTCGCCCGTCGTCGGGCCGGACGGGTTCGCCCAGGGGAGCAGAAGCGGGAGTGGCGTCGGCAGGATTGGAGAGTCTGTAAAGGTGAGAGATGAGATCTATCAGATTTTTGAAGGGGTTCGAGGCAGTTGGGTATCGCACAGGCAGGCCACGTTGGAAGCAGGTCCCCCTGAGGAAGAGAAGAAAGTTGGTGAGAAGCAGCACTCAAAGGAGCAGACGCAGCTCGAGTTCACCTTGAGAAGTAGAACGGGGGCGGAGCTGGTGAGCATCGCGACCTTGGCGCTCGACTTGAGTAGGCTCCTGCGAAGGTTCGGGTGGTCAGCGTCGTTGGCAACCCGAATCGGTTCGGTGCTCACTTTTTGCCCTTGCCGCACAGGGTGGCGACGAGCTGGTACGAGATGCCGGAGCCCATCGCGTCCACCTCGGTGCTTGGCGGCAGTCCCTCCGGCAGTGCTATGCGGAAGGGAAAATTGCCCTCTGGGATGAGATCCCATCCGTCGTCGTCGTCCTTGCCCTTCTTTCCAGTCCGCTCGGTGCTGGCGGTGGCAGTCGGCGCCGCCTCCCAGAGGATCCCGGGGCCGTTGCCGATGAGCTCGACGAAGCGAGCCTGTGTCTTGACCTCCTTGCCCTTGCCTGATACGGGTGCTGCTTGCGCCGGCACGGTCTCGATCTTCTCGAGCTGGAGCGCGCAGACGTCAGCATGCGCGCCGGCGAGCGAGAGGACGGCGGCGGACCTCGACGCGAAGCCACTTGGCTCTCGTGCCCCCTTGATCGACGGGCGCATCTCGACTGTTCCGCTCAGGTGCGCCTGCGGGCGAAGCTGGAGCGGCAGGACGAGTAGCGGATCCGCCGGCGGCAGGAAGTTGGACGCTGGGTTGCTCGACGGGATGCCTGGGTACCCATTGAGATACGAGCGATGCGCTGGTGGTCGCAACGTGCTGGTGGAGAGTCGGAATCAGTCTCCGTCTTGCTCGCGCAACCCGCGGAGACGAGTTCTCGCGCGGTGCGGCGTCGAGGACTCACATCTTGGCCTGGCTGGACATCCTCGCGCGCGCGACCGCGGTGGGCAGACTTGGTCGAGCTGGACCGAGTGGTGCACCCTGAGCGAGTGAAGGGAAGAAGGGAGAGAGAGCAGGGACCAGCGCCCCGTGCGGCCGCGGAGGGAACGACCTCCTGTCTCAACCTCCGCGGCCGAGGGGCGCAGACTGTCGATCTCCTTGGGACTGAACGTGCACGTTGTTGATATTACAGTGAACTTACTGCAGTAGTAAGCCTATTCATTACCTGGAATAGGAGCGTCAGCCGCTGAGCGGATTCGAGCCTCACCAGAGCGCGAATCAAGACTCACACGCAGACGCGCAGGACTGGCCAGCCTGCACGAAGTGATGAAGCTCAAATTGAGCAGTTTCTCTCCGCACAGAAGGAGGTTGACACCGCTATCAAGGGAGCAGGATCAACGGATCCGGCCCGAACAGAAGACCAGCCGGTCGAGAGGGGCAAAGTCAGCGTGGTAGAGGTCACGATGGCGGAGGTGAGTGAGCCCTTGAAGACATCAGCATGGAATTCTGCCCACGGGGCGATTGCGAGGGCAATGCGCTCGCTGACGAGGTCGCCGCGCGCTGGTGGCCGCTATCGCCATCCTGCAGTGCTCCCGGCTCGCTGGACTCGGGTGCCGCTGCGAAGCCTCCGGCCGCTATAGTCCAAAGCTTCGACTTCACGCTGATTTGAGGAGCTGAGCTCGCGATTACCGGACTCGACGATCCAGCAGGTTGGAGGCCTGTGGCGGCGCAAATTCGGTCGGCCGACCCAGCGAACAGGCTGGCAAGGTCAGAGGATTCGGAGAGCCTTGAGCTGTCAACCGTGCGAGTTTGAAGTTGAGGTGCCGAAGAGAAGCAGGACATCAGAGGACGGAGCGAAGTGAGCGTGCCGGCGGCTCACGCCGCGTCACGCTCCGCACGTGTGGGGCCGAAAGGCGGACTCCGACCCTCAGCGCTGACTTGTTAAGCTACGAGAGTTAAGACCGAGGTCTCGGCGAACGCACTCTGCGGTGACCAATAGTTCCGAGGGCCCGGGGCGGATGCCTCCACCAACCTCCACTACCACGTTGCCGGCGTCAAAAAGGCCCACGTCACTCTCTCCTTCCTTCCCTCACCTCAACTTCCACGGAACAGTCCCTCATTCAACATGTCAGTCTACGACTCGAGGGTGGACTCAAGTCCTGCACCTCCCGCATGAGGCCACCAGCGACGGCCAATAGATGTCGATGTCTGACCCCCCACATCCGTGTACAGGGCCGACCTCTTCGCCCCCGCTCCCCCTCCCGCATCTGCTCTTGGACGGCACAGGATCTTGAGGTGAGTCCAGGTCTCCCGTCAAGGTCGAGAGGACCTGTGGCTGACAATCTGAGAAGCCCCACCTGCGCACTGCGTGTCTCGCCGCTCCAGCTCGGCGCGATGAGCATCGGAGGTGAATTCTTGTCTTTTTAATGATGAAATTCTGAGCTGATTCAGTGAAACAGACGCCTGGAACGGCTTCATGGGAGCCATGGACAAGGAGCAGAGCTTCGCCCTGCTGGACGCGTTCGTCGCGAGCGGCGGCAACTTCATCGACACAGCCAACAACTACACCAACGAGCAGAGTGAAACCTGGATCGGCGAGTGGATGCAAGCACGCGGAAATCGCGACCGGATGATCATCGCTACCAAATTCACTGTAAATAAGCTGGGCTGTTTTCAATGGCTCTGACGCAACTCAACTAATATATGCTGTTCAGACGCACTACCGGTCGTACATCGACGGCAAGGATGAGAGCATCAATTCGTCCGGCAATTCGAAGAAGTCCATGCACTTGTCCGTTCGCGACTCACTAAAGAAGGTATGGGTGCTCCCTGCTCGGCGAGAAAAGCGTGAACTAACCTATGCCGTCTCCTACCGCAGCTCCAGACGGACTACATCGACATCCTCTGTGAGCGCGGTCACCTCGGAGCTTCGCGCTGCAGCGCTCAGCGCTGACGAGTCTCTTCCGCTCATCGCAGACCTTCACTGGTGGGACTGGTCGGCGTCCATCGAGGAAGTCATGGACTCGCTCCACATTCTTGTTGCTTCCGGAAAAGTACTCTACTTGGGGGTTTCGGACACGCCGGCCTGGATTGTCGCTGCTTGCAACACGTGCGTGCACCGTCGTGTGCTGAACACAACACTCACACTCACCTTCCAGGTATGCCAAGGCGCACGGAAAATCCCAGTTTGTCATTTACCAGGGACGCTGGAACTGCATGCTTCGCGACTTTGGTTCGCCACTCTTGCACTTCGCGAGGCGCCGCGACTTGTTTGCTCACCTCGACTTTGATACGCACAGAACGCGACATTATCCCCATGTGTCGCCAGTTCGGGATGGCGCTGGCACCCTGGGACGCCCTCGGTGGTGGACGGCTTCAGTCCAAGAAGGAGATTGCCAGCCGCAAGGCCGCCGGCCAGGGCATCCGCACGATGATGGGCGGTGCGGAGCAGAGCGAGAAGGAGGAGAAGTACAGCGCCGTTCTCTACAAGATTGCCTTGGAGCAAGGTGTTGAGAGTGTCACGACGATCGCGCTCGCCTGTGCGTTTTTCCCCAGCCCGACGTCTGCCGTTGCTGCATGCTAATCCCCTTGATCCTCAGACGTTCTTTCGAAGACACCCTACGTGTTCCCTATTGTTTGTGGCAGCTCCTCTTCCACTTGAATGTGCCACCACTTATAATCTCCGTTCACGTTTAGGTTGGCGGCCGCAAGGTCGAGCACCTGCAGGAGAACATCAAGGCCTTGACACTCAAGCTCACGGACGCCCAGATTCAAGAGATCGAGTCCGTCGAGGCTTTCAACGTGGGATTCCCCCACGACTTCACTGGGGACGACCCGCGTGTGACCGGGAAGGCCGGCGGGTTCATGCTGCCCACGACGGGCACTATCGACTACGGTCAGTTTTCCACGAGTGCGCTGTGAATCACTTGTGCTGATCACTTTTTGAACAGTCCTCAACCCGAAGGCGATCGGCCACGCTTGAGTCTAGTTGTTCCAGGGAGCGCTCCCTCGGGTGCCACACCCTCAAAAGTCTGTGATCATAGCCGTCTGGCCCATGAAATCTCGAGCATCAGTTTCCTTGAAGTGCTGCGAGTAGTGTGGTGCTATACGTGAGGACACCCGAAAAGGTGTGTCAAAAGTGCTTGCTCGTCGCGGATCCGATCACAAACTTGGGGGCGGCGTTAAAGTCCTGGTCCCGGGCAGCGTGGATCATTCTGGTAGCTAAGAATGTACCCATTTCTAAGCGAATCAATTTCCTCTGGCTCTCAGTAGGCGAGAGGATTTGGCAATGTCAAGGGCCCGCCTTGTACGCCCGCCCTTACCCGCCGCCGTGCCCGACCTCAAGTCCCGTAGTAAACCTCAGGCTGTTGAGCTTTTGAGACGGCCCTCTTGACGCGCTCATTTGCCGCCGATTTCTGAGCTTGGGTGAGCTTTTTCGGCTTGCCCTTGGCCTTCGCGGCAGCGGTCGGCTTCGCGTCGGTGGGAGCGAGCGGTGGCAGGATGGTAAGAGTGATGTGCTGCGGAGGCGAGTGTCAGTGGGTTTTGTGCAAGGTTTCTGCCTTGAAAACATACCAGATCCCCACGGCGACCGCTGTTGGCTCCCTGCGCTCACTAGTCAAAAGCAGCCGGCGCAGCGTGCGAAGGCGGACGTACCTTTGCGTGCCCCTCCCCTGGGAACACAAACGAGGCTCCACTCGAGGATCCGGGAGGAACAATCAGGCCAGCGATGACTGTACTTGCTGGCTGAGGGTATCCGCTGCATTCATAGCATCTGGGGCATGGGAGCGGGTCAGCGCTCGCGTTGCGAGGGACGCTCGAGTGCACTCACAGGTCTGCGGCGTAGTAAAGCTTTCCCAGGTTGTTACAGACGCGACAGTTTCCTGTCCCCCCCGCCGGTCCCCCAGCACTGGTAGCATGTGCGGCCGCTGTTCTCCTTGTGGCCGCGACTGCCGTCGAACATGCGAGTCAGTGTGCGAGCGAGACGAGGTCTGGAGGGGAGCGCGCACCCGTTACATCGCAGGCAGAACGAGTTGACGCGAGAAAAGACAAAGATGACTGGCCTGGAGCCAGTGAGTCAGTACGTGACTGGCGTTCGCGGGCTGCGGGATGTGGGCGAGGTGCGCGCGGAGGACTCACTTTCCGCCTGTCCAGACCGCTTCAAGTCGCCCGCGGTACTCCATCCTCGTTGGTATGCTGCCCGTGACCGCTGCTCCGGCCCCAGAGGGCTCTCGGCGCGCGTACGGGCTGCTCCAGCTCGAGCGCGCGAACTCGTCGGTCTGCAGGATCGCGTGGCCGGCGCCAAATACAGGGTAGCGGCCGTCGTGAGAGTAGGTTGGCCCTGCAGCTGGCCCGCCCGCCGTGTCTCCCCCCGCCGGTCGCCCGCCCGCCCGTCCTTCCCATTCGTCGTAGGCTTGACGACGCTCAGGGTCTCCCAGCACCTCGTACGCGGCCTGCAGAGCTTGAAATGGACCCCGGCCGAGTTCTGGGTTCTTGTCTGGGTGGATGATGGCCGCGAGTCGCTTGTACGCTTTCCTCTCGTCGGCTTGCGGCGACGAGGGGCGACGACGGGTCAGCAAGTGCAGGGTGCTGGCCGTGGGATAACGGCGGACCTCACACCCTGGATCGAGCTCCATCGTCTTGTAGTGAGCGTTTGGCTCCATGTTGGCGTGTCGTTGAACGAGAGAGGTCCGCGGAGCGTGCGCAGCTCTGGTCGCGGACTTAGCCACGGGCCCGGCCAGCAAAATTCACCTGCTTTCGCACTCCGCCAGTCACCGGCTTCGTCCCTGCACCCCGCCGCCAGGATCAACTCGCCTCTCCCGTAGCAGTCAACACCAGTCAGCCATGTACGCCGCGGAGACGCTGAGCTCCCGGCGGCGCCACCGCTAACTATTTTGCCGCCGCCCGCAGGCCGCGCCCCCGTCAACGTCGCGGAGCCGATGCGAAGAAGGAAGAGAAGCAGGTGCGGCTCAGCACTGGGTTCGCTGTCACGCAGGACACTGACCAGCCGCATCGCCGCTGCAGATGAAGCGCGAGCGCGAGGAGCAGGATGCGCGCGCCAAGGAGGCGGCCGAGAAGCGTGCCCGGCACCGCAAGACCGAGATGGCGTGGGACTCGCTCGACGTCGCATCGTCGTCGGCGGCCCCGATCGACCCGGACGCGCTGCCCGAGGTCGAGCCGGACACCAAGGCGTACTTTCGCGAGGTCGCGACCAAGATCCAGGAGATGGAAGACCTCGGCCACGGACGGCCGCACGAGGTCGCCGAGGGCGAGGACGAGGTCGAGGACGACCGGCCGTACCTGCTCCGGAGCGCGCTCGAAAGCTTGAGCGGGCAGA
>ERZ1463038.628-NODE-628-length-12543-cov-14.739990_pt1 | contig 12543 bp, 19 predicted proteins | sample MGYA00564479_ERZ1463038 | MGnify/ENA primary metagenome ERZ1463038 (study PRJEB39244, sample SAMEA3635134) | Helicobacter pylori | study: EMG produced TPA metagenomics assembly of PRJEB11511 data set (Assembly of a 5300-year-old Helicobacter pylori...
GATCTAACGGGTGACTGGAGTTCAGACGTGTGCTCTTCCGATCTATTCCCGTCGCCTCGTCTCCAATGGCGTCGAAAGATCGATACTTCGCAGCACGCAGGTCCCCTCTCCCGGACCGCTCCCGCAGGCAATGTGGGGCAGTGTTGTACCGTCACAACAGTCGAGGAGTACTCGCTGTCTCCTCGCATGGTCACACTTTGGGTTTTGGTCTGTCTAGAAAGGAGCGCTGCGAAATCGTCGGAGGAGACAACCTGCAGTAGTGGCGCCGGCAGGAGAGGGCAATTACAACAAAGGGTCGCATGGACCTCGGAGACTACTGGATGTCGTCGTACCATAGCCTTTGATTGGGTCGAGACGTGAGTAATTGAGCTGGCGGTTGGGTGGGGAGGCTGTGGCGCCAACGGTCGAGTCGGTGAGTCAGCGAAGTGAACGTGCGGCGCCAGACGAAACTCTACAACCTCCTAGCGAAGACCTTGGTCTGGAAGTATCGTATCACTGAGGTCCCTCGATCGATCGCGCAATGGACATCCGGCAGGCGTCGCTTTGAAGAATCTCGCGTCGATGCGCGCCGTGCGTCGAGTGCGCCACCTGCTCAGCCTTCCACCTCGACCTTCGTCCAACTGCCCTGCACGAACTTTCTCGTGCACCCCCACCCCTCTGCGCGGTTCTCCATCTCCCGCTCGCACAGCTTCGCGCTGCCCTCCATGCGCCATTTCTTGCCGTTGCCGTCCTCGCCTTCGACGGCGCCTTGGACGAGGTCGACGATCTCGTCGACGGTGAAGAAGTAGCACAAGGTCGAGTCACCTCGCCTGTACCAGGCGCGACCTTTTTCTTCATCCGCCTCGGTCGCGGTGGCAGAGGGGTCGGTCGCGTCGAGGGGTGCGGAGAGAAGGGAGGGGACGGTGGCGTAGCCTTTGCTGGGGAGGGCGTGGAACCGTAGTTGTGCTTCATCATGAAGAGCATAATCTCGCAAAAGCAGTGTCCCGCCGGGCGCGAGGACCTGTGAGCATGGTCAGCGACGTCGAGCTCAACAACCGGGACGGGCAACGCACATCCACAAGCGCCTGCACGGCCGCTTTTTGGGTTTTTGGTGGCAGTGCTGATATGACAAACACACAAGAGACGATGTCAGGGCGAATATCGGGGAGTGGGCTGTCGGGGGTGGGCGACCAGAACTCAGCAGGTGCGGCAGCGAGCGCCGTGCGAAGGGCCTCGGTGCCAGACGTAAGGTCGTGGACGAATGCATGCACTCGGGAGGGTGTGTAGGACTCGTGTTGCTGTATAGGAGTGATCTCGGTCAGCTACTGAACAGTCCCCGAGGCGTTGCGAAGCGCACCTTCACAAGATCAACAGCCCTGTGCGATCATGTAGCATTAGCATCGATCGAGAAGCTTAATGGGGATGTTTCGCACCTCTTTGAGAAGTCAAAGGCGTGGAATCGCGATGTGGGGTACTGCTCAAGCAATCTGTGGAGCGGCGAGCGTGAGCGCGCACGACTCCCCACCAAACAAATTCAACCTACGGGAACACAAATGCTCCGGTCCCACAGCCAACTTCCAGGACAACCTTGCCCTTCCCCTTGCCTCCCTCGCCGCCGATGCCACCCAGGACGTCCCACTCGTTAACTAGGGTGGAGAGTAGTTCGTTAGCAACCCCCAACGAGCGGCAAGGATAGATTTAGGAACACACCCGTCCAGTGTCGATTCTTAAAGAAGCCACCTCCCGTCGCCTTCACTCAAAAACGTCAGCTCGTCCCTTCGAGCCTCCAGGCGACGCCAGTGCGGCCCAGTCCCCGCCCACCTTCTCATGATTCTTGTAGAATATGTCCCAGTTCCGGGCTGCTTCCCGGGTGTGCTTCAGCACCTGGAACGGCGAGGCAACGGCCGTGTTGGACGCGATGATCTCGGCCGGGTCGGAGGACGAGAAGACGATGCGCTGCTTGGGGGCTTTGCGAGCGGGTTGGGCTGGTGGTACCGCGGAGGTTGATGCTTCGCTCATCTTGGCAAGGCTCGAAAGTCGTCGAGCAAGTTCGGCGGGGTCGGCAAGTGGGCGGACGGCAGCAAAGCGGCGAGCGAGACCAACCTCAAGCTCTTTCTCCTAGCCCGTCACCTCAAAGTATCCTCAACAGGCGTTTCGTGCTCTTTCGGGTCAGCTGCTGCCTTGCACAGTGCTCTACAACCCTCCCCTTTCCGGCGAGCCTTCGCTCACCCACAGCACTTTTCTGCGCAGACCCGTCGGCGTGGCACAGAACCACCCCACCGCCGCTTCAGCTCATCATCCGAGGTGAGACATTCGTGCAGCTTGATCTCGCCACCGCTCGGAGAGTAACGACGGTCGAAGGGCGCAGGGCGGGGCGAAGCGTGACAGTGGCGGCGTGGGGGCGGCGCGGGCCTTGGTCCTTCGGTCCGCTACCATGAGCTTACCGAGGGAAAACATCGCACATACGGATCAGAGAAAACAGAACTGACCTCACTTCATCCGCAGAGTAAATGGATCGGTGGCCGCTCGAGCTCGTACACGAGGTGCTGGGCCACCTCGTGCCCGATTACCAGCAGCAGCTCACTCCCGAGGAGCGGGAGACTCTTCGCTCCGCGTGCCTCGTCCACTCGGCCTGGCGCGCAAAGCTGCAACCGGCGCTCTTCCACCTCGTCGGCGAGTCGCGAAGTCCGGCGCAGCTCGCGCTCCTGCTCGCCGCGATCCAAAGCCAGCCTCGTCTAGCGGCGCACGTCTACGAGCTCCAGGTCGGAAATACGGAGACGTGGCTCCCCGGTTCGAACTTTGGGACGACGCTGGACGCGCTGCTCTGCCTGTGCACCGCCGCCGGCGACATCTCGATCCACCTCGGGGACCAAGAGGCGGTTGAGATACCGCTGAGCTCTCTCTTCAGCAGTCCCAGTGAGTAATGTATGGAAGACTTTGCCTAGGGCGGAAACGCTGACCAGCCTCTGCAGAACTTATCGAGCTGTCCTTGGTGGGCAGTCTCAAACTCGCCAAGAGTCTTGTCCCCGCCGAAAGTCGGGGATACCTATCCGTGTCGAGAATCAACGTCGACATTGACGAGTGCCCGTCCATGAGCCCCGCAATTCGGACGATCATCCGCGCCCCGAACCTCCGCACGCTCTCGTTTGGCACCGGCAACTACAACGGGGACGAGTTCCACTCGCTCGCGGACGTGTTTGACTTTGACGTCAGCAAGATCTCGCGGCTGGACGTCTCGCGCGTGCCCGACCTCGACCTCGACTGGGAGGAGGACATCCTCCGCCGGTTCTCGAGCCTTCACACGCTCTGCCTCGATATTCTGCACCTACCGATTCTGTTCACGCCAGAACTCGCACCGACGGTCCACACCCTTCACGTCGACCTCGACGACTACGACGACGAGGAGTTCGCGGTCGAGCAGGAGGCCGCCGAGGTCCTCGAGGGCATCCTCCTCGCGGAACCGCGGCGGGAGTTCCTACCCGAGCTCGCCACGCTCGTGTTCATCCACGAGAGCAAAACCCTGGCGGACTTGATTGAGGCGGGGATCGTCAGCGCAGAGCTGCAGCGGCTGTGCGAGGGTCGCGGGGTCAAGGTGCTCTCCATGACGAAGACGACGGTGTCGTAATCATTCTTTATTCTTGTGACCTCAATCACGATTCTCCAACTTCGGCTCAGCAAGTTGATCTGGGCGCGCACTCAAAATTGTATCGAGTCTACTTGTGGATCTCCAGGGACAGCAAAGCCTCAGGCCGAGCCATCAACTCCCTCGGCCGGCCAAGTCCACCCGAACGTGTCCTTCTCCGTGCCGCTCTGGATGCCGGTCAGCTTGCTGAGGATGCTGAGGAAGCGCGGGCCGGCGTTGACGCCGTCGCCGATCGAAACCTTCTTCGTCGTCTCGGCCGAGTCGTGGTACGTGATCGACCGGATGGGCGTGATGGCCTGGAGGTCTCAAAGTTCAGCTGGGAGGCCAAGTTCGAAGCGAAAAGCGACTCACGGCGGCGGTGCCGCACGCGCAGACCTCCTCGAACTCGCCGTCGACGACGGACGCGAAGGGGATCACGCGGCGCTCGACTTCCCATCCGAAGGACTGGGCGATGTCGATGACTGCAGGAATACTGATCAGATCAAGAGCTGGAGGGCGGGGGGCTGCAGGACGCACTGGCTTTGGTCGTGACCTAATTCGGAGGTCACGCCGTCAGCAGGCAGTCGGCAGAGGCGCACCGAAAGCTCGAAGATGACGCACGGACTTGAGGATCGACTCGGATTCCGGCACGATGAGGCGCGGCGTCTCCGAAGCGTCCTTGGCCTTTGCGATCGCGAGGAAGTTCGACGTCGAGAACTCTGAGCGGAGTGAGGTGCCGAGTCAGACACATGACCGCAGATGAAGCGCGGAAGTGGGCACACCGTCAATGTTGGTGCGGGTCTTCGAGTCGAGGTGGAGGGTGATCGCGAAGCCAGCCTTCTTGGCCGCCTGGGTGTGCTTGAACGTCGGTGCTGTGTGGCGACGGACCGGTCAGCTGCGACGTTGCGAGTTTTGCGGGCAGGCCAGACGCACCGTAGTTTCCTGTTCGGTTGAAGAGATCAGTACATGTAGATCACCTGCAGACGAACAGGAAGGCTCACCAGCCAGCTTCGCGTTTCCAACTCCCTTCGGTGCGGCGCGGTCGAAGCTTTCGATCACAAACGCGTCGACGGCCGGCGCGACGGATCCGGCAGTTCCGTAGAGCGATCCGGTAGGAGTCACGTCTGTCATCGTATAGCGGTCAGCTCAACCCTGCAAGTGGAGCGAGATAAGTGGCTCACAGACGATGAAGGTGAACTCGCTCGGCGCCATCGGGATGAGGGACTCTCCGGACGCAAAGCTGCAGCGGAGTCCAGGCTCAGGAGCTTTCGAGTTTACTGGAAAGAGAGAAACACCCACAGCAAAGGACGGATGTACCTGGGACCTCGGCGTTAGCTCGCGTGTGCGCACATTGAAACGACGTAGGAACTCACATGGATCCGGAAGAGCCGTAGGCGGCGTGGGGCGGGACCCATTCCAGGTTCTTGGCGACGGCCAGGTGGATGGCGTCGAGGAACATCGCCTCCTCAATGCCTGGCATCGAGACGATGTCGGCCGAGTGGTTGATGCGCGCACTGTTGTCCTTGGGGCGGAAGATGCGGACCTGGCACGCGGGAGTTAGCTTACGGCTTCACTCCAGGAGGTCATTGGAAGCCCCACCTGGCCGTCGGGACCGCGGAAGGCCTTGAGCCCCTCAAACACGCTCGCTCCGTAGCTGCGACGGGACGAGACTGTTCAGCGTCATGTCCATACGTTCCTTCCAGCCACGAACACGAGGGTACGCACTTCATTCCGACTGCACGAGCAGAGCGGCGCGTTCGGTCAGCTCCTTCCCCACGGTCCTCCGCCGCTCTCCGCCCTGGACTGACCATTGCCGATGTGGAGGTTGATCGTCGAGCCGACGACCCACTCGACGGGACCCCACTTGTCATTCTTGTAGACGTACTTCCTGCAGGCAGTCCGAGACGCGGCTCAGCGAGCGGTCCGGATGAGAGGCTTGCGAGGTGCCGAGCTCACGCGTAGCCGTTCGTGGGCAGCAGGCCGAAGGCGAGCGGGTTCGGAAGCTTGTCAGAGGGAGGGACGACGGTCGGCATTGCGGTGAGTGAAGGTGAGCGGGAACCGGGTGAGCTGTCGTGTGCAAGACAGGGCAAGAGTCATCGCAGCAGCGAAGCCGACCAAGGCCGCGAGCAGCCGAGCGAGCGGCGTTAACAGAGCTTTTTCTGCTGCAAATTCCAAACGCAGGGACTAAGCTCAGTTAGCTGGACCCAGATGGTCGAAATTTTGGTGCATGATGTGCAAGTGAGTCGCGAGTGAAGCGCCGTGCGACGTTCTCACCGCCAGGCTCGTGCGCCCCTCTCGCTCACCTTCCGACACGGACCTCGGCGCTCAATCTCTGCTGCTTGGACTTTGACCGACGATTGCTGCTGCGGGTGACGGGCTCGAGTCAAGATGGCATGGGGGGAGCAGACTGGTGAGCGTCCATCCTCCGCCCATTCCCCACCGCACCCCACCCGTCCGCCCGGTCCAAGTCGCCACTCTCGGCGGCCGGACGATAACACAAGCAGACCGCACGGCAGGAAGCTCAAACATCGTCGGATTGGAGGCTGATTTCGGGCCTGGTAGCAGCAGATGCGGGCCCGTACACCCGACGCCACTCGTCGACGACCGAGGCGTCCGGATCCGAGCACAGCGGCGCATCGTCGCCAATCTCGATCGTACCGACCCAGCTCAGCCCGACCTCGTTCGCGTATCCGGGTAGCCTCGGCGGCGGGAGCTCGGCGTCCGACAGCTTTGGCAGCGGCGTGAGGGACGGCCCACTGCACGACCTTCTGCCCGCGTTCGCCGCCTCGCCGAGTGGGTCCAGCTCGAGCGGAACCCGACTTTCGCCTTCCGTCGGCTCATGGCCGGCCGACGCGAGAATGCCAGGCGCGGCCGGGTCCGCACGCCGGGTCGTTCCATCTCCGAACCCGTTTGCGTTCGCGAGCTCGTCGTCCTCGCCGCGCAGCCCGCTCTCGGGCGGTGCTGGATTCGCTGCTCGTGACGGACGGGACTCGGATCGCTCACCGACGGCTAGGCCGCACGCTGGGCCGCGCCAGTCGCTCCCGCCGCCGACGACGACGCTCGGACTCGCGCTGACGCTGCCAAGCCCAAAGTCGCAGCGACGGCGCTCGCTGAACCTTTCCTCGTCAGCCGGATCACCGGGTACACCGTTCGGCGCGCTTGTCGGCAGCTACGAGCAGTCGCTCCTGACGGGCCGCATGAGCGCGCTGCCGTCTCACCCGCTGCCGTTCCTCGCGGCCATCGGCGTCCTCGGCGCTCCCGACGCCCCGGTGCGGCTCCGCTGCCCCCCGCACCTCGGCGTCTCGTTTGAGGCGTTCTTCTACTCGGGCCCCGAGGGCACCCACTTTGGTGCGAGCCCGTACGTCGGCACGATCGACCTCGAGGCCGCCTACCTCGCCCAACTCTCCGCTTCGTCACCGCCGACGGATGCGCTTCCATCGCACAGCGGGAAAGCGAAGGATCTCCCACGAGCACCCAAGTTCCCCGGGTACCGCGTGCCACGCCGGGGGCAGGTGCAGATCATCGTCAAGAACCCCAACTCGACCGCGATCAAGCTGTTCCTCGTCCCGTACGACCTCACCGGGCTCGATCGCGGCGGACTTGGCGGCAAGACGTTCCTCCGACAAAAGTCCTACACGGTGGATGTCGACGCCGGTTCTGCTTCGAACGAGCAGCACAAGGGCCGCCTGCGGTACGCCGTGCACCTCCAGTTCTGCTCGCCGCCCGCCCCGCCCCCCTCCTCCCTGCGAAGCACGCCCGCAGAACCCGCGACACCGCATTACTACCTCCACCAGACGATCCGCGTCGTGTTCGCGTCGCGCGCGCTCGACTCGACCGAGAAGCTTCGCGTCGTTGCAGAGGGTCCGCACGGCGTCGTGCTCGACCTGAACCGAACCGAGGGCGCCGAGCAGCGCTTCATGCCGTACAAAGGGCCGGGCGCTGAATGGGAGATGGCGAGGAAGAAGGCCAAGGGCCGGGAGAAGGTCCGGAGCGCGCGCGTCGCGGCCGGGTTCGAGCTCGAGCCGCCACCGCCGCCAATGTCGCTGGCTCGTGGCTACGACCACGGAGACGGACGTCGTCGTGGGAAGGCTGTTCTCGACGAGAACGATGGCGAAGACGCCGAGGAGCGCCAGAAGACACGACGGGATCCGGACTACGTCTCCGAAGCCGCGCTGGCGTCGTTCCGCTCCTCGCCCTACTTCCCACGTCAGCCCGCCCTTGGCCTTCCACCCGCGCCCCATACTACTTCGCCACTCCCACCACCACCGTCTCTCTCGTCCCTATCGCTCTCCTACCTCGCCTCGCCACCACCAGCAGCGCCGTTGACGTTCGCACGGCCGACGAGCCCGATCCTGCCGCGCAAGGGCGTCTCGGCGCTGTCCAGCTCGCGGCCTACGAGCCCACATCTCTTTGGTGGACGGGAGATACTGGAACCGGAGGAACCACCGCCGCCGCCGGTAAGGAGTCGGCCGGACGCGGGTCGATGAGGGGTCGCTGCAACGCGACGCTTTGAACTCTTACGCTCCTTGCTGCCACGTGCTACTGCGATGGAGTGAATTTGGCTACCGTGACGACCCTGGGGAGGCTTGGTTGTGTCCACACGGACGCAAGTACGAGGGCGCGAGCGCCGGTTCTCACGTCAAAGCGATCTTGTGCGACCCTAGGACGTCTGCATCAAATCATTTCTCCCTCTAAAACTACTGCCTTTCACTGCCATCACCCGCTCCACTCCTCCGCAAGTCGCCTGTCGCTCCCTCGACATGTCGCGCTCCGAGTCGTCCTCGCTCGCGTCGCCCGGGGCCGAACCCATTGCGTCCTCCACATCCATCTCGTGCGACCTTTGCGGGCAGCGATTCCGCGGCTCGACCGCTTACGAGAGGCGAATGAGGCATACCTGCGAAGGCTACTCGGAGCAGCAGTCGTCACCACCTCTCCATGCCGCACGGAGTGCGTACGACCTCAAGTCGGGTGAGATTGCGCTGACGGTACTCCAACATTGTTCGAAATCGATTTAGAGAGGTTACGGGGGAACAGTCAGAATCTCTATGGAGGTCAGGCGTGGCCCGAAGTCTCCTTCGAGTCCCTCGCGGCGCAAGTCACCTCCGTCGAGAGGCTCTTCCAGCTCGAGGAGCAGGTGCTCGCGCTGCTTCGTCTGCACCAGTGTGAGATAAATTCGTCGGAATTGTTTCATACACTGTTCGCGTGCTCATCCGTAGTCGATGTAGATCAACAACAGCAAGAAAGGGCCAAGGGTGCTTTGGTGAAAGCCGTGATGAATTGCCAGGATCCGGAGCTCGTGGCGAGCGTGGAGACGACGCGAGTCTGAATCTGATGAAGGACTGAACTCTCATTGATCCATCGTCTGACTCGTCAGGTTCAATGCGTTCGAAATGTGGTCGATGGCGAGGCAGATTCCTCAATATCCGGTCTCAGGCTTCAAGTACGCCCTTGCCATGGGACGGTCCGCCATTTCCTACCGCACAGCTGAAGAATATGTTATAAAACAGGGTCGCTCTTTTCCTCGGCGACCACCTGGGTCTCGCACCGACACCCGCCACGCTCGCCGCGCGATCGTTCCTCCCCGTGGACCAAGTCGCCGCGCTCCCCATTGCGCCTGGCCAGCGCCTCTGCATCTCATCTTTATCAAACTACCTTTCTGACCTTCAATCTTGCTGCGGGGCCACTGCCGCATGCTTCGCTCCGCCTGCGAACGTGCCCGTGCAGGTGCACGTCGAGAACCTCGCGGCGCACCCGGCCGTGCGAGTCGTCATCGAAGAAGCGAGGCGAATGGATGCCGAGGACGTCATGAACACTCTCAGGGACTCGATCCGCAGTGGGAGGACCGGTACCTTCTACCCGCACCTCGAGGGCGTCTCGTCGTCCGTCTTTCGTCCGCCTCCGCACGGCGCTCGGCGAGTCGAGGCGACCGCCACCCGCAGAGAACGAGAAGCGGAGCACGAGTACGATGCACCGCACCTCTTTTCTCCGATCGCTTTCGAGCCGGGCCAGCCTCGAAAGGACGGGCCCCTCCCCTCGGTCGCGGCCATCGTCGCCGGCATGCCCTTCGCCTCAACGCTCGCGCCCGTGCACCAGGCTCGTCGAATCACGGACGACTACTTTTCGGCGACTCGGAGCAGATTCGGTTCAGTCTCAGTCCCGTCGCCGTGGAGCTCGTACGCGGACAACGACCGACGGCAGCACGGGCAGGAGAACGCTCGCGCGGCGACGGCGCCCACCGCGCGGGCTGCGCACCCATCCTTCATCGAAATCTCACGGAACCAGGAGTTTGCTCACAATCGCTTTGAAGCCCCACCTGTCAAATCGCCTGGCGCCGCGAGGTTGTCGCCAGTCGACCGGCCCGGGACTCCGGAGGCGCTTCTGCTGCCGCCGTCGCGGATGACTTTGGCGTCACTGACGAACAGCTAGGTGACGATTATGTAGCCTTTGGTAGATTGGAACCCTGAGGACGGTCGGAGATCGCGTGTGACCGCCCCCCGAACCGCCTGCCCGCGCGGCTCTGACCGAATGCTGCTCGAGCGCTGGGCTTTACGGGCAAGGAAGGGCCAAAGAAGCGAGGGTGCAATCAGGCTGGTCAGGAATCGTTTTCAACTCAGTTGCCTGAGGTCTCCCGGGGCCTCACGTCACGGTTCAGGGCGGAGTCATAACGGCCACTTTCGCTCTGCCATTCATGTCCCCGGCAGACGTGACCCAGTGGGTTGCATCGAATGAAAAGGATCACTTCTAACCCTGCAGAGCTCACATATACCCTTGGCCGGGGTCGAGTTATCGGATCGTGCGGAGAACTGTATTTCGTTTTGCACTTTTTTGCTCACCATTTAGAGCACAGATCACCCAGGTGTCTGTCCATTCTTTTTGCATCAATAAGGCGGGTATGTGAATTCAGCTGCACAGAGGCGCCGGTGTTAGGCACTCCCGGGAGCGGGGGAGTCAGCAAGCACCGCGGCGGCGCGGCGCACTCGGACGCGTCGGACGAGCCTATGTCGTTCGAGGTGATCGACGATTTTCTGCGTGGGCTCTGGGACAGGGTATCGAGTACCTTTCTAGCTTTTTGGACTGGCGATAGGGTTGAGATGGTCTTAGAGGAGACGAGCAGGCGAGACGACGCCGAGGAAGTTGAAGGGAGAAGAGAGCGCGCGGACGGGCCTGCTGGACCTGTCACTGAGGTGACCACTGAGTGAGAGGTTTGTCCACTTGGGCTCTCGCACGTGACTGCTTGGTCGAGGAATCGGCCTCGATTCCATCGCCCCGCCTCGTGCGGCCCCATCACGCGGCAGGAAGCTTGACTGTCAACGCGTCCTCCTCGCCGTACTTCTCTACCCACTCCTTGATGCCGCCCTCGAGGACCTCAGCCTTGGAGCTGGTGATGCCCGCGGCGTCGAGTGCGTCCTGGTACCACGCGGCAACTCGCGGTCCGCGGCCCGCGCTGCTCTGGCAGTGGAAGATGACGCGCGGGTAGGTCGATAGGAGGGGCAGCAGCGAGGGGAGGACGAGGGGGAAGGACTGGGCGGGGAGGTTGATCGCCGTCTTGATGAAGGCGACCTGCAAGGCGGGTCCGAGTCAGCCTGAGCGTGTGCGCGACTCGAGCGGACCGACGGCCGGATACGCACGTCAAAGTCGGTGCGGCGAACGTCAACGATCAAGAACGGAGCTCGGGTGGTGGGGGATGGGGAGGTGGACAAGTGCGAGACGAGCTCCGCGTGCAGCTCCGAGGATGACAGTCCCGCTGGCTTCGACTGAGGCTTCGGGAACGCAGCGTGCCAGGACGGCTCGACGGTAGGGGTCGACATTGTGCGAAGTAGGGTGCGAAGTGTAAGGGAAGGAAGCATCGTTGCGCCAGGTCTGCACTTGGTCCAAGGCGCTCGAGACGCGATTGCCAATGCCGGTTGGCAATCGCTTGCTGACTCGGTGCGGCTTCGACTGCCTGCGCGCGACTCGCGAGTTGGAGGGTGGGAGCGGACGAGGTAGGGTGCATCTCAAACAGGACCAGTAGTCGTGCAAGACTGGAAAACGTTCCAAAGAGGCGCGTACTCAAGAGTTCGACCTATGCTGCACTGATACACCCCATAGTGCCACCCCCTTCGCCAGAGGGTCCCATCAGGCCGGCGCGTGCACCTTCGTATCCTGCCCACCCTCTGGCCCATCCTCCACGACCGTCAGCGCCTCTGGTTCGGCCAACTCTTGCACGCCCTCCATATCTTCCGACGCCTTAGTCGCCTCGGGTTCCTCAGCCGCCGGGGCGCCCGCTGGGTCGCTGGTCGGCACAGGCGGCAGCGCGGCGAGCGAGTGCTCCTGGGGCGAGACGACGTTGAGGGTCGGCAGCGGCGCTCCCGGAAGCCGTGGAGAGTTTTTGCTAGGTGTGGAGGGCGGGAGCGCGTTCATCGTGCGGGGAGGGGTCGAAGGCGGTGCTGGGGCGTCGTCGTCGCTGTCTGGGGCGATCGCGAGGCCAGCGATGGCAGCTGATGGAAGGATCTGCAGTGCGCGATCGTTCGAGTCAGTCAGTTGCAGGAGGAGAGCGGGGTGAAAGCGGGCGCACCGTGGCGTCGGCCCACGAGTCGCCGGTGATGGGCGTGCGCGAGCGCGAGCTCTGGCCAGCTCCGACGTCGCCTTCCTCCGCGGCGGGGACTTGTGGCAGCGGCGGGCTGACAATCTCGTCGCGTGCCCTCGCGCCCGGGCTGGACTGCAAGTTGAGCGGCCTCGGGCGGTCCCGCTCGCGATCGCGTCTCTCGCGCTCCTCGACCCTGCCGACGCCCACCGCGCCCTCGGTCGTTCTTCCGATCCCACTGATCGCAGCACCAACGCTGGGGAAGTTGGTCACGCTCGAGAAGTTGCCGCTGAGGAGCCCCGTGCGCGGGAGGAGCGGCAGGATCGGGACGCCATCGGCGGGCTCGATCGGCTTGACGACGACCGGCACGACATCCCAC
>ERZ1463038.629-NODE-629-length-12541-cov-16.927439_pt1 | contig 12541 bp, 21 predicted proteins | sample MGYA00564479_ERZ1463038 | MGnify/ENA primary metagenome ERZ1463038 (study PRJEB39244, sample SAMEA3635134) | Helicobacter pylori | study: EMG produced TPA metagenomics assembly of PRJEB11511 data set (Assembly of a 5300-year-old Helicobacter pylori...
GTGTGCTCTTCCGATCTGCAATTTTGGCCGCGTGCACAAAGTCGGCGACAGTTGAGTCGATGTCATCGAGCGTCATTTCTCTGGGTGTTCCAAGAATAGCCTTGAGCGCCTTCTTGTCCATCCAGCTGTCGCCGAGGTTGACTGGGACGGCCGATGGGCACAACGCAGGCGTGCCGGGTGGACGCTCCCCTCCGTTGAAGGGGCTCATTCGTCCCGGGTGCGCTATTTGGACGATGCAAGGAGTCCCGTGGGATTGCGCCAGCTGATTGACAGATCAGCGGTTGTACGAAGTGCGGAGGATGCGCAGGAAACTCACCTTGGCCCATGCTTTCCAGGCTTCGAAGTGCTTCCCGCCTCCAGAATCCTTGTGGACGACTACATCGCCACTGATCGAGAGGTAGCGGATGTCTGTGCCGAGTTGGCTTCAGCGACGCCGCGACAGCACGTCCCGAACAAGTCTCGCCGCCACACACAAAGAACATGCAGCTTACCGACCTGAACCTGACCAGTAATTATCAAGCCCCACTCGGAAGACGCCCAGCGACTGTAGAGGCGCGAGAACTCCTCCATCGGAGGATCGTAGAACGGCGCGACGGCGAGCGTCTCCTGCATCGGGCACTTTACTGTGCGGTTGGGAAGGACTGTGGGAGATCCTTATAAGAGCAAAGTCGGTGTTCGGGACGTGCTGGTGCGTACCGAGGCCGCACGGAAGCGTGAGCGGGGACCGGATGGTGTCGATGGCTGACGGAGTCGCCATGCTGAACAGGAGTTTGCCGGATGTGGCTGCGATCGCGGTACGTTCGGTGAGGGAGCTCAAGGCAGCGTGTGCGACCTGGAGAGCGGATGCGAAGAGAGAAGAGGGAAGAGAGCGGAAGCCGGCGCGGCGCCTCTCTGCGTCGCGCCGGTCGGCATTTTCAAGTTGTCGCGCTATCTTACTCAGTTCCCCGTCCGGGGCGACCTGTTTTCTGGGGTGTCAGTTGCTGCGCATAACCACGAAGCGTTTGGCATCCCTCTGGTGAAGAGTACAGCTTGTCAGAGGCCGATGAGTTTGTTGGCGCGGCGACGTTGAAGCGTGCGAAGTGCCGCGAATTAGGCGACGCCCCTGGCGGCGAGTCGCTGCATACGCCTGCCGAACAACACGGCTCACCTTAGCTTTATAATGAAAACGGGGAACTCATAGCATTTGTGAGTCTCACTCACAGACCTGGTAACTGTTGAATGAGCAGCTGCCGTGCGAGTTCGCTTGCTAACGTCGATCTCTCTCGAGTCGAGAAGTCGTTTCACAAGGTGCCCCCTGCCAGGCTACTTGGACTATGTGAGACCGCGAGCCGGTTTGTGCACTGGGCGAAGACAAGCGGCTGAGCGGCACTGCCTCTTGGACTTCCATCTTCCTCCCCTGACTCGGTTCGAGCCGTCGCAAGGCCAGCACCTTTGCCCAAGGGAGCGTTTTGCAGGTGAAACTAGAATAAGAACATCTTGCTCAACATATTTGAAGGCCTGGTTTGGCCAGGAACATGTTTGCCGGGACGCTGCCGCCCGTCTGCATCAGAGACGGAAAACGTGAAGTAGCGTGCAGGAAGCACTTGGCATGACCAATCCAACAAACGCACGACGTGTTCCCTAAAATGAAGCTACAGTGGATACAGCGAAAGAGGTACAACAACCAGCATGTCTCCCTAGTACGATGGCATCAAGCCGCTGCGACGGCCCCGCCTACGACTCGTCCGAGTCCAAGCTGTCGAACGAGTCCGTTCGTTCGATCTCCGTCCTGGAGAGGACCTTCTCCCCGGGTCTAAGGTCGGACGAGTACGCCGGAGGGATCTCGACGACGGGGCGCACGACCGAGAGCGTGTAGTCGTCGGCGGCGAGGGGTTTCGGTAGGGGATTGGGCAGTTCGAAGAGGGCTGGAGGAGTGGCCGAATGTGACGGACGCTTGGGGGAGCTGCAAAGCGAGGAAAGGTGGAAGTCAGTCAGCTGCAGTTGCCGTCGCCACCCGAGGCGATAAGAACGGCCGAGAACAGGCCGAGAGAGCGACGTACGTTTTGCTCAGGGTGACGAGGCCGTAGCCGCCCTTCTTGACGGGTTGCAATCGACACCAGTCTAATGCCCGGCCGAGCCGTTCCGTCACCCAGCGCGACTCGTCGCGAGCTTTGCGCGCGGCGCGCAATGTGCGCACATCGCCTGCCCAGCAAGAGGTCTCGCCCTTGGCCTTGCAGTGCTTGAGTGCCCGCACCTTCGCCTCGAGCGTCTGTAGCCTCGCCTGCCAGGTTCGCAGCGTCTGCTTGAGGTCTCGCTCTGCAGGGGAGGGGGCCAAGAGTCAGCGTCTCCGCATCGGGGTGGGGGCCGCAGCTCGGAGAGGCAGCGGAGACGTCGCAATTGCGGTTGCGGTGCCGATCGCGCAAGTCGAGTACGTGTTTGTGTAGGAGAGACTGACCTGTGATGTGGGTGCTTGGCCCAAGTGACGAGGGGGGCACGGGAAGGAGCGGCGAGCGACGATCCTGCACGACATCGTGCAGTTTGATCGTTCCTTGGAACACGGCCGCGACGAGAAGGCCAGCCATAGCTACGGGGTAGTCGGTGCGCTGCTGGACGGCGCCTCGGCTCGCGGTGAGGTGGGTCGGGCGATCGAGTGGGTCCAAGGCGAGGGGGGAGGCGCGGAAGACAGGAGAGTGGCTAGCGCTGAGAAGGACGCCGGAAGTCGAAGGACGCTCGGCTCGGTCTATGAAACTCAAATCACTGCTAGGAATCGGTGGAGGTGTAGGAGGAAGACAGAAGAGGACGCCAGGGTGCGATAGAGTGGTGACACCCTGGGCCGTCTGGACTCAACCCTTGGCGATCCTTACCCCGATCGTAATCGGAGCCTCCTCCGCACTTCCCCGCTTGAGGGCGCGAGGATGCCCGTGTGCTCGCTAAGTATGTACGGTCGTCGTACAAAGTTTCAAACGTGGGCCATGTGGGCACCATCCCCGAACGCGCCGCCTGCACTGCCGCGGTTGCTCATGCCAGCGAACTTGACGGCGTCGCCGGGAGCGCCTTGCGCACCGATTCCACTCCTCCACCCTCCCTGGCCCGTGAACGGAAGCACGGTGCTCTCTTCGTCGGATAAGCTGTACGTGAACCGCGCTCGGTCGCCCGTGACCTTCGTGTTCAGGCGAGGCAACGGGATGTGGTTGAAGCGGAAGTCAAAGATGGACGCGTATCTTCATCGGATTGAGAAAGGGCGTTAGCACTGGTCATAAGGTCAGAATTGGGGACGCGCACGACATGCGGTAGGCCGCCAGAGCGGAGCACTGGGAAGCGCGGGGGCTGGTGAGCTTTGCGACGCTCCCGGAAGTCCGGTCAGTCGTAAGCTGCTCACAGATCCGATGGCTGCTCCAGCCATGACATCGTAGTAGTGGTGGAACTAGTTTCGGAGACAAGAGTCAGTCTCGCGCTCGCTGCCGGCTCGCGAGATGGCTGCTCCTGGAAGTACCTCGTCGATTGTGAGCGCGCCCGAGATCAGGAAAGCCCCAAGGATAGGCGTAAAGAACACGATCATCTTCCAAAACGCCGGACGGTAGTCTGAGATGAGAAGTCAAATACATTAGCTGAGCTGTGTGGCGGTCGGGAGAAGGAGGAAGCGCACCCGCGAACACCTTCAGTTTGCCGTTGAGGTACTGAGTGTCGAGTTCAGCGTTCTGGGCTTTTGCAAAATAATAAAGGAATCTCACAAGAGCCAAGAAGAACAATCCCGCCCAGGCGGCAGTCGAGTGGCCGCTGGGCATGCTCTCAAGACTGCACTCGGGTCGCGGTGAGCACCCACCCCACCTATGTGGTCTGCCAACGAGCTCACCTGTCGTTGATCTGGTTTCTGTCGCCAGTACAAACAGCACGAGTGTAGTAGATGGACTGAAAGCCGGTGCCGATGGTCGAGGCGTCGATGACCGGTTTGCACACGGTCAAAAAGTGAGGTCGCAGGCCGCCTGGAGTTACACGAGTACTTAGTGGGATCTTTGACCAGCTGTGAGATCGTACAAATAGGCTACCTATCAGCCACTTGATAAATACTTGAAAGACTGCAGCGTTGACTGCGACGACGACTTCGTTAGACGGACAGGCAGTGGGGGGACTCAATCTTGGGGAGCGCTCCACGTACTCAGAGAGTAGAGGACACCGAATTCAGCCGTGTTGAGGTCCTCGAAGCTTCGCACCCTAATCTGAATGAGGAAGAAGCACACGGTGGGGACGCTCCAGGCTGCACGTCAATTGCCGTTTCAGCGCGCTCACCCCCAGCCAAGCTCAGAGTCACACATACCGATAAGCGCAGCCGCCCAGATCGGGATGATCTCATTCCTGAGAGGATAGGCAAACTGTGGGTAGACTATTTCTCCGTCGTTGAACGTGATGGCGAAGCTCCTCGTCGGGGCTGGGTCCGCTTCGTACACGCCCAAGCCGATTGCGCCCATGGCGGCCATCGTGAGGAGGTCAATCCAGTAGAGCTGAAACCACTGCTTGACGGTGGGCCGCGTGAACCCTGCGCCCTTGCGGTGCAGGTGCTGGACGCCCGACTCGTCCGCGGTGTCGTGGAGAGGCCGCTGATGCTTCGGTGCGGCGGTGAGGCTCATCTTGACGGAGGAGCTGACGGAGGAGCTGGAGAGTGTGTATGAATGATGAGTATGAGAGACCAGAGATAAAAAAAAGGTTGATGCAGGGGAGGAAAGGAGCTCGCGAGAGGCGTGGTGTGACGCGCAGACTTTGGATGCGTCACGCCAAGCCAATCTTGCTCGCGTGCTGTTGCTAATCCTGTACTGCCTGTAGACCTCAGTCAGCTGATGGAAAATAGTGCAACAGGAGCAATTGAAAGTACCTTCCAGTAACGGCGGGCTCCCCGCTCGCTTCGTCGTCGCAAAACGGAAGCGGTCTCGGAAGGTGCGGACAGGATGCACAGGAGTGACTTCAATCAACGTACACCCACTCGCCCTCCTCGTCGTCTCCCTCGGTGGCAGCCCATATCCCCGGCCTCCCAGGAAGCGGGATCGCGCCCGTGCCGACACCCCACCCAAGGATGCCGACGAGCACGACGCCCGCGAACATCCACCGCTTGCGCTCAAACTCGTCCTCCTTCTTCGTCTTCTTCTTCTTCTCCCGCCCGCGCACGACGTCGCCGCCGGTCCCCCAGACAGCCGGCACAAAGTCGGCGAGCGTCGCGGTCCAGCTCGGCGCGGTCGGAGTCGCGAGTGGTGGAAGCGGACGCTCGGACCAGAGCGTGCGGCGGATCAAGTTCGCGTGCGTCCAGAGACGCGGGTACGATGCGTTGACGAGGTCGCTCAGGAGTGGGGTGGGGAGGGGCAAGAAGAGCACGACACTCAGGAGCGCGGCGAGGTGCGCGTCAAGCGGGGTTGGTCTGCGAGTCGGTCCAGGATCAGCCGCTTGCATTTAACCTTGGCTTAAAACAACATACTCGGGTGAGGAGAGGAAGTACGGCGTGGTCGAGGCCGCGAGGGTTGACTCGAGCGCGTGGAAGACGTCGCGCGCCGCGGACGAGATCTGGTCACCAAAGTCAGCGCCACGCCCACCGCGAGAGCCCAAGTGCGAGTGGACGGACCTTGCTCTCGCCGAATGCCTTCTTGATGCGTTCCTTGCCCTCCTTGCGCTCGTCGTCCTTGCGCGCCTTCCAGCCGTCCGCGCCCGTCTCGAGCATCGTCTTGCGCCGTCGCCGCTCGTCCTCCTCGTCCTTCTCCGCCTCGCCTCCGAGCCCCCACCAGGTCGGATGTGTCGAGTCGACAATGTACTTTGACGACTGACGCAGTTGCTCCGGGACGTAGAACCGGCCCGGGAACCCAAGCTCTGCCGCGATGAGCGGGCGCACGAAGGCCCAGTTGTGTGGTAGCTGGACAGGGCAGTTCAGCTTGCACTCTAGGCAAAGACTGGAGGTGTGCTCACAGAGTAGAGCGAGTGGAGCACGAGCGGGAGCAGGGTGGTGCTCAGCAGCGAGTGGAACGCGCGGCCGTCGGCAGCGTCGGCGCGCGACAGCTTCAGCGGAGCCGAGCGAACGAGGTGCGGCAGGATCTGCGCGGACGAGAAGCGCTCGAGGCCGTCCTTGAGGAACGGGAGCTCGCCTGCTCGGAGCACGTTCGCGGGCACGGGTCAGCTCGGTGGGTGCGCCTGGGGTGCAGTGGACTACATACCATCGGGAGACGAGGATGCGTCCGATGGGACAACCTGCCACTCGCCTGGCTTGAGCAGCTGCAGGTAGGATGCGGCGACTGGGGGCCCAGCGAACCGGATCAGCTCGGAAACGGCGCACAGCTGCAACGAGCGCGTACCGAGGGACTCCGGGTCGAGGCTCAGCAAGTCGTACTTGCGGCTTGCGCCACGCACAACGTGTAGCTCAAGCATCTGGGGAGTGCGCCGAACAGCACTGCGGAGCGAGAAAGCAAAGGCGACACTCGAGGTGCGCGGTGTGTCCTCTGTGTCGCGACTGCGCTCTTGCAAAGCGCTTGGGGACGCAGCTCAACCTCCGCCAGAAGGCTTGAACTCGACCATGGCATCGACAGCCTCAGTGCTTGTGTTTCCGTCACTCGAGTTGTAAGACCTCCAAGCCGCTGGTCGACCGCGGGGCGCGCATGAGCTGGTCCTAGTTGCGTTCAAGGTCATCGGGGACCGGGCGCGTCCGACTCTCGCCAACGACGCGCTCTATCGGGCGCAATTCGAGCGGAGGAAGACCAAGCGCCGTTCAACGAGGTGGACCGGGAAGGATCTGGGGGTTAGGACTGGCCGATGGGCGCCTCGCGATCAGCAGAACGCGTCTTCGCCGGCGGCACAGCTGACCACGGCCTCTCGAACGATGCAGCTTCGCCTTTATCCCACCGATCTTTCTCCAGTGCCTCCTCCTGCACCCCGCCTTCCCCGACGCCGTCTCGCGCCCGCTCCGCCTCGTCCTCGTCCTACCCGCTCTCAAATACGCATTCACGACGCCGTTTGCTCACGGCTTTGAGCCGCGGAGCGACTCGGTTGGGATCAACTTCGTCGTACGCCCGCTTACCAAGATTTTCTGAGGCCAAAAGCGCGAAGCTGACCCTCGGGCGGTCCTGGTTTTGTTACATAGCTGGGCGTGCTCGCAACCTACGCGGCGTGGAAGAGTCTCGAGTTCGGCTGCATTAGCGACCGAACACCTTACACGTGGATCGGTTTGGCCTCGGACCAGATCGTGGCCAGCGAGGACGGCAAGACGAAGGTCCCGCTTCGCAAGGACCGCGTGCGGCTCGATGCCGTGCGACGCAAGCGCGCCGAGACGGACTCGCCGTACGACGTGCTCCTCAGCTCGTTGCACCTGATCATCTCGATGCGCGGGACTGGGTACGCGTTCGGGCCCTCGGTGCACACGCTGTCCAAGACGGCCTACCCCGCCGCATCGTTCGTGCGCGACAACCTCGTCCAATACGCGTGGTCGCACGCGGCCATCGTGCTCTGCACCTCCATCCTCACGTCCCCTTCGAAGACGCTCGCCGCGGTCATATCGACTGCAATGCCCGCGCTCTCCGCCAGCGCGGTCTCGACAGTCGTCGCGACGCTCTCGACTGCGGCGCTCGGGCTCGGGGCGTACGCGGGCCTCCAGCTCGGCTACACGACCTTCACCCTTCTCGTGCTCATCGTCAGCAATCTCGCATCATTCCTCCCCTTCTCCCTCCCGTTCCTCCCGCCGTTCAACCGCCGCGAGTACCACGCCCTGTTCGGGACACCGTACCGACTTTCCAGCGTCTCGCAGTTCTGGTCGCAAGACTGGCACTCGTTCTTCGCGCGCCCTTTCAAGGTCCTCGGCATGGACTTCCCCGCGGCCGTCATCGAGGGCCTCGGAGGGTCCGTCGCGCTTGCGAGGGCTGTCGGGGTCATGGCCGTCTTCGCGTTGAGCGGCTGGCTGCACGAGCAGGGTTCGTTTCTACTACTAATCTCTTTGATACGACTTCTGATACCTTCACGACAGCGCTCTACTCGTCTACAACCCACCTCCCACAGTTCGACCCGCCGCTCTCGTTTGTCGTGCGCTGGGGCGGCACACTCTATTTCCTCGCCAACGGCTTCGCGATCCTCCTCGAGCAAGCATTCACCAAAAGCACGCGGCGGCAGGTCGGGGGCCCGTTCGGGACCCTGTGGACGTCATTCTGGGTCGTCGGCTTGGGCTACCTCGTCTGGAGGAGCTGGTGCGTTAAGCATGCCTCCCCGGGCTGCTCATTACTGATAGCGGATGTGCGCAGGATCACACTGGGATTGACGGATGGGATGCCGGATGTCTCGCGGTGGACTTGGCACCGCTACGTGCTACCTCTGTCGGCACTGATGCCACCAGGGCTGTTCACAAAATGAGATGACCGTGCAACTATCATTTGTAGGAGGAACCGTGCAACTATCATTTGTAGGAGGATGAAGAAAAAGAAGAAGCATTTCGTGCTCACGAGCGATCCATAATAAGTCCGCCCTTGCCTCAGCTCGCGACGAAGCGGGAGTCATTGCGAAAGAGGCAGCGACGGGCGCTGCGGGTTATATGAGCCCTCCGGCGGACTATTGCGCGTCGTAGCCTGTGCTGGTGAATCAAGCTGATCATGCAGTCTTCTCACCGAGTCTGTGCGACCCTAATCCGAGGCCGCGGACTCGAATAGAGGACCATTGGCGGCGCGCCGGCGAAAGGGCGACATGTGGGCCGGGCATTGCGCTGGTGAGGCACTCTCGGTGATGAGACGTCTCGGTGAAGCTCACGTAATAATCCTCCTTACGTTTGATGCATGCTCAGCACTCTGGCTTGTACGCTTGCAGGCTCCTCGCCAACCTGCCAAGCTGGCAAACGGATCGGTCCGCCACCCGACAGCATCTCGTCCCATTCTCCAGATGGATCAAAGAGAAGATTGCTCAGAGGGTATGTGGAGAGTGAGGTATTTGGTGGTGGAGGGGGGAAGACAAGGTAACGAGCGTGCGGGCACGCGGATGGTGACATCGGTGCGGCGGAGGGCGGTTGGATGTAAGGGATGATAAGGCGCACGGTCAACGAAGGAGAGAGAAAAGGAACAAAAGGCAGCGCCAGCTCTAGAGGTCTAAGGAAGCCAAATCTTGACCTGGGTGCGACGATGCTCGAGTCAGTCGCCTGGCCAGAGGACGCGGACGCGCGAAAGGAGACGCACCGACAGATCGACAGACCCTGTCGCCAAGACATTCACGGGCTGCACGTCCGCTTTACTCGCCCCTGCGACGGCGCCGTTCGCGCCTGCGGCCCCAGGTGCTGGCGCGCGGCCCCATGACATGCAGCTGACGAAGTGCGTGTGTGCGTCGAGCGTCTTGATGCACCGGCCGGTGACGAGGTCCCACGTCCGGACCGTCTTGTCGTCCGAGGCCGAGAGAAGGAACTTGCCCGAGGGGTGGAAGACGAGCGCGCGAATCCAGTTGTCGTCTACGAAGCACGGCGAGGGGTCAGCACTGGCGACGGCCGAGTCGGAGAGACAGGGGATTCGCACGGCCGGACTGGAAAGGTGTGAGGTTAGCCTTCGAGCGAATTGAAAAATGGTGGTGGCTCACTAGAGTTTTCAGGCATTGGCCGCTCGCAGAGTCCCAGAGCTTGATAGTCTTGTCCCGCGACCCGGTCGCGACGAACACGCCCGCGGCCTTGGCCTTGTCGTCTTTGGCAGAGGGTGGCTGTTCCAGGCATTAAGTAAGTACTCAAAGTGCGTGGCAGCTGGAGGAGGCGCACCGAGATCCCCGCGAGTTCCCGTATGGACGCGTACGCCGCGACGGGCGCAAAGACGGCGACCTCGACGACGTGGTCGTGCCCTCGCAGCTCCGCTTTTGTCTCCCCGGTTGCTGTGTCCCACACCCGAGATGTCTATGCGAGCCAAATCATCAGAGGCTGGGGTCCCAGTGTCGCGAGAGCACGCACGTGATCTGCCGAGCTGCTAACAAGCTGCCGCCCGTCCGAGCTCGGGACGACGCCTCGCACCCATTCCGCATGCCCCGAGAATGTCTTGACACAGAACCTGAAAAATTAATGCTCAGTCCTTGCCGTCGCTTCAGACTGGAGGCTCTCGCCCACCCGCTGGCGACCTCCCACACGCGGATCGTCCGGTCCCGACTCGAGCTGACAATAAAGTCGTCGTTTGGGAGGTATCGAGCCGAGGAGATGGAGTGATCATGGCCGTGGAGCGTCTTGACGTTCTTCCAGTCGTTGTTGGTGTCCCAGATCTTGAGCGTGAGATCTGAGGAGCACGAGACTGCGTGCGGGGGGAGGAGCAGGGGTTAGCCGTGCGCGCGCACTTGCGCCACAGGGCCAGGGACGGACCAAGAAAGTTCCCCTTGCTGTCAAAGTCGGCGTCCTGGACGGCCTTGGTGTGCCCCTTGACGGTGCGCTCAAGGTCGCCCGTCTCCCAGTCCCAGACCTTGAGCGTGGCGTCCTCGCTCGCGGTCACGATGACGCTGAAGACGGGGTGGAAGGCAACCTTGGTGACAGGACTGCGGTGGCCGGTGATCGTGTGCCGTGCTGGGGCGCGCGGGAGCCAGTCGGGCGAGTTGGCGGACGGGCGCTTCGTCGGAGCGGACGAGAGTTCCTCGGTGAGCTGCGCGTTCTTCGTCTCCAGATCCATGATCTACCACGCCCAAACCGAGTCAGCTGCTGTACGCCCTGGATCGTGGCTCCCGGCGGCCGAGCGAGCGCCTGCCCGAGCACGGCGCACCTTCTTCTGTAGCCGGATCACGCTCGTCCACTTCTTCTCGAGCAAGCCAGTCCACTTGGCCCGCGGATCAGGCTGAAACTCAAGCTGGCTCGTCTCGACCTTGAGCGTCTCGAACGTCTCGTGGAAGCCATTCGTGTTGAGGTAGTCGAGGATCGACTTGTGCCTGCGTTGGATGAGCCGCGTGAGCTGCCTGTGGCGTCAAGTGAGGCGATCGGCCAGCGCACAGCTCATCCTTCTGCCGTTCCGATAATGCGGATGCCATCGTGAGGTGCGAGTGGGCTCGGCCGGCGAGTGCGGGCTGTGTGGTGTCGCGTCGCCGGCTGGGCAACAGGAGCTCAAGGGGGCCGGGCGGCAGGGGGGGCGGCAGAGCGAGCCTCGTGGGCACAGGTGGGGGCGGAGTCGAGGTCGAGTGCTCGCGGCTGGTCGCTCGTTGAGCGAGAGTCGCGTGGTGGTGATCAGAAGCTAGTCGCTGCTCGTGCGCGTGAGGGCGCTCGACGGGGATCGCTCCGGCGTTTGTACGCGCAAGTATGAGATCGTACTGGTCGTTTGAAGCGACGCTGGTGGTTGGGTGCTGCTTAGCAGGGTCGGTGTCCGAATGGGACGAGCGCACGCGTTCGGTGGTCTGTGCGGTGCGCTGCGCACTTCGTGAGAGCTGGTCCGCACTCGCGCCTTGACGTCCTCCCGTAAATGCACCATTGTGATACACCTCCGCCCCCGCTTCCTTCCGATGATAGCCTGACCCCCACCTTGGGTGTCCGCTGACCTGCCATAGTACTCAGACGTGCGCTCAGCGCTGACAGCGCTCCGGCGACGACCCGAGAAATTAAGCAGTGACGGGCGGACGGCCAGAGCCTGCACGATACCTGGATGTCTTCGCATAAAACTTGTTATGACGTTGTCCGGTGGATGGAAGTACCTTGGTGACGCCCTCTAGCTCACGAAATGGTCTGAGGGCGCACCGTTGCCGGCGGGGTCGAGGCTCTTTCCACCGAAACCTCCCCAAGTCCACTGGCATAGCCCAGCCTAACAGCTGCTAAAACTGTCCGGCGATACGAAAGCGCCAAGCCACCAGCCATCTTTGCCCTCCGCTGACTCTGAGCAGTCGCGACGCGCGAGCGAACGCCGTCCGCGCCGAGACTGACGTGAAACATACCGTCCACTTCACTTTCGATTGTTCCTCATCCACAAACTCACTCTCTACTTCACCTACATACCTCGTATCGTATGGTCAGCCCACCATGCGTGAGCCTCGAGCAGATTTACAGCACCGCCGCCGACACCGCAGTGGCGACGGCCGTGTGGCCGTGGCTGGAGGTGTGTTCTCTAACCGACAGTGGAGCTGCTAGTATTACTACTGATTATCTCGCTCTCTATCAGCGCGCTTCTTACGACCTCACTGAAGACGGCGTGGGAGTTGTCGGCCTGATGGACGTCTGGACGGTGGATCGGAGCAGAATTGCAGACTCCTTCCACTTGTGAGCCTGTGTCTAGACGAGGAAAATCCAGCGGAGCTCTTACTCTCAAGTCTCTCTATAGGAGTATGGACGAGGTCGAACAGGTGAGAGCTTCAGCGCTAGGTTGCTGTGGTCGCGAACGCTGGCAGCTGACTTTGCTCGCAGGAATTGCACCAGTTTTCTTTGATCGTCTTTGATACGAACGGAGTCATCCGTTCAAGCTTCAGGGAAGAATGCACGAGAGACGATCTCAAAGCGAGCAAGACGTTCGCCCGGTTTACCTTCGTCAGCGAGCTCATCGTCTACGCATCGCACCGCGGCCGTGGGGTGGGCAGCAGCGCGCTCGCGGCACTTCACCGCTTGCCCGAGCTTCAAGTGAGACCCAAACGAGGATCT
>ERZ1463038.630-NODE-630-length-12533-cov-17.124379_pt1 | contig 12533 bp, 20 predicted proteins | sample MGYA00564479_ERZ1463038 | MGnify/ENA primary metagenome ERZ1463038 (study PRJEB39244, sample SAMEA3635134) | Helicobacter pylori | study: EMG produced TPA metagenomics assembly of PRJEB11511 data set (Assembly of a 5300-year-old Helicobacter pylori...
CGAGATCTAACGGGTGACTGGAGTTCAGACGTGTGCTCTTCCGATCTCGCACTCGGCGACGTTCCAGAGCATGCTCGATGTCGCGTCCCAGCCACTCGGGACCGAGGACCCAATGAAGATGAACGATGAATCAGCGGAAGACCTTGAGCTGCTTCTCGCCTAATGCTACCCGAACCCCATCGCCCCCCTCGACATACGGTTCCCGGCCAGCTGGCCAGCCGTGCATCTGGCTAAAAAATTCCAGGTTCGGGGCATACTCATGTCCACCGCCAGGGAAGCTGACACCATACTTCGAGATCTTTCGACTTATGGACGCAATCGAGCTCAGTATGAAGTACGTCAAATACTCTGACGTGTGCGTTGAAGCGATCCCGCAACCCTCAAGGTTCAGGCCAACAACGCCGAAGTAGTGCCCTGCACGATCTGTCGAGCCAACGTTCAGGCCGTGGTGGACGCCCAGCAGGCGTTCATGACGACCTTGCCGGAGTTTGAGTGTGACTCAAGCCATGTCTAATCCTACAAGTCTGATGCTGACCTTCCTCACCCAGACTAAACGAGGGGCAGCGACTACGATGATGATATGTATGGGTTTTCGCCTGGTGGCTTGGTGAAGGTCGTGAAGAGATGATGAACGAAGCCGCGTACTCTGATCATTGTAAGAGCTATTCGTGAAGCTCGTCGATGTCTTGCTTTCGTCGGACGGGGACGCCGGACGCTCCGAGTCGGCGGTTCACATGTTCGAGCTCACCTTGATGCTTGCAGTGGCTTCAAGCTGGAACATCCTGCAGCCCCCGCGGCTCCACCAGCGGCGTCTTGTTGAACGCCACCCTAGCCTTCCTGGATGCCGCGTACACGACCTTGCGCGTGCGGTTCGTCGAGCCAAGAGGCTGATGCTCCACAAGTCCCCACCAGGAGTCAAGAGTAATCTTGTCGTCCCTTCAAGCAGCTTCCGTCAGCGACGATCGGGCCCACCGCTGCGCAGATGCTCACCACCAAGTCCGGAAGGCAGGCAGGTACGAGTCCTGCGGCTCAAACTCGAGCGTCGCCACCTCCTCAAAGGGGTACTTCACTGGGTCCCAGACTGTAAAAGGATGGTTTGAACTTTCTGGTTGCCCTTTCCGGACGCTGGGCACACCAACTCCAATGTCCTCGACCGGCTGGCTGTCGAGGTCGCGCAGGAGCTGAACACAAAAGCGGTAGGTGGCCGTGTGGTGCAAGTGGAAGTCTCTTAGGCTCTTTGATATGATATCATGTTGGTCATCTGGTTTCATCCGCCCTGCAGGATCAAGCGGTCAGCACGATCGGTGGCGTAGGTGTGAAGAGTTGCGTACAAGACTTGAGCTCCTTCTGCTTCTCGCCAGCGGGGAACACGGCGAATTTGCAGACGAAGTCACCGAAGCGGTACGCGGACTGCGAGTGCTGGTCCATTGCCACCGCTGTGGCGGAGCTGGAGTCAGCGTGCGAAGCTATTTGAGTAGCGACCGCGTACGATGTTCCTGGTAGTGAGCGCCCGCCCCGAGTGAAAGTTCGGCATCGGGACGAGATTTGAGCTCTTCCACTAGGCCGTCAAAGTTGTCCCAGTTGCGCTCGATCGAGGTGGCCAAGTCGTGCGTGACTTTAGTCCTGCATAAATTCGATAGGTCAGTCTAGCATTCAGCGGACTCAATCAGAGTAGTACATACGTCCGGAGCTCAGCTTTCATAGCATCATTTACACCAGTCACGCTGAACCGGGCAGAGTGAGGTACGCTGCGCACAGTAGGGGTAGTTGTTCGCGACCCAGTCTTGCGTCTCGTTGTCCTCGTGGAAGAGCTTCTGACCCTTCACGCCAAAGATCTTCATGCCGATCGCACGAGGCGCTGGGATCGTGTCGGGAAGGATCCGAGGGGTCAATGAGCTGTTGCCGTGCAGAACGTCAGCGGGCGCCGCATCGACGAGCCCGTAGCGACGCACCTGTAGCGCATGATCATATCAAAGGTCTCTGAAAAATGGATCCTTCAGTGACGGTTCGAGCTCGGAAAGCTGATAGCGCACTCGGGTCCTTGAACATCCCCTGGCGCAAGTACACCGGCAGTCCCTCCTTGACCTTGAACGTGCCCTTGACGCAGCCCTGGGTCTTGACATGAGTTCCGCGGTACATGTGGTGCGTCTCCTTGGCATTCAATTCCTGCAACTGATCTGCGCCGAGGTCCGCGGGTCAGTACGACGGCCAGCTCTTCGTAGAGACGACTCGGCGGCGCACTGAACTGGTCCGAGATCGCCTTGGTCGTCGCTACTTCTTCAGGCGTGACTTTCTCGACGCCTGGTGCATCCCTGTTAGCAGAGAGTATTTAGCACTCGCATCCGAGATGTGTCAAGGGCCTCGACTTGCCACCGAACGAAGGGCGCTGGCGAAGTGGCGGAGGCGGCGCTCATGAGGAATCGGTAGCGAGATGGAGTCAAAGTGAAGGGCCTGAGAAAGAAGGAAGTCAAATGAGCTGCATCCGATTGACCCATCCTCGACCGAACTTTTACGTGAGCAGATTGCGCACGCTCGGTCTTGCGGAGACGTCGCAACGCGCATGTGATTGGAAGGAGTGCGGGGACCGAGCATTGTCCCCACAAACACTCTTTGGGAGGCGATGGCGTATATCAATGCAACAACAAAGTTCAGATGCGTGTAGGTACTCAAGGCTTCAAGAGGGACCAGTCGATGTTCCGCTGGCCGGCTGGCGCAGCTGCCGAGCTCGAGGTCGATGGACTGGGAAGGTTCACGATGGGGATGAGGGAGGGGCGGCCGTGCGCGCATTGGAAGGGGAAGGCCGTCGCGGCGAGGCGGGCGAGGAGGTTGGCGCCCTGTGCTGGCGTGAGGCCTGTCCAGATCGCTCTCGTCAGCCAGAACTCACAAAATCGTAGTAGTGAACGCACTGTCATTAAACATGATTGCTCCGCGACATGCCTTCGAGTTGACGAGGTCGAGTAGTACAGGCGGGCACTCGCGCAGGACCGACGCCCACGGCCTCGGTCCCTTCGCCGCGGCCGTGCAGCCCCGTTCGGCGAGCAGCGCGACGTGCGACCGCACGAGTTCCTGCTGAAGGCGACTTTCGACCTTGAGGCGATCCGCGACGACGAGCGGGACGCTGGTGAGGTACACCTGTCGATAGTCGTCCATCTCGCCTTCCTCGCCGCTCTTCGTCTCGAATCCAACGCCCCACCTGTCAAACTCCTCCCATCGCTCCTCAACGACAATCGCCTCTTCGCGCGATACGACGACAGGGACCGGCTCGGCGAAGGTCCATCGCTCAACCTGGCCCTCGGCGGGCACGAGCTCGGCCAGGAAGCGCTCGACGCGCACGCGCTCGTCCGCAGCGTGCTGGTCGACCATGACGAGCATGCCGTCGAGCGACGCGAGGAGGAACTTGCGGTCGACCTGCGCAATGAACGTTGCGCGCTGGAGCGACGAGCGCAAGAAGCGCGTCGGGGGCGCGTCGAGGAGCGTTGAGGAGCCCGGGGCGGTGAAGAAGGCGCTGATGGTGGAAGTTTCGGTACGGGAGAGATTTTCGGAGTGATGGTGCTGGTGGGCGGTTGGGCGAGTAGTGTCGATGAGGGTGGGGAGCGTGGGTCGAAGCGCGGGGACGAAAGCGTCTGCGCGAGCGAAGACGGGATTCTCCCAGTTCTGCGAATGCAAAATAAGTCAGATTTTAAGATTCGGGAGCTCGGGATGGAAATGAAGAGCGCACCTGGAGCGTCTCGCGCATCCAGTCCGGTATGACGGTCTCCGTCTCGCCCTCGCCTCGCGCCTGCGTCCGGAGCGACGTCCGATCGATCACCCCGTCCCATTTGGGCGCACTGTTTTCGATCCCAGCGGCTTCCGGTCGAGGCTCATGCTCGCACGACGGGCACTCGCTCGGCCGCCACGAGTTGCCCGTGCGCGGGTCGATCAGGAACGTCTGACGGGTAGTTGAGTCTGTCCAGCGGATCGGCTGGTCGGGTGCTGCGGCGGTGGTGAGAATGGGCTGGGCGGGAGCAAGGGAGTGGGGATCGGCCTGCGAGGTCCAGTCAGCAACAGCTCCTCGAAACCAAAAAGTAACACATCGCACCTCGGGGAAGACTCGGAGCTCTGGTTGGGTCGGAGTGGGGACTTTGTGCCGTCGCGGTGGCGTGTCCGGGAACGGGAGGTCGTACGCAGGTGCGCGCCCGACGGTTGGTACGGGCGTCGCCGGCCTCGAGTCGAGTCGCTGCTTCTTTTGCGGCGGTACCATCACCTCGGAATGGTTCCCGTCGATGCGACTCGGCGGCTTCGAGGGCGAGGCGGAGGGCTGCCGCACGGCGGGGGTCGCGAGGAAGCCGTGCGCGCGGAGGAACGACTTGACGACGTCCTCGACGAAGGCGAACACGCGTTTCTCGTCCTGTGCGTGACGGGAGAATAAGTTTTTTTGAGACTTTGGTCCTGGAAATGAGAAGGAAAGGGCGCACCTGGAACTCGACGACGCGCTTCTCGGGCTCGAGCGTGACGTCGACCATGGCCGGCGGCGCGGTGAGGTGCAGCACGAAGATCGGATGGCGCTCTGCGGCCTTCTTCGGGCTCTTGCGCGACGCTTTGGTCGACTCCTTGGCGTCCTTGTCGGACGTCTTGGACGGTGATGGGAGTGGGGCGATGATGTGCGAGGTGGTGTGGCGGGAGAAGGTGGAGCTCAAGAAGAGTGTGTTGACGAGCTTCTGGAGGGGCGAAGCGGAGACTGGGCGGTTGTTGACAACTGCGGACGATCCTGTTAGATTGTGGGGACGAGAGTGCTGAAGGCGGTCGAGGACGGGGACGCACAGATGAACTGGCTGGCCTTGGAGTGCGACGCGGTGAGCGAAAAGAATCCCTCCGCACGCAGCTCGTCCTTGTCGTCTGAGTGGTCGAACTCGACGACGTTCTCGACTCCTGCGCGGCCCCATAGCTGCCGCCACCGACCCAGGACGCCCTCCTTCGAGCGCGCGACCCCCACGAGTCGCCGTGCACCGCCGGTCGCGGTCGCGTCGTCGCTCGTCTCTGTGAGCGAGAAGGACACGAGCGGGTGCAGGAGCGAGAGCGTCGAGAGCGCGTGGCGGAACGACGTGACGAGCGAGGCTCGCGCGGTCGGAGTGGCGTAGGGGCGTCGTCGGACGGGCCACTGCAGTGCGAACTCGCGTCAGCTCGTCGCTCGACCACCAGGAATCCAAAATGCAGTCACACCTTGTAAAAAATGTCTCTGGCCCAGACAGTGGTCCCACCCGCGACGCGCTTCGTCCGCGCGACGCCCTCGAACGCGACTTTGCCGTCTCTGACGAGCAGCGAGTAGCTCTCGCCGTCGCCAGTGTCCCTCCGCGTGAGAACCTCGAGCACAGCTCCCTCTCCAACGCTCGCGAGCGCCTCGCCGCGGAAGCCGAACGTCTCGTGCCCGCCGTCGGCCTTGGAGGTCCAGTACCGCTCCTGGCCTACGCGGCGCAGGTCGTCCCTCGCCAGCCCGCACCCGTCGTCGTCGCACCGGATCGACCACCGCTCGAGGTCGAGGACGACCTGGATCGAGCTTGCGCGCGCGTCGAGGCTGTTTTGGACGAGCTCGAGAAGTACGGCTGGAAGAGAGGGGATCACGATCCCCGACCGCAGCTGCGAGGTCGTCGACGCTGTGAGAGCGGCGATTGGGGCAGGTGGGGCCATCACATCGAGTTGGGCCTAGTTGGGCCGGAGGCGAGGTCGTCGTTTCAGCCAAAGAGCGGGCGTCGCCTTTTTGTACCAGACCCTCATCTCGCCGGCAGGAATTGCACGGAATCGCAATGGTTGGAGACAAGGGTCTTTACGTGTGGGGAATGCGGTACACAGGGCTCAGGTGAGTCGTTCCCCGCGATCGCGTCCGCGCAGGCGCCTAACCCCCCCCACTTCGCACTGGCAGGCGTTCGGGCTTCAAGAAGTGTGGCGGTTGCAATTCCAGTCAACTGCTCGTCGGAATGCCATCGGTACCGTCCACCGTGTACCATGGAACCTGCTGAGCCGCACCTCGTCGTCCCCAGAGCGTCTGTACTGGCAGCTGCACAAGCCCGCCTGTGCACGCTCGGGAGCCTCCCCTAGCCAACCCATCCCTCTACTCAACATCACATCACCTTCGTTCGCCAACTCCTTCCGTACCTACCTCACCGGTCGCGGCGAGGCTAGCCCGGGCGCCATCGTTGTGACCATCTTGGTGACCATGCGTACCGCTACGAGTACCCCGCCGAGCGCCTGAACCACTCTCACCTCCTCAAGCTCGACTTTGAGTACATCCCCACCGCCGCCGTCGCCAATTCGAAGCAACGCTTCCTCCGCGTAGGCGCCGCCTTCCGCCTTGTCAGCGCGAAGCTCCAGAGTCCAGCCGCGAGCTGGCCTCAGCGCCAACGAACGCGCATCCATCTCGACCGAGAACCTTAATCGACTGCAACGGACCCCACTCCCATCGAAGCCCATCCTGAGGCCGGCACTGAAGTGTCCAGGACTGGACGGCGGTCTTGCGAGCGCCGACGCGCCTGGAGAGCTGGAGCCTCGGTTGGTTCCATGGGGTGGTCATGCGTCCTTCCCGTGGTAGTCACACCTGCCTGCAAACCATGCGCGTCTGCTTTCATACTGCCCCCACAGGTCTAGCGAGATATTCTGACACTCATCGGCGGTGGCGAAAAACACCTCGCGGACGCCACGAAGCGCCACCGGGCTTGCTTTCTGGTGTGCGACCCGGACAGGCCTCAGACAAAAGCCACGCCCGAGCCGTACGTCGACTTGGTAGTTTCACATGCTTTCCTCGCCGGCACGGCACCTCGTGCGGACCCCAGGGCGCTCGCGGGTCGTAGACCGCATTCTGGAGCCTGCGTCGGCCAGAGTCCGCGCCCCTGCGACCTCATGCGTCGCCAAGTGAATCCATCGAGGATCGAGCATGTTGCTTTTCAGCTGCTGTTCGGACTCGTGCGAGGTTCTGGCAGGCGACCCATCGGAATCGAAAGGCGTTCCTCGTCGCACCTAGAGCACGAAGCACCTCGGCGCCTCGTACAGAGCGCTACCACTTTCCCAATCTAGACTTTGGGTACGTGCTCACGAACGGTGTGGGGAAGGTTTGCGGTGCCCCGGCAATCACGGCGCCGAGCTTGCGGTGCCCCTCCTTGCCCACGCGGGCGTCGCTTGACCCAAGCTTTCGCACCCACGCGTCTCTGAACCCTCTCTGTGGCTTTCCCTCATAAATACCGGCGGTTGAGTCTTTCTTTCTCTTTTCCCTCACACACTTTTCTTCTCGACATGCTCGTGTTTTCCACCCTCGCACTGTCCTTCGCAGCCTCCCTCGTCGCGGCTGTGCCGGTCAAGGTCATCGAGGCGCGCGCGTGCGCTGCTGTCGAGTTCATCTTCGCAGCGGGCACTTTCGAGAGTGGTTTGGGCCAGGTTGGCGCGCCGCTCTCGGGCAACCTCACGCAAGCCATCCCTGGGTACGTCGCTGTACCCGGCCGTTCAATTCGGCGACCCTCATCGCATTTCTCTCTCCAGCCTTTCGACCTACAGCGTTCCTTGTGAGCGGATTGTTTCGATGAATCGTCTTTAAGCTTTTCTGACTTATGCTATTATTTCAGACGACGTGCGTTGAATGCGGAGAGGCTGTTTGTTCTTCAACTTGAAGTCGCTGACGTCCTGCATAGACTGCTCCCGAGTATCTGTTCACCGTGGTTGCGGGTGCGATTCTGATGCAGAAGCGTATCGTGAGTTGTCTATCACACACACACCCCCCCCCCCCCCCCCCCCCCCCCCCCCCCCCCCCCCCCCACGCTCAATCCGGCTGATGGATCTCACATCCTCGCAGGCGAGCACGCTCGCGGCGTGCCCCGGCACAAAGTTCGCTCTGGGCGGCTGTAGGTCCTTTTCAAGGCACGCAAAACAATTTAGACTGAAAATTCTGATATCTAGACTCGAAGGGCGCCATGGTTGTCCACGCTGCCGCTACCGGTAGTGGCCTGACATCGGCACAGCGGGCTGCGGTGAAGGGCATCGCTGTCTTCGGCGGTGAGCGATTGCCACGAAGTTTCAGGTACATTCGGGATCACCAGCTGATTCTCAACCTGATTTCAAGACCCAAACACGTCGCCCAGGGGTGTAAGCACTCGCGGACCGCAGAACGTCGGGCTCCGAGTCAGACTCCAACTGACCTATTTCCATCACAGATCGCAGCTTTTGAGGGCTTGCAGAACAGTAAGACAAGCATTCCTGACCTTGTGATCCGGGGAATGCTCACTCCTCCTTATCCTTTCTAGCTTGGCCGATTACCAACCCCGTCGTCAACGGAAACTTGATCCTCGCCTGCGTGGCCACGGACGACTTCTGCGTAAGTCAGGGTACCGCAGACGAATTCAAAATTATCACTGACAGCCTTTCTCTCGTCAGGACGGTGGAGGACCTGGGGGACTCGGTGCGCTCCCATCACTGTCCTCCCGATGACTCGCGCTTATTCAGTCTGCTTGCATCGCTTCCTCAGCTGCACACCTTTGTGAGTGATTATTATTGGAAACAAATACTATGGGTGAATAATCGCGTCTCTACAGCCTACGGAACGAACGGTGATGTCGTCAAGGCGTCAAAGTTCCTCGTGCCCCTCCTCAAGTAGGAACGGCTTCAGGTGAGCGGAGAGCCACGGTGAGCTTGAATAATGCCGAGGCTGACATACAGGATCGACAGCAAAACGTCAGACCCCGTGCTCCAAGCCTCGAGGCAGGCTGCGCAGTGCCACTCCGCCAAATCCTTCGAAGTGCTGACTGTGAGGCGAGCAGAGAATCTCTCCGGTTTCAAGTGGATTCAAAAAAGCTTCTTACTTCTGAAATGCCCAAAACTTGTCCCGTCCCCGATCACAGGTGGTTGCGAGCGCTCCGCGAGGTCGCGAAGCGAGCACGGGAGCGACGTCCCTCAGCATGACATGTGGAGGGCTGACCGAGCCTTCCCCAGCGTTTTTGGGAGTTAGACTGTAACCACAGGAGCCCACAGGGGTAAACCCCGTAGTCACATCAGGGCATTTCAGCTGCAGACCCTTTCTGTAGCGTCTCGTCTCGGGAGCCGCGGCGCCGTCTCGACTGGCCTTATCTGACCTCCCCTGAGCTTGCATCAGAGATCATAAGAGAGCGGCGATGAAGAAAGCCTGCGTTTTTTTTTTCTCTTCTTTCATACACGATGCGACGACGAGTGCACGCAGCCGGGCAACCGCATGACACACAGCGGGGAACAGAGCGGCGAGACCAAGCACTGCAGGGATCATTGCCGACTTTTCTTAACCCACATCATAATCCACACTATTTACGGCCAAACCCAAACTCGGCTCCTCAATCACCCCTCCTGATCCGACCCGTCCCCCTCTCCCACCCAACAGCGCTCAGCTCCCTCCCAGCAGCATATTTCAGATGGCCCCAACGATTCCTTCGACTCTCGTCCTCAAGAATACCGCCATGCTGTGCACCATTTTCCTTCTCTCGTTCGTCGGATCCGCCCTGGCGGCTGCGATTCCGTCCAACGGCACCCAGCTCGAGGTGTTGAACAGCACCCAGGCGGTCAGCAGCACGCAGGCGGAGAGCAGTGCGGCACAGACCAGTACCTCAATCTCCAGCGCACAATATTCTCAGGCCACCAGGACCGCCCAGAGCGCTCAGGCGACCAGCACCCAGGCGACCAACGCCACCGACTCGTGCGCCTCCGCGGAGCTCATCTTCGCAGCCGGCACATTCGAGAAAGGCTGGGGGTCTGTTGGGGCACCCCTCGCGGCCGGCCTTGCGGTCGCTCTTCCTGGGTAGGGATCTTGCACTTTTTCCGATGGTGGAGCTGACGCCCGCGTTGCAGGGTGTCGACGTACAACATCCCTTGTCAGTTCGCGAACTGCCCTTCAGACTCGCTCCCAGCTGGTTGACGCGATGAGCTTGGTTCACAGACAGCGTGAGTATTATCTTATTTTACGAGATTTACGTCGGCTGATATGGATCGTGCGTAACATAGACTTCCGCCGAGTACGAGTGGACTGTGGATTACGGCACGGCATTGATGGAGCACCGGATCGTACGTCTTCTCCAGTCTCAGGCAGTGAAGAACAATGTGTATGAAAACATCAACGCAATCTTTTGGTAGCACTCGCGGCTCGCAGTCTGCCCCGACACCAAATTCGCCCTCGCAGGATGTAAATCAAGGAAGCCCAGTCCACACCGTCTCCAATTGCTGACACCCGGCGTCCAGATTCGAAGGGAGCTCTCGTCGTGCATCACACAAAACTCCGTGGGGCTGCCTTGGATTCCATCAAGGGTATTGCAGTCTTCGGAGTGAGCTGAGCCGCCAAGCTGCGTCGGTGTTTCAACGCTGACCCTTCACAGGACCCCGACACTGCGGTTAAGGGCGTATGTCACCACAGCTCTGCTGTGAGGAGCCGCATTACTGACTTTAGGTCGAAAATCAGCTGGCCTGGTGGCAGTTCCTCAGCAACAGTGTGTTTCTCGCTTGCGTTTTCGTCCGTCTCGGAAGCTAATGCGCGCTCTCAGCTTGGCCAATCTCAAAGGTTCTGGTGAATGGAGATATCTACATCGCTTGCGTCTCGGGTGATGCAGTATGTGATGGGGGAATCGCAAATCTAACGTCCGGAATCGGTGAGTCAGCCGATCGAGGCTGCCAAACGACTGCGACCAAGCTGACTGCCTGTTTTTCATCACCTACAGCCGACCACCTGTGTTTGTCCGCTCCTCTTCATACCGCTTCTCCTACTAACATGACTATTCATCTTCAGCTTATCCTACGAACGGTGACGTGCCGGCGGCTGTGACGTTCCTCGCACCGCTGTTGTCGTGAGCGTCGCGCGTTTTTTTAGACACCTTAAACCCTTAGATCGTACACTCCCGCATCCCGTAGACTTTAGAGCACGAAGAAAGCTAGCCTCGCAATGTCAACGAGTTGACTCGTAAACGTCGGCGCAGAGAAGAGGTCAACCTACCCCCTCTCCTTCACCTGAGTGCTGCGCGCGCCTGCTCTTGCATTCCGCCAGCTTCGCCTCGTTTGCAAGCCCGCCCAGGCGCCTCGTTCCTACTTCGTGAGACCTCCGACCGAACACAGTCAACGCGACTGCCCACTCGAGCCAGCCCTCGCCCACACCGGCCATGGCGCCGACTGCGGCGGAGCGCCTCGCCGACGACGCGCGGTACACGCTCGGCAAGGAGTCGCAGATTGTGCGCTCCCACTCGTGTCCCCCGCCCTTAAAGGCACGAGCTGACTCCATGGTGGCGTGTCCGCAGTTTTACTCGCCGCCGCCAATCTTCCAGTCCGCGCTCGCGCAGTTCCGTGAGGCGCACCCGACGGAGCAATTTTCACGTCGCGCTGCACGCCGGCGATGGTTGTACGTTCGGCTTTCCCTCGTCACCAGGGGACTCTGAGAGCGACGTTACAGGAAAGCTGACGGCGCTCGCTCAACCAGATGGAACCGCATCCTGCCTCTCGTGCCAGGAGACGCTCAACCTCGAGGCCAACAACTCACTACGTGACGGTGGCAAGGCGGACGGCTTTGGCAGTCTCGGGGTCTTTCAGGTGCGTGTTGAGCCTGGCGGTAGTGGCGCGCGCGCAAGCTGACCCGCGCTCGGACCCTTTGTTTGGCGCGAAGGCTCACCTCGCGTCTGACGCGCACCTGGCCGTGCTCGATGGTCTTGCTCACCCAAATACCGACAGGAAAGACGTATGTTGTGCTTGACGCGTCGAACCTGAGTGGGTTGCTAATTTGTAACGCGAACAGGTCAAGCCGAACCTGATGGACGTCGACACCTTCGCTCCTGGGCCCAACACCGACCAAATGCCGCTCGACCCGTCCTCGCCGCAGATCAAATCAGAGCCGCGCTCGAACCAGCTCGCCTCCGCGCTTCTGTCCGCCATGCCGCGCGAGCGCAAGCCGCAGCTCTACGACTCCAACTTGAACGCTCCAGCCTCGCCCACCGCGTCGTCGTCCAAAATCTCTCGACCAGCGAGCCCTCGCACCTCCCCGCCTTTGATCGCCAAGCCGGAAACGCTCCGCAAGCCGCCACCCGCCGCGCGTACGCTGTCGAGCATCGCGATGAGCGACGCCGAGGACGCCGACGGCGAGTCAGGCGACCTCTCTGCCGACGACGTGCCTGCCGCTGCATCGATGGATGAGGACGAGGATGACGACGCTGTGCCCGCGATGCGGCCGCGGAAGGGCAAGGCGGTCGTCTTTGACTCGGACGACGACGCGCCCAAGACGCCGCGCAAGCCCGTGCTCGCCAAGACGAGCAGCCCGGCTCGCTCGTCGCCCGCGAAGCGTGCGACGTCGGCGATCCTCGTCCTGTCAGACGACGACGACTCGGACGCCGCGCCCGCGAAACCGTCCGCGAAGGCGCTCGGCAAGCGGCGCGCCGTCGCGCCCGCCTCGTCCGACTCGGACATCCAGGTCGTTGCCCCGCTTCCGAAAAAGCCTCGCGCGTCGGACAGCCCCGAGCCGGACCCGGCGCTACAGATCGCGCTGCAGATCGGAAGAGCGTCGTGTAGGGAAAGAGTGTCCTAGG
>ERZ1463038.631-NODE-631-length-12533-cov-13.863360_pt1 | contig 12533 bp, 21 predicted proteins | sample MGYA00564479_ERZ1463038 | MGnify/ENA primary metagenome ERZ1463038 (study PRJEB39244, sample SAMEA3635134) | Helicobacter pylori | study: EMG produced TPA metagenomics assembly of PRJEB11511 data set (Assembly of a 5300-year-old Helicobacter pylori...
CCGATCTTGCTCGCGAAGGTGGGTCAGCGCGCGTCCGCCGTCGTCAAGTGCGCGCGAGGGGACGTACCTCAAACTCGGCGTCGGGACGCAGGAGCTGCGTCTCAAACGCGACAAAGTCCTCCCACGAGACCTTGCCGCGCTTCTTCTGGTCCGCGATGCGGAACAGGATCCCATACTGCTGCCGGCTGATCTTGTCAAAGTCGCTCGACGGCGCAATGGCCGAGACAAAGTCCGCTTCGGACAGGTATCTACAGCACGGGGGCGAGGGTCAGCGGCCTGCCCCGTTGACTCACGCCCGCAGCTCGAGAGGAGGGGGTGGCACGTACTTTCCCCCGCCGTTCGAATCGGCCGTCGCGAAGTGGTCGAACGTCTTCTTCCACTTGGGGTGGCGGTCCGGGTCCTCGTCGATCGTGGCCGGTGTCGAGATGGGAGGGGTCGGTGCATCGCAGCGGAGGGAGACCGCTGGTAGTAAGGAAGCCAGGTGTCAGCGACCAGCACGACAGTCGTCGCTCGTGCCGCTCGAGCACAACAGCTACCGGCCGGGCCCAGCCGTCGCTGACTTCGTTGAGCTCCCAAACACCCCAGCACTCGCCCAGAGAGGATCCCCCGGCGCCCCGCCCCCGGTAGCCGCGCCTGTCGTCCGGAGACAGAAATGTCACGACCGCTGGCGGCCCTATGCGGGTTGCGCGAGATGCGCGTCCTCCCAGCCCTCGCCTTGCTTCCACAGCGCTCCTCACGAGCAAAGACGTGTCGAGTGATGGACGTTGAGCCCCACCCGCCGCCCCGCGCACGCGATACGAAACGCGGCTCACGGTTGAACGCCATCGCGGCTCGGCTGGTCGGCTCGGCAGGGGGACGGGCGGGCGGCGAGGACGGAGACGAGGGTCGGAGGCGGGAGGTCGTCCTGAGTCTGAGAGGGGGCCGGGAGAGCAGCGTGCGGGGTACGCGCCAGCCGGACAACTTTCAGCATCGGGAGGGGCCGGCCGGGTTATTCCGGCGCGAAGCCGGAGCGACACCCGCAATCGAGTCCGCTCGTGTCTTTTTGGCCTCGACAGCACCATTTTGAACCTTCTTTCCTCGTTGAGGAGTTCTGTTGAGAGGTATAGACGGCCCCGTGGAGCCCGGACAGCCCTACGACCGCCGTCACGCCCCCCCACCGAGTCGCGTGCGCTGGCTGTCGCAAGATGCGAGCGCCTCTGTCCTCCTTCGGACCCACTCAAGTAAGTCCAGCTCAGCTTTGTGTCACCAGGCGCTAAGGGTCAAGCATCCAAGTGCAGATGCCCACGCGCGTTCTCGCCCGGCGCCGTCGCTATTTTGCCTCCACGCCGAGCGGCTGTCGGCGGCATTCGATGGGGCCCCAAGCTTCGACTCGAGGGACTCTCGTGGGAAGAGTTGTGTATTCAAGGTGCGAGGGATACACGTGTGCGAAGAGGGCGTCCTTGGGGTGGACTTAGGCTTGAGCGTTCCACGAGGTGGCGAAGTCGGCTCGACAGCGCGCGGCGCCGAGGTTGGCGAGACGAAGTAGAGAGAAGCAAGAGCTTTGAGAACCCTACGAACTTCCTGAGACCGCCATGCTCCTGGTTGGGGTCCCGGGCCCATTTGCAGGCGAGAGTTCGAGCTCGACTCGAGCGCAGCGTCGTCAAAGCGTCGTGGCCGACCTTGGCAGAAGTACCCGGGGTATGCATCACTATGGATTAAGACAGCTCCAACATCCAATACTAAAAATGCTCTACAGGTCCTCGTCCGCGACACTCTTGAGTTGCCTGTAAATCGACGCGGTCAGCAAAGACTCCGCGGAGCTGCCCGTGAAGAGAAGCGCACTGCATGATCATGTTGCTCCACAGATATGAGCCCGGAAGTGGCAGTGGGTGGATGCTGTCTCCAAAGTGCTTCTCCTGGCCCTGCAAGCGAACCTCGTTGTCAGCTTGCGCCCTTCGCCCGCCAGGAAGGATCCGACTCACGAGCATGAGCGCGCCCCACTCGTCGATCCGAAGACGGTCGCAGAGGTCCTCCTCCTTCGCCTCCGCCTCGGACGCACCGTTCCACTTGCGTCCGACCCGGTCGGCGGCGAGTTTGAGCCAGTTCGCCCACGCGCTCGCGCCGAGCTGCGATGCCTCGCCCTCCATCACCAGCCGCTCGACGACACTGCGACCGATCTGGTCCAGCGTCTGCGCCCGGGTGAAGGGGATGCTATCTTGAGCCTTCGTGTGATGAAGCGAGCCTGTTCAGAGGGAAAATGGGCAAGGGAGCGCAAATAGAGGAGGGGGAAAGGGACGCACGCCACAGAATCGTCGGCGGCTTCTTCGCGGCTCCCGCCCACGCCTTGCCGATCTTGCGAATGACAGTCTCGATCCGGCCCTCCATCCAATCCCGCTGGGACGCCGCCATGTTGTTCCACGTGTCGAAGTGCTCGTACGCGGCCTCGACGGACATGTTGCCGGACATGATGCTCACGTCGCGGTTCATCTGCTCCTCCATAGATAGGCGCAGGATGCCCCAGAAGCCGGGAGCGACGGATACGATGTCGGGTACGGGCGAGACGTCGTACTTCTCGCCAAGGTTGGCGAGGAGCGGGATGACGATCTGGTCGAACCGTTCTGCGCCGCGAAGGGCTGAGCGACGACTCGCATCTCGGGGAGGAACTTGGACGTACCTTCCATGATAGCGGGAGGGTAAAAGTGAGGGTGGGCACTGATCCAGTCCGTCTTCGGTCGGAATCCGTAGTGGAACACCTGCAGAGACGTCAAAGTCAGGGGCTGGGCGGAGCGACGAAGTTGCGAGGTGCTTACGTTGACGACCCGGAGGTTCAGCTTGGTCACATGGCATACGAAAGGGCGAGACTGAGAGTTGATGATCCACTCTTGTCGACCTTGGTAGTCGCGGTCTGTGGAGACGAGCCTGGTCAGCTCGACCATCTCGAAGCGCGATCTCGACATGTGTTGATCCCGAGCCATTCGTCTTGTTGCTGCGCGCTCTAGAAGCACAGATGTTGCAGGCGTACAGAAACGTGGAACTCACAGTTGTCGGGCGGGATTTCCTCGCCCTTGGGGTACGGAGGCGCCAGAGGGTGGGTGTTGTCGATCATCTCGAGTGATCCACCGACCATGAAGCAGGCGTGCTCATTGTCTGAGACTCATTTATCAGTATCGAGTGGCCACTACTCGAAAAGCCGGACGCACGCTACAATTGCAGCTGAATCAGCAGAGGACCGCGCCACAAGTATCGAAGGACTTACGTCTCGGTCCACCGAGTCTCCGAAGATGAGAATAGTCCGATTCTTAAGATTTTGAAGATCTGGGAACGCTCCTCCACCGCCTAGTTGCAGTTCGAGTATCTGAGATACGTAGTCGACCGGCTGGCACGACTCGGGGGCGCCGATGGGCTGCCAGCGGTTGAGGCTCGCGACGCTCGTGTTGACGAGTCTTGAGGCGAGTTGAGGTCAGATAACACCTCAAATAGATCGTTTCTGAGACTCACAAGACTCCGTGCTGCTCGTAAGGGTTGCACTTCTCCGACGCGTCCTTCGGGAGCCGCGAAGTCGGGTGGCCAACGAACCGCACGGGCGCCTGGGCGCGTGCCCCCGTTCCAGCGATCCAACCCGCCATCACACCGACCACGAGCATCACGCCAGACCAGAGGGCCCCTGGTACCTTTCGCGGCGGCTTGCGTTCTGAGGCGACACTCCATCCGCGTCCCTGCGGGACCTCGTCGACCCGAACTGAGGTGTACTCGCCCTTCTTTCCGGCCGGGTATTCCGACTCCTCGTCGTCCTCATATACGGTGGCGTCCGAGAATGTCGAGTCGGTGGGCGATGGAAGCTCCGCGATGGTGGACAGCTCTGCCAGGCTGCTGATGCTGCCGCCGGTTGACCGCTTGCGGAGGTGGTTGAAGGCGGGCGCACGGGTGAGGGTTGGGGGCGCCATGGCGAACAGATGTGGGGGCTCTGGAGCAAAGATGCGGGAGAAGGATCGCGACGCGAGAGAATCAGGCGAGCCTCGAGGGCCGCGGAGCGCCTACACCTGTTTCGCGGTTGATCGCGAACGGGTCGCCGAATATAGGAGCTGCTCCATTCGGGAAGACGAGAGAGTTGGGCCACTGCTTCCTCTTTCACTTCAAATGACTTCCAAGAAGCCGAAAACGATGAGAGGAAGACCCCGGCGCTGAGACGTCGGCCATGTGAGGTCGCCTTGGCTGTGTTTTGGTGCACGCGGTGATCCAAAAGGCAGACACGAGGTCGCTACTTTCACATTAATGATATGCGACTTACGATGATCCATCCTGTGCCGGCAGGGTTGGGGAGAGGCTGGCGCCGCGCGCCCGGAGTTCCGGTGGCGAAACCTTCCATTTTGGCCTCAACGAAGACCAGTCTTCTGACGCCGCGACCAGAACGGGCCTCACTTCCATTACTGCAGAGTAAACTGTACGAGTAGTTCAGCAAGACCAGTTTGCTGTGAATGGGAGGCGATGTGAGGGAGCTTGGTCGCACAACGGTGCGACCTGAGGGAGGTCCAGCCAATACATCGCGCGCCAGCGGAGAATCTGTGGAGGATCCCTCGAGATCAAGTCAAATTCATGCTCCACTTAGCTACGATCGCTTCAAGGCGTTCAGGTTCTGCGATTTCGGACTACCAGGAGAGCGCGAGCGACGCTCCCAAACCTCCCACCACTAGGGCCCACTCTGATCCCCTCAGCTTCATCGTCATTTCGGATCCACCAGAGAGCGCTCCGGCGATTCCGTCGACGACCCCGCCAATTGCCGCCGTCGCCTCGCTGACAACCGATCCGACTTTGGACGTCGCGACGGCTCCGAGAGAACCAGCAACCGACGTCGCCACATCCACCGCAGATCCAACCTTGGAGGTCGCCACCTCGAATCCAGACTCGATCTTTGAGGTCGCTACGCCGATCACGGATGTTGCTTTCGACTCGAGTGAGCTCACCTCCGACGAGAGGGAGGAGATGATGGAGGAGACCTCGCTGGAAATGCTTGACTGCTGGGCTCCAGAAGTGCTGAAGAAGAAAGCGGCCGTCAGCTCAATCCAGGTGTTTGCGTGAGTTGCGACGGACGAAGTGGCGATGGGATCGGAAGCATTGGTCGGGAGCTGACGAGCAACGTTGTGCGGCGACGCCATCGAGATAACAGGGACTGAATGGGGAGCCGTAAGCATTCAAGTCTTATTCTGAACGAAAGGGGCCTACAAACGACGAGTAGAAGAACGGCAAAACGCATATCGTCTGAGTTGGCGAGGGGGTTTTTGGACGATCCTCGGAGAAGTGGGTGACAAGTGAAGAAGGAAGTATAGGACTCGCATCGTTATACCACCGCACTGCGTCGCACACGGTGCTCGAACCGAGCAACGACTCGGAAGGCGAGGCATCCCGGCGACCGGTTGCGAAAGCGAAGCTAATGGCGGTGCCAGCCGTGCCTAGTTTCATCGAGTGAGGAGCTTTGTAAATAAATTGAGCTGATGCAGTTGCATGAAATGCGTGACCGTCCCACCCTCTGACACCCACGGTGAGCCTGGCGATGAGCGCCACGTGCGAAACCAGGTTCACCCCCGAGATTCGCGCGCATCTGCTCTGAGACACGCGCCCCTCTCCGTCTCCGCTCCCCACCTCGCTGCACATCGACTTGGTCTTGCGAGCGTCGGCCCAGCGTCTCACAGGCGTCAGGGCAGGCGTTGCGGCATCCTGCGGCTTCGGCGCGGCCTGGACACGCCTTCAAACTGTCCAAAACCTCCAACATTACGGGCCGCTGGCGCACGCTCATGCGGACGCAAACGCTCACCGCAGGTCGTTTCGCAGGGCCTCGGCACCCGTGGCTTCGTCTCTTCCTTCGCGAGTAGCAGGTCGCGCGGTCGTCGCTGGCTCGCCGGCGACGACTACCCCCCGCCGGCTGGCCTGGGAGCAGTCTTGCCGCTCCTGAACCCAGAGAGCCTCTGGATTCCGTCACACGGTCTCAAACGCCCACTTTCACCTCCCGCGCCTTCTCTTTCGCGAGGGATGGCCGGCAGCGTCGTCGGCGGGCTTGCGCTCGCGCTCGTTCGTCGACTGAGACCCAGCGCCTGCGGGCACCAGGCCTGGGAGACGCCTTGAAACCCGCCCAATACTGTAGAGGCCTCTGGCGGTCGTCACTCGGCCGCACAAGCCCAATTACGCTCCCCACACAGACGCCCGCGCTCACCTCACCTTCCAGTCGTCGGGTCGGAAGGGGGCCGCAGACCTGCGGGAACCGAAACTGCAAGCGCTGGTCCCTACCCAGTGAGTCTCTAGGCTTGAGGAGGGCGTCTCAGCCAGGTGGGAGGTAGCTAACGGTGTTGCACTGTGCAGACTCGACAGGACCGACCTTGCTTGGTCTCCAGCTCATGAGTACCATCTCTCTTGGGATGAGGGTGTCAGAGGAGGGAAGCCATGCTCGATCCGTGACCAGACGCGCGGTCATGCTCGAGCCGCGCCGTCGCACTGCTTCGCGCTTCGCGACGCCTCCGCACCTCATGCTCGTCGCCCTGGCTGCCAAGCTCGCCAGACCTTTGTCTGGCTACAAGCTGCACTTGCATTCCTTTATCTACTGCTTTTTATAACCTCTCCTTCCTTCGCTTCCTGACAGCGTGTCGAGCGCGTCCGCCACTGTCTTCCGGCCGTCGGCCAACTGCGCAGCAGGACTGGCAGAAGGGGAGTTTCGGGTATCCTGGTTTGAACTATCCTCAAGCTTTGGCGTTCTCTCCTGAGCTCAGAGCTGACGCCGTGCCATCCTCAGACCAACGATGTCGTGGGGTGTCCCGCTGCACCGTGTAGGCGTCTGTCTCATACCTGCTCATCAAGGAGCGTTCTATCATGCTCCTGAGCTGTTTTAAACAAGTGTGCTGTGCAGCTGGACTTCATGGGAGCGACGGAAACCGACCAGCGCAAGAATTGGGGGCACCGCCTCGCGACCTACCAAGAGTCGGCTCTGGATGACCCCCCGGAGTTCCGTACAGGCTCAGTCCTGAGCTCCAAAAGCGAGTCCGCTGCTCACCCTCTTGCTTCCTCGCACTCACATCTCGGATACAAGCTAGGAAGATGCGCCTCTCGACAGTCCTTCTCCTCATCCGTGCGTGACTTTGATGGGGCGGGCGAGCCCTACTCGCTGACCCTGCTGCAACCCTCAGTCCCAGCGCTCGCCACGGCCTCGCCATTCCTCAAGCGCCAGTCGGAGCCGAGCGACATCCCCGAGGGCTGCAGGTCCGTCTGCGAGAAGATGGAAAACGAGCTCTCGGTGCGTCAAGGCCCGAAAACGGTCACCGAGCTCGAGCTGACCTGCTCCCCTTCCGAATCCAGACCTGCGACGACAACGCCGCGTGCTATTGCGAGCCTCAGACCCTCGCCGACTTCTCCGAGTGCTACACCTGTGCGATCGGGAGCCTGAGCGGCGACGAGAAGGACCAGGTCGAGGCCGCTTTGGCTGGTGAGCGCGCTCTTAGGAGGACATGTCGTGATTCCTGATCGCGATCCATGTCGAAAGCCTATCAACAGACGTGCGCCGCCGGTGGCTTCACCGATGCCACCACCTCCTCGTGCGTCCCACACCGAGCTGCTCGTCTCGAATCCCGAGGGTGTACTGACGCGCACCTTCAACCTCCTTAAGGACCACGTCCACTACGAGCCAGTCCACGTCCTCCTCGACCCTCACGTCGTCGAGCCAGTCCTCGTCTTCGTCGAGCTCCGGCTCCTCGGGCTCCAGTCGGTCCAGCTCCAGCCAGATGAGTACATCCACCACTTCGAAGACGGGAACAACCACCGGGTCCGCGACACCGACCCCGACGGGGACCGGCGGCGCGATGGGACTTCGCACCGGGTGGGCGCTGCTCGTTGGAGGTGTTGGGGCGTCGATCGCCTTCGCGTGGTAGATGGAGGCCGAGGTGACTTTCTCCCTGTCGAAACTTTGAGCTCTGCAACGCAATGGACCGATATCCATCTTTGACTTCGGTGCTGGCGTCGTCGCGCACAATCGTGCACGTCGAGATCGGACTCTTGTGAGCACCCACTCTGGCAAAAAGCGGCTTTTGCTGGACCTGCATTCAGTGCCATTGAACAAGGGTAGAATTAAATTGCGACTTTCCGGCAGCCGATTGCAGAGGCGACTGGTTGAGCGGATGTTGGCGTTTGGCCAGAAGGTCGCTCGCAGCTGTGCGCCTCTTGCGAAGCTCGCGCGCGATGTAGCCCAAGAGGTTGATTACCATCAGCATTCAGATCTGTAGAGTTCAATCGGGCTGCTTTGAGGCACTCTCCGCACTGCTCATACCCCTGAGCTCGAGTCTGTAGTGCAAGGGAGGAGCGGCTCCCATCGAATTGGATCTATAGTGTAGCGGTTATCATCCGGGTTTTCCATACCCGGGACGGGGGTTCGACTCTCCCTGGATTCAAGCAGCCTTCAATAAGGCGCGCTGGCGCGCGTCCTTTTTGTGAGCGGAAGAAGGGAGCGAGAGGACGAACTCGCGCCGTGTTCCATACTCTGGCGACCGGCCAAACAGCGCTTCTTTTTGTGATTTGAGATGCCCGAATGAGGCTTACCTTCTCAACCAGCGTACTCCTCGCACGCGCTAACGCGGGGACCCGTCCTCATCGCTCAGCCCTGCAGTCGGGGTCAAGGTGGGGGTGGCGGCGGCGCCGGGTCCTCGATGCAGGGTTCACTCGACCAAGATGCAGGCGCTACAAAGGATCTTGTCCAACCAGCTCTGAACATTCACAGAGGCAGACTCATGCTTTGCTAAAGTGCAGGTATTCCCCCCCGTGAGTGTCCATCTAGGCACATGAATCCTTCCCCAGAATAAAACAGCGCGTGCGTACTCGACAAAAAACGGTGCGGAGCGAATGGGAAGCGTGCCGGGCGCCCCTCCTCCATCCCGGTCAAAGTTTCAAGCGTAGATGATGGCGCAGCCCAGCGCCGCCGACAGGACGACGCTCGAGCTGATCGCGAGCCGCGACTTGGCGCCGCTGGTGGTGCGCCCAGCAGCCGACCCGCCGTCCGTCGTCTGCTCGGCAGCGGAGATGGTGGTCGAGGTGAGGTCATCAGTGATGGTTGGCGCTGGGGTTGAGGTGGAGAGCGGAGTGGTGGAAGTCGTGGGCGGAGGTGCGACAGTCGTGATCGGCGAGGATAGGAGCGGACCAGTCGCGGTGGCGTTGTAGCTGTCGATCGAGCAGATTAGTGCAGGATTTTAAGGATGTCATATTTGCCTTACGCAGATCGATCAGAGGCGAGAGCTTTGGCGTCGAATGACTGGTCGTACGACGAAGCCCAGTGAGCGCCGCACTGCGGGTTCGTCAGGTCAGCGTCGGAGGCGCTGATGCGAAAGGAGCGCATACGGTTCCAATGTCGGTGAAGTAGAAGTACTTGAAAATCAAATGGTCAGTAGTTCCGAATTCTCTTCCTTGAGATGCGCGTACGTGATCCGCCTCCGAGGAGCCTCCCATGCACTCCGGGTCCTCGGCCCATCCTCTGAGAGAGACAGAGCGACGTCAGCCTTGAGTGGGAGATTGGCCAGAGATTGAGCTCACTCGCACACATTGTAGTCCTGCCCGTACTGCCGTTGGAAATGTCTGTCAGTCTCAGAATCGGGCGCGCCACTAGCTGCAAGAAATCGTACCACAGAGCTCGTGCCGAAGACGTGCTGTGATGAGAGTCTCAGCGATGTCCAACACCTCGAAGTCAGGAAACTTACGATTCCAGTCTGGACGAAGGTGTAGTCGGAGCCGTTGCCGACGGGGATCGCGGTCGGGATCGAGTCCCTGAAAAGCGCCGAGTCAGCTTTCGTACAGATTCGGACTGGGTCACAACGCACTCATTCGCTACAGTCCTTTGAGTAGAGTCACTGAAAAATATGGCATATCAGCTTGGGTCGATGTCCTGAATGGGTTCAGGGGACCGACCCTTCGAAGAGCGAGTCGTACAGGGCAGCGGTCGCGTTGTTGAAGACGGGAGGGCTGTGTCATCCTCAGCTCAGTGAACCTTGTGTAATAATTTTAAACCTACGATCCAAACGTCTGCGCCGAGTAGAGGAAGCCTCTGCGCTTGAGGTCGAGCGCGCCGACTTGAGCGATCATCCCTCCGAACCCATGGCCCGACGCCGACCAGACGAGGCCCTGGTGGCACTGTGTAAGTTGTTATTCTAGCTCCAAGTCCCAGAAGCACCACACCCTTTGGTTCGCTTTGATGACCGCCATGTCGTTCGTCGCAGCCTTGACTTCCGCCCACGCCTCGAGAGCTCCAGTGTGCGCCTTGCAGGTAGAGTTGCATCCGATACCGAGGAAGGGCGAGAGATTCGCGTTGAAGTTCTGCCAGCCGAAGATGCCCTGGAGAACGTCGGCTTCGCATCAGCACAGGCGGCTGCATCAAGGCAGAAAAATGCACACCTTGAAGACCATGAGGATCTTGTTCATCTCGGGAACTCGAACCATGAATCCTTCGGACTTGTAGATGGGCTGTGTCGAACTCACTAAGGTCAGCCCCCCTTGCTCGTAAGTATTCGTCACAGAGCGACTAACCGTCGGCCCCCACGTCCCGACGACCTCGAACGGCTTGTTGGTGTTTCCAGGGTCTGGATCGAGTCTTATGAGAATCGAAGTGAGGCTGAAACCGAGCTCTTGAACTCACACTGCCGCTGAAGCGTCGCCGCCGTGAAAGTTTGAGGGCACGTTTGCGTGTAGTTTCCGTATGCTTGTGGATTTAAAGACGTGGGAATGATCAGCATCGCTTGGTATCGCACGAAATGTCACTGCTTCTTCTTCTTGTCTCCAGCTTGCAACTGTTCGCGCTCACCACGAAAGTGCTGCGCGGACGCGACCCCAGATCACCCAAGTCTCCGTTTGCCCGTTCCGTCCAACTGACACCGCGAAGAGAGAAGCAAGGTTTCGGTAAAACCCTTTCTTTCGCGAGGCGAGGTTGATCCTGGCCCCTCTGGACCGCGCTCATCACATGCGTCACGCACGGGTGCGCCGTCGTGCTCGCTCGGTTCCTCCGTCGCAACACTCCTTCGCGCCTTGAACGAGCCTTTAGCCCCTCGTGAACACCCGAATGGACACTTTCAAAAGACATCCGAGAACCCCGAGGCCGGTGAAGGACGTACCACTCATCGCGAGTATGCCGTGGTCTGCAAGTGGCGTGTCAGCGCCTAGGGTGGCAAGTAGGAGCATGTGGAACCACACCCACATCGGTTGTGCCAGTAGAACGAAGCGGACCCGGTCGCCGACCACGGGTCCGATTGCGCTTGGACGCACGAGCCGAGGGAGAGCGCGAGAGCGAGCGCTGCGACGGCGAGCCCGCGCATGTTCGCCAAAGAGTGTGGTGGGTGGTGGGAGCGCGGCGAAGCGAGATTCGAGGTGTTGGAGAACTGTGGGATGAACGGATGGTGAGAGGGTTGCCGGTTCCGAGGACCAAGAACGAGCACGCTCGGGCCATTCGCGAGCTTCGTCCTCGGGCCTTGCAGAAGTGGTCGGGGCGCTCTTGTTCCCCTTCGTGCTCGACCAATGAGACAAATACTGTGTTAGATAACACACGATGAGTAGACTGTGGCTTCTTCGACGATACTCATATTTCTCATCGCGCTGGAAATTGCCGTCGAGGCAACCCCTGAGGTACTCTGCACAGCTAGAGACGAAAATGGACGACCTCAAAAGCAGATCATTGAAAAAGCCTATATTGCTCAACCAGAGCATCGGCCTAGACTGCACCGGTAACGTCGGGCGTTGCATCCAAGTCCTGATCTGCGACCGCCACTCAGGCGTTACGTCCACCGTCGCAGTCGTACGTGGCTCCCTTGAAGGCCAAGAAGGTCAGAAGAGCTCGGATGCTATAATGTACGACTCACAGTGACGAAGCCAGCTTTAGGGCCGAGCAAGAACTCGATCCTGTGACGCGCGCGACATCAGCTCCAACTTCTCAACGTCGCTTCAGGCGCTCGCACGTACACGTTGGCCACCTCTTCTGGATTTCCCCAGCGGCCCATAGCAACCTGGTCCCGGGGAACTTCTTCTCCTCCGTTCTCGATCAAGCCTTTGGTCATGTTCGTGCGGATGCCGCCTAGAGCAGTTGCTCGCGGGTCAGCTGGAGCCACCTCCCGGGAGCAGCATGCTCACCTGGGTTTACAGTGTTGATCCGAATGCCAGCTTTAGCGTTCTCCTTTGCGACTGCTTGGTTGAATGCCTTTACGGCTCCCTTGGTCGCACTATACACAGCGGCTCCCGGGACGGGCTTCGCGATCATGAAGGATCCGATGCTGCAGGTAGGACATTCTTGTAAGTAAAATCTGATGCAGATCGAGGACACTTGACGCACGTGACAATGGCGTAGCCCGTCGATGGCGCGTTGCCCTGCTTGCGGAACGTCTTGACCGCCTGCGAGACGATCCTGACCGTACCCAAGAAGTTGACCGCAACTGAGAGGCATTAGACCGTCAGAATTTTGATTCACTCAATCAACGAGTCTTCTTCCATTCAGACACGAACGTGGGACTCACCGATGCGCTCGATGTCAGATCGGAAGAGCACACGTCTGAACT
>ERZ1463038.632-NODE-632-length-12525-cov-15.162069_pt1 | contig 12525 bp, 13 predicted proteins | sample MGYA00564479_ERZ1463038 | MGnify/ENA primary metagenome ERZ1463038 (study PRJEB39244, sample SAMEA3635134) | Helicobacter pylori | study: EMG produced TPA metagenomics assembly of PRJEB11511 data set (Assembly of a 5300-year-old Helicobacter pylori...
TCACGCAGGAGCAGAATGACGCGAGGGATGCGGCGCGCGCTTCCGCCAAGGCGGTTGTAAGGGATGGAAGGGAGGTTCAGGGGTATTAGGTGGACAATCCGGGTCACTCACATTTGGTAGACCACCCTCGCATCCCACCGCTCGCGCCCCTACTTCCGCACACACCCCTCACCCCCCTTCCTTCCTTACACGATTCAACTACAGTCACTTAGCTGAAAAGCACAGACGTGCACTGTTACTGGATCGGCCTCAGCTAAGTTGCTGTCCGCTCTCTCGGACTCTGAGGATCTCGCAGCTGGCATTCGCAGCCCTGGGATCCGACAGCGGTCGCGGACGAGGCGACAGCTCGGGAGGCTGCTCGCAAGCAGGAGCGGATGGAATCCAGTCGGGCAAGGACCCTTGCTAATAATATCGCGCTCACTGAGGGTCCTCCACTGGTGGTTAGCCTGCAGTCATTCTCGACTCGACTGGCCTGGAGTGAGTGCACCCATCATACATGCTGCACGTACACCGTGACTGGTTACAGTTTTAGCCCTTCAAGGTCTACATACGTAGAAAAAGTTGAACGATCCTTGGACTGAAAGGCCACTTACCTTTACCTACGAAGCTTCTCGATCAGCGCGTGGCAAAAGCTTTTTGATCAGCGAGCGGCAAGCAGTGGTTAGGATCGGTTCCAGGGGAGATTCGCTAGCTCTCAGCACCTACCTGATTCGATTCGTCGACGAGCGAGCCGAAGCCCCGAAAATTGAGGTTCCTCGAAACGTTGGAGAAGGAGGAGGGCTCGCCGGCAGGACTCGAGATGTCGCTCGCAGCCCTCAAAGAACGAAAATAGGCCCTCGTCCGTGCTCGTGAGAACGCCTGCATCCTCTGAGAGTGACTCAAGTAGCCGCACTCGCCCTACCACCGGCAGAGCTTATTGTCATCAAGCCTTTGCGCCAGATCAATGGCGAGCGCAAGGTAGGTTAGCTTCCACCTTACGCAACCAGCCAGACAAGCACTGTAGACAAGAAGAAGATCATTACGTCGTTAATCCTTCACTATGCACGCCTGTTCAATGCCATCGAGTCTTGCTGAAGTTTCATCACAGGGACATGTTGCCAGCCCTACTGGAGATGGTCAGTACGGAGTCGGCGTCGCAGACAGACTTTCCAGCGCTTGCCTGATAGTAAAAGGGAACATTAGCGTTTCTTCAAGAGACTCCTCGTACATAAAAGACTTGCGCGAAAAGCTTCAAACCCTTGCGGATCCTCATGTCGCTCACCGCGAGCAACTTCCGCCACCTAAACTCGTCCGGGAACGCAAGCGATTGGCGCAAAAGGAAAGCTTGAAGATAGTTGCAAAGATTTGCGAAGCTCGTGTCGATCCGAGCAGCAAGAACGACATATTCATCCATCGTATACTGCTCGCCGTCGATACCGTCGATACCGTCGGGCGTGTCGTCAAGGTTGACGATAACCTGCTGCAGGCGCTGGGGGGAAAAATGAGCATCTTCTGGTGAATAAAAATGTTCAAAGTGTCGTGAGATACAGTCACGGGGCTTTATGCAAAAGCGTAGCTTCCCGATTGCTTGCCAAACCTCTTTCTTGGCGCGCCGATGAGAGGCGCTGATTGACGGGTGACGACGACGGTCTCTTATCCGGCTGCACTGGCACGGACCAGCATTGTCTGTACACGAGTGTCACCTGCAACGTGGAGCCGATCATTTATTTTCTTACTGTGACTGCCGAGTTGCGTCGATGCGTCTGACGCCCCGCGGTCACCGTTGAAACGCGCGTGACTCCGAGAGGCGATCACGCGTGCAGGGTGTTCTCCTCACGCTTTTGCAGGCATACCAGGCGCTTTTGAGCCAGGAGGAGAATCATCTGTCTACGCAGCTGTACGGAAGTCGGCAAAAACCATCCGGGGCGAAGGCGAAGGCGCGCGTAAAAAGGCGGGAGGATCTGTTACTCGCGAGGGCTGGGCGGGAGCGCGAGTCTCTTGATTAAGCAGTGGTGGAATCAAGCAACTGCAAGCACTTACCTGGGCGGGAGCGCGAGTCTCTTGAGAGACAAGCAGCGGTCCGGCCCAGGCGCCAAAGACTCCCCCACGAACAACACCAACAAGCAAGGTGTTCCCATCTACGCCGACGCTCCCCCGGCCGGGGGAGCACCTTTCGCAACAGGATCGCTCGGTGGCACTGCTGAAGGCATCGGCGAAGAATGCAGGGCTGGCTGCGAGGCGAAAGGCAATGAGCTAGCGGTAGGGAATGGGGTACGGACATGAGAATAACGTTAAGTCACAATCAAGGAGTGTCCGAGGGAGATTGAAGTGGAACGTCGCGCCGGCCAATTTATGAACGAGTCCAGAAATCCGGGTCTATTTAAGCAGGTGCAGGCGGGCAGCAGACCACAGCATACTGGAGTCTAAAGCCACCGGTCATACGTTTGTTGGACCACGCCAACCTCTCGCTCATCTAAGCTAGTTCAGCTCTCGATCCTGTACTGAAGGGCAGCTCGATTTTCCCACAGATGGAAGCCGTCTCTTTCACACATCCGCGTGGAGCCAAGGCGTTTCCGTAAGGCGTCTCTACTCCCACATCCGTTCAACTCCTCCCGATTTCGGCTGTTGGCTCGATGAACTCGACTTTACGCTGATTTGGCCATCCTAAGAACCTCTGTCGTTCTTTGGCGCGCCACCAGCTCTCTCTCTCTCTCCCCCCGAGGTTACAGCAAGCGTCACCGGAAAGAGCAAGCGATCTGGACCGGTACGACACCGTCAGTCCGCGATGCACACGCCATCCCCGCACAGCATTTCAAAGCTCTAGGTTTTTCTGATTCTTGACGTCGCCCAGCTTAAAAGTATCACAGCGGACTTGTCACTCACGTCTCGCGTTGTCATAGCGGTTATCGTAAACCCTACCTGAACTTGCAGTGACGAGCAAGTGGTGGTTACAACAATGACAGGTAACCCTTGTTCCTCAGACCCTTGGCTGGACGATTGTACATTGTAGAACAGAAAAGGAGCTGGAATCATGGATAGTGTGTCGATTGCAGCACAGAGAGAGCTTACGAAAGCGACGACGGCGACGAGTCGGGTAAAGTGAAGTGGTAGCACGACGTGACGCCGGGCTCTTGAAGCGTGAAGGTAGTGGTTGAAAGGAATAGGTCCAAGCTACTAGACAAGCGTGAAGCGTCCAGCTGCGAGGTGCTTGCCGCTGCGGGCGGTTCTGTCCCTCACAGCACACTCACTGCTTCTCTCGCGGCGTCCAGACGTGGCCCAGGAGTGAGCTTACCTGATCAGCATGCGCGCTCTTATTTCAATGTTCCAAGTGCGATCTCCTTGAGGGTCAGGGTCAGGAAGGATAAGAGGGCAAATTCGGCGGTTTCGCAAGTCGTGGTTGGTTGAGAAAGGGTGAGGACAGATCAGGTCAATGTGAAGCGTCACCACTGGGCCTTCTCATAATCTCAACTCATCTCACTTTGGTTATCTACGCGAAGAGGGACGTGCCCGTCCCTAAGATTGGTGTCCGAACTCCATGCCGATCGACCATCCTGCACTGCTCGCCCTCTGCACCGTCGTGCGCGAGGATGAGCTATCTGCGCTCTCCTCTCCAGCTATTATCCACACGGCTGGCTTGCCATTGAGCTCCACCGGCGGCCGCACATGTACTGTGCCACCACCGCGCGGAACGAGGTTGAAAGCTCGCCTCGGATGGAGGGGAGCGAAGTCGGGTGGAGCTCTGTGGTTCGGTTAAACGGATTGTCCGCGCTGATGTCAAGGTGCAGCTGCGAAGGTCCGAGTAAAATTGGTCACAGCTGATGGTCGGAAGCCGCAGGTCAAGTCCTACGGTCCAGGCGTCGAGGCCGGCGTACATCCGCTGAGCGGCGGAAAGCTTGTCGTCCCAGTTCGAGAGGCGCACAGCCTCGTCTTTTGGGAGACATAGACCCAGGCTAAGACGTACGAGATTGTCGGGGCCAGTCAAGCCGCGGCCTCGTAGCATCTTGGGTCCGAGATGCCCTTCGCAAGGCAGACATCGGCAAGGTCGACGAGGGTTGAGGCAAGGCATCAAATCTTTAAGCCCTTTCGGAGACGAGTACAGTCGCCACTGATGCTGCGACCGGTTTCGAGGTTGTCAGGGGACTCGAGGAGTTTCCGAAGGGCGGGTGGAAAGGGCGTGGTGTCAATGGTGAAAGGGCGCCAGTCTGCAGGTAGCCCGAAGTCAAATGTGGCCCAGCAAGAATGAAAAGACCTACGTACCTATAAGATGACCACCTCGTCCAAGATGGCGATTTGGATCGCCCCCGTGCGCTTCCAACCTCCACCACCAACTGGCCTCCCTCCTCCGTCCATATAATATCTACCCTATGACCTTGGAAGTACTAGATGTTAGAGAAGCTAAAATACCGGCTGCAGATATATCCATTTCGCTAGCTAATCAGACGTAGGTCCGTCGAACGGAGGTCGGAAGGAAGTCCAGTGAGATTTGGAGGAAGGTTATGGAAGACGTCGGTGCGTACGCCAGAAGGTTTTTCTCCCAGTGACTTGCCTTGTGGACGGGGTCGTCGAACCAGATGTGACGACATATCCTGTTACGTATCTGGTACTTCATTTTATACCAAGTATACTTAGGAATCGGTCACATTACTTTTATAGGGTAATGCATACTGTACACCTACACCACACTTTGATGGCCTGTTAGTCATTCCTGCTAATCAGTTCCACCTACGCTGCGCTTCTAGTCTTCTATCTTTACCATCATTCAAAGTGTGAACCAAACCGTGCTATAGTTTTAAGGTATGTTTATATACTGTTAGAGCCTATGAAGGTGTGGATGCCTCTTTTTGGAAGGCATAGATGAATACATTACCCTTATATCGATATGATAGTGCTGCATTGCTATTCTACCTTATCCAGTATAGCCTAACAAGTGTGAACTCATTCTTCATAATATTCAAATCAGCCAGGATGCAACTTGCCGGGCGAAACTTGAAAAGTAATGAATTGACAAAGGTCAGACCGTGCACAAGGGCCGTCTTTGCAACGCCAAAAGCTATCAGGAGACTGGACACCTGGCTTCGATGATTAAACATGTAGTCCCCCACACGAAACCGATTGACGGCCGCTGGGCACGTCTGGGCAGACAACCTTTCCCACCAGCGTACCCGTTCAGCATCCAGGTGCTACCAGCCGATTTCGATCCAGAGATCTGGTCGCGTGTCAAGAACGTGCGGGACGGCGGTGTTAGGGAGCGGTCGGAGATCGCGCTCGCGCTGTTCGGGATCGGCGTCTCGGCGTCAAACTGAAAAGCGCCCTTTATCGACCTGCCGTTGTTGTGGTTATAAAGGAGGTTGAAATCCGTCGTGCATCCAGAGGGGACTGAAGCGTTATAGGTCTCGTTCGCGCGGACATTGACGATCTGGCTTGCGCGGGTGCAGATCTCACTGTGAACAAATCGAAGCCCTCCAGCTGAAGCTGTGATCTAAACCTCGATGTTCAGCTCAATCCAGCTCCGCTCGCACAGACTCACTCCCGCTCCGCACGCACAGTAGTCTGCAACTCCCTCCTTGCCCTTGCTTGGCTGCCGTTATTCCACCCGGAGCTCGCATTGGTGGCAGCCCTGCTTACCGATTGTGACATCAAACTCGCTGCAATCTGCTGCTACGACTTTGTGCGAGGGGTTCAATTGAACTTGGAGTGTCAGGCTACGCGGTCAGCCTTTCACGAGTGCGTCGTCCGGCATATGAAGGTGGGGCGGGAGCTGGAACGCGTCCCGGCCATCAACGAGGGAGAGGAGCCGAGCGCTAAGCACGATCGAACCAGGACTCTTGCTACCTCGAGCTGCAGTTCCTCGGTGCCAGCTAGCACCGCGCCATCGGTCGGGCTCCCCCGAGCGCCGTAGGGCCGCAAAAGGTCGGCACGGCCGCCCAGACAAGGTTAGAGATGAGGAGGCGCGGGATATTGACGACCACGGGTGAAGGTGACGTACTTTAAAGACGCCGTTCGGATCCATTTACATTCCGGAGTGCCCGGATGCCAATTATGCCCATCTTCGTTAAAATCAATACATGCCCGACGGCGGTCCTAGGTCGCCCAGCTCCCACAGCACAGAGCACAACTTCGCCGCTCACCAGCCAGCCTTGGGTTCCTCGCCGTGCCGTCACATGTGCCGCGAAGTGATTCTCGCGCCAGTGTGGCTACAGCAAATGCTTACAGAGCACGCTCTATCATCGATGGTGCGCGAGGGGAGTATGCAGAGGGTGAGCACGGCTTTTCTTTGGGAAGCCGCCCAGCTCTCGTTCGCGAGACATCCTGCGTCACTGCACCCTCAGGCCGAGTCAGTTTCGGTTGTCAGGCTCGTGGATACCTGCACACCTTGTGGGAGTTGTGGCGAGGAAAGAAGCCCGCGATTGTGGTCGCGTCGCAGTGGCGACGCCAGCTTATCGACTTCTCCGTCGTCCGACTCCCCCACCGCATCATCGTTCTCGGCTCGAAAGATATCGCGCGTGAGGACCCAATTTTCTTTGTTGACTTTGTGTCAGGTCTCCTTGTTGTCTTTCTCTTGCGGATGCTGGACCTGTACATCGCTGGTCGAGGGGATCGGCGCGACCCCGTCGTCAAGGATGACGATGCGGATTGAGTGCTTATTGAACGCAAGCGATCGCTTCCCGTACAAGGCCCGCTTGAAGAGGTGAAAACGCTCTGTTCGAGGTTGGCACGAGGGAGAGAAGGGGTCGGGTGTCGTCTGGTCCGCTGCCGCCAGACTTGCAAGGTGCGGGCCAAATAAGAGCATGCGGGGCGTCAAAGACAAAGGCGGGGTGTTTTCGCGACTGGGGCGGCGAGGTGTATCCATCCTTCGGATGGTCGGCACCTCGCGACGTACCACTTCCGCTCTGTCCATCTGATGCGCATGCTGCTGTCAGCTCCGATAAGCGTCTTCAAGAGCGAGTTTGGAGACTTAAGGCGAGGTTACACGTATTAAAGCCCTCGAATGAATATTTGAGCAGGTTCTTGCCGAGGTCGTTGTAGAGCGTCTCCTGCGACGCATATTGGGGGGCGTTTCTCGGGCACGCGGACCTACACATTCCGCCAGTCAGCTCCCTCCGCGGCCCGCCATCAGTGGCTGGGGGGGTTATCGATAAATTTGAATTGAGCGCAGCGCGCGCCGGCTGCCCGCCGGCTGGGCCGATGGCTAAGAGGTGCGCGCGACGTGACTTCGACCAAACGACACCCAACTTTCGCGCGCACTCCCTGAACCTCGAAACTCAATGGCTGGTACTAAAGGACGCTCTGGAGGTGCGAGGAGAGGTGCCGGTCGCAGGGTGCGGCCGGCGGGATCGCCAAGACGCTCGGCCGGCACGGCGGCTACCCCGCGCCGGAGTCTCAAGGCGCAACATAAGCAGCGAGCGGTGGATGCAGGTGAGCAGCTGACCACTACAATCAGGGCTTTCGCTGATGCTTGCGTCGTAGTGCCTTACGAGCCCCGCGTCGTTCCCGGCGTGGCCTCGGGCAACGGGCGCAACGCGTGGATGTTTGGTGCGCTTGACCGGCGCTGCACCCGGATTTTGAGCTGACCAAGCTTCGTTGCAGGAAACCAACCAGCAGCGTCGACATCGGCGCTCCCGGCGGGGGGCCCGTCGGCGTCTGAGTCGGGCTTGGGGAGCGACGGTGAGGCCGCGGGCGGGGCGCGACTGCCGAGGGCTTTGTGTAAGTGGTTTCGCAGTCCGAACGACCAAGGACATCCTCGCAAGCTCAGGTTTGGCTTGCGGAGGAGAATGGGAGTCAAGTTCCGGCCGCGGTGCAGCTTCGCGTCGATCGCGTCTGGAGAACGTTAGGCTGATCTCGCTGTGTCCTCGTTGCAGCTCCTGATTCAGACATCGACGATCCGACACCTTCACCTACACCCAGCGCTGGAGATGGCGACGAGAGCGAGGAGGAGGAGGTCGCGCTGCCGCAGGGACTCGTCGCGTACTGCGAGAAGGCGCGCAAGGCCGTCTCGCACCACCTCAAGACGCACACCCGTCCGGCCGAGTACTAGCGAGGAACAGTCTGGATTCGCCGCCCGGAGGCCGTCTTCCTCCTCTCCGAAGCCAAATCCCTCCCCGACCCCACCGCGCTCCTTCCCCCCGACCCGCTGCTCGTCCTCCCCGAGTACTTCCACGCCAAGCGACTGCGCTGTCGAAACCCGGCCACGAGGGAGAACGGACAGTGGGTGTGCCAAATGGGGAACACGGGCTCGAAGGGTGCGTCGATTTGGCGCGCCTTCGCCGTCCGCAGGGCTGACTTGATTTCGCAGGCTGGAACTCGGGCGACTCAGTCGCGCGCTACGTCCGTGGGATCGAGCCGTATGGGATTCTTACTCGTCGATTCTCGTGCGACCGGTGCAGCTGGAGTTGCCAGGGGACCAACGACGCCCTCCTCGACCAGCTCCCGGCGCACTGCTCTGCAGCTCTCCGTCCTCGTGCGTACGAGAATTGGGCTGAACTCAGAACGAGCTCTAACTCTGCTCCACCAGACACTCTCACTTATCGCTCCGGAATCGACCACCTGTCGCTCGACATCTTCGGCTTCGGCCTTGCAAAGGGGCTCGGTCCCGAGGCGTCGGCGAACCTGGCGCGCGAGCTCGCCGCCAAAGATTACGACCGAAAACAACTCGCGTACCTCTCGGCCATACTCTATCGCCACAAGACCCAGCAGCTCCGTGGGAAACAGCCCCGGGACCTCCCCGAGTTCCCTCCCTTCGACTCCACCTTCGCCAAACAGACCACACTTCCTCTTCCCTCGGCAACCTGGATTAGACAATTGCTTTTAGACGAAATAGAGAGAGAACCAGAGATGCATTAGATCAGGCTGTCTCGCTCCTCGAAGACTGGAGCCCCTCTAGATCATAAAGCACGCTATACACGGCTACCTGTCGATGTGCTACACGATGCTCAATGAGTTCGGCGAGATCCGTACACAAGTACGTCGGGCTCCTGCGCATCCTTCCCGAGCCGACTTCTCGGACTCCCAAACTTGATCACTGACACCAGACTGGACTTTACAGCTCCTCACACTCTCGAAGTCCCTCGAGCACCTCCGCCCGTCGCTCGCCGCGCTCCAGTCGTCCCTCCGCTCGCACGGCTTCGCACCGGTCAAGCTGCTCTTCATCGACAATATTGCTGCTGAGGCACCCTTCTTTGAGAGCGCCATTCCATCCCTCCGCGACGATGTTGGCCACATTCCGCCGCCCAACGTCTCGGGCCTGCCCCTCGCCGCTCTCCCGCCCGGGTACCGTCGCTCCGAGTGCCAGTCCTTCAACGCCATCGACTCGGCGTGCTGGAAGATCCTCACGGATTTCGAGGCAAGTGGGAAGGAGGAGCTGGCAATCGGGTTCGACACGGAGCACCCGACGGCGATGGCGGGCGAGGAGGGCGGCGGACGCGCCAAGACGGCAATCATCAGCATCTCGACACTGACTGGCGGCTGGATCCTCCAGGCGCGTTCTTTGAGTCGTTTTCTGAAACACGTTCACTAACTCTACTTTCACGAGCAGGTGTCTCGCCTCGAGGAGCTCCCGCCTAACCTCGTCAAGCTCATCACCAACCCAGCCGTGCGAGCCCAGTTCACAGCGCTCAAACAAACTCACTGACCCTTTCAACATGCAGATTCGCAAGGTCGGACGCAACATCGCCATCGACTTCACGTGGCTCGCCACCGACTTCCCCACCTTCCTCGACCGCGCCGCCGCCAGCGGAGGCCTCGAGCTGCTCGACTACCTCCGAGACCGTGACATCTGTCCTTTCGAGCGAGGGAATGCGACGCTTCAAGAGCTTGCCGCATTCGCTGTCGGTAAGCACCTTCCGAAGCCTGAGGCTGTGCGGTGCTCCGCTTGGGACGCCGTCCTTTCTGACGAGCAGCTCGACTACGCCTATCTTAATGCGTTCATTGCCGCCGACATTTACGCGAGCGTCCGCAGCAACAAGGCGTACAACATCAACATTGGCTCTCGCTCCTTCCCGGCCGGCACCGAGATCCTCCTGCGCGAAAAGCAAAAAAACGAAAGTACAAGCTCATCGGTGTTCTCGTCGACGAGGACGGCTCTCATCTCCAGCCTGCTCCCACCCTCTTTGACGAGCCTTCCTACACTTCACCTTCCTCCACACCCCCACTTGACCCCCAAACTCACTCCGTCACCCTCGGTCCGGCCCTTCGTCGCGTACTTGTCCAGCGGATCGACGCACGAGCGTACAAGGTCCCGGGGTACCAAACCTCTCTCCAGCACGTCACGATGCCCTTCGAGATGGCGATCCCGTCCTGCCTGCTCTACACCCGCCCTCCTCTCCTCGATCGCACCCAACTCCCGCCACTCGAGTCCAACTTTGAGGACGAGCTGCGTCGCACAGCCGCGCGGACAAACAACGGCGACTCGAACGAGATACTCTCGTCCATCGAGGCTGAAGCTGAAGCTCTTGCAAGCAACAGCATGGATGGGGTGGAAGTAGGCGGGGAGGGAGCACCAGCGGGCTCGTCCTCGACGGGGCCGGTGCATGGACCTCCTGGCCCGCCATACGGTGCACACCCTTTAAATTCCCAGTGACCCTTCACTAACATCCATGTTGCAGAGGAGCCGGAGCATCGTGTGACCCGCATCTTCTCCGATATCGTCCACATCATCATGAAGATCGACGTTGCACGAGCGCACGAGCTGGCCCGCGAGTTCAGTCGCCGGTTCAGCAGTGTCGTGCTCGTCCCGGATCCAGACGACAAGAAGGCGGTCATCGCCGCTCTTGCAATGTTCCCGGTCCCGATGACCTGGGAGGAAACGCTGCTTGCTCGGCCAAAGTGGGTCTGGCAGCGCGTGCGGCGACTCGTGCCGCCCGCCTCGGAGATCGTATCCCGCTCTCGAGGAGCCTTTTAAGACGTACTGCGACGTCAAGGACTCGAAGACGGGCAAGGTGCTCTTTAACAAGGCCGCTCGTGAGAACGAGGCCTCCGTTCTTGCGCTCACCCGCGGCGGCTTTCTTTCGGACCCGGTCGACTTCTCGATGTATGTCTTTGTCAAGGTAGGCGAGTACGGCCGCATGATCTGGCGATGTGTTCCGACCGAGGGCTTGCACGCGAAGCTCATCCGGTGGCTCTCCGCGTTCAACGCGGATCCCGAGCTCCTCGACGGCTACCTCGCCACCTTTCGGCAGCGCCATAATAGCGATGTGTCTAGCCCAGATGCACTCTTCACTCTTACTGACTGCCTTTTGTCTTCAGGTCGGCTACCCCAACCGCTACGGCGAGCCCTGGTGCCTCCACTACGACCCAGCCCTCATGAATGAGGTCGACAATCTTCATTATAAAGTATTCGGTAAATCAGCGTTTAACAATTACAGGAATGGCTCCCACTACGATCAGACGAGCGAGAAGTTCGGCATCGTCCCGATCGCTCCGGCCGTCGCGGAGGCGGTGGGCATCCAGCGAGGCTCTACACGTGTGTTCCTTCATTCCTACGTTTTCTTCGAGTGCTTAATGATTCTCTCAAATCCAGCTTTTCCTGTGCTTCCCGTCTCTTCGACATACGGTGTGCTCCCTCCCCCTCCCGAGTCTCGGCCCTTGGTCCGTACTCACCCCTGGCTGCTGCAGCTGCTTCCATTCGCACTCGTATCAACACCCCATCTCACATCTTCATCACAAAATCTCTTCGCACCCGCACTAACATTGGCCCAATTCGCACCTCGGCCGAGCGCCGCATCTTCTACTTCGAGCTCAAGCGTTTGCGGGGCCACGCGCCCTCGAACATCTCAAGGGACCAGGGCTCAGTCAATTACCTGACGTGGCTCTTTGACAAGTCACCGCGGTGGGCGCAGTTTTGCAAGGCCTTGAATGGGCATGTGAAAGTCTTGCGCGGCGAGCACGCAATTGCGTACCATCTTCCAAATCAGGTGGTTGCAACACTCCTTTCTCTCTCAGCTCTGACCATTACCTGGTGTAGGTCGCTTCGCTCTATGCTATCAGCAAGAAGGCAGCGCAGACCAAGTCGTCCGTCCGCGCACTCGCACCGGACCTGTCCTCGCTCAACGACACACTCTCGAGTCGCGCACCTCACCCGCAGCCAGTATCGGAGCTTGCAGCATCAGATTGTAGGTTCTTTATCTTCTGAGCTCCTGGTGCACTGGCTGCTCTTCCATCACAGCTTTGGAGCCTCGGATCCCTAGGTGTGTTCATGGCGCGTCGGGCCCCCGCCTGCCTCTGATGCCGAGTGAGTCCAAGTAATTTGCGCTTTGAGAATAATCTCTAATTCCCAGTGCTCCAGGTTTGGCCACCGGTGCTCGCAAAGCCGGCACACTCGCAACGCACGCGGCCGCGACCCACCGCTCGCCACTTCGAGTAAAGACGCCCAAGAAGTGTGCCGTTTGCATGGCGTTTTACAAATGGCGCGACCGAAAGTGGGGGTGCGGAAAGACGGAGTTTGAGGCGGCCGTTGTAGCTCGGGCCTGCGACGGCCGCGGTGGTCGGAAGTTGTGCTCAAAGGTGGGTTTTCAGCCTACCAAGTGTGTGTCCTAGATCGGAAGAGCGTCG
>ERZ1463038.633-NODE-633-length-12515-cov-14.136998_pt1 | contig 12515 bp, 10 predicted proteins | sample MGYA00564479_ERZ1463038 | MGnify/ENA primary metagenome ERZ1463038 (study PRJEB39244, sample SAMEA3635134) | Helicobacter pylori | study: EMG produced TPA metagenomics assembly of PRJEB11511 data set (Assembly of a 5300-year-old Helicobacter pylori...
CAGCTACGTGGATCGACCTGATGGCGGAACCGGGTCACTCCTCGGCGGGACATCGCTTGCGTGCGCGGTTGGGGGCAGCTCGCTGTGCGCCGGGAGAGCGTCCAGCGTGCTTACGACGGTGCGGGAGGCACAGACAAGCTGGCGGGGCCTCGCGAAGGCGCGCCGTCGGAGACTGGGGGTCACCGCCAAGTCGTCTGCTCGGTCGGATCGGGATTGTCTGGCTGACGCTTGACGGTGCTGTCCTCTGCAGAGGCACGCCAATCACCCGTCGTAACAGCACTAGAATCAGCATCGTGATCGCAACTGCATGGGACGGGACCGCAAGAGCTCCTTCTCCTTCGGGAGAGGGAACAAGGACGAAGCACCGGCGCCGGTAGACGTGTATCAGTACGCAGCTGCCGTCCTTGAGCCAGGCGAGTTCGCTGCTGACACGGCAGCAACTGTCCAGTATCGGCCTCCTAAACCTCGGAAACTCGTGCGCCCCTCGCGCAGCCCGCTCGCTCGAACCCACTGCTCACGCATGCACCTCGAACAGCTGCTTCTACAACACGATCCTGCAGTCGCTCTCCGTTTCCAGACCGCTCGCATCCATCATCGCCCACCCACCCCCGACGTCCCCCGCGCTCAAGGTCATCTCCCCCGCGTCCCCAGCATTCAACCCGGACCCGGCAGCGCTGCTCTCGCCGCTGCCCATCTCGGTCGCGCTCGTCACGATTCTCGCCAAGCTCGAGCCCGACGTGTTGCTCGGCGACAAGCGCAAGGACCCGCGCACGTTCAACCCCAAGGGCCTTCTGCGGGAGCTGAGCAAGAAGTACGAGGAGTACGCGGCCGCGACGCAGCAGGACGCGCACGAGGTCTTGCGGCACCTAATTGACGGGATCATGATGGAGGAGGTCGATGTGCGTCCTTTTGAGTGTTCCTGTGGGTGGGAAGGGAAGCTGATACGGTCTTGATTCACCGAGCAGCTCATCAAGAAGGTGCTGCAGCAGCCCGAACGACCGCACCGCCTGTCGCTCACCAAGCGCCGCCTCACGATCCGAGCCGCGAACCACCCCCCACCCCCAATTGCACCTGACGATCCACTGCTCGACGGGAACGGGAACCCGCTCGCCTCTGAACCCGAGGCCGAGGCGGACGACGAGGCCGACGAGAGCGAGAGCGACGAGGACGTAATCACGGACCTCGAGAAGGATCGTCTGAGCGAGGACAGCACGAGCTCGAGCAGCGATACGTCGGACGACGAAGAGGACGAGGAAAAGCTCAAGACGCGCGCGTTCGAGCGCAAGCGCCGCAAGACGACCATGCGGCCGTTCATCGACTCGGTCTTTGGCGGCAAGCTCGCGAGCGTCGTCATCTGCGACGAGTGCAAGCATGGTAAGCCGGGCCGTAGAGCCGGGCTGGTCCTCAGCTAACAAGAGCTTCTCCTCAGTTTCCTTGACAAGAGAGGACTTTATGGACCTCTCGCTGTCCTTGAAGGACGACGCTGCGAAGCTTCGGAAGGTAAGTTTTTTCTTTTCAATGACACCACCTCAGCCACTGATGCTCCATGCGACGCAGCGAGACCGGATCCGGAAAAGTCTGCAGGCGGGCTTCTTCAAGAAGTCGAGCGCCGACTCGTCCAAGGCGAGCTCGACCGGGTCCGTCTCGTCTGCAGCGTCGGCACCCTCGCGCCCGGGCCTCGTGCGCCGCGAGACGACGTCGCTCAGCGAAGCCGAAGCAAGCGCCTCGCCGTCAGGCAGCGACTTTGAGTCCGAGTCGAACGACGAGAACGCGGGCGACTCGCGCCTCGCCGCCGCCGCACGAGCGCGCCGCATGTCGCTCGAGCCGGAGCACCTGCGCGAAACGCGCCGGCCACTGTGGGCGTCCGCGAATGGGTCGGGCTCGACCGGCTCGCGCGACGTCTCGCCGCTCGGGCGCGCGCTGTCGTCCATCAGCCGCACGGGGCGACCGCGAAAGCCCAAGATCCCCAAGCCGACCGCGGAGCAGCTTGCGTACATTCGCAAGGTGCTCGCAGAGGTGCCCGGACCCGCCCCGAGTCCCCTCCCGAGCCAGCTTCGGTTCGCGCAGCCGCCGGGCACCAAGGCTCCCGACGGTGCGGCGGCGGCGGCGCTCTCGCTGAGCCAGCTCAAGCTGCAGGCGAACGACGATGCGGCGACGGACCTCTACGCGTGCCTGCAGCAGTTCACCGCCGTCGAGACGCTCGACAGCGAGAACTCGTTCGCGTGCAGGAATTGCTGGAAGCTGCTCCACCCGGACCTCGTCCAGCGGCGGCAGGACGAGAAGGCTGCGAGGCGGGGCGCGCGCCTCGCCAAGGCGACCGCGATCGCGAGCGGGGCCACGACGCTCAACGGGCTCAGTGACTCTGAAAAGATGGACTCGGAGGAGCCGACGACGCCGTCGCTGGCGGTGCCGCTGCGCATCATTCCCTCGATACACGCCACCTCGCCAGACGAGGAGGACGCGACGCCGAAATCGACGTCGCCGCTCAGCGAGCACCGCGACTCGCTCGCGTCGTTCAGCGACCCGTCGCTGCTATCGTCCGAGGGCGGCACGAACGAGTCGCTCACCGACGATGACGCGGCCTCGTCCCAGCTTGCCGACCACGAGGACGGCGACGACCTCGGCACGATGAGCGACACCTCGATCGAAGCGCTGCCGCCGACGACGACCCCGCTCACGGCCGAGAACGTCAAGGCGCTCGCCCCGTCGTCCGCGAGCAGCTTAGCCGTGTCGGACGGCGCGACGCCAAAGGTCGGCTCGAGCGTCGGCTCCCCGTCCGGCGCGAGCATCTCGACGCGCCCGTCGGGTGTCTCCCAGAGCCCGTCCAGGCTCAGCCGGCCCACGCCACCGCGCAAGGAGCGGCACATCCTGCGTCGGGCGCACAAGCGGTACCTCATCTCGGCGCTCGACCTCCCGCCGGTGCTCGTCATCCACTTCAAGCGGTTCATGCAGACCTCAAAGTCGCCCCTGTTCGGCAACGCGTTCACGAACCTCAAGAAGCGCGACGACGACCTCTCGTTCCCGCAGGAGCTCGACCTCACCCCGTTCCTCACGCCCGCCGAGAAGCCGCCGCGCGCGACGCCCGGCCGCCACCGCGCCACAGCCTCGCAGGTCCGCCGCCCTGTCCCGTCCGCCCGGTACCGGCTCTACGCAGTCGTCGTGCATATTGGGACCCTCGTCGGCGGCCACTACGTCAACTACGTGCTCTCGGACCGCTACGGCGACCCGAAGCGCGCACCGCAGGCCGTGCCAGAGGAGGGCGAGGCGTCCCCGGTGGAGGACAAGGAGACCCTGGACCAGCCCCGCAAGTGGTTCTACTGCTCTGACGACGAGGTCCGGGTTTGCTCGGTCGAGGAGGTCCTTCGCAGCAAGGCGTACATGCTGTGAGTCTGTCGTGCTCGCTTCAACGGATGTCCCCGCTGGCCCCGCTGACGTCGTTCCTCGTGCCTCTCCAGCTTTTACGAGCAAATACCGGCCACGGTTGGAGCTCTGGGGAAGAGCAGGATGTGAATCAAGTCCATGTGATTCACTGCACCCGCTTCGCACGCCGTCGCTCTCTTCGCCTCCGACCCTCTAAGGCACTCGAGCAGCTCAACCCGCACGATCACTATCGAGCGTCAAGGGGAGCGTCCCCAGAAGCCATGACGTCGCGACAGCTGGGCGGTACATCGGAGGATGCCCGTGGAGATACGTGACGGCGGACCGGCTGCCGTGCGCGTCAAAATAAGGATTTTCGCACTAATGACGCAGCTCGTCGATCTCCTTGTCCCCTTCCTTCCTCTTCCTCCTCACCCTCAACCTCCACTCGATAATAATGGACACCTTTCCGCAGACCGCGTATTCGATGCCGTACGGCGAGAGCTGGGCGCCCGCGCCGCTCGTCTCCGGCGTCTACCCCGGATACCAAAATGCGCAGTTCCAGTCGTCATTGGTCACAGAGAGCGGATACTACCTGGAGCCGCCAGCGTACTCGCACCCATACGCGTCCCCAGCGTCCTCAGCGGTGGCGTCGTCGACCGAGAGCCTGCTGTCGTTCGACTCGCCCGCGCTGTCACCGCCACCGCTTTCAGATATCGCGTCACCTCCCGGACCATCCCCTTCCCCAGTGTGTATTTTGATTCGTGTGAAAGGAGGAGGTTGGCTCATCAAGCGCAGATCCAGGACTACACGCCTGAAGGCAAGGTCCAGCCGTTCATCGCGAAGCTGTCGTTCCTTCTCTCTAAGCCCGAGTACAGGTGAGTGTCAGAAATGACTTGTGATTGAGCTTCACTGAACTACTCCGGCACCAACGAAGCGAACTGATTTTCTGGGAGTGCGTTCTCACCCCGACCGCGTGCGATACGTTGCAGGCTGACGTCCGCGGTGTCACAGTGAGGAGGGCAGCGCGTTCGTTGTTGCTCACGGAAACGAACGATTCATAAAAGAAGTCCTGCCAAAGTTTTTCTCGCACCAGAACCCCGCGTCCTTCACGCGTACGCCGTGCCAGCACCCGAGGTGGTGAGGTCCTCCTGACGCCACCAGCTTCGCAGGCCAGCTGAACGTGTACAACTTCGCGAGGCTGGCTGTTCCAGATCTGCTCGATCGGGTTGTGCTGGCGGAAGCGACGTCGTATAATGAGCTGTCCGCGTGGCGGCATCCCAAGTTCTTCCGGGGAGCGTCGAGGACAGTGCTGGCGTCGATGAGTCCGCGCCCGTCCAAGGTGAGCCTCAAAACAAAATCGTCATCGGGCTTCAAACCCTTACACCTGCCGAAGAAGTCGCAGGGAACCAGTAAAGGCTTGAGACGACGGGGAAGTGTCAAGTCCTCGAAGAATCGCTGAGACGAGGATCGAGTGTTGGGCTTCCGATCGTAAAAGACACGGAGACGACGGACTTTAAGGACCATTCACTAGTATACTATAGATTGCCAAATCCATTAATCCGCATCCTGCGTTGTCTATTGGCTGGCCTCCACGGCGAAACGATGCGACGGTCGCGCTCCGCAGAACTGACTAGGAGGCTCGGCCTCTTTCACTGCTTCATTCACCATCAGAAATGATTGAGGACTCTGGCTAATCTTCACACGCTCCGCACTCGGGGAGGTCGGCAACACCCTCTCAGCTCGACGCGTCCGTCCCGTTCGGCGTCAACGTTCTGGTGGCGGCGCACTCGGGCTTGTGGGGACGTGAGCTCGCTCATCGGACTTGCAAGGACCGAGCAACGGCTTATCACCTAGGACTCATTGCGATGACCCAGCGCCCCGTGCGGAAGATCAATGCGGGGATGAACGCGAGCGCCCAAAACGCCACTTGCGCGGGCGACTCCTTCTCTCTTCCGCAATGACTGCTCCAAGACGACACGGGCGCAAGCCCCAAAGGTCTTTTTCCCATGCCTTCCTCCTCTTGCCAACACCACCAGCAGAGCCCCCGCCCGCTCGTGCGCCTGCCGCCGATCCGCTCAATCTCCGGCGTCGCCTGCCATTTGCCACCGCTGCCCGCCTCGCGCCCCCCGACGACCCAGGTGGCTCATTCCGCTCACACGGTCAAGAAGGCGAGGCGTCAGGTGTCCGTCCGCGCCTGCGCGGCGTGCAAGGTGCGTTCCGCTGCCCTTCGTTCGTTCGACTCGCGCCACTCGGACCCAGCTGACTGCCGCGTGACCTCGGAGTAGCTGCATCGTGCGTGTCCTCCGAGCGCCCCCGAGCCGTCTGCGCGGAGTAATTAACTGACGGCACCGGACCTCCGCAGACCTCGCCTGCTCGCACCACCGCCCGTGCACGCGGTGCGCGACGTCCGGCAAGGAGTGCGTCGATGTCCCCGTACGTTTTTGGCGAGACCCTGAAGATGGATCTTCGCATTCGCAACGTGACCGCTGACCTGCGCCCGTGGGACCCAGTCTCGGAGGGGTATGAAAGCGCGCCTTCGATACGAGGCGCTCGACGTTGCGCGCCACTTCCCGCCGCCGCCGCCCGGCACAGAAATTGTGCCGCCCCCACTCATCCCTCTCGGCCCTAATGGCCCTATCTACACGTCCTCGCGCCACTCGTTTGACGCCGCGTTCAAGATGTACCCCACCCCCGAGAGCTCGGATGCGTCGTCGCCGAGCCCGCCGTCGTCCATGACGTCCCACTCCTATATCCACACACGCAAATATGATGGTTCTCAGCATTTGCACATTTTCACGCCCTACCTCGCTCACTTGGCCTTCGCCAGCACGGGTGCTCGCCACGCCGCTGCCATCGCCAGCGCGGAGACGACCTTTCGCGGCCCCTACGACGACTAAGACGCAAATCACGAGTCCTGAAGTGTACGAGTACTATCTGTAATACTCCTAGGCCCTCAATTTGCTACTGATTTCGGGAATCCCCACTTTGACCTGTCGACCCCATCCCCGTGTTTTGATGACCCCCCACGTCTTGTTCCGTTCCCCCCTCCTAACCCCCATCCCCAATCGAGCATCTCGAGGCATGGCTTCGCTTCTGTGTATAGAAAGCGAGCTGGTGTCCCTTGGTGTGATTGCCACAGGCCTGTCCTTCAACCAAAGGACGGCACGAGTTCTGGTCCACCGAGATTGTTCTAGCCCTCTTGGTTGCTCTTTCAAGCGACAACCTACATTCCTTCCAGGCATGCGCAGGCGCAGGTCATGCACGTCAGGGTGAACCGCGGTGACAGCGCGAGTCGTGCGACGCTCGCGAGCGCGCCCGTCCAGTGTCTGAATCCCGGCGGCCAAGCGTGACTGGATACAGCTTTACTCAAATCACACTTGTGTATGGGTTTGGAGCGAATCTCCGATCCTATGCCCGATCAAGACCACTTGGATGCTGGTCGGATCTCCGAACGGCGTGGCGCCTGGATACAAGCTGGGGTCGGAGGCAAAGTTTCCGAGCTGTTCAGACACTTTAAACCTTCACAGCGGCTTTTCCTGTACCTGCTACGTCAGGGAATGAGAAGACTTAGGGGCGTTCGACACCTCGGCTGCGCAACGGACGCCGGAGCTCGACCGCAAGAGGTGAGGTTGCCTCTCGCCTAACCACTCGACAACGAGTAGCGCACCGTACCATGTCGACTCGCTCGTTGCGCTCGACCGTCGCAGGAGCAAGGGCAGCCGTTGCGCCGCATGCCAGCGCAAGCGGGAGCTTGAGCGTCGGCAGGGCTGTCCAGGACAAGGTCGGTGACAAGAGCAAGAATGGAGCCTCTGGTGAGTGACTCTTCCGGTCATCCGCTGGTGGCTCTACCAGAGCGAGTGGCAAGCGCACGGTGGGATCGCGCTCAGAGTCCGAGTGGCGTCGAGCTGGGATGCACGGGTGGCTGACTTGTCGTCCCGAGCAGTACCCAAAAAGCGCAAGAAGGCGAACGTCAAGGGGCCATCGACAGAACTCGCGCCTCTTGAGCTCTTCCTGGCCATGCCCCTCGACATCTTCGCCGCCGTGAGCCCCACACCTCGCGGCGGCTCGCTTACAGCTAACCTCAAAGCCCCTTCGCAGATCTGCGCTCACCTGACGACAAACGATCTTCTCAACCTGTCTCTCACGGCCAAGGTCTTCCGCAAGCCGCTCGTCGCGGACACGGGTCGCAGCATCTGGAGGGCACAAAGGCGCGCGGCCGAGCTGGCCATCTTTAAGGGCATGTCCGAGATCGCCTTCGCCAACCTCATCTACGGAAAGGGTTGCTTTGTACTATCGTATTCCTCCGGGCCCTTTGCGCGCTCCACTGACTGAGATTGGTCTCACTACGCAGCGGTGCGACACTACGAAGCGCGCCGAGCTGAACCTCGACTTTCGCTCGCGTCTCTGCTTGATGTGCCGCAAGTCCATGTAAGCTCTACATCTATTCGTTCAAGGCACTCGCAATACGCATCTGACCCCATACCGTGACTTCGCAGGTTCGTCTGCAAGTCGAGGCTCCGGTCGGTCATGCCGGACCTTCACGCGCAGGCGGCCGAGTGTGTGATCTCTACCCACTGTAAGCTTTCAGATAAGTATTCTTCGTCACCCTGGCTGACATTCCGGCGCAGATTCGCCGATCGACAGCGCAGAAAACTTCCTTGGAGCTGAGCAGTGGCTCTACGGGCAGTGTACGTGAACACATTGATTCTCTCGTGCTCCTTACTCAGATTGCATCAAATTGAAGGCTACCTTTTGAGGATGGATCTCGAAAAGGTCAACGAGGAGCTCATGCCGCTTCAGGACGACGACGACGTGATGGAGGACGTTCGTCTGGCCGCGAAGCTGCGTCGCGGGACCAAGAGTCGCCGCAACACCGAGGTCGACACGATCGATGATACCCCCAAGGTTGTAACGTTCGTCGCTGGCAAGGTCGCGCACATCCAGACGGTCGCTGAGGTCCGTTCGTTCGATTCTCTCCGACTCCGCCGATTTCCTGTTGCTCGGGACCCTGCGTTCAAAATTTGACGATGTTGTTGTGTAATCAGAAGACTAAGATGGTCCGGGGCGCCCTCCTCGAGACCAAACTTCGCAAACGTGAGCGAGAGGTGGAGGAGCGGCGCGCCTTGCATGCACGGCGAACGGCTCGCTACAACGAGTAAGGCTCCTGTCTTTTTTGGTCTTTCAAACATTCATGCTCATGTCTTACTTTAGCATCGTAGCGAGGGTCAAGAGTTTCATGCTCGCGAAGGGCTGGGACGAAGCGAAGTATGATCTCGGCGCTGAGGACAGCGTCGGTACGTTGTACTCACCTATTGACTCCATATAGGTTCGATGGGGCGCTCAAATGGTCTGATTTCGATGTATGTTACGATGATGAGGTCAGGGTCCTCGAAGATGCGGGTGAGTCCGCCCCACTTCTGCTGCTCTCGCCATGGATGATGCAGCAATGTGATCCTGATGAAGCCTCCCCGCACTCTCAGAATGGACCTCGCTTCAGCCTGCCATCATCGCCTTGATCGAAGACGGCCACGTTCAATTCCTCTCGTACTCGGCGCGCCAAGCACTTCTCGTCGCTCAAGAAGCGCACAAAATCGCGCTCACCACGCGCTTCAACGTCCTCCGCGACGCCGCGTCGGCCACGCGCAAGCTCACCTTCTTCACGACGAGCGCCTTCCTCAAGCTCCCCGAGATCACTACGCTCTGGACGAACGCCAACTCAGTCATTGACGATGCGACGTGGGCGAGCGTGCTACCTGGCGTGGAGGCCGCGATCAGCTCGCGACGCCACAACCTGCGCGGTGAAGCCGTCCGCGCGATCCTCGCCTCGAAGGGCTTCTCGGCGGACAGGATCGACATCGAGGTGCGCGAAAACCTCGACAGCTACACGTCGGCGTACTTCCAGCGCGTCACGTCGCTCTTCCGCGATGACCACGGGCACCTGCGAGCGTACCCAGCCATCCTCGACAACCTCGGCAGGAGGAAGCTCTCCGAGTGCAAGTCGAAGCTGAGCACGAGGATTCTTCGCAAGATCGTCGAGGCCTCGGGGATGGGCAAGAAGGCGACCGTCGCGCAGTTGGACTCGCGCGCCCCAGTCATGTGCTTCGCTGAGGACAGCACGTCCGGCAGGCGGTACGCCTGGAGGCAGATCGTGCGTTGAGATCCGCACCGTCGTCTGACTAAAATCTGACTCGTCTTCTAATCCAGTACCGCGCCATCTACGACAAATTCAAGGGCAAAGACAAGGACGCGAGGCGCTCCGCGGCCATGACCATCTCGCTCGCGCCGCCCGTCGCCGCCGCGTCGTGAATTCCTATCTGCCCCCACCTCTGAGATTTCCCCACTGCTTTCCCCCATTCACTGCCAATCGATCTGCGCCTGTCAGCTTCCGCCGCGGCGTCTTGCCGTCGAACTACAGACTCTTGGAGTGCCGGAAAATCGCGATCTTCCTCAGATCACGACCGATGCTCGCTTGAGCGAGTGATAATCCGTGCACACGTTGGCCTGATTTAGTCGCCTGTGCGAGACACGGCGGGGCTGCGTTATCACCCCCGCGCGTCCCGAGCCCTTCCTGGCGTCGATCGTGATTCGGGCGAGCTGGACATCTTGCATCCCTCATCAACGCCTCTGGCAATCTTCATCCTCCACAAACCCCACCAGCTCGGTAACCGCTCCCCTTCGTCGCACAGTGCTCCGCCGCGCCTACAGCGCTCCGCCAGCAGTGCCAGTCCCGCCCTGCGCGAAGGACTCGCTCCGACCCAGTCCCGCACCCCGACGCGTGAGTCACGTTGCTGCTGGAACGACGGGGCTAGGACAAACTCGAAGGCGCGGCCAGATGGGGTCATGGCTCGCTAAACCGGTAGCCGGCGTGCGCGGCCGGTGGCGCGACGTACTTGACCGAGGACGCGGCAGGCAGAGCTTCGACGCTCTGGCCTAGCTCGTGCGAGCTCGACCTAGATGGCTGGCAGGGAAGATGCACGTTGCGGCAGGGGGAGAGCAGTGCAGGCCTCACTCGACGAGGGCGCAGGCCAACTCGCTCGGGATGCACCTGCATTGCCCTGAAGTGCTTTCGTCTTCGCCGCTTTCTTTGGACTTTCGTGTCAGCCGCGGCAATAGTCAGGCCGATCTTACGGCTGAGAAACGGGTGCGCGGCGGAGCACCCCGGACGCAGGCATTGGTGGGCGGTACGGGAGAGCGCGCAGGGTCCACGTGCTGCGGGTCTGAAGCGCTCAAGAGTCGGGAGATCGATGATGGAGAGAAAGCGTGCCGCTCTTGCTAATCGCAGACAGGTGCGAAAGTCAGAGGGCGTCGCGATGGTGGCCGGGCGGCGAAATGCCGTAGCAAGAGACACGCCTCACGATTAAGATCCCTTTCAGAGTGCCCATGATGCTTTCAAGAATCCATGCTGACTACATCCACCCGCGCTCCAGATTGGCTGAGCACGTCCTCAATCACGAGCCAGTCCGACGATGGAGCAAGTACCTTCACCCGTGCCCTGCATCATGTGCGTACGCCTTTATCTCTTGCTCAGCACTTTGTGCTGACGCTCTTACTGCTCCAGTGACACGGATCCTGGCGTGGACGACGCTGTTGCGCTGTGCGTGCCCTGCCTGTCCGCCCCCGTGAGCATTCGCTGACCCCTGCTTCGCAGACTTCTCGCTCTCGCCTCCCCGGAACTGCTCATCCTCTCCATCACTCTCACCCACGGCAACACACCTCTCGACGCCACGCTCATCAATGTCCGCAAGATGTTCTGGATGCTCGAGCAGCACCTTGAGCGGCACCCCGAGGAGAAGTCGCGCTGGCCCGGGCTCGACATGGAGCTCAGGTCCAGCCTCGGGGCCGGCAAGATCCTGATCTTGATGGGAAGTGATGGTCCGGTTGCGGGGGAGGCAGTGTTCGCCAAATACTTCCACGGGAGGTTAGTAACAGAGTCTCCTTCGCACGAGCAAGAGCTGACTTCGGACTTGCGCAGCGACGGCCTCTCGAATATCGAAAGCCGCCACCCCGAGCTCACACCACCCGTGATGGAGGACAATGAATACTACTACGTCTCGGACCGGTCGCTCACGGTCGCTCTACCCGAGCTGATGCTCGACTACCCTCCAAGCACGATCGCCTACCTCGCCCTCGGCCCGCTCACGTCACTGGCACGGCTGCACGCCATCTCGCCCGTGACATCGTTCCTTCACCACTTTGCGCTCATTCTGGTCATGGGCGGCGCCTTGGACGTGCCGGGGAACACGACGCCGTGCGCCGAGTTCAACACCTACGCGGATCCTTGGGCGGCGCAGACCGTCTACGGGCTGTCCCTCCCGCACCTGTACATCCTCCCGCTCGACATCACGACGCCCCACACGCTTCCGTTCGCGCTCTACACCTCGCTCGTCGACCCGCACTTTGCCGACACGAGCAAGCCGTCGCAGGCGGCAGGCAAGACGCCGCTTGTGCACTTCACGAGCTCGTTCCTCGAGGGCACGCGCGAGACGATCCGGCGGTTCAGCACGAGCGACCGGATGGAGATGCACGACCCCGCGGTCGTGTGGGCGCTGATCGACTGGAGCCGCGACGGGCAGACGATCGAGATCGAGCACGCGAGCGGCGCGCGCGGGAGCGACCTGCGCCGGCGGATCGAGGAGAATGGATTCTCGAGGCGCGTGCTCGAGCGTCGTAGAAGTAGCGACCTCCGCCTAAGGGCGAGGCTCGAGAAGGAGCGCGAGCGCATCGCGCGCGTCGTCGAGGTCCCGCACGACGTGTCCGAAGAGGGCGAGTACGAGTACGAGAATTTCGAGGCCGACGAGCAGGACGACCTTCGCGACAACGGCAGCGACGCCGGCGAGGAGTTTGGCTGGGAGGACGACGAGCGCCTCGCACCGGGCTGGGAGTGGGTCCGTCGCGAGTTCGAAGTCGAGACGTGCGTCCATCATTTCATTACCCAGCTAAATGTTCCAGGTACTGATGCCGTGCATGTTGGACAGGACCGGGACTCTCACGCGCGGGATGATGGTGGTCGACCGCCGTCGGTCCGCAGGCGTCCCCTCGGGGCTTCCCTCCCGCCAGACGAATCGCGCGATGGCGGTCGAGGAAGTGGAGACGCTCCAGAAACTGGATCGTCTCACGATCGCCGGCACACCAGCCGACGCGACGTCCGAGGGGCC
>ERZ1463038.634-NODE-634-length-12512-cov-24.770972_pt1 | contig 12512 bp, 10 predicted proteins | sample MGYA00564479_ERZ1463038 | MGnify/ENA primary metagenome ERZ1463038 (study PRJEB39244, sample SAMEA3635134) | Helicobacter pylori | study: EMG produced TPA metagenomics assembly of PRJEB11511 data set (Assembly of a 5300-year-old Helicobacter pylori...
CATGAGCACTCGACATATCCATCCCTGGCCAGTGCGGCTTACGCATTGGCTCAACGCGCTGGGCATGGTTGGCATGTTCATGAGCGGCTGGGGCATCTACAACGCTTCACCTTTATTCTCTTTCCGCTTCCCCCGCGAGATAACTCTGGGCGGTTGGCTCGGTGGTTCCATCGCTTGGCATCTGGCAGTGATGTGGCTGCTGGTGATCAACGGCCTGGCATACGTGTTGTACGGCGTGTTCAGTCAGCACTTCAAACGCGATTTGTTACCGATTTCAGTGGACGCGGTGAGGCGTGATCTGGGGGATGCCCTGCGCTTGCGTCTGGCTCACCAACAGGGGCGCTACAACGCCGTGCAACGGTTGTCGTATTGGCTGGTGTTGGCGCTGGGCGTGCTGGTGGTCTTGTCCGGGCTGTCGATCTGGAAGCCGGTCCAGTTGCAGGTGCTGTGTAGCTTGCTGGGCGGGTACGACTTCGCTCGTTTCGTGCATTTTGGCGCCATGGCCGGGATCGGTGCATTCGTCGTCGTCCATTTGGTGTTGGTACTGCTGGTGCCACGTACATTTGTGCCGATGATTACCGGTGGTACTCGGGAGAATTCCAATGACTGAACCCAAACAGCGGCCACCTGGTTTGCGCCTGGAACCGGCGCAGCAGACCCAATTGATCAATATTCAACGGCGCTCGTTTCTGCGCGCCGGGCTGACGATCGGTGCAATGTCGATGCTCACGGGCTGCAACCTGGAGAGTGACGATGCTGTGGATAAAACTTTGTGGGCCATGTCGCGCTGGAACGACCGGGTTCAGGCCTGGCTGTTCAGCGGTCAACGTCTGGCGCCGACCTACGATCTGGCAAAGGTCACCAGTCCGTTCCCGTTCAATGCGTTCTACCCTGAATACAATGTGCCCGAGGTCGATCTTTCCACGTACCGTCTGGCGGTGTCCGGGTTGGTGCGTGACACGCAACCCTGGACCCTGGAAAACTTGCGCAAGCTGCCGCAACGCACCGACATCACGCGGCTGATCTGCGTCGAGGGCTGGAGCGCGATTGGCCAATGGGGCGGGGTCCCTTTGCGCACGTTTCTGGAACACATTGGCGCGGACACCACGGCAAAATTCGTCGGGTTCAAATGTGCTGACAAATACTACTCAAGCCTGGACATGCCGACCGCGCTGCATCCACAAACTTTGCTGGCGCTGGATTTCGGCCAAGTAGCACTGCCACCGGATTATGGTTATCCATTGCGTGTGCGGGTGCCGACCAAGTTGGGGTTCAAGAATCCCAAGCACATCGTCGAACTCTTCGTGACCAATGAATACCCGGGCGGGTACTGGGAAGACCAGGGCTATAACTGGTTTAGCGGGAGTTAAAGCAACCGCTGCACAGTTGATCGCAGCCTTCAGGGGAGCAGCTTCAGGATTCCTGGATACTGAAGCTGCTTTTCACTCAGTTCAGACCCAGCTTGCCACGCAAGGTGGACAGGTCTTCAGCCAGGGTGTTGACCGGGCCAATCAGTGCCTTGCGGTCATTTGCACTGACTTTGTCATACGTCTCGTAGCCACCGTCTTTGGTTTTGTATTTGGCCAGGATCTTGTTGACCGTCGCAAAGTTCTTGTCGACTTTGGCGGCAAACACCGTGTCCTGCTTTTCGATCTGCGGGCGGAACAGGTCGACGATTTTTTTGGCGCCGTCGATGTTGCCCTGGAAGTCATACAGGTCAGTGTGGCTGTAACGGTCTTCTTCACCGGAAATCTTGGTGGCAGCGACTTCTTCGAGCAGCACTGCCGCACCGCCAACCACTTTTTCAGGTGGGAAGGTCAGGCCGGCAACGCGTGTTTGCAGGTCTTTGACATCGCCGTTGAGTTTGTCGGCCAGTTCGCCCAGGCCCTGGGTGCTGTTCTCGGAGAACAGGCTGTATTCGATGCGGTGGAAACCGGTGAAGTCTTCAGCGGTCACGCCTTTTTCGTGGTCATCAACGCGTGAATCGATGGAGGCATCCAGGTCGCTGAACAACTCGGCGATGGGCTCAACGGACTCGTAATAAACGCGAGTCGGCGCATACAGTTTTTTGGCGGTGGCCAGGTCGCCTTTTTTCACGGCATCGGTGAACTCTTGGGTGTGGCTACCCAGCTCATCAAGCTGTTCGGTGACGTAGATTTTGTAGTCCGAGATCGGTCCCACCAGGTCCAGCGGCGCTGTCGCGGCGAAGGCGGCCAAGGGAGTCTGGAGCAAGCCAAAGGTAAGCATCACAACGAGAGGCGACTTTTTCATGGGACTTTTCCGGGTGAAATTAGTGTGGGTCAAAGCGTTTTCGTCGGTGTGGAGGCGGCAAGCAGCGACCGACCGAGGTAATCCTGATCGCCGACGACACCGGGCAACGTGAAGAAGTAGCCACCGCCAATGGGCTTCAGGTACTCCTCCAGAGGTTCGCCATTGAGGCGGGTTTGCACGGTGATAAAGCCTTTTTCCAGATCGGACTGGTAGCAGATGAACAACAGGCCCATGTCGAGCTGACCGTTCTTGCTCACGCCATTGGAGTAGTTGAACGGGCGGCGCAAAATCCGGTTGCGTTCAGTGTCGGCGGTGCGTGGGTTGGCCATCCTGATATGTGAGTCCAGGCGAGTCTGCTTGCCGTGGGGATCGGCAGCGTAGTTCGGCACGTCGGTCTCCTGCTTGCCATCCATCGGCGCGCCGCTGGTCTTGACCCGGCCAAAGATCGCTTGCTGTTCCTGCAGTGGCGTCCGGTCCCAGCGCTCGACGAAGTTACGGATGATCCGCACTGCCTGATAGCTACCGCTGACAGCCCATGCGGGCTCATCGCTGCGGGGTTGAACCCAGACCAGGTAGTCCATGGCTTTTTGATCGTTGGAATCGGGGTTGGCTGAACCGTCGCGGAAACCGAGGAAGTTACGTGCACTCTCTGCGGGCTGCCCGGGTTTGACGGGGGCCTGAGCCGGCACGGTGCCTTCCTGCTTCCAGCGCACCAACAACAAGTCGGGCAGATTTTTGACGATGTCACGCAGGGCGTGAATATTGCTGTCGGGGGTGTTGGAGCAGAACTGAATGCTCAAGTCACCGTGGCAGCGGTCAGGCTCCAGCGCGTCATTAGGGAAGCCAATCATCCGGATCAGGCGCGTGGGCTTGACCGACGCCAGGCCGAAACGCTCGTCGAACAGCGACTCACCGACCGACACGGTGATGGTCAGGTTGTCCGGCGTCACCACCGGACCGAGGATGCCCGAATCCACCGGTGGCAATTTCGGATCGACCTGCGGCACGACGCCTCCTGTCATCAGGAACGCAATACGCTCGTTCAGCGTGCGGAACAGACGCTCCAGATCTTCGCGGTCGGCAGCCAGTACGTCGAACGATACGAGCATGCCCGCAGCCGGGCGAGGCGTGACAATGCCCGTCTGGTGACGGCCATGGAACAGGTTACGGTCCTGGGTCTTTTCGCTGTGCGGCGCTTCGGTGACTTGCGCCTGGGACGCCGCCAAAACGTTGCTGCTCAGGCTGCTACCCGCCAATGCTGCACCCGCCGCGCCGAGTCCCAGAAGCACGCGGCGACGTTGGGCTGAAAGCGGGGCGTTGGACATATCTGAATCTTTCATAGTGATGAGGTCTTCGTTCTATTACGGGTCTGAAAGGACACTGCTTAGAGGCCCTTGAGGCCTAAGGCTGGATCGATTCCATCGAGTGCGTCGGCCAATGCTTTGGCGCTGTCTGCTATCTGTTGGCGCTGCCCATTCGCGACTTGATCGTAGGGGCGCTAGCCGCTCTCGGTTTTCAAGCTGTCGAGTTCAGCGCCAAAGGCCGTTGAAGCCGCATCGATCCTTTGCAGCAGCTCGCCAGCTGTCTTGGCCAGCAGCGGACGCAACAGGTCGATGACTTTGCGTGTACCTTCCAGATTGGCGGCAAAACCGCTCAGGTCAGCACGGCTGTAGCGCTCTTCTTCGCCGTTGCTGCGGACTTCGGCCAGGGAGCGCATGTTGTGGGTAATGATGCCAACCAGTTGCTCGGGGGCCATGGTTTGCGCCATCAATTGTTGCTTGAGGCCAGTGACGTCGGTTTGCAGACGCTGCACCGTCAGCGCCAGGCCATCGACTTTGTGCTGATCGAACAAGGCGTACTCAATGCGATGGAAGCCATTGAAGCCCGGGTCTTGTTCGCGTTTTTCGTAGTAATCAGCACGAGCGTTGATGGCGTTATCCAGATCGGCAAAGCGCTGTGCGGCAGGTGCAATCCGCTGATAGACGACTCGGGCCTGCAGGTAAGCCGCTTGTGCCTGATCCAGGTCAGCTACGTCGATGGCCTGTTGCAAGGCGGTAACGGCCTTGATCAGCGCTGAACTCTGGCTGCTCAAATAAACGCGGTATTCGGACAGTGGTCCGATAAACGCGACCATCGATGGCCGGGCCTTTGCGCTGGCGTCGGATTCAGCGGTGGGGGTCACATGCAGGGTGCCGCGTGGGTTGCTCAGCAGGCCGCAGGTGATGGTGTAGTCGCCCGGCATCAGGTTGGCATTGATCACCTGGCTCAGCCCCGGCGCGATATTTTCGCGCTCCTCGACCACCAGTACACCGTCGAGGATTTCCCACTCAACGGCACGTTCGGAGCGGTTGACGATACGAAAGGCGGTGCGTCCAGCAGGTACCGTCAACGCATTCGGCTCACAGCTGTGGGCATGAATGCTGACGAGGGTCTCGGCACTGTTATTAGCCTGGCGCTTTTGCATCGCAGCGCGGGAGGCATAGTAGAACAGCCCGCCGGCCGCGATCATGATGATCACGGAGCCGACTACGGCCAATCGCAAGACGTTATGAGACCTGGCTTTTTCAGGAAGCCCAGAGGGAAGATTCGACATGGGTACCCTTATTCGTTCGTAGCGGAAGATGATTGGCGAAGCACGGGTTTAGCCGATTGAGTCCCCGGCGCTGGCAGGAAGAACAACACCAATGCGCCGATCAGGTAGATCAGGTAGACGCTCAGGGTGCTGACGGTCGGAGAATCTTGATAACCAAACATGCCGGCCAATACCGAGCCTAATGGGCCGTCCATTGGCAGCGCTGCGCTGATGTCGAACACGACTGTTTGCAGGTGATTCCACAGTCCGGCCTCATGCAGCGCTTGCACCGACGTAGAGAGAATCCCGGCGGCGACCACCAGAATGAACAGGCCGGTCCAGCGGAAGAACATGCCCAGATTCAGGCGCATGCTGCCGCTGTAAATGGCAAACCCCACGCCGATGGCCAGGATCAGGCCGAGCAGGGCCCCCATCGGGGCTGCCGTCCCCTCACTCTGCTGGAACACCGCCAGCAGGAAAAAAACAGTCTCCAGCCCTTCACGGGCGACGGCGAAAAACACCATGGCGATCAGCGCGTAAACCTGATTTTTCGAGGTGGCAAGTGCGGCATCGAGAGAGGCGTGCAATGAGTGCTTGATGGAGCGTGCGACCTTGCGCATCCAGAACACCATCGAACTGAGAATGCCCACGGCCACCAGGCCGATCACGCCTTCGAACAACTCCTGATGTTTTTGCGGGAATTCGGCGCTGACCAATTCCAGGCCGCCCCCGACCAGGAGCGCCAAGGCTGCCGCGAGAAAAACACCGATCCACACGGCGGGCATCCATTCTCCGCGGCCGGTCTGTTTCAGGTAGCTGGCAATGATGCCAACGATGAGCGCGGCTTCAATCCCTTCGCGCAGCATGATCAAAAAAGGAACGAGCATGTGTCACCAAAATAAGAGCTGCTGGGCGTGTAACCAGATGCGCAACGGAGGCTGTTGCGCGTTTGAGAATCTGCAACATAATGATACTCATTACCGAATGAGAATATCATTTTTTTCAAGTTTCGGATTTTTTGCAGGCTCGTACAGGTTAGGTTCAGGTCGTGGGCAGTGGGTCTGATTGATCCAGCACCGACCTCATCAGCTCTACAAACCGCTGTGGCGCCGGGCTCAGGCTTTGACCTGCGCGGGTGATAAGGCCGATTTCTCGGCTGACACCAGGGTGATCGACTGGCACACGCGCCAGATCGCCACGGCCATCGTCGGCGGACTCCGGCAGCAGGGTCATCCCCAGTCCTTGGCGGACCAAGGCCAGCACTGTCGACATATAGTTGGCTTCCAGGCCTGGTATCAGGTGCAGACCCTCTTCGGCGAACAGCTGCTCCACCCGTTCGCGCACGCTGCTGTCGCGTCCGGTGAGGATCATCGGCTGACCTGTCAGCGCCGAGAGACTTACTGATTGGCGTGATGCCAGCGGATGATCGCTTGGGATAAACAGGCACAACCGATCCACCATCACCACCTCAAAGTCCAGGCCGTGTCCCAGCCGGGCTCGCACCCCAAGACCGAAATCGACTTCGCCATCACGCACAAGTGCGTCGATACGTTGCGCTACCACATCGCGCAGGCGTATCTCGACCCCGGGAAACTGTTCGCGAAACAGCTTCAGTACTGGAGGCAGTGCGCCTGAGCAGATCGAGGGCAGGGCCGCGATGGTCACCACACCTCGGCGTAGCGCCGCCAAATCCCGCGAGCCGGCAACAATGTTGTCCAGGTCCAATAGTAGTTTTTCCATCGGCCCCAAGGTCTTCTGCCCGGCCGCCGTGAGGCTGACCTGACGCGGACTGCGCTCGAGCAGTGTCACCCCCAGCCAGTCTTCGAGTTGTTGAATCTGCACGGTTAGCGCCGAAGGCGACAGATGCAAGGCGACTGCCGCCTTGGCAAAGCTGCCGCTATGGGCCACGGCGAGAAAGGCACGGATATGCTGAATTGAGTTCTTCATTCTGTTTTTCCGAACGAGATGCGGTGAACATTTCAATTTACAAAGATTACCCCGATTTTCAATACTCGTTGAAAACAACAACGGTTCATTCCACTGCCCCAGGCGGTCAGGAATGACACACAGGACCCTGCCCATGCTCGCCACGCTCGGTGTTATCACCATCCTCTGTTTGCTCACCGCTGTAATGAGCAAACGCCTCTCGCCACTGGTTGCACTTATTGCGTTGCCGATCATTGCTGCATTGATCGGCGGCTTCGGCCTGGAAACCAGTGCCTTCATCATTACCGGCATCAAGAACGTGGCCCCGGTGGTGGGCATGTTCGTGTTCGCCATCTTGTTCTTTGGGGTGATGACGGACGCCGGGATGCTTGATCCCATCATTGATCGGATCCTGCACACGGTAGGGACGCGACCGACACGGATCGTGACCGGCACCGCGTTACTGGCGTTGTTGGTGCACCTGGATGGTTCGGGGGCGGTCACTTTTCTGGTGACTATCCCGGCCATGCTCCCTCTCTATAACCGTCTCGGCATGGACCGGCGCATCCTTGCGTGCGTCACGGCGATGGCGGCCGGGGTTAACTTCCTGCCCTGGACCGGCCCGGTGCTGCGCTCCTCGGCGGCGTTGCATGTGCCGGTATCGGACCTGTTTCAACCTCTGATTCCGGTGCAGATCGTGGGTTTGGTGTTTGTCTTCACCTGCGCCTGGCTGCTTGGTCGCCGCGAAGAGCGTCGGCTTGGCCTTGGCCTTGGCCTTGGCGCTGGCGTCACGGTTGATGTGGTTCCCCAGCGTACCCTCAGCGCGGAAGAAGAAGGGCTGCGTCGGCCACGGTTGTTCTGGCTCAATCTGCTGCTGACCGTGTTGGTGATGGGCGTGATGATTGCTGGCTGGGTCGACCCAGTGGTGATGTTCATGCTCGGTACCGTATTGGCGCTGTGCATCAACTACCCAAACGTCGACGCCCAGCGGGAGCGCGTCGATGCGCACGCCAAAACGGCCTTGACCATGGCCAGCATCCTCCTGGCAGCCGGGGTGTTCACCGGGATCATGCAGGGCAGTGGCATGCTCAAAGCGATGGCTGAAGTGGCGGTGGCACAGATCCCGGCTGGCCACGGTCATTTGATCCCGGCGGTAGTGGGCTTTCTGTCCATGCCATTGAGCCTGCTGTTCGATCCAGACTCGTTCTATTTCGGTGTGATGCCGGTGATCGCTGAAGTCGGCAAGGCGCTGGGCGTCAACCCGCTGCAGGTGGCTCAGGCCTCGTTGCTCGGCGTACATACCACCGGGTTCCCAGTCAGCCCGCTGACGCCGGCGACCTTTCTGTTGGTCGGCCTGTGCAAGATCGAGTTGGCCGATCACCAGCGTTTCACCATCCCCTTTATGTTCGCCGCGTCGGTGTTAATGACCCTGACTGCGTTGCTCCTGGGAGTCTTCTGACATGAAAACCTTACGCATTGGCTCTGGCGCCGGTTACTCGGGTGACCGCATTGAGCCGGCTGTGGAACTGGCCGAGCAGGGCGATCTGGATTATCTGGTCTTTGAATGCCTGGCCGAACGCACTATTGCTCTGGCACAGCAGGCCCGTCTGGCTGATCCAGAGGCGGGTTACGACCCTTTGCTGAGCGAGCGTATGCGCCGGGTGCTGCCTTTTGTCGGTCGTGGCATTGATGGCAATCGCCGGCGCTTGCGCGTGATCACTAACATGGGCGCCGCCAACCCAATGGCGGCCGCTCGTGAGGTCCGGCGGATCGCTGCGGAGCTGGGGTTGAACAGCCTGAAAGTCGCCGCTCTGACCGGCGATGATGTGCTTGATGCGTTGCAGGCCGATCCTTCCTTGTTACTCGACAACGGTGCAAGCCTGGGCTCGCTGGGTGAACGACTGATCTCGGCCAATGCTTATCTGGGCGCTTCAGGCATCGTCGACGCGCTACGGGCCGACGCCGATGTGGTGATTACTGGCAGGGTTGCCGATCCATCGTTGTTCCTCGCACCGCAGTTGTTCGAGTTTGGCTGGGCTGAAGATGATTGGGCCTTGTTGGGTCGCGGCACATTGGTCGGGCATCTGCTCGAATGCGCCGGACAGATCAGCGGCGGGTACTTTGCCGATCCCGGTTACAAGGATGTTCCTGATCTGGCGCGGCTCGGCTTCCCGCTGGCCGAGGTGGATGCTTTGGGGCAGGCAGTGATCAGCAAAGTGTCGGGCACGGGCGGCCGCATTGACACCGCCACCTGCACCGAACAACTGATCTATGAAGTGCACGACCCTGCGGCGTACCTGACGCCGGATGTCAGTGCTGATTTTTCTGCGGTCAGCTTCAGCACCGAGGGCGTTGACCGGGTGCGTATTGCAGGGGCAGACGGGCACCCAAGGCCTGAAACCTTGAAGGTGTCGGTGGGCTATCTCGATGGCTGGATCGGCGAAGGGCAGATCGCGTATGGCGGGCCGGGGGCTGTGGCCCGGGCACAGTTGGCCCGTGAGGTTGTGCTCGAACGGTTGAAACTGACCGGCGTGATCTACGACGAAGTGCGCGCCGAACTGATTGGCGTCGATGCACTGCACGGGGCCGGGCTAGGTTCACGTACGAGCAGCGAACCGTGGGAAGTGCGTTTGCGGGTGGCCGCGCGCTGTACTGATCGGGCCGAAGCGGTGCGAGTCGGCAATGAAGTAGAAACGTTGTACACCAACGGTCCTTGCGGCGGTGGCGGGGCAAGCAAAAGCGTTCGTCAGGTGGTGGCAGTTGCGTCGCTGTACCTGCCCCGTGATGCAGTCACCCCACGAATCCATTTGGAGGATGCCTTATGAGTACCGTCAAGCTGCGAGAGTTGGCGCATTCCCGTACCGGCGACAAAGGCGACACCTCAAATATTTCGGTAATCGCCTACCGTGCCGAAGACTATCCACACCTGTGTCAGGCGCTAAGCGTCGAGCGCGTCACGGCCTGGTTTGCCGAGTTGCTCGACCCGGCGGCAGGCCCCGTTCGGCGCTATGAGTTGCCCAATGTCCATGCCCTGAACTTCGTCCTGCCCGGCATCCTGCGCGGGGGCGTGACCCGGTCCCTGGCACTGGATGCCCATGGAAAGGCGCTAGGGGCAGCGTTGCTGGACATGGAGGTTTAGAGCGGCGGGTTTATCTGAGTCACAGCTCCTGCAGGGGGGGATGACTTGCATTGATGTGATCATCAGAAAATATTTTGGAATTCAGTGGGATAAAACGTTTCAGTAAATCAGTAATGAGAATAAGATTCGTTACCATGTAACGAAAGCACTATTCGAGAGTTCTGGTTTATTCATGACAAAGCATCAAGCCGGTTGTTATGTGCCCGTGTCGACAGCGGTTGCGCCTCTGTCGTATCGACTGCGCAATCTGTACACGGCGACAGTCACGCTGTGCGCCTTGAGTGCGCCGATGGCCTTTGCCGAGGAGATGCAGCTTGAGGCGGTCAACATCGATGCCAAGGCTCAATCGCTCGAAGCCGAGGAGCTTGAGCGCAGCCGCACAAGCTATCAGGCACGGCGCGCCACGGTCGCTACCCGCACCGATGAGCGCCTGGTGGAGGTCCCGCAATCGGTAAATGTGGTCACCAACCGGGTCATCGAAGACCGCCAGCCGGCGAGTCTGGACGAAGCGATCAATGCCGTCAGCGGGGTCAAACAGGGCAACACCCTGGGCGGCACTCAGGACGCGATCCAGAAACGCGGTTTCGGCACCAACCGGGACAACTCGATCATGCGCGACGGCATGCAATCAGTGCAGGCGCGTAATTTCACGCCCACCGCCGAGCGTATCGAGGTACTAAAAGGCCCCGCGTCGATGTTGTATGGCGTGCAGGACCCCGGTGGGATCATCAACGTGGTGACCAAAAAGCCACAGCTGGAAGCCGCTCACTCGATCTCTGCATTCGGCTCCAGCTTTGGTGGCGGAGGCGAGCAGATAGATCTCACCGGGCCATTGGGCGATAGCGGTCTGGCCTACCGGTTGATCGCCGACAAACAGAACGTCGATTACTGGCGCAATTTCGGCAGCATCGATCAGACAGTGATTGCGCCGTCGCTGGCCTGGTATGGCGAGGACACCAAGGTCTCTATCGCCTACGAACACATGGAATATTCGGTGCCATTCGACCGAGGCACGCAGATCAATCCGAAAACCGGCAAGGTGCTCAACATCCCGCGCAATCGACGCCTGGACGAACCCTTCAACGTCACCGCCGGGCGTTCGGATTCGGTGGACCTGCGTATGGAGCATCGCCTGAACGACAGCTGGACGCTCAATACCGGTTACGGCTACAGCCGCAACTATTACAACGACAATCAATCGCGGTTCATGTCGGCCAATAACGACACCGGTCTGGTGACCCGGCGCGCCGATGCGACCCGCGATGCGGTGCAGGCGGCCCATACCGCCACCGTCAATACCTTGGGCAAGTTGTACTGGGGCGATACGCTGCACGAAGTATTGATTGGCGCCGACTACATGAATAACCAGCGGGATCTGGGTGATCTGCTGCGTAACACCGCCAGTGCCGACTTCAACTACAACGCCCCGGTGTATGGTATGGCGCCGCTGCCTAGCAAGGTCAGCGCAGCAAACAGTGACCAGAGTGACCATCTGCAAACCCATGCGTTCTTCGTGCAGGACTCGATGCACCTGGGCGAGCACTGGATTGTCCAAGGTGGCCTGCGCTACGACGCATTCGATGAAATCACCGGCAAGGGCCGACCGTTTGTGGTCGGTGCCGACGTCAAGGACAGCAACGTCGTGCCGCGTGTAGGGCTGGTGTACCTGATTCAGCCTGACTGGTCGGTGTACGGCAGCTACACCGAATCGTTTCGCCCCAACACCTCGATCGCCACGCCGATTGGTGACTTGCCACCTGAAGAAGGCAAGGCTTACGAGTTTGGCACCAAGTTTGAAAATGACGCGATCACCACTACGGTAGCGCTGTTCACGATCAACAAGAAGAACGTGCAGACCAGCGAAGCCTGCGGCACTGAAATCTGCACCCGGGTCTCCGGCGAGGTGCGGTCCCGTGGCCTTGAAGCAGACATCACCGGCCAGCTCGACGAGTTCTGGAGCATCACTGGCAGCTACGCGTACACCGACACCGAGGTGCTCAAAGACCCGATCCTGGAAGGTGCTCCCCTGGACGGTGTGTCGAAGCACACCGCGGCGGCGTACCTGACCCGAGACTTTGGCCATGTCGGTGTGGGCGACTTGCGTGCTGGAGCGGGCGCCCGTTACGCCAGCCGCTGGGGGGTGAACGATGGTGCTGGCATCGAGTATTACTTGCCGTCTTCGACCGTGGCCGATGCGTTTGTCAGCTACAAAATGAAGATTAAAGACCGTGACCTGACGCTGCAGCTCAACCTGAAAAACGTGTTCGACGAACGCTATTACGTGTCCAGCAGTGGTCTCGGTTCGCCAGCCATCGTCATTGGCGAACCTCGCCAGCTGATTGCTCGCGCCACGCTGGATTTCTGACCGAAGCAGCAGGCCGGCTATTCATGCAGACGGCCGTGGATCATGTCGTATATGAATTATTTTGAACGTTAAGACCGTATACGGGGATATAAATCATAAGCGAACGAGTGTTTTACGATAGCCATGCTATTCATATGGGTAATTGGAAGTTTTCCGCGCCAAGTTAAATGCTTTATATATCAGTGGCTTAATCAAATTAATTGAATAATGGGAATTAAAATATATTTTTAATTCATATT
>ERZ1463038.635-NODE-635-length-12504-cov-12.997510_pt1 | contig 12504 bp, 13 predicted proteins | sample MGYA00564479_ERZ1463038 | MGnify/ENA primary metagenome ERZ1463038 (study PRJEB39244, sample SAMEA3635134) | Helicobacter pylori | study: EMG produced TPA metagenomics assembly of PRJEB11511 data set (Assembly of a 5300-year-old Helicobacter pylori...
CGCGCTCGCTCGCCCTCAACTCCTCCCTTGCACCTGTTAGTTCGGCATGTCATAGAAAACTTGATTATCTACATGGCCTACTAAGAAAGTAAACAAAAAGGTGAAGAGACGGCGGAGTTGTGGCCGCGCACAACGTAGGTGTGCAACAAACTGGTGGCACATGGTACCTAAGTGCTCATGTGCGTCAAGGTTGTCCTGCCATGGACCTTCATCCTGTGAGTGTAGTTGTTGAAACGCTTCCCTCCGGTCCATTGCGCACACACGCATCAAAGGAAGCCTTGAGGACACGGCCATCGGTAGCGGAGTCGCCAGAAGGTCAAGCACAGGGAAACCCCAGCCTAGACGAAAATACAAAGCTCCCAGCAGGCGTTTGCGAGAGTCAAGCGCCGGTATTGCGCTGCGCTTCGCGCCGCTAGAGTCGCGAGCACGCACAGCCCGACCTCAGCATCCTGATCTCGCCTCCCGCCCACGGAGATGCTGCCGAAAACGAGAAGGCCAGTGTTCCATCAAACGTGTTACACCGCTCCCCGCGCTGCGCATGTTGGTGTCCGTCTGGCGTCTAGTGGTGCGCCTCGCTGCTCGCGCCCTTGAGCTTGCTCTCGTCCTTGACGCCCAGCTCGCCCGAGGTGAACTGCTTCGCCCACTGCAGGATTGTGAGGGCAGTGAGCATTCCGTGAGCGCGGATGGGAGGCTCGGTCGACGGCACGCACCATCATGGACGGGATCCGACGGGTGGGCTCGGTGTGGCGCCACTGGAACGAAACACACAAGCAGGTTAGCCTCCAGGATCCCAAAGCATCCAAGGGCGATGCTGTGCGGTTCCCCGCCGCTCGCCCCGGCCTCGACCGCACCGCGAGCTCCCGCCTCGCCAATTGGTCCCTGTGCGCCGCCCGCGCTCGAGACGAGGCCGCCCACCCAGGCCTTGTTCTGGCACACGGCTTGCGAGTGAACGACGAACCTCCTTCTCGGCCGAGTAGGACCAGATGCCCCAGGTCGCGAGTCCGATGCCGAATGCGACGTAAACGGTGCTCGCCCTCCAGTTCGCGGGCCGGGTCCACCAGCCACCTGGTGCGGTTGACAGAAGAGGCCAGGAGCAGAGATGCGACACGTCAGCAAGCAGGTAAGGCGGGTGCGGGGGGGCGGGCGGGTGCGCACCTGCTGGACTCCAGACCTCCTTCGGATACGGGTACTGGGCACCGCCAGACTGCAGGGCGGGCACGACTCGGTCAGCTGCGTGGTTCTTTGAGCTGGTACTGGATCTAGCGCACGAGTCTGATTGGTGACGGTCGCATCGCAAGTGGTGTGAGGGAGACCAGCGTCGGCTCCTTTCTCGTTCACTCCACACACACCCAAACCTACCCAAACAAGCCCACTCGCCCAACCTCGCCCCAGGAACTCTCCTGACACCCGTAAACCCATCTACCGTCCCTTCCTTTGCCACCGCGGCCGCGATGCGTCCATCCCTTCCGCTCTGCCTGCAGCCGTCTCTCGCGGTCTGCCGGGCGACCTCGCGAGCAGCGCTCAACCCGAAACGGCTCGCGACCGGCCTGTACGACGGCAGGTCGATCATGTCCGGAAACGCGGTCGGCGAGACGTTCAGCAACAAGACGCGCCGCACCTGGCTGCCCAACGTCCAGACCAAGGCCGTCTGGAGCGAGGCCCTCGGCAAGACCTTGAGGCTCAAGGTCACCGCCGGCGCTCTCCGCACGATCGACAAGGTCGGCGGCCTCGACGCGTACCTGTTCCGGATGAAGCCCGACCGGCTCGGCGAGAAGGGCTTGGTGCTCAGGACGATGGTGAGCCGCCTTTTCGCGAGCGGTGGTGGGCAGCGCAAGGGACGGGGCGAGGGCAGATGGCCGTCTAGGGACTATGTTGCACTACGTACATGGAGCTGATCTGTCTGGTTTCGCAGGTGCAAGAGGCGCATGTGCAGGCGAAGCAGGAGCGAAGAGCGTTGGCGGCACGACCACTGGAGACTGCCCAGTTGTGAGCGGGCGGAAGGAGCGTGGAATAAGCACCCCGAGGAAATCTAAAGACACAGCCCCGTGCAGCTCGACGCGCACTGGAGGTCTTGCGCGCCGCGAGGCGCACTCGGAGCAACCAGTAAACAGCACAAACGCTCTTCCAGGGGCCGGAGAGGGCCACATTTCTATGCCCGAAACGCTACACGAAAGCAATTGTCCATCACCGCCCATTTCCACTGCGTCGCACGAACACTCGCGTCTAGTCGATATGCGACAGCGCTCACAAGCGCGGAGGGCACTTGCCGAACGTCGGGGGTGCGCTCACCTCACCCGAGCTGAGCAGGATGACCTGAAAGATGAAGGTGGGTCAGCAACGCACGCTCGAACCAGCGGGTAGGATAGGCGAGCATACCGTCTGGGAGGTCGTGTAGATGGCTGCGACGACTCCGAAGACGAGAAGCGCAATGTCGGCAATCTTCTGCTTGCGGGTCGCGGCGCAGGCCTTGTAGTGAAGGAGGGCAGCTGCAAGGACCAGATTTAGGTCAGCCAGCTCCGCCTTTCAAGGGCGCGACCAGCACGAACGGTAGCAGAAGCAAAGCGGGACACTGCGAGGCAAGAGTGTCAGCCCTGCATTCGAGGTTGGCGGATTGACCAGAAAAGGAGGGGCGCACCAGGCGACGGATCCGATCAGGCTGACAAACTTGTCGAGGTCGCTCGCGCCGGCCCAGGCGACGGCGGAGCAGCCGACGACGACGGCCATGCGGAACGCGTTCTTCTCCCACTTGACCTTGGTCGAGTGCTTGCCGCTGCGCGAGAAGATGCCGTTCTCCATGATGCGCACGGCGGGGAACAGCTGGAGCGGGGTCGAGAGCAGGATCGCGATCGAGTAGAGGAACTGCGCCGCGTTGACGAACCGGTCCTCTTGCGGCAGGTTGACGAAGACGACCGTCTGGTGAGTGGGGTGTCAGCCTGTACTGATGAAAGATCCTTACCAAAAAAGATTGCCGCACCTGGATGGAGGATCCGTACGCGGCGTACGCGAGCACGCCCGCGCCAGCGAAGAGGATCATGACACCAACCATGACGCCGGTCAGGACGCGCGGGAACTGGTGCGGGTCCTTCATCGACTCGGTGATGGGGATGACGAGTCCGATGCCCTCGAACGAGAAGACGGCGGTGCTAAGTAGCGCCACGGGGTCAGCGAATCGCGCTGGCCGAATAGGCGGGAAAGCAGGGCGCACCCAATGAGCAGCGGGAAGTCCTTCGGGTTGAAGAGGGCGATATCGGCGAGGCCGTTGTCGGAGAGAACCTTGATCTCGTTCGAGAAGATGTAGACGAGGCCGAACAGGATGAACGCGTCGGCGATGAGCGCCGTGCCGGACAGTTTCTGAATGTTGCGAATCATCGCGAGCGCTGTGGTCCTGGAGTCAGTGTCCTTCATTGTAAAAGAGTATTCGGGAATACTCACGCAGGAAGATCACTAGCTGGCCGAGGATGAGGAGCGGCAGAGGAACGAAAGTGCGGCAGTTGGTGACGGCCATGAAGAACGCTTGAAGGTTTTGCGACTACCAGACCGGGCGGTGAGTTCGAGAGTATCTTCAGGAGATCAGAATCAGTGACGCACGACGAAGATGGTGTACGCGGCGACGAAGCCAATCTGCACTGGCGGATTAGCGCTTGGTCTGCGGAGCAAGCTACGAGGCGCGCACCTGGGAGAGTACGATGGAGAAGAGGATGGCCGAGCGCATATACTTTCCGTAGAGAATGCCACCGATGTCTACGGATTCTCAAACGTGAGCAGGAACTCGGACCAGTCCACACAGTGCGGGGACGGACCTCCGAAGCTGCCATGCACGGCGAGGCGAGTCTCGACGAGCAGGAGGAACGAGTAGAGGCTGATCATCGCGATGAAGCACAGCACAATGGTCGAGAAGACGATGCCACCGTTGTAGAACCTGCGGAGACAAGTGAAAGGTGTCAGCAGCCCGCGCAACACCGGCCGAGTGCGCAGAGGAGCTCACGCCTTGCCGAGGAACAGGACGCCGGTGCCGACAAAGCTCTTGAGCAGCATGAGAACGGCCTGCGTGACGGTGGCGTCTCCGTGTTGGCCGACGCTGCTTGACCGCTTCCTGGACGTGCCGCGCTGGAGCGAGCCGCGGGCGTCGACAGGCTTGGTCGCGGTGCGCTTGACGAGCGGGGTACGCTCGTCGAGTACCTCGCGGGAGCGGGTCGGCTTGGGCGTGATCGCTCGTGCGTCGTCGATGCCACGGATGGTGCTCTCGTCGTAACCGAGGTCGTCCTCGTCCTCCTCGTCAATCTCCTCGAGGTCCTCGCCGCCAAAGTGGCCGTACAGGCTCAGGAAGTCGACAAAGCTGCGGGTGAACCGCCCCGGGTTGCCGGTGCTCTCGCGCTGGCGGAGCACAAAGTCGCGCCTGAACCCGCCAGGCTCGAGGATCTCGCGGACGCCCATCGCGCTCTGGCTCGGCGTGTCGTCGAGCGCGTCCGTGTCGTCCGTGGGCGCAAACGAGAGGTTCGGTCGCTCGAGGTTGTGCCCGCTGTGCGACACCCGGCGGGACGAGGACGTGATCGAGAGGAGCGACTTTGAGCGGCGGAGCGCCGGGGTGCCGCCGGCCGCGCTGCCGCTCGTGCTGGCGTCGTCCGAGGCCTGCTGGTTGGCCCACTTGTAGATCGGCGCGACGATGTCCCCACCGGGCATGCTGTACGGGGTCGGGTACTCGCCGTCGTCGCTGCTCGCCTTGCTGCTCGCCTCGGGCTGGCTCTCGCTGCCACTCTCGCCGAGCTGGGCGGCGATACCCGAGCTCAGCGCGGTCGCCCGCTGCTCGCCCGCGTCGCGCAGGTGGCGCTTCACTCGAGCTGCCTTCTCGGCGTCCGAGAGGTCCTCGATTGCGACCGACGAAGGCGGCGCGCCCGACGCCGAGTCGGGACGGAGCAGGAACGGCGACCCGGCGCGCGGCGAGCCGTAGTTGGGCGTCTGCGTGTGCGACGCTGGCAGCGGGATCTGCGGCACCGTCGGCTGGGCGGGCGACCCGTATGGCGAAGACAGGAAGGGCGACGGCGTCCTCGGGCCAGGCGACGACGACGGGTCTGGGATGTCTCGCTGCGACGACATCACGGCGCTGCGCTCGCTCGGCACTCGGACTGGGCAGGACTCGGCTGGGTGGGCTCGATCCACCTGCGAAATGGAACGAGTGCGGGCGAAAGTCGAAAAAGGCGAGGCGGGGGAAGGAAGAGTGGCCACGCGGCAGCCGACGAGCGATCCCTGCCCCACGCGGGCCAGCCGGATCCGCGCCGAGAATGTGCCGGGGCGCGCACCTTCGTCCAGAGCTTCAACCCATCACCTCGCGATGCCAACACCAAATTCCAAACGGGCTGACCTGAACGCACCCGCCTCGCCGTCGTCGCCGACTCCGACGCGCAAATCAACAAACGCCCCTGCGCCGCCGTCGCCAGCACCACGCGGGCCCACCCCAGCCGCCGCCGAGACCTCGTACCACAAACGGCTACGTGCGATCCTCCTCGAGCACAAGCGCTTCCGCAAGGAGTGGAACGAGCTCGTCATACGCGGCTGCCTCGCGCGGACACGGGCGGCGATTGAGATCTGGGTCGATGTTGAGTACGTTCATAGCGCTGCTTCTGCTCCCTTAGCTCTGTGATGGATCTGGACGGGGACTCGGATCAGCTGGGCCAGCTGTAGCGGGACTGGTGTGCGCGCGGAGCTGACCCTCTGTTTTGCGTCTGCTTCGCGAACAGGAACGGACTCAAGCACGTCGACCGCAACGGAGCCGGCACGAGCACCGCAAAGATGGCCGTCAAGGCCGGGTACCTCTTTCACCAGAGCTCGCGACTGAGCGACCAGACGGCGACCATCTACGCCGTCCTCGCGTCCCTCGTGCGCCAACTTGCTCGCCACCTGAGCAGGCCAGCGAACGTTAACCCTATCGTCGCAGGAGGACCTCCTTTTTAACCTAAATCAGCTCGCAGAGCGCGCCGAGAGTCTCGTCATCGAGGCTGCCAAGACGCGCGGGACCGCGTTCGCCTTCCGCGAGCCGCTCTGGGTCACCTGGCCACTCGCCCGCTTTGGTGAGCTTCCTGTTCGATCTCAAGTAAACCGCGTGCAGTACTCATTGACTGTATTTGCCGCAGCCGACGGGATACAAACCCTCACCGCACCATATTCCCCCTCGCTCGTCCTCATCCGGACGCTCATCGAAACGCTCACCACGTTCCCGCCGCTTCCGACCTCGGCCGAAGAGACAGAAAAGTCGGCTCTCGGCCCCGTCAAGGCGAGGCCAAAACCGGAGGAGATCCAGGCCGCGATGAGCCTCCTGGCCGTGCAACCGCTCCTGCCGGGCAAGGGCAGCGACGGGGGCGCCGAGGCGTGGGAGGAGATTCTGGCCGTCGAAGTCGGCGGATGGAATTAGGCTCGCCTTGATTTATAGTATCTGGGGGTTGGACGCGGGCTGTGGACTGGTGGGTCCTCGGGACGGAGAGCTTGTGAGCTGCTCCCGTCTGACGCTGAGCTCGTCAAGCTGATCACGGTTTCTTGCAGGTTCATCCAGTCACTGGAGAAGGCCTTCCGTTCCAAGAAGTTTCTTCGCAAGGCGAACCGAGTAGAACATCCGATCCGTCGTTGCGACACGAAGCAGGACAGGGTGGATGGTTGACTCCTCAGTTTGAGTCTCGAGCATCCAAAACGAGAAGCAGGCATGTCAAGTGTCCATGAGCGCTCTATTGCTATGCTGCCGTCGGGCAAGCCTTCACCCCGCCATACCGCCATTTTAATGCGGGGTCCAACGGCGCTCCTTCTACCCACTTGTCCTCGAAGACCTCGAGGCCCTCGGCCCGCCGTATCCGGTCGACCGTGCTGTCCATCAGGAGCCCGTGCCAGGAGCTGCCGACGCCGGACTGGATGTCGGACGGCCCGTCCTTGCGCTGGATCACCAGCGGCGGCTCGACCGAGAACGACTTGAGCAGCCCAAAGGTGATGAACGAGGGCACGGCCGTATCGACCGCGGTCTGGTACGCCGTCCACGGGTTCTCGAGGAGGTCGAGCAGCCGCGAGGCGCCAGCGTGGGTGAGGGCGTAGGCGTGCAGGCACAGCGGCACGGACGAGGCGTGCAGATGCGGGTGCAGATACTGCGGCCCTGCATTGGAAAGCGAGGTCAAACAAAGTCAGTGGCGAGCGCGAAGGGGCCAGTGCGGTGAATGCACGCACGGATCAGCTCACGACCCCAGCAGTGCCCAAGCAGCGCGAGCTCCCATTTGCTCTTGCGGAGCTTGTACTCCATCCGGCTCCACAGACGTTCGAGGTCCCACTCGAAATCGACGTCGTCCTCGATGATGAGCGCACTCTCGTCCTTGTTCTCGAGGATGAGCCGCATCGCCTTGGTGTGGCCAAAGAACGTCGAAATGACGCCCTCGTTGACCTGGCGGCCGTCGATCGCCTCGACGGGGTCGTACAGCGCGGCGGTGATGTTGAGGTCCGGGTTCTGCGGGACGAGCTCCGCGAGCGTGCCCGCCTGAACATGCGAGTGCAGGTGCGCGATCCACGACGGCGCATACGCGGGCGCGACGCTCGGCAGCGGCGGGAAGGGCACCTGGCCGGCCTCGTCGGCGGTCTGGGTGAGCCAGCTGTTGCCGACGTGCAGGCCGCCAATCTTCTTCTGGCTCACCCCGCGCGCTTTGGCCTGTCCGTCGGAGAACCAGGTTAGCGGCGACCCCCCTGGTCTGGAGTCCGCGTCCACTCGACGCACCGTCAGCTCCAGTCGTTCGCGCCGAACGACCTGCGCTTGCTCTGCGACCCATTTGATCCAGGGCTCGTTCTTGTGTGCGGCGTCCACAAAGGTGACGTCGAGTCCGTGCGCCTTGGCGAGCTGCACGATCTCTGCGCGGCGGTCGAGGCGGGTGGGGAGCGACAGCACGTAGATGTGCGTAAAGGTGAGCGTCGGGGAGTGCGCCGCCTGGCTCGGGATCGACGTCGTCGCCTCGAGGTGGTTGCGGAAGGTGAGCACGTCCGAGCCCGACGGGTCCGCGAGCAGCGGCGCGTTTGGCACGCTTGACGGCCTGGACGATGCGGTTTTTGCCGTGTAACTGTAGAACTGTGTCGGTTTGCTGAGGAACGAGTGGAGGGGTTGCGATGGAACGAGCGAGATGAGGCCGACGAGCGACAGCGCGGCCAGTGCGAGGTATAGCAGCGGCGGCACCCCGCCTGGGCCAGTCGATGCGCCCGAGACCATGCCTCCGCTGTGTCGCGAGGTCGCAGTCCCCGGAGTAGGTGGGCCGAAGTGGGCGGCGAGACGAACGCGCGCGAAGAGAGCGGTACGCGCGCGCAGAGTTGCTGCGGACTCGAGCTCGCGCAAAGCAAGGGGTCGAGTCCGCAAGGCTTGAGAATTGGGCAGCTCCGCTCTTGCTCGTCGTCCATCCTCAGCTTTTCTTCACACCCTGGGTTGTTCCGCATCCAACTCGACTCTGTTTCCCTCCCGCCTCCCAACGTCACCGTCGTCGACGACCCACTCTCAGCGCTCTCCAAGCCGTCGCTCTCCCCGCAATCGACTCTTTCACTGTCCACAGCACCCGCCTTCCAGCCACCAATACCTGCAGCGAAACAGTCAACAGACTCTGGAAGCGGGCTCCCATGTCGTCCAGTCGTGAGCTCACCGTTCCTCTCCCGATCTCGGTCTCGTTCGATACCCCGAGGCTCGCAGGTTCGCAGCGCCTCGCTATTCTCGTGGGTGCGCAATGTGCAGAACCTCGATACGGCAGTACTGGAAGGTCCAGCTACGGGAGGTCGGGGGCAGGTGGGCAGGAAAAGCTGATGATGCCGAAGCGATGCCCGAGCAACGCAGGCGGGCATTCCTCCGGTCAAACCGGTTGAGACGGTCGCGTCTGTCTACTGTCGGCACTCCTGGACTACACCCGGGGGTTCTGCGGGGCCCTCTTTCTCTCATGGGGGCCATGCAAAATCTCGCGGGCGCGATCCCGGATCGGCCAAGGTCTGGGGTTTGCGTGCGGAGCGGGCCCGCCGCGCAGTCGACCGTCATCTTGAATCATGCGGCGTTTGGGAACCATCGAGAAATACGTTGACTGACGTTTGCGCCCTCTGCGCTGTTTTGCGTACAGTTTCCCGCGTCGTGGGCAGCAGTGTCGCCAGCACCGCCTCCTCGAGCGTCAACACCTACCCAGTCGTCACGACTACGGCCCAGCAGGTCGTACCCTCCACCCCCTCCTCAGCAACCGGCGGCATCCATACCACCCATGTCAACATCCCAGGCCTCGTCGTGGGTCTCGTCGCCGGCCTCATCGTCGCGACGCTCGTCGCCTACAAGCTCTACGTCTATGTGTACCGGCGGCGGCAGGCCAAAAACTCTGCCCCGCTGCCAGAAGCGAGAGCTCCTTTGGCCGGTCAACCGAGTCCGGGTATGAGCCAAGTCTGGGGCAACCCGTCGAGCGAGGGAGAGCTTCGCACCGCTCGGAGCATGGCGTTCTCGGACAACTGGGGCGGATCAAGCAGCTCGCTAGCGGCGGAGAGGGAGTACTCGAACTCGAGTCTCGGTGCCTTCACACCGGTGCCAAGCGGAAGCGGCGCCAACACCCCGACATCGCCGACGTCGCCCGGCCGCGGAGGGAGCCCCGACGGTTACGCGCACGACAGCGTCGGCAGGCTGGGCACCACAAGCCCCTGGGATCGTGGTTCGATTTCAATGGGACAACGGCGGGCGTACGGGAAGCCATTTAGTGGTGCGCCGCAACTGAAGAGCCTGCCGAGCTCGACCCGCCTCAGTGGCGCGCCACACTCGCCGCACTCGCGCATTGGCATCATCGCCCCGCTTCCCCTCGCCCCACCTCCCGGAGCTGTCATCTCGACGGACAAGAGCACACTCGGGTTCGCGCCCTCGTCCGGAATCGGCGACGCACCGGCCACCGGCTCTCGAGACCACTGGTTCACCTCGGCGGGCGGCTCGAGGGAGCGCACGCCGGACCACATTCACCAATCTCAACGCAACTCGACGTACGACGGAACCTACTCCGAGTCGCAGATCTCGCCGCGGGAACCGCACTCGTCGCGGTCGACGTCCTCGCCTGGGGCGAGCCAACACTCGTTCCCGCCGTCACCGACGTCCGCGAACGGGCCCGACCCAACGAGGCTGTCTCCCACCTCGCCTGTTGACAAGGTCCGCCGCGAGCTTGACGGGCGGGGCCGTTCGAACGGGGAACGCGATCTCGAGGCGGGCTGGGCCGAGCAGGAGCGGAGGCGGAGGGAGAGCCCAGGCGGGCCGCCATCTTAGAACAGGCGCAGGTTGTTATTAGAATATCGGACACTGGATTACACGGTCGCCTTGAGAGCTTCAAAGACGTCCTCGAACCCGTCGACGCGCGGTACCTTTGACCTGACCGCAGCGCCGGCGCCGTCGCCACCGGCACCCGACTTGTTGCCCTTCTTGCCGCCAGCAAAGATCTCGTCGACCTCGTCGACCGGCCTTGAGCGCTTCTTCTTCTCTTCCTCCTTCGGCGGCTCGACCTTGGCGGGACCCTGCGCGGCCTCCTTGTCGCGCACGAGCGCGGCGGCCATCTTGCCCTTCCACTGCTCGCGGCGGCGCTCCCACAGCGGGAGCTCGACCTTGCGCGCAAAGAAGTGGCCGTAGCTCGACTGCTGCAGGAACGTCTGGTGCTCGACGAGCGACGCGGCGATCTTGTCCTTGAGGTACACGTCCGCGACGGCCCAGCACCGCTCGACGACGCGCGACCCGATCCGGTCGTCCGCGAGCGTGTGGTAGTGCCCGATAAGCGACATGATGAACTTGCGCAGCGCCGAGGGGGGCGTCGTCGGCGAGGAGAGGAACGCGTCGATCACGCGCGACGAGGTGGCGCTCTGCGTGAGCGGCATGATGCCTTCGAATCCAAGCGACGAGAGGCTAAGGTAGCAACATGTGAGTCGTGCGGATACCAGGAATGACCAAGTCGAGCGCACCTGGTGATGACGGGAAGCTGGTGCGGGCTCGCGAGCTTGAGCCACGACTGGAGAAGGATCGACCCCTGCGTCTGGGCTTGCGCGGTGACGTGGTCCGGGAGCTTCTTGAAGTGCTGTTGCGAGAAGCTGGGTCAGCCGGGCTTCCGTTTTCGGCGGATCAGGTCATTACCTCCAAACGGTTCAATGACAGGACGCAGGCAACGACGAGCTTGTGGTCCTCGGGCCTGGTAAGCTGGAAGGTGTCGAGGAGGATCTTTAAGGGCAAAGAGATTAGTAAAGTGGGTGAGAAAAGTGCAAAAGAGCTTGCGCACCTCGTTGATCTCCTTCTCGCAGACTCCGAGCGCGGCGCACCTGTCGACCATCGACTTAAGCACGCCGGTCCTAAAGTTGTCGATCCACTCTCCTCGACGTTCAATTCCGACGGCGCGGACCTCGTCGACGGTCTCCTTGAGCAGGACCGGGTCGAGACGGGTCATGCCGACGGCGACGACGAAGTTGGCGACGGCGTTGCCTGCCAAGCGGTGAAGCTTGCCTTTGAAGACGTCGCCCCAGAGACGGCCGAAGATGACGTCGTTGCCGCGCATGAGAAGCGACTCGAACGTTGGGCTCGAGGCTGGGTGGCGCAGAAGGCCGCCGAGGAACTCGCCGCGAAGCTCGGTGCGCGCCTCTGTCGCCGAGTCGGGGTTCTCGACCTCCTCGACGAGGCCGCACATGATGCGGTCCGCCCAGCCGCCGGCACGCCAGCCGCCGACCTCGGTCGCCTCCATCTCGAGCATGATGCGCACCGCGGGGCCTGCGACGGCGTCCATCGCGGCGCGGCGGACGCCCTCGCCCTTGGGCCCGCCCTCGTCGAGGCCGATGAGCGACTCCCACATGCTCACGAGCGCGTCCGCGAACGGTGGCGGCACCTCGCGCTTCTTGCCGGCCGCGATCGCGGACGTCGAGGCGTCGTCGGCGGGCTCGGCGAGAAACGACTTCATCGGGCCCTGCTGCTTGCGCCAGGTGAGGCTCTTCTTGCTGCGTTCGGCCGACGCGCGACCCTCGGTCGCGGGTGGCGAGCCGGAGAAGACGAGAAGCAGCACTCGGAGCGTGTGCGAGCCGAAGGGGTCGTAGATGAGCGTCGGGAGCGACGGCAGGATCTCGGACAGCGCCGACAGCAGGAGCGCAGTCATCGTCGGCAGCTCGGCGTCGGACGAGGACGGCGTGGGCGAGGTTGCGATGATGCCACGAGTCTGTGAGAATTGCAGTGTCAGGTTCAGCGCTTCCAAGACGCAAAGGCGGGCAAGAGAGCGTACCTCGCGGTCGACGGTCTCGCCGGCGAGGGTGAAGAGCGTCTGGAGGACGTGACTGGCGGCGCGGTGCTTGACGAGCTTGTTGTAGTTGCCCGCGAACCTGTCTGCGAGTACGCGGCGGGCAAAGTCGTCCATCGAGTAGAGCAGCTTCTCGAGGATCAGGCTCGTCTCGCCGTCGCCTGCGAGCGGAATCTCGTGCCCGCTCAAGCTTTCGAGCGCGCTCCGGAGCAGGTACGGCCGGTCGTAGATCGGAAGAGCG
>ERZ1463038.636-NODE-636-length-12503-cov-16.583467_pt1 | contig 12503 bp, 23 predicted proteins | sample MGYA00564479_ERZ1463038 | MGnify/ENA primary metagenome ERZ1463038 (study PRJEB39244, sample SAMEA3635134) | Helicobacter pylori | study: EMG produced TPA metagenomics assembly of PRJEB11511 data set (Assembly of a 5300-year-old Helicobacter pylori...
CTACACACCTAGGACACTCTTTCCCTACACGACGCTCTTCCGATCTCTCCTGGTCCGTCGAGATGGGCGCGGGCGAGAACGACTCGCGGATGTCGAGCGAGGCGTCGGGCGACAGCGAGTGTGACTCGGGAGAGTGCGTACGACGCCGCGTGTGGTAGGGCGAGTGCGATCCAGAGGGCGACCCGGAGCGAGAGCGCGAGCGCGTGCGAGACGACGAGCGCGACGACGAGCGCCGCGACGGGCGCCGGCGGGGCGAGCGAGGCACGTAGTGGCTTTCGCGCGCCTCGTGGTGCTCCGAGTCTGGTCCGGCGATGGGCGAGCGGCTGCGACTGCGACTCCTGGCGCGGTGCTCGGTCGACGCGTACTTTTTCCAGCCTGTTTCAGGCACATGTCAGCTCCCGACGAAAGAGGTCACAGGGCCAAGAGCCAAACGAACCGGTGAGGGTACGATCAGTGCCATCTCCAAGGCCTTTCCAGGGCGTGTCGCCGACGCGCCAGCCGCGAACGTGGGGCTTGGACTGCACGACGTCCTCGAGCATCCTCGCCGCGCGCTGGATCTCAAGGTCCGTACCCGAGACGCAGAACAGGCCGGGATCATTGAACTTGACGACCCGGCAGCGCACGCCCGTCGTCTCCTGCATCTCCAGAATCACGGACCCCTTGCTCCCAATCACCGCTGCCGTGCACTCGGGCGGGTACCTGCCCAATCTGTTCAGCATCTGGTAACTCAAGAGAAAGGGGGCGGACGAACGGGATGATGCGGTCGTAGGCTTCGGGCTCCATGAAGACAATGTGCCGCGAGGGGCGCGGCGGGAGCTCGTGCGACGGCCGGTGCTCGAGCGGCGCCGAGCTCGCGCGCTCGCCGACGCGCACCGTCAGCGGCGGCGGCTCGATCCGGCTCATGAGTGGCGCGCGGCTGGGCGAGTTGCTTCGCGAGTGCGGGCGCGGGCGGTAGTTGGCGAACGGCTGGCCAGGGTTCTCGCGCGCGTGGCGGTCGTAGCGGTCTTCCGCGCGCGTAGGCTGGACGGGACGAGCTGGGAGAGGCTGACGGAGCTGGAGTGGATGCTGGCGAAAGGTGCTGGTGTGCTGGGCTGGCGGAAAGTGGCGGCGAGGTGCGGTCTCGGGCTGCGGCGCGGGCTGGGGCTGGACGACGGCGTGCTGGGGCGATTGCTGGTTCACAGGCTGGGTGGAAGCCTGGGGCTGCTCGAACTGGAGCGACGGAGGGGCGTTCCGGGTCGGCGGCGCGGCCGCGAGGGTGAACTTGACTAGCGCGCGCGTCGTCGAGCTCGGGTTTGGCGCCTCGTCCGCGGGTGGGGGCGGGAGTGAGGGCGGGTGAACGACGCGGGGGCCGATTGGAGTCGCGTTCGTGTTGGTGACTGGCGCGGGTGGTGCGAGGTTCTGCTCGGGTTGCGGCGGTGCGACCTCGACGTCGGTCCTCGCAGCGACCTTCGCGCGCTCGTCTTGCTCGAAGCGGGCGAACATGGGCAACCAGAACTTACTATCGACGTGGTAGCGGTTGTGGAACGCATCGCGGTTCATCAAGAGCGGCATCAGTCGCGCGTTCTCGGTCCTCGTCCAGCGGTACCCGTCCAGCTTGAGCCCGTTGACTCTCCCGCTCTCGACGTCTTTGGAGAGCGTCGTCCTGATCGCTCTGGAGCAGTGCTCGATCGCCCTCAGGCTACCGATGAGCTCCGCGAACGGTCCGTCCTCGTTCGAGACGTCGAACCGGAGGAACGCGAGTCCGCCATTCTTGCGCAGCTCGTCGCGCCGCGAGTCGGACGAGCCCCGGAGGATCGGGATGAGGTACCCTTCCGGCAGCGAGAGGCGACAGACGTACTGGAACGACGTTTCGGCCGGCGAGCGCGATCGGTGTTGTGGCATCCCCGGGACCAGGTATTCGATCCAGCCGCTGCCGGGAGGGTACCGCGACTGGCGCGCAGGCGGAGAGGGCGCCTGGCCCGCGCCGTAGCTCAGCCTGTCGGTCCTCGGGGTCGGCGAGCGGCCTCGGCGGTCGTCGTCGTCGACGGCGCGCGCGTGACTCGGACCCGCAGCAGTGGGCGCCGGAGCTGGGCGCCAGCTGTAAGAACTGGGTCCGGGGTCGTCCTTGTCGACGTAGGCGTACTTCCTGTGTGCTGGTGGGCGGTTGTAGGGTCGCGGGGCGAATTGAGGCTGCTGGTGCTGGCGGTACTGGGATGCAGGCGTGCCCGCAGGGACGAAGGTCGGGTGCGTGTCCGGCCCCCACTTGTCGTTGTGCGCCATCGGCTGCGTGGACGAGTTGTGGCGACGAGGGGTGAGGTGGGAGGCAGAGCGGGAGGGAAGGTCGAAATTGGGGGCAGCGACGCGCGAGCTTGGACCATCTGGCTCTGCGAAGGCGGTGTCATCGTCCGAGGGCTCCTGTTGAAACCTTCCCAGAAATGCGGGAGCGCGACGAGTCCTTTCACCAGGAGCGTTCAGCAGTGCTGGTCTGCGACGTCGAGAAAAATGCACGTACGTTGGACCGCCGCGAGCGCTGGCTGGAGAGCTCGTCTCGTCTTGCGTGCCGTCTGCCGACTGTCAACCGGAGCCCCGCCTCACCGCAGGCCAAGTCCTCGTCACCTCGTCGCATTGCCAGAGCTCAACCTAACCCCACGTCTCCTCCACGATCCTACCTTCGCGGTCGAGCGAATCCCACACATCCTCCGCCTTGGGCTCGTCGAGCACGCCTTGCGAGCGGAAGACGGCCAGGAGCGCCTTCTTGACCGACTTGGGCATCTGCGTTGATGATCTGCATTCCCTTTGTTAGGTTTAAATATGAAAGAAAGGGGGAAAACGGACCCGCAGATGTAGATGAGCCCACCGCGAGCGAGGTAGTCCCAAATCTGCGCCGCGAACTCGGGGATCCGGTGCTGAACGTAGATCTTGTCCTCCTGCAACCAGCCAAATGTTCAGTAAACAGCTTTGAGATGGTGAAGAAATAACCGCACCTGATCCCGACTGGCCGCGACGCTGAGCGTCAACGCTCCCTCCTTCTCCATCGCGCGCCACTCGTCACGATAGAAGAAGTCGGCCTGCTCGCTCCTGCAGCCGAAAAACAGCAAGTTCTCTGCCCGAAAGTATCAGCTAATCGTCGCAAGACGGTGAAAAGAAGGCGGAACGCACCCTTCGCGCCCGCTCGTCGGCGCTCCTCGAGCAGGGCGCGGAACGGCGCGACGCCTGTTCCTGGGCCGACCATAATAAGTGGTGGAGTACCCTTGGGCATTTTTAGTAGTCCTGAGGACTCGAAGCGAACCGCGAGTCGATCACCTGTGCTCGTCGTCAGCGTACCTCCAGCGAAAGGGAGGCAAGAGGACGAACCGGGTCCAAGGTCGGCGATGTACGACGTGCAGACGCCCTTCCGGGGAATCGAGAGCGTCGTGCGATACTTGACGATCGCGACCAGTAGCTCCACCTCACCTGGGTGACTCTGCCTCTCACGAGTCAGCTCCTCGTCGGGCCACACGAGCCAAACGAGCGCACCTTCTCCGAGCTGGCGATCGAGAATCCCCGCGGCCTCAACGGCGGTAGCAAGTCCATCACGTACTCCTTCGGGATCTTGGCCGAGCGGAACTCGTACATGACCTCCGCGGTCGTGCGCCGCGGCCGGGTCGTGTAGTCGCCCAGGTCGTCCTGCCCTTCGCCCGTGCAGAACCAGCGCAGCTTTTCGGCCATGTCGCCTTCGGTGAAGGCTGCGAGCCACTCGAAGAAGGAGAGGCGCGGGATCGAGGCGATGTCGAGGTGGTGGGTGAGGAGCGAGCGAAGAGTCGTGGTGTAGGGCGTGGGGAGATCGGGTGGCAGGGGCTGGTCTGTGGGTGTGATGAGGTTTGTTAGCTGGTGGTGACGAGGTGCCAGAGAAACGCATAAACGCACCTGGATTGGACGCGGTGATGCGATACGGGGTGTCCGCGACGGCGGTCCATCCCGCCGACGCGAGAAACGAGTCGACGTCGTCCTTGCCATTTTGCGGTCGCACCTCTAGCACATCTCCTGGTACGTACCTGTACTCGTCCAGTCAGCTGTTGCCCCCGCACGCGCAGCAGCACGAGCGGCTCACCGAGTCCCCTCGGGCAGCTCGAGCCCCAAGCTCCTGACATCCTGAAACCAGCCCTCAGGCGTGACTCGCTCCAGCTTGCGCACCTTCGCCCATTGTACGTCCTCGGCCCACTGCCCTTCCTCCGCGAGCGCCTCCCCTGGCTCAGCCTCGACCATCTCGATTCTCGGCGGCGGCACATCTTCCAAGCTCAGCTTCTCGAACCCGTCCGCTGGGGGGAAGAGCGGATCGATCGCCTTGTAAAGCGAATCAACCCACGCCGGGAACGTCGACTCGATCCTGCCGAACGCGGCTCGGAGGTCAGCGCGCGCGATCGCGGTTGCGAGAGGCAGAGGGGACGCACCCCCACTCGTTCTGGTCGTCGCCCTCACCCGCGGGGATCATGGCAGTCGCACCGAGCGCGTGGAGACGGCGCGAGAGCTTCTTCGCGACCCAGTTGTACTTGCCGTAGCTCGAGTCCCCCAGCCCGAACACGGCGTATCTGAGCATCCATCCGTCAGCCCCCGTCACCGATAGAGAAGGCCAAGACGAACCGAAGGTCCTCGAGAAAGTCGGGAGTGAGGTCGGGGTGCAGCAGTGCGGTCCAAAGCGGCACGAACGCCGGCGGAGGGGTCCCGTTGCCTGTCGTCGGTAGCACGAACACGATCAGAGGCTCGTAGAGTAGGTCTTTCTGCTCCACACCTGTCAGCCTTCGTGTTACCCAAGCAGCGGAGGACGAAGACGCGCCTGGGCGAACTGCGCGACAGACTTGACCGCGACGGCCCACCCCTCACGGCGACCACGCCGGCCGATCCGCTCCGCGACGTCGATGGCGGTCCCCGTTACGGAGGCATGCAGGATGAGGAGAGAGCGCGAGTCGAGTGAGAGCGCCATGAGCGCCGGAAAGAGCAAGGGTTCCCGATCGGCGTCGGGCAAGCTCGTCCGAGGCGATAGGGGGAGCGCGACCCTCGTTCTTTGGATGAAGGCGGGTGGTGACTATCAAGATGTCTGCTAACGTGTCCGATACTAGTGTAACACCGGTATTTGGCTGACGGAGTCATTGGGATGCGGGGGAAGTTTCATTGCGATGCTGGGCAGCCTGAGGCTTCGCAGCCACACTCGACGTCTGAGCGGGGTCCAACGTTTGAGCAGAGCGACCGCTGACTTTAATTACTCAGAATCAACAGTACCTAACGCTCATCCATATATTCGTGCGCAGGGAAAGTACCGCTTGGTCGACGGCGGTGCTCCACCTGCGAAGACGCCCCAGCGCGCAGGTGACCCGACCTTAGTCCCAGCTTCAGACCAAAAAACCACGCCGAGAGATGACACATCGTGATCTCTTCTTTCAGAAATCACCGACAAACTCTGCCTCCCAAAGGCTGTTTCTTCACTTTCGCGGCCAAGCAGGTCTGAGACAGGCCGCGGGAGTATTGTAATCATGCGGCGTAGAAAGCCAAAACCTCTTCAATGACCTCCTTTGGTCGGCTGATGGATAGGTAGTGCGCGCCGCCCTCGACCACGACAAACTTCGTCCGCTCGCTTGCGACAAAGAGCGAGTGGTTGTGCTTTCCTTGTGGGACGCTGTAAACCGGATCGGCTGTTCCCTGATAACACGGCGAGACGCAGTTAGCATCACTGTGTATAGTGGAGCAAGTTAAACTGACATGGAGCCAGAGGACCGGGCACTTGACGTCAGGAAGGCGCAGGAGGATGCCGTCGCGCTCAAGCAAGTTGATCGTGGCCATCCTTGCCTTCCGCTGACCCTCAGCACCGGCGTAAGTACTCTAGAGTTACCAACAGTCAGGTCCTGGGCGGATTGGAAGCGAGGATGGACCCACTCCGATGGTCTTTGTCCAGTACTCGTGCACCTCGGGCGTGAGGTCAAAGTCCTGGCCGAAGCCGACGGCGAACGTCGCTGCGATCGACTCGGGCGGAAACACAAAGTCCGGGTTGGCAGGCGTGTAGAGAGCCAAAGCGGGAATAAAGTACGCTGCGGCGTCCCAGCAGCCAAGCGCACGACTCTCGGCGCTCTCGCTGTCCATCGACGAGCCGCAGATGGCCAGGCCGATCATCTGAAAAGCAAAGGGTCAGAGCATTGTAGATAAAGGGCGAATAAGGTATTTACAAGTGCCGGCTTGAGGAGCGCCATCCTGGTCACGACCCAGCCGCCTTGCGACGTCCCGAGGCCAACAACGCGCTCCGTGATGCCGAGCTGCTCCAACACTTGCAGGTTCATTATAGCGCTGCATGATTGTAGAGCTTCAGTAGGTTTCCAAACCATCCGCCACATAAGACCGAACGCACGAGTCCCAGAACGTGAAGGAGTCCGACGGGCACTTCGTCGAGCCGTGGCCCAGAGGCTCGATCGAGATGAGGTTGAAGGCTTGCTGGAGTGGAACCGAGTCGAATTGCGGGTGGTACAGCCCCGAGTTGGTCATGAACGAGTTGACCATCACCAGCGTCCGCTTCGCTGGGTCGGGAGTCGCAGGGAGGCATCGGTACGCGGCCTCGATGCCGCCGAGGTGGGGGACGGTGACGCTGAGCAAGGGAGGGAGCGAGTCGCCAATCATGACACGTTGCGGCTGGAGAGCACTCGCGAGTGAGAGAGGAGTGTGGGGCTGCCCGAGCCTTTCTCCGGGTCGGGTAGATGCCGGTCCGGAGGGGCGCTTCTGTGATTCGCTTTGCGGGCAGGCGACGTGTCGATCGAGCTTCCAGCAGGCATGTACTTACTTTTCCCGGGAAGGTCTTGGAACTACGGGAAAGTGCGCGCGCACACAACAAAGAAGTGTGCAGGACCGCGTAAAAGGACCGCTGATGTTTTGCGCTCGACGTGCTCAGTGAGAAGTAACAGGGCACACAACATAGTAATTCACAGCGCCGATATTCCTGTCTCGAGTCCTTAGACTCGCAAAGGTCAGCGCGGCGTAATCGTCCACCAAACGCGCGATCTCACCCGTCGTTCGGCCTGGCTCGCGGAAGCCCATGTCGTCGAGGAAGTCCAGAACCCCTGCGTGGCTTCCCAGCGAGTTGAAGTACGTCCGATCGCGCTTCTTACCGAGGTAGCCCTCGAGCATGTAGGCCATGTGCCGGTGGAACAAGGGGAAGATGAGGCCTGTGTCGGTGGCGATGGCAACAAAGTCCTGTTGAGACGGGGGGTCAGTGGTCGAATCGATCCAAAACATAGACTTGGAGGATTACGAACATATAGTGCCGCAATCGGTGTCTTCTCGTGGCCCGCAAAGAGCGCCTGCCGAGCACGCTGTCAGCCAACGCTCGTGCCTTCGCCGAGGGAAGGATGGGCTCACCGGATTTGCGAGAAGCCCCCGCGCACTCATGACTCCCTTTACTCCACATCTTCTTCTTGTCTCCTCCGCCTCCTCCCACGTGAAGACGTCGCCGTTGGCGACTACAGGGACGTCGCCGTGCGCGCACGAAACGGCGAACGCGATGGCGTCGAGGTCGACAGGGTACCCCGAAGAGGACTGATGCCGAGTGCGACCGTGTACCGTGATCCAGTCCGCACCAGCCGCGATAGCTGTCCGGACGAGCTGGTCGGTGAGCCTGGCAGGGCAGGGCCGGGCGCGCGTTAAAACGCGAAAGAGGACGAGCAGGGAGCACAAGTACGTACTGCAAGTCCTTGTCTACTCGAATCTTGACGCTGACGGGGAACTCCCATCCGACTCGCTGCTTTGTTGTCCGGACAAGGTCCGCGACGAGCTCCGGCTTGCGGAGGAGCGCGCACCCGATGCCTTCGTTGTACGCCCACTTCTGAGGACACCCTGAGACATCCAGAAGAATCCCTTCAGTTACGCACGGATTGGTCTGTGGAAGGAAATACGGACCGCAATTCAGGTCGATGCCGTCGACCCACGGCTTGATGAGCTCCGCCGCGTCGGCGAGTTGCGACCCGTCGTTGGCAGCGAACTGGGCGATCATGCTCCCTCTGACCCGACGCTTCCGTCCTCCAGGAGTTTGTGCCCTCGGCTCGAACGAGTGGTCGAGCTCCTGCACAGCTCCCGATGCCCTCGATTCGCTCATGAGGAACGTCCCTCGCTCCTGCGCATTTGTCGAGAAGTCCGCGTCCCGAGCTATTGCTGAACGCGAAAACTCCTGTGCTCTGGTTCACAAATCGTTTCAGCAGATTAGGGAGAGCTCGCGGGGCCCGAAAGGAGACGCAGGACGCACAGCAGCATCGGGGTGTGCGTGATGTGCGTTTCGTACCGCGACACGAGCTGCCGGAAGGGCAGTTTCGAGTACCGTACCATAGGGGCTATCATCACAGAGATCGTCAGCGTCCGTTATCGTCGCGGGTGCGGCAGCGGTCCCCCGGTCAAGGTTTGCTTCTCGAGCTCACCGGCGACGTTCACCGCATCGAATGACGCGAGGATGTCCTGTGGGAGCAGGTGTTCGGCGGAGGCATCGTCCCCACTTGTGTACGCGTTCTGAGCGGCCATCGTGGTCCGGCGTGAGTGTTTGAGGGACGGCGCTGGTCCGAGGCTGAGACGCGTTGGTGTAAACAGCCGGCGACGCCACTCTCAATGGTGCAAGTCGCGATTTCAGCATCAGCATACAGTGTGTCAGACCATGACCACCATGTGCACTGGATTCGCAAATGCGCCCCACGCTGGGCGCGCAAGCGGTTCCTCCATCCCACCCACGGCCCAAACTCCGAGGCGCGCGTCGGACGAAGCGGACATTGTCGTGCGCTTGTCGGCTGGAAGCTGGGGGCTCCGGCCGGGTCTCCCCACGCCCGACGTACTGTACGTCTGCCCGCGCGACACGGGCAAATTTCGGGCAGTTCCCCAGACGCCCCGTACGAGCAGGGCGTTCGATGACGCGCGACAGCGATCCCAAAGGGTTCGCCTTCTCCTGTCGGACAGCGAGCGAGCGAGTATCCTCCAAATCGATGGCCCTAAGCAAGCGTGTGGGGCCTTTCAGTAGCTCGGGGACGCAACTTCTATCGCAGGTGCCCCGCCTAGGTGGCCCCAGACACCCTTGCGTCGAGTAAACACAGGTGCGCGGCGGCAGCGCGCACGGCGGTGCGCCTCTACAAACACGGGACTGAGCGGGGACCCCTGGAACTAGTTCAAGGGTCCCCGTTCCGTGTGTTATGATGTGTTCCGGTTAGCCGAACGCGCTGCGGGGCTGGGCGTTGCGACAGTTTGGTTCGCTAGCTTCCTTTCTGCTGGCTCCGCGTTCCCCTCTCTCTTTCCTCCTGATCACTCCACCCTCCCCCACCCCGTCCTTCAACACCGTCGACAAACAACATGGCGGACAACCTCAAGTCGGAAGAGAAGCAAGTGGACCAGAAGCTGTCGCGGAACGGGAGCGAAGACGATGCGACGTTCTCTCAGCAAACAGACCGTCTGCCTGAGGGGGCCGTTGTCAATGCGGACGGTGTCCCCACCTACATGGGCCTGTCCGGTAACAAGCTAATCTGGGCCAGTGCGTCCCCGGTCTCGTTCCCCCCCTCCGCGACTCCGCTGACCTGTCGTTGTTCACCGCAGTTACGAGTAAGCTATGCCAACGTCTCCGGCAAATCTCACTTTGAATTCATATCTGACGCTGGTGAATTTCAGTGACTGCCACCTGCGGCTTCACCCTCTTCGGTACGTTCAGCCGCGCCCTACCGCGAGGGATGTTGCGCCCTGAGGTGGTTGTATTTCTAACTCCAGGCCGCCCACAGGTTACGACCAAGGAGTGATGTCGGGACTCATCAGCGGTAGGGAATTCATTCAGACGTTCCCCTCATGCGACAAGGATGTCGTCGGACCTGTCGTGAGTCCGCCGGATTTCGGGCGTAGGCTGTTGGCAAAGTCCGAGGCCTGAACGCGAACCTTCTATCTCCCCAGCGCGCGTCTCTCTGGCAAGCCACATACACCGCTCTCTACGAAATTGGATGGTCAGCTCCCTTCCTTTCTCGTGTCCGTTGGGTGTGAAACTGACGGAAGGTCACGCGGGCAGTTTGGCCGGTGCCATCTTCGCACTGTTCTGTGAGTCCGTTCGGCGCGGCCCCCGCAATCCCGCTGACCACTTCCTTGGGTTATTTTTTTGTTCGCAGTCGGTGACCGTCTTGGGCGTCGTCGTGTCATGCAAATGTACGCGCTACGTCTTCCGGGCTGCCATCTTCTCGCCCGCGCTGATCGGTTGCCCACTACAGTGGCGCGTGCATCATGCTCCTTGGTGTCCTCATCCAGGTCACGTCGTTTGCTGGCCACAAGGCTGCTGAGCAGTTCGTCATCGGTCGTATCATCACTGGTACGTTGTTGCTCGGGCCGGGAGTGCTGCCGAGGCGGACGCTGATCGCCCCTCCGTACCAGGTGTCGGGAACGGCATGGTGAGCCGATGACTTCTCGAGTGCTTGACCTTGATTGAATCCTTACTCACTCCCTTTCCTAAATCACCAGAACACTGCTACTATCCGTAAGTTGCTCGCATAATCGGTACGCCTTCGCAGCCGCTGACTGCAACCATCCGCTTCAGCTACCTGGCACGCCGAGACTTGCAAGTCGCACAACCGCGGTCTCCTCGTCTGCATTGAGGCTTCCATGATCGCCTCTGGAACTGCTGTTGCCGTGCGTCTGGCCGCCCTCGAAGATTACCATGCATCGCTGACCCACTCTCCCCACAGTACTGGATCGACTACGCCTTCTCTTTCTTTGTAAGCCATTTTCGTTGCATCAGGCTGTATTCAGAAGGCTGACCCTGCTGCTCACGCTAGCACACGAGCGCCAACTGGCGCATCCCGATCGCGCTCCAGTGCATCTTCGCATTCGGTCTCCTCATCGGCGTCTACTACCTACCCGAGTCTCCTCGCTGGCTCATCTCGAACGGTCAGCTCGCCGAAGGACAGCGCGTCGTCGCCGCCCTCGAGCCCGCTCCGTTCGAGTCCGACGCCGTCGTACTCCAGACCCGCGTCATCCTCGACTCCCTGGAGGGTGCTTCCAAGCAGAAGATCTCGGACCTCCTCACCAATGGACCTACTCAGCACTTCCGCCGTGCCGCTATTGGAGTGAGCAATTGTTACCCTAGGTCGACGTCGATCGCTTGCTGACTTGGTCGTCCTTCGCCAGGCCTCGTCCCAGATCTTCCAGCAGATTGGAGGTTGCAACGCCGTGATTTACTTCGCACCTATTGTGAGCTGGGAGTAGCTAGTACGCCCGCACACACCATGCTGATGTCGGCCGCATCCAGATCTTCGAGCAGAACCTCTTGCTCTCGCGCAACATGTCGCTCATCGTACGTTGAGTGGGACGCACACGCTCACCGAACGACACTGACGACTGCTTGCAAACAGCTTGGCGGTGTCAACGTCACTGTCTACGCCCTCGCCGCTTTCGCCTCCTACGTGATGATCGAGCGCGTCGGACGCCGCAAGATGTTCTTGCTCGGAAGTGCCGGCCAGGCTCTTTCCATGTTCATCATTATGGTCAGTGTCGTCGGTCTGTCCTTTCGTGGCCTGAAGCTAAAGCCCTTCACGTCTCCCAGGGCTGCCTCATTCCCGGAACGCCTGAGGTCATGAAGGGAGCGGTCTTCGGACTTTTCTTATATCTCATCTTTTTTGGCTTCACTTGGCTGGAGGTGAGCAAGATTCTATATCCCGTCCTCCTGTCCTCGAACTGACGGTCGGCCCCACCTAGCTTCCCTGGTTGTACCCCGCCGAGATCAACCCCCTACGGACCCGCACCAACGCCAACGCCACCGTGAGTTTTCCCACGAGCACTTGCAGGTTGTCCTGCAGAAACTCATCTTTTCCACCCATCAGTCCACCATTTGCAACTGGCTCTTCAACTTTGCTATCGTCGAGGCGACCCCTCCTCGTGAGTTCCAGTCCTTGCGATTTCGCGCCACTCCGTACTGACCTCTCCCGACTCAAGTTCTTACCGCCATCAACTGGGGAACCTTCCTCATCTTCGGTGTTGTCAACGTCTGCTTCATCCCCATCATGTGCGTCTGCTCTCGGCTTCGACTCGCAACCGTTTGGCTGACCGTCTCGCACCCAGCTACGTCTGGTACCCCGAGACCGCTGGTCGAAGCCTTGAGGAGATCGACATCATCTTCGCCGTCGCCTACACCGAGAAGCGCAGCTACGTCACGGTCGCGGCCGAGATGCCGTCCCTCTCGCCCGCCCAGATCGAGAGCGAGGCCCAGCGTCTCGGCATCATGGAGCAGATCGAGGCCGCTGGACACTCTGGCGGTGTCCACTGAGGGCTGGACCCACTTTGTACCTTCCCTACGCCTCTAACCTGGAACCCATCGTCTTGTATCCATAGATCCTCCCCCCTGGTTTTCTGATAAATCGTGTCACCCCACGCACTTTCCCTATAGTCAACTCCTGATTTAGACGTCGTGAGTACAATGCGAAACGTTCTACCTATCTGTGATTTCGGACTCGTCTCCTTGAGCGGGTGTACGCTTGCCGCTGCCGCTCTGCGGGCCCCTGTGCCCGCGTTCT
>ERZ1463038.637-NODE-637-length-12459-cov-15.453805_pt1 | contig 12459 bp, 20 predicted proteins | sample MGYA00564479_ERZ1463038 | MGnify/ENA primary metagenome ERZ1463038 (study PRJEB39244, sample SAMEA3635134) | Helicobacter pylori | study: EMG produced TPA metagenomics assembly of PRJEB11511 data set (Assembly of a 5300-year-old Helicobacter pylori...
TGCTCTTCCGATCTTCGTCTCCACGAGCGGGTACCTAGCTCTCCCTCTGGTGTTTTCGCCACAAATGTCGTGGGATGGGTCGTCGTTCAGGAAGTAGCGCTGGCCTTCGATGAGCGCCGTGGGGGTGGAACCGAAGGCTGGGTCGAGGATGTACTCGTTGTTTCCTTGGTCAAGGCAGGGTTGCACAGAGTTCGCGAGACTCTCCTTCGCAGCCATCGGGGTCGCGGGAGGCGCCGTTGCGAGGGCGCGGGGAGTCATGGTAGGCCGAGGCATGGTTTCGAGCGGAACAGCCATCCTAAATCAATGAGGTTGTTGGACCGTCGCGGATTGAATGTGATGGCAGGTTGATACGGTGCGATGCTGCCCGACCAATTCCACGGCGAACAAAAGGGTGGGCATACACGCGCGACCTTCCCGCTAATCAGGTATAGTGGCAATCCAATGCGGGCAGCCCTACCTCAACGGAAAAAATCAAAACCTGAGCTCGGATGTGGGGGATCGATTGCAGAGTTGATCGGCTTGCGTTCACGGCACCCGGCTGGTGCGTCCAGCGCGCCAAAGCTCACGAGGGAGCACGCGCGGATCGCCTGGTCGTCAAGCGCTCCGAACCTCATCCAGCTTCAGCGCGGCATCGCACATCAAGTGAGCTCATCCATGCTTCTGTTTAACAAGACGGTTACCTGTGCCCTAGTATCCGCTGTGGTCCACCCTCCCAGCCTCAGCGCTCTCCACCTCGCCGATTCCCGTCCAAGTCGAGCTCGATCCTACCGCCGTCAAATCATCGGTTGCCTCGGATTCCATCCTCTACCAGAAACCGGGGACGGTTCTCCTTGACCAAAGTGACCAGCCGGGACAGCTCCTCGCGAGGTGCGCCGGAGACTCGGTGCACGGTGGCGTCGCGAAGATTGCGAGAGTCAAGCCCGCCGGACGAAAATGGATCACCGGGACTGAGTGGTCTTTGATGCGAGAGGGCTCACTGGTACTGCGTTGAGCGTGCCGCAGGTTGGTGAACCGTCGCGGCGAGGTTGTAGACGGCAGGCGCTGTCCCGCAACGGTGAGGCCGGTCATAGAAGATGCGGAGGCTGAAGCATACCAGTTTGTCTCCATATCCAGACTGTTTGGAAGTCTGCGAACTGACCGACCGCTCCCTTGTCAGATTGGCTGACGTAGAGAAAAGCATTCGCAGGCTGCAAGCCAATGTCCATAGGATCCATAATCCTCATCTCCATCCCTTACACCTGCTCACGCCTTCCCGAGACGCCATTGCCTCCACCGCTCATAGGGCCAAGCTCGACCGCGAAGCTCTTCTCCTCGGCCTCGATCTCGCGCGCTTGCTGGACGAGCGCGCAGCAGAGGCAGCACCACGAGATGAAGAAGTCCGTCGCCTCGTCCTTGATCTGGTAGCGCTACGGAGAGGTCGAAGAGCGGGCGTCAGTTGCTGCCCTAGTGGCCCAGCGGCGTTGGCAAGACAGATGCTCACGCGCTCGAGGTCTCTGCAGGCGGTGTTGGTCAGCAAGGCTCCTCTCAGAGAAAGACCAGAAAAACGCACTGGCGCTGCATGTAGACGAAGAAGCAAGGGCACCCGCAGTAGGCCGACAGGCAGAACATGCAGCAGTCGCCGTTCACGACGTCGCCTGCGCGGAAGTCCCCTCTGTCAGCCACACGTTCGAACGGAGCTCGGACTTTGCTCACCTCCGTTCGGAACAGGCATCTGAGTCGCCTCGAGGGACTCGACCTTGCTCTTCGAGTTCGCGTACAGCCCGCACGGACTGGTTCCACAGCTCGGGTCAGGTCACGCTCGCGGGCGTACGCGCTCGAAACGGGAGGTAACGCACAAGCACCACGCGAATGCCGTCTTGCCGATGTCGTCGAAGCACGAGAAGAGGCCGTAGGACCACTCGCGCTGGCCATTCTCGAGAAGGGGCACGCCGGTCGGGTTGCGCGAGCCGCCAACGACGGGGACAATCATGCGCTGCTCCTTCTTGGGCTGATCCTTGACGACGTCGTGCTGGGGGTCAGACCGGGATGCAAGAGACGAGAACTGCTGCACCACGGGGTTCATCCGTTGTCAGCGTGGGTGCAAAGGTGGGGTCGTAGACTCACCTGCTTCTCGGAGTCGGGCTGGCTGGAGGCTTGCATCTTGGGGCTTGGGTGTAGGTGGGCTCAAAATTTGATGATTTGGAGGAAGAGAGACAGAGAGAGCTCCCGAGTACGATGGACGTGATCAGGTCCCGTGGTAGACCCGAGGTCGGCGACTCGGACTCTCGGAGCACCACTCTTCTGCGATCCAACCCCTCACCTCTCGGCGCATCGTTCGCAATCTCGTAGAGAACGACATTACATTAAAGGTGGAAAAGACTAGGGAGTTTTCAAGAAACAAACTGGCAGTGGGTCTAATGATGCGGACGCCGTGCGACGTCGCACCGCGGAATCCGACGCTGGCCCGCTCGAGCACGCACTGTCTGCCCTCGCCGGCACGTAAACATGTTACGCAATGTTCCAGCTTCATGAGGTCCTAGGTGACGGGATCCTTCGCTCATGATGAACAGCGCTGTGAACGATCAACGCAGCCGCTGTTCGGCGCCCTACTTCCTTGACTCCGATAACCAGTTTCCAAGTAAAGCGTGATCTATTCAATGCAATCACTTCGAGAGCATGCATTAATGACAAGTGATGCCGATTTGGGCTGGGCGACAGCGGGTCGGCCGAGAAAGCGGGAGGACGAAAACAGGCGGTGCCAGTCGTTCTTTCGGCACAGGTCTCTGAAACTGGATATATCCTGTACGAAATACAACTCAAGTGCGGACGAGGTCAAAAGAGCTTCCTAAAATAAGGGTGCGCCAACAGAAGTTGCCGCTGTTTTGACCGGGCGGCCCGGCGGAGCGTGCTTCTCATCCCGTCGCACTGTAGTAATCACACCCCGCCCAAGCGCCAGCGAGCATGGGGAGCACTTCTTCTTCTCGTCACTCGACCTCTCCCCAGAAGAGGCGCCGCGAGTCGGCCTCACCGTCGCCCTCGGCAAGCGCAGACGGGTCTGACTCGGACTCGGACGCCGAAGCCGACGTCTCGGCCTCGTTCATCCCCTCCACGAAGGTCAAGAGAGCCAAGCGCACGATCAAGAAGCCGAAACGCTACGAGCACGCCGAGCGCGAGTGGGACGCAGCCGAGGACGCGCGGGTGCGCAAGCATGCACAAGAGGAGTCGATGACGGTCGGCGATGAGATCGTTGTCGATTGGGAGGAGTATCCACTGGCCGGTAGGACGCTTGATGAGGTCAAGGAGCGCTACAAGCTCCTCACAGGTGCGAGCCTGCGGCTGCCTGAGTGCTCGAAGGGTTGCTGATGAAGCTGTGGTTCGCAGAGTCGAAGAAGCCTACCAAAGGTTTGAAAGCACTTGGATTGGTAGGTAACCTTGCTAACATATCCCTTAGCAGCTCCCAAGCGACGAAAGCCCAGCGTCAACGCGCCGGAGCCGCCGGAGCCAGAACGCGCCTGGACGAGCAAGGAGGATGAAGTCTTGCGTGCTCTGCCAATGGACGACGACGAAGACTGGGAGGACCTCGCTTCGTCAAACTTCGGATCACGCACCGCCGAGTCCGTCGAGGCGCGGTGGAAGCTGCTCCAGGGTGCGTCCTTTGCGACCTTCATCCACTTCGTGCTTGTCCTGACGCTGGGGTCTTGCAGCCACGTCCGAGGAGACTGGGATTTCAAGTACGAGAGCTCCAAGCACCACTCTCGTTCCTGTCACTCACCGCCACTCTTCTGACAGCTCCACCAGATCGCCTGCGAAGCAGCTCGACCGAGAGTCGACCAACGACGCCTCCTCCCGAGGCTGGCACGCCTGTCAGCCGCGTCGAAGCGAAGAAGACATCAGCGGACGCTGGGCCTGTCAAAGTCGACGGCGAGGACGAAAAGCAAGAGTTGAGCCACCAAGGCGAGGAGAAGGCGGACGACGTCGTGCTCGAGAGCAAGCCCGATGGTGAGTGCTCCCTTTCTACTTCGAAACGTTCGAGTACTTACGCTCGCTCGCTCTTTCAGACACGCTGAATGTTTTCGAATTTCTCAACCCCGATATGCTCACGGACGACGAGGTGGACGAGCCACTCTCGTACCCATCGGATGCCGAGATGGATGAGCCGGACCTATCCGGTCAGTGCATGTTGCAAGCGCCAACCCCCGAATCTTACGCCAAGTACTACAGGCGAAATCGAGACGCTCCCGCCCCACCCTACCCCTTCAGTATCTCGCTCTGCATCGCCCGACGTCGCCCCCGCTGCGACCGTTCCACGCCCGTCGGTGCGCTTTGCACTTGCTGTGTCTTTCGCGCTTGACTGTAGCTGACTTGGGCTCCAGGCTTCTTGCGTCAGATCAGTCCGCCCATCGATGAGCGCCGACCCAATCGCGGCGTACATGGAGCGCCGACGCGTCGCGCTTGCCGCCGGGCTCACCGAGCTCGAGCTCATTTCCAGCGATGCGGTATCGACAAGCTCGCAGCTCGGCGCTCGACCAAGCGCGCCGCCGACTCCCGCCGCCGCCGCCGCCGCTCCGCCTCCCGCCTTCGCGACGCCGGCACCAGCTCTCCAGCCCGTCCCGTCCGACACACCGACCTTCTCCACTGTCCCTGGCACACTCTCCCAAACTCCCATCACCGCCTCAGCGTTCCCTGCTCAATCCTCATCGACTGGCCGTAAGAGCAAGAACATCATCTACTCGCGGCAGGATATCGACCTGCTCGTGAGGGAAGCTCCGCCGACGATTCGGTATCAGCGAGAGTACGATGATCTTTGGAATGACCTGGCGAAGCGGATATCCGGAGGAAGATCGGGAACAGAGCTCGCCAAGTACTGGAAGTCGACATCAAGGAATCGTGTGTCGTGGTCTCCCGTGCCGAGCAAGCGTTCTGATCCAAACCTCTCCACAGCGGCTAATGAAGAAGGTGCGAATCGCTCATGAGTTCCTGGTTTCCGGAGTGCTAACAGTCGACTCGCCTCCACACTGTTTGGGATGCAGCCACTGCGAGTCGCGAAACGGACGTCGCGATGAAGAATGTCGACGATGTGGTCTCAGCCGATGGTAACCCTTCTTCTCCTTCTCTTGTTTGAGATCACATACTGACTTCAATGTCTTCAGCGCATCCGGACGACGCTCCGAAGGCCACCGCTCCCCAGCCAGCAATCGGTCGCGCCGCGTCAGCAAGCCAAGACGAGCCGTGCGCGCCGACCGCAGCCTCGCCTCACGCAAAATCTCCTTCCGAGCATCAAGAACCGATCCAACGCCGCCCCTTGTTGCCGCCAGCGCTCGCGACGACGCCCGTGCCGAAGACGACCTCGAGCACGCCGCGCGCGAGCTCCGCGTCAGTACACAGCAGCGAGTGGTCGTCCGAGGAAGAGACACGACTTCAAGCTGTGACGAGGAATTTGTTTGATCTGCCGGGCAGCACTCTGACACTGCTAAAGCGGTTCCCCGGGCGCAAGATTGGCGAGCTGAGGGCGCGCTGGGACGCTCTCCACGGCACGTCCTTCATTTATGACTACGTCTGATACTCTCAGCTGAAAGTAAGTACCATATATCAGGTCGACCGACATCCCGCGCCAGCACCCAGCCGCCCGGCACCGCCCACCGACCTACGCCTGGCCCCCCGTCCGCCAACGCGGCTGCTACACCATCCTCCGCCCCGCCACCCTCCGGGCTCAACCGAGATCACTCATCTTCGAAGACGTCTCTACTTTCCTCCGTCACCCCGCTCTTCGACACCGAACCGCCGCTTCCACAACGGTCGCCCTCGCAGCCGCCCGAAGACGTTGAGATGGGCGCCGTCGAGCCGGACCGAGCTCCACCCCCCGCTTCTCCAATCCAGTCGCCCTCAGAGCCGGTCACAACATCTATCGCGGTCCCGCTGTACATCCCTGAGCTGCACGACGGCTTCGAGAAGGCCATCGCAGCCTGGGCGCGGATCAAGGCGAGGCGCGCATCATGGAACGACGTCGCTAGGGAGGCATCGTTTGGGTTGCAATGGCACTGACCACTTGACTCTCCTCGAACGACGCGCGTGGAGCTGGAGCTGCGAGGGGACATCTGTCCGTGACGCTCGGACTGCACGATGCAACCCGCTCGCCTATTTTCTAACCGAGAAGTGCTCTAAATCTCTTACATCAGCAGTCACCATCGCCAAGTCGCCCCTCGCGATGCAGGGACTCGAGGCCTCGCCTCGCCCGCCCTCGAAGCGGCCGCTCGACGCCGACGCGACGCCGGGCAGCCCCAGCGACCCTCGACCGCTCAAGCGACTCTACAGCTCCAACTTGCCACTCTTCCAGGTCACCCGCCCATCCAATCATGCCGAAAGGAGCATCAGCCTCGCAACGCCGACTGAGGAGCGCGCTGTGGCCGCCGCGGGACTGGATCCGACGTCCAAGGCGAGGGCGCAAGCCGACGCGCGAGCCGGCGCCTCGGAGTTGGGCCTGAGAATCAACAGGACCAAAGGTGAGATCTTTGGCGCGTCTGACCACTAATGAGCTGGGCTGACGAGCGCTCGTCTCCCGCGCAGTGTCGAGGTTGCACAGAGGTGCGCCTGCTGTTCCTTGGCGCGCCCGCTCTCGCTCACGACTCTCCTGACAACAGGATCTCGGAACAGGCCCGAATATATGCCTGCAGTTGACGCAATGCCCGTCGACGCGATGCTGGATGGGTTCGCTTGGATCCTCCGGCTGCCAGACCCGTGCCAGATGCCGACGGAAACGGACTTTGCGTTCTGGTCTCCTACAGGTGCGCGATCTGAGTACTTCACAAAGTGCAAAAGCTTCACTGATACCCTTTGCTCTTTCAAAGCCCCTCCGGAGCCGATCAATGAGGTGTCGCCAGTCGCAAGCGCCTCGCCCCCGTCGCTCGAGCACCCGAACCCCGAGAGCACTCCAACAGGGCCGAGCTCCTCAATACTCGACGATCCCAAGCCTACGATCGAATTCGGAGTGCCACTATCAGATCCTGCCCCGGGGCCGAACCTCGTGCCGCTCCTCGAACGTCCACCCTCACCAGCGCAGGCGCCGCCTGACGTGTCGCCGGTCCCGGACGTCCTCCTGATGCTCGCCAGCGTAGCGATCGACGACGAAGAATCGAGCTTCCCTCCGCGTTTCGAAGCTTCGCGTCAGCCGGGCGTCTCGCCCCCGCCGCCGTGCGAGCAGGCCCCTGCTCAGGACGAAACGCCTTCGCCATCGACCACTCCGCGAAACAAGGACGAGCCCTTCGAGGCGACCGTCACTGCCGCGTCGTCGCCGCTCTCTTCGACTTACGACACCTCGACCAACCAGGACACGATCGTGGACGACGCAGGGCCGCCGAGTTGCGGGCCGACTCGCCGTCACTCGAAATCGCGTGCGGGACCGAAGGTCCCCTGGGAAGCGTCGGATACCCAGAGAATCGTCATCCGGATCGACGCGCACCTGTGCAGCGTCAAGACGGAAAAGAGCTTGCCCGGCGACTCTTTCCTCGAGTCTCTCCTGCCCGAGTTCCCTGGGCGGTCAAGGGCCGCACTGCTTGCGAAGTACAACAAGGAGATGATGAGAAGCGGTAATTCTTGTTTCTGGATTTTGTACGTCCTCAGGCGCTTACGCGAGTGCACAGAGCGGCGAGAGTTCACCTGGGAGGAGGAGAAGCGATTCGCGCACCTCTTGAGAGACCGGTTCGCGGACGAGATCAGCTGGAACGACTTCGCTGCAGAGCACGCCGCGAGCTTCCCTGGGTGGCCGACGATCGAGCTTCGGCAGGCTTACCTTGCCCAACTTGGCCACCCGAATCGTGCGTCGCGCCGCCGATTGCCGCGCGTTCGTTGAGGCTGACTGAGCCCTTTCCGTCTACAGAGCACAGTTCGAAGCGCAAGCATCCAAAGAACGTGTGGTCAGCCGAAGGAGGCAACGACCGCGTGATCATCATCGACAACGACGACCATGAACCCGTTCGAAGTCCGTCCCCAGCCGCCCGACATTCGTTACGGGCGTTGACCAGTGCCGCGTCGATTCCAGTCACGACTTCCTCGCACCTTCAATCCAGTATTCATCTCCCTGCCGTCTAAAATGGGGCCTAACCACTGCTACACAGACGCTCTGCAGTTCCCGAAACCCACCGTCGACTCAGCCTCACTCCCTCGCCACCAACTTGGGCCCGTGTCCGGACCCTGGTCTGCTCACCGTCCCGGTTTTAGCACGCTCGGCTGTCTTTCTTGTGCTACTCATCGAGCTGACTTCTGCTTGTCGATGCTTGTCAGCCATTCCGCCATTCCCCTTCGCCTCGCACCAGCACCCTCTTTTCCGCCCGCTCACACAACTTCCACAAAACTACCTCCACACCTCCACCCCCTCTCACTTCTTCTCCCACTCTTTCCTCCATTCAGCGCCCGCACCCGAGGCCCGTCGGACCCGCACGCGCGCCGCCTCGCCGTCCGCTCCGACCGAGTTCGCCCCAGCTACGCACTCGTTCAACATCACGGCGACTACCAGCGCGCCTACGAGGAGGCAGCTCAGGAGCACAGGGCTGTTGGACCCGGAAGCCGAGACGAGCTCAAGCGAGCTGCACACGAGGGAGTCGTCGCCGAAGCGGAAGAGGTCGCGTGGAGGGAACTGAGGGGACTCGTACCACAAGGATATCTTACCGCGGGGGTGCTTGAAGGATGGAAACAGCTTGCTTTGCGTCTCATCGTGTCATGTACACGGGTCCGCCCGCCGACGGGAGACATGCCATTGTGCTGCCTCGCGGCGGAGGTGATGCCGCCTGTCCTCGCCACCTTTGACCTTCATTGATTGATACAGCTTCGAGTGATCAAAGTCCAACTTGAGTCGAAGTGACGTTGTAGTCCGTGCAGGGTGACTGCCCGAATAAGACGCCAACTTCGAAGGGCGAGTCAGCACGCAGGTCCCTAACTAGCATAAGACTGCAAGCTTACAGAAAGGGCCCGTGTGGTCCGAGGCATTGTAGCTGGAGGCTTGGAGCGAGTCTGAACAGTGAATGTTCTCCTCACCCTCGCAGGACAGGACGACTGAATTCTCAACGTTGTTCGTGCCGTCGCCACCGATGGACTGGATCCATCTCTCACCGATAGAGTGACGGCTGGAATGTAATATATATCAGTACCATGCGGATTTCAAGGATCGGTTGGATGTTGGACTCAAAACACCGGACCCGGGAAGAGAGCATGGGGAACTGGGTCGCCGCGGAAAGTCACAGTCTGGCTGTCGGGAAGCTGAGGATGACTTCAGTGGCTGATCGCATGTAAAGAGTGAAGAGCTTGTATCAGATGTTACGCACTATGTTGGAAACGAGTTCGGCAAACGCGGCGTTGCCGGGCCTCGGGAGCGCGTAGCTCAGCAGCTGGACGTAAATTTTTTGCGGGTAGGTTGAGGAAGAGGGCGAGAGAAGCAAAGACCGACATAGCAGCACCTGGGAGATAATGTGAGGAACTACGTGCGAAGTGCGGATAAGGAAGTCAACTCACCCTGCGAGTGGCCCGAAACGAGGACACGAGTGATGTTGGGGTAGGCAACAAGAGCGTTCTGAACACCAGGAAGGACCTCGGCGAGAGCCTTCAGGGTTACAGCCTACGCGTTTGTTAAGCATTTAGCGGTGATCAACTTTCTGCCTGCCACAGTGGGTACCTGGTAGCCGGCGTGGACAAGCGGCTTGCCACTCGTGCGGTTCGCGAGAGGTGCAAGACTCGAGTCGAGTGTGACAAGCTGTGCTTGAGCATTGTTTGAGGTGCTCAACACACTGCTGGTGTTGGTCCCGCTGAACGAAACGACAATCGCGTCTAGCTCTCCCGAGATTCCGACAGCCCAGAAGTCCACGGCCGAAGCGTCACCACCTTGCGTCAGAGGACGGTACGTGGGCGTCTTGTCGCAGCTGACTGTGGATTATTGTGCGGATTAGGGTTTGCGGGGAAACACTGCGGTGAGATCACTTGCTTCCGCAGGTCCGCGCCTTGACGTCTCCAGGCAGACAAGTTGTTTGCTGTACAATGTAGGCCAACTGACCACCAAGAAGGCGCTTGGCGTCATTACCCAAGATCGTGGGAAGACCAGTGCTCTGGTTCACTTGTGCGTCGGCGCCCAGCAGCGTCGCCGCGGGCAGCACATCGCGACCGCTGTGCTTCGCAGCCGCCGAGCATGCGAGTGCGAGGGGAAGGAGCGTGGTGAGGAGCATTGTACTGAGCGTGGCGGTTGATGGTAAGGAGATGAAGGTCGCCGCTTTCGAAGGCTTCGAATGATCTACAGCACTCGGCGACAAACCCGCAACGCGGGGCCGCACACCGATCGAAGTCGGCCGGACCCGGTCAAGCTGAACCGGCTCGACATCACGACGATAAGTAGGGCCTTTCCAGACATGCTTAGAACCCCTCTCTCCAGACTGCAAATCTTAAGCTCACAGAAATGTCCACTGTGGTCCGAAGCTTTGCAGCTGGAGGCCAGCGATGAGTCCAAAAGTGAACGTTCTCCTCTCCTCGGCACGCGCACGACAAGGTGACGCTATTTTCAACGCGTTCGTGCCTCCTCACTTGTGTTTACCGCCGATGTATTGTGAAACTCGACAGATCCTATAATTGCTGCGCAATAGCCCCCGCACCTTCGCGTCCTCCGTGGTCTCCGGATCCGTGCTCCGGGACTTCCTCTCGTTCGCCCTCTCAGCTGTTGATCTGTGCACCCACTACCATCACTTGGTTACCGCTGAAGATACACTGATGGTCTGTGGCGCCCACTAGAAGCATCTTTTTGACTGAACAATGCTTCGCAGACGCAGACGAGCCAACGTTCAGCCCCTGTGATCCCTTCCTGTGGCGGATTCGCACCCATTCGGGCACTTCGGGCGCGAGGCCACAATTTGGCCACAAATCGGGGCAATAAAGTGGCACGATTCAGCACTTGTTGGGGAGAGCTCTCTCGGGCCCCAATCGGTACGCGTTTGGGCAGCGTTCGGGACCAGCGTCGCGGCTTTGGACTTAGCGAAATCGAGCATCCCTCACCACACCGCTCACCCCCTCCTGACACAGACTGCACCCGGGAGGTTGTGGTAATGGTCGCCATGATTCCAGGGCCTAGCACTTTGGCGGAGCTATCAAGGAGGTGTGTGTCCTCGGACCTCGCTGGAGTCGCGCCGACGTCGTCGGGGGCATCACGGACAAGCTGTGTTCTGCTTTGTACCCACCCCCAATATATCTAATACCTGTGTGAATCTGCTGTTCTGGAGTCAAAAACAGTGGCCCACACGCCTTGCAAGCCTTCGCACGAGCTCTGAGCCTCAGCAAGACTCCTCCTACCCTTCGTTTGCTCATGTCCAACCCATAATGCAACTTCATCATACTTTAATAGCACATTATGAAGCTTCCTGAGTTCGGTCCAAGCTTCACTGGTACTGGGGAAGAGCAGGTGAGCGAGCTGAGAAACGGTGCGAAGGCGCAAAACCGCCTCCGCCTCCATTGAGGCTGGGCGTGGATCTATCCCGTGTACTGGATTCAGTCTAACACCTCTACAGAGTGATCTGCTGGGAGCAGTGCACCCTCTGGCTCGAAGGAAGAGAAGGAGAGTCAGGGGGCCGTGGTTCACAGGCTTGGCCCGCGCCTTGTGAAAAGCTCGGCGCGCTGCCTCTGTGCCTCCTGCCACATCGTCGCCGTCGCCGTCAACATTTGTATCGTCCCGGGAGGGGTGTACAAGGTATGTAGCTGGCTTCGCTCTGGGGCTCGGGTCTGCTGGATCCAGCGAGCGGGAGAGGCGCACTGACAGCCCTGGGCGACACTCCCAGAGCTGAGCAGGTGCTCGTAGAACGCACTTCGCACGCCCGGGCCGATGTGCAGGTTCGTTCTTGCCTTGCGGTACCCATCTGGCGCTGTTGGGGTCGTGAGCGAGCTTGGCGCGGTCGTTGAGCGGCGTTAGTCGACTTGCGGGCGCGGCGCCCGGCAACACATCCACGCGCTTAACGCAGCAGCTGACTCTTCTCCTACCGTATCCACAGGAGTAGACCAGTATGTGGCAGACTCGATGCGGGCTCCCGGATGTGTGAGCTGACCCGCTGCCGCTCCCGCTCCCGCAGTGTTGCTTGTTGCTGGGGATTCCATCGGGAGTTCCCCACCTAGCCTGTGACTCGGCACGCGATGTACTGGGCTCCCGACGCGTCTGTCGGAGCAAATGTGGCCGAGCTTGGGACTCGCGGGCGGTGCGCTGGCTCCGGGGCGTCACCTTGACAACGCGCCTGACGACCGCGCGCTCGACGCGCTGGGCGGCTGGTGCTTGTTCTCGGGCTGCTCTCGGGCGACATACTGGTGCATTCTGCTTCGCTGGCAACCTCACCGCTGAGAATGCCTCGCTGACTAGCCAATCCTTCCGCAGGGCTCGGACAACGACCGCGACGACCGATAGCACGCCCAGGTGAGCTGCACCTGCTCACTCTGGTACCTTCAGCTGACGGGCTCTCTTCCTTGACAAAC
>ERZ1463038.638-NODE-638-length-12458-cov-15.618721_pt1 | contig 12458 bp, 20 predicted proteins | sample MGYA00564479_ERZ1463038 | MGnify/ENA primary metagenome ERZ1463038 (study PRJEB39244, sample SAMEA3635134) | Helicobacter pylori | study: EMG produced TPA metagenomics assembly of PRJEB11511 data set (Assembly of a 5300-year-old Helicobacter pylori...
ACCCACTGGCAATCACTCGAGCAGATGGAACCCAGTCCTCGTCCGACGCACTCTGCCGCCGACTCGGCACCCCCCGAGATCGTGGATGCGGTCATCGACGCTCTCCTCGACGGGCTCGCCACAGACCTCGGCAACACCTGCACCGCCGGTCGCCCCAAGCTCGGTCGCCCCGAGAACCTCAAGTCCCTCTCGCTCGTATCTCGTGCATGGCGTGCGCCCGCACGCCGACGGCTCTTCGAGAAGCTGGTCGTGCGGGATGGCGCGTCAGCCGCGCGGTGGACCGTGACGGATTCAGGCGCGGAGGCCTCCAGGAGCTCGTCAAGGAGCTGGTCGTCGTCTTCGAGCCGTGCGGAGGCGACAACAAGTTGGTCGCAACGGGCACAGGTCCAACACAGGCGGACTTTGTGCGGCTCGTCCAGCGGCTCCCCCGGATCAGTTCGCTCGCCCTGCATCGACCGACCTTTGATTCCTTCACTCCGGAGTCTCTCCAAACCCTCGCAGATGCGAGTTCCCTGAGCAAAATCACCAGTATTGGATTCCACCTCAACGACTCGCCCGCGCTCCTTCTCCCCATCCTGTCGCGCACACGTTCCGTAACGACACTTTCCATCGGCGACAACACCGACGACCGCGTCCTGAATCCCTTCCCCATCGACACCATCAAAGTCAACCTACACCATCTCCGGTCTCTCACACTCTGGGGCGGCACCTTGCCCTTACAGCTCGCCTCGCTGAACCTCCTCAACCCGGCCTCGCTCGCACAGGTGTCCACGCTCCACTACCTCGAGGACCGCCGCGATCCCGCTCCCCCATCGACATCAAACCTCTTCGACATCATCGGACCATCCCTCCGTTCCCTCCACTGGGGTTCAGACCTCGACGACATCACCGACGTTCTCCGATCCTGCACGCAGCTTGACACGCTGCACGTCGCGTACGCCAACCGGCCGAACTCGAGCGACTGGATCAGGGTCGTTCCCGGTACTGTCCGCTCGATCGAGTTCGACGATCATCGCGAGGCGCGCACGGAGCTGACGACGGCGGAACGGGAGGAGGCGTGGCCGGTCGGGCTGAAGGAGGTGCGGGTCAGCTCGATGAAGCGGTGGAACGAGGTGACAGTGGACGCAGAGGGGAACGAGCTCGATGCGTGGGACGAGTGGCTGCCGTTCGCGCACATGAAGGAGATGTGCTCAAAGGCGGGGCGCGAGTTCGTTGGTGCGTGAGACCCCCTAGGACTTTGCTACTGGAACTGATGAGCCAGGAAACGCAGAGCTTACCGAGACATAGAAGAGTGTGCAGTATCACTTGTTGGTACACGGTTCATGCTGAGCTAGAGTCTTGGTCTGCCCGGCCACCGGCTCGAAGACATCGCACGGGGGACTCGACAAGGGCGCAAGACTCGCAAAGCCTCTCTCTCGCAGAGTCATTTCCTTCTGGTCGCCAAGGTTCATCTTCTACCGCTGCTTCTTGAACCTGGGAGATGAGCAAGTCAGCACATCGGAGGCTGCAACCAGGCCATGACCAAACTGACCATGTGTGGATGAACGAGAGACCCGTCTCCCCTCGTTCCCGCCATTCCTTCCGTTCCTCGTCCGTGTACTCGTCATAGGCACCGTCGTTCGGGTCGGGCATCCTAAGGCGCAAGCCTCGGCTTCGGCACGCGCGCGCCACCTCGATCTGCTCCGTGGGCGTCCAGAGAATTGCCGTGCGGAGCTTGCACTGGATGTGGGAGAGCGCGGGAAGCGTCGGCGAGGTTAGGAGTGACAGAGTGACCGCTGCGGATAGGGAGGGGTGCAGCGTGAGGGTTTCGAGTGTCGCCGGGAGGCACGGGAGCGTGTCGGCGGTGGCGATGACTTCGGCTTGGCAGTCGAGGTGGCGCAAGGGGAGCGTCGTGAGGTCGTATGAGGTCGGCGAGAGGTCGATTGGTGCGAGTGAGCCGAGGTAGAGAGAGTGCAAGGCGCCGAGGCGGGCGAAAGACGGCGTCGTCTCCTGGTCTTGGGCGGTCGTCGTGAGTCTGAGGTGGCGAAGGGTTGCGGCCGAGTGGTGCGTCAGAAAGTCGAGTTCAGGTTGCTCGAGTGTGCTGGCGATGAGGGCGAGTTTCTCAAGTTGGAAGGTCGGCGGGTCCGAGGATTGGATGGGGACGATGCTTGAAGCGGGGGACTCTCGCGGCCAGTCCGTGAGGTCGAGCTGCTTCAAGGTAGGCTGAGAGCAAAGGAGCGTCGAAAGCTGCGACGAGACAGGATGCCCGGTCTTGTTGACAACGGTAAGAGTCCTGAGGTGCAAGCGTGCCCTCGCCAGGGACGCGAGAAGACGGTCGGCGTCGCCCGCCAGCGTTGGCAACCCTACTTCGAGCTCGTCCACCTCCGGCATGAGCCGCAAGAGTTCTTGCAGTATCGTTGTATTGAGCGGGGTGTCGACGTCCTCCGAGCGCTCGACCTTTGAGATCTTGATGGAGCGAACGAGGTTGAAGAGGTGCGGCGCGCGCGAGAGGGTCTCGTAACGCTCGGAGTCGTAGTCCGGGTCGTTGTCCAGTACACCGGCTGACGAGATGTTTAAAGTGAAGGTGACGTTCCATTCTTCGTACAATCGCGCTCGTGCGAGTCCGAGGAGGACTTTCGAGGACCGACAGCATTTCGCCAGCTGGTCCCGCTTGCCATGCTTGAAGATTTCGTGCGGCAGCAAGTTCCTCAAGTCGCCGGTGGAGATGAAGCCGACGATCAGGCTGAGGATCTCGGTGGGGAGGTCGAGTGCGTGTGGCGACGGGGGAAGCCTGAGGGGAAGGACGAATGGCGTCTGCGCGGCAGGAGTTACGACGAGCCTTCGAGGCCGGACGGTCGCAGCCTTGTTTCGACCAGCCACGTGCGGAGTGATACTGATCCCCTGGCTCGGTGGGATGGCTTGGACGAGGCCCGCGTCAGCTCCGCTCGCCCGCCAATGTCCAAGCTCAGGCTCTGCTCACGGCGCGGCGCCCCCCAGCGATCCATCGGTGTGGTGGGGTCCAGAGGAGGCTGGTGGGCACGAATGACAGCGTGGTCTACCTGAGTCCCGAAGTTCAAGTCGGGCGGAGAAGTCGGGCGGGCTCCTCAGCGGCAAGAGCGGGAAGAGCCTGAGCTCATCGAGTCAGCTTGCAACGCGCGCCTCAGGTGTCTGCTCGGACTGGAGATGCGACGAAAACGCAATCTTTATGCCAACCGCTTTTCAAAACCAAGAACGTGGATCATGCGAGATTCCGGCATCAAACGCGAGCATGTGCGCCGCTATCTGCGCGCTGCGCATCAGCTTGAAGCGAGACAGGATCCTCGAAAAAACGTGGGGAGTACTGAGCCAGTGCGTGCTTATACTCGCTAATCATCAAGAAGTTGGATCCTGTGTATGCATTGAAAAGCATAAACGCACTTCGCAAGCGGCCCCTGGAACGGTGCGAAACACCGCCCCCAGATCTTCGCCACGGTTCAGCCGAGCCTTCTCACTCTCTTTCCCATCCGCTACTTCCACTCGTTCTTGTCCTCTCCGTCACCTCACGTCCACTCGACGCACCGCAGGACGACCAGTCGCCCACAACTCGCCACCCGCGCATCACCTCGGCTCGCTCCGAGTCAGCCACGTCCTTCTCGATGCTGGCCCACCTTCCTTCCGTCTTCGGCCTGGTCACCCTCCTTCTCGCCGGTGCTGCTCGCGGCCACGGTCCCTCCGGCGTCGGTGAGTCCCGCCAGCTCGACCCAGCCGCGATCCCGGAGGCGACCCTGAGCTGACCAGCAACCCGGGAATTTCTTTCGCCGAGCCTCACAGGATGATGAAGCGCGATAATACCTGCACGAAGGCGACCGAATGCACCGGAGGACCTGATCGCTCCCGTGGTCGATGCATCCAGGGTGTCTGCACCTTCGGTCCGTCTGCCCACTCTCGCCTTCCCCCTATCCCGCGTTGCGTCTTTCAGAGTGATCTGACGTGGACGCTCAAATCCACAGTCTGCTACCCGCCCTACTCGAGCTTCGACGTCGACGGCACCCAGGTCTGCCTGAACGTGGACCGCGACAAGCTGAACTGCGGCGGGCCCAACATCGGCAAGGCCCTCGCCAGACCTGTCGAACGCGCCAGCTGATCCCCAAATTCGATCAGTGTGCACCACCGCCGTCCCCAACGCTCGCCCGATCTGTAGCGGCGGCACCTGTTCCGAGGGTGCGCGCCTTCGTCGTCGCGCGTCGCAACCCCCTGACTGACTCGAGCTTCGCAGCGTGCTACGGCGGCCTCAGCTTCGAGCCTCTGACCGATGGATCAGGCGGTCGTGGCTGCTTCAACCTCAAGACCGACCCCAAGAACTGCGGCAGCGTGTCCAACGTCTGCCCCAAGCCGGTGATGCCTCCGTCTGCGTTGACGGATCCTGCACGAGTGGTGCGTCAAGCTTCCCCCATCAGACTGAGATATACGCTGATTCTGCACGCCCTTTCTCTTTCCCTCAAGGATGCGTCGGTCCGAACACGCTTTCCGCGAACGGCGACTGCGTCAACCTCAATAAGGACCGTTCCAACTGCGGCACCTTTGGCCACGGCAAGCACACTTGAATCTGAGCCAAAAAACAATCAACTCGCCTAATTTTTTCTTCCCGACTCGACCAGTCTGCCCTCCCGGACCCGCCAAGTCGCAAACGACGTGCACGGCTGGAGCCTGTGGCCTTCTGTGAGCCACGCCTTTCGAACCTCGTCGTCGATCATGAACTCACATACATCGCAGTCTGCAAGGGAGGTCTTCAACTTCAAGAGAACGTCGTTTTCCCCGACGGCTCGACCGGTCCCCTCTGCTCATCCTTGACCGACCTCAACAACTGTGGAGCCCCGTTCGTCGGCAAGTCGACGTTTTCCACCTCGATCGGGGAATGTTACTGACTTTCGCGGATCCTAATAGTCTGCCCCACCAGCGGCCCGCCCCACACCCACGCCGTCTGCACCGCCGGCCAATGCGAGTTCGCCTGCAGTCTCCCGTACGCCACCGCGCCCGATGGAACGTGCGCCACGATCGGCAGCTCCAAGAGTTGTGGAACCTTCGGAAACGGTACGCTCCGCGCTCGGGGAATCTCGAAAGCCGGCGCTGACCCTCGATTCTCAGTCTGCGCGGCCTCCCCGGACGACCCCGTGAACTCGATCCCCGCCTGCGTCGCCCAGTCCAAGGGAGTCTACGTCTGCACGGTCGCCTGCAAGAAGGGCTTTACCGCGTTCCAGAACGGCGCCGTCACGGTCTGCCTCGACCTCAAGAACGACCCCGAGAACTGCGGGCAAGTGGGCCTTGGTGCGTCGTGCTTTGGGTTATTGGGTTCGAACGCCCACACTGACTCGACTCACGTTACATAGTCTGCCCTCCTCCTTACCTCGGCGTCGGCACTCCTTCCTGCGCGTCCGGCATCTGCAAGAGCGGGCCGTGATCGACCCCTCGCTCTCCACCTTTTGAAATACCCAGATATACTAGATCCGTGCCAATTAACCAGACGTTGATCTCAAGAACACGCTTCCTGAGAGCGTCTCTCGTGGTTGCTGAGCCGCTCCTTCGCGTCCTGCCGTTCAGCTTTGTGACAACAGGACTGAGGGGCAGCAGCGGATACGAGATCAGCAAAGGTAGAATGGTGCATTTGGAGCATGTGCGTGCGGAATTCTTCCTTTCACCACTCTCACCTCGTCGCCGTCGCCGAGCCCCCACCGGGCCCCACCAGCCGACCTCCCTGCCTACCTCGCCTTCCGGCACCTCGACCAGCGGGCTCTCCCCGCCTTCCTCGCTCGGTCGCAACGCCGCCAAGAGCTTCCATTTGCCTTTCGGTAGGGTTACGCCAGCCTTCTTCGCGATCTGCGTGCGCAGGACTCGCGTCGGGAGCGTGGGCAGGACCGCGAGCGCAAAGGTCGCCGGCGGGGTTGTTAACGTTAGGTCTTTGGAAGCGGCCTTAGCCGATGTTTAGTCTGGATTGGCATGATACACACGAACGAGCCTGGATTTGATGGTGTTCCTTTTTTTGAGGCGGCGAGAGTGCTGTCGCAGACGCGGGCGTCTCGCGGTAGTCTTCGCGATGCAGGGACTCGGAGTCAGCAGAAGACACTTGGAGCTGCAAGTAGAGCAACCGAACGGGCCAAAAGTTGACTTCACCGCGGATGTCGACGCTCGCCTCGGCCCGCTCCTTCGCGATCAGGGAGAGGTAGACCAGCTCCGCGTCCTCCCTCTCGATCGGGATCGGGGTGATCTGTCACTCTGGCATCAGCATTCGCGCTCACTAGCAGCTCGGATGAAACGACGTACCAGACTCTCGTCAAGCTCCACGAGCTTCGCGACGCGTGCAATCGCGCCCATGCGCACCTCGTCGAGCCACTCCGGTGCGAGGCCAAAGTCGCAGCCCTCGACCACGAGCGAGTCGAGTGAAGGGAGTACGGATAGTTAGACGATTGACGTCCAGGATTTCATGGCGTTGTGGGAGAGGGAGAGCTGGCGGAGGGCTTTGAGTGGCGCGGAGGACGGCATGAGCTCTGTGAGCGCGTTCAAGGACAAGATCAGGCGCGAGAGGCTACGTGGTCCCACGTGCTGTCTTTCAGAAAACAATGTTGTTCAAGTCTCGCACCAAGGTAGAGGTGACGGCGAGGATGCGATCAGCTCCCAGCGGCTGAGCGCGTTCTCGGCGAGGTTGAGCGTTTCGGGCAGCGGGATGAGGTTGGCGGGTGGCGAAGGTGGGCCGTCAAGGGATGGGAGCGCGGTTGTGCCGAGCTGAAGGGTGACGAGTGCTGATAATGAGGATGAGGGGGATAATGTCACAGCAAGGATGCGCCGAAAGTCGTTCCCGCCTCACACGAAGCGCGGCACGACCGCGAGCTGCTCCGCCACGAGGTCCTGCTCCGCCAACACGCCCTTCTCCGAAAGCGTCTCCTCCATCTCCTCTGACAGAAAACCGGGAAGCACGGGAGACGACCTCGACGAAGGTGGGAACGACCCCTCTGCGCTGCCGTCCCTCGGCCGGCGGTGCGAGCTGCTGCTTCGCTTGATGTTGGAGTCCGGAAATGGGTTCGACTGCGGGGGCGACGAGCCTGGAAAATACGCCGCCGGGTGGACGCTCCTCGAGGGGAAGAACGAAGGGGCTCGAATCTCGGTTTGACGCACCGTCGTCGTGACGGAGACGACGGATTGCGCTGGACGCGAGTCGCGGCCGTCCGACGCCGTCACGGCGTAAATGATGGTCGCGTTCAGAAAGACGTCAATACCACAGCCTGGGATCATCTGGTCAGCTACCAAATGTGCATTGGGCAAATGGCAGGGGCAACTCACTGCCGAGGCAGACCCAGGAGCTGGTAGGCGTGGGCGTCAGCGAGGACGCACGCAAGGAGGAGCCAATTCTCACAGCTGCTTGCCGTCCTGGATGGCCAGAATTACAATGTTGACGAACGAGGTGATGAGAGCCATGATGGCCGCGACCACCGAATTCCGAGCGAGCTTGTGCGCCGTCTTGAAGTTCGACCGATATCTGCCACACGGTCGGGTTCAGCCGACGCTCAGGCTCACGTCAAGTAGGAGGTATTACACTGGAAGAACGAAAGCGGAGGTCAAAAACAAGTTGACCAGTGCGTCGACCGTTAGCATCGGCACGGTGGCGAACAGCTTGACGCCAATCACGCAGGCCCCGTCGTCGCGGATGTGGGCGATGCGTCCGATCTACGATGCGAGACCAACTGAGCTTCTACCTATAGCTTCTGACTGGAACCTCACACTCATGAGAATGGCGACTATGAGCCATGCGGCGAAGAAACCGCACGATATCTGGTACCACCCCGAGTGCAGCCGCGAGGTGCGCCCGCCCGCCTTGTGTGCGTAGACGAGGTACACGCGCTCCATCAGGAACAAGTAGATGAATATCCTGAAAATGATAATTGTCTCAGTAGGTCACACGGAGAGCGCGAGAAAAGGCTCACTTCGAGGTAGCGTAGCTGCGACGTCGACGAGATCAGTCTTCCCGCACTTGCCAGATCGCAGCCACTTACAGCATTATGCACCACCAAATCCTGATAGAATTGAATGAGCTTATCTACAACCTACTGTGCACGGATCAACGTACCCGACTTGGCACGCGATCACGTTCAAGCTGGTCCCAACTCCGAGGACCAGGACAGCCGACGTCCACCACCACGTCCGAAATAAGTTTCCAACCAAAGAAAAGAGGTCCCCCAACTTACAAAAATGAACAGGAACCTGGAACCGGGTCAAACGACCATGAGCGATCCCGGAATGCGCTCCAAGACACGGACTCACGAGTCGACCAAGACGGCGAGAACGAGCATGCGCGCGACGGATAGATACCCAATGTCCCACAGGCTGGGTACGCGCTTGGCGAGAAAGGCGGCGAGCGAGCATGCTGCGATGAGGTACCCCGTCGTGACGGCCGCGCGGACCGACGAGTCGCCGTGCGGCCACACGGCCGAGTCGTGTGAAGACATCACCGGGGCAGAGGTGATTTAGCGGATCCAAAGTGCACCGCAGGTTGGTTTGGGACTTGGCGGCGCGGGTCAGTGAGCAGAAGGGACGCCAGGTGGTTGTCGTGCGTGCGAGGGCCGGGCAGAGATGGTGGGTCCTCAGCCGTGGGTGCAGAAAGAGAAAGAGGGAGCGGAGAGAGAAGAATCAACCAACGGAAGAATCATCTGGAAGGTTGAACGGTACTTTGAGCGCTCGGCCGTTGCACCTAGAGCCGCCGAGCAGGGTCTCGGGAGCACTTTGACCTGCGCGACGTGGGCTGAAAGTACGTACAGCAGACTCATCAGACATCAATGCTGATTTAGATGCAGCTCTTCTGCCGAAGTCAGCCCATCCCCCGAACATGCGCGAGGTGATGGTTGCTTTCAAGAGCTGTCGAGCCGCCGGAGCGTTGACGAGATGCGATGCGATGCACGCGCGACGTGTGATCGGCCTAGCTCATCTCTTATCAGGAATTTCAGTGGAATGACAACTGCAGTACCAGCACCGAGCTCGCCAGCGACCCTCGCGGGGACGTCCTCGCAGACGATCGCTAGATCTTGGATCTGCACTGGGAGGACTCGGAAAGCAGTGGCTTTCGAAAGTAATTCACCGTCTTGTGCACTCTTGAAAGTGCACCATGGGACCAACATTTTCTGTCCGCAAAGTGGGCGGCTGCCGCAGTGTGGGGAATCCACGGAGAGGTCCTCGGACTTGTTGCTCATTATAGTCAGGAGACGCTCGGTGCGAGACCTCGCTTGGACTGGCTTCAGTACGCAAGAATCCCCCCTCTCGTGCTGTCGTCGATATTGGGCTGCTAGTGAGGAAGCGATATCAGTGGGCTTTTTGTCAACTGAAGAGCTGTCCACGCGGTGGCCGAGCGGGAAAGTCTGACGAGGAATCAGGACAACTACTGGTTCCAGCAAGACCTCAGTCATACAACATGATGCTGAGCAGGAAGGCAGTCAACGGCTGTCCGACTCAAAGCACGAGGAGCACTCACGATGACCCAGGACGTGAACACCCTTCTCCTCCTCACCGACGCCGGATCAGGCATCGGGGTCCCGTACGTGAACGGCGAGAAGAAACCGAACCCAGCGGCGAGCGCGCCCAGCACGACCGCGGCGATGGTGAACCGGGTGCGCGTCGAGAGGCGTGCGCGTGCGGCGACAAAGTCGAAGAGGGAGCCGGTGGCGAGGGCGGAGAAGAGGTGCGCGGGGAGGTAGTGGTGCAGGAAGAGTTGGCGGCTCATGAGGAAGAAGGGCAAGTAGTGGAACGCCCAGCCGGCGACGAAGAGGAAACCAAAGGTGAAGAGTTGGGGCTCGGCTGGGGAAGCCCAGCGGGTCAATGAGCGTTCGGACGCAGGGACGATTGGACTCACCGAGGCGGAAGAGAGCTTGCGTGCGTCTTGATCTACGGCGACTCCACTCCCAGAGCGATACGACTGGGAAGAGGATCACGCCCGCGACGCAGAGCCACCAGCTGACCGGGTTCCCGATCATGTACACCTGCGCGCGCGACTTGCCCTCCGTCCAGAAGCTGATGCCCTTGAGCAGGAACGGCCACGTCGAGGGGTGCGAGGTGTACGGATGCGAGTCCGTGATCTCGGCATTGTGCTCGAGCATGAGCCGCTGCAGCTCGACGAACTTGCGCCAGAAGCGCATGTGCTGCAGCGGGGTCTCCTTTCGTCGCGCTGGAGTTCGACCCGCTTCATCTGTGGACCGAATGATCAGAAAGAGGCCTGAAGCTCCGCGGACGATGACGCACCAGGTTGCGGGAAGACCTCGTCGATGGTGAACAGCGCGGCGTCGTCGCGGAGGTTCCGCGTGCCGGCAATGTCGAGCGTTGAGCTGTACTTTGACCCAGTCCTCCTCGCCACGATCGCCGCTTGAAGCTCATCGTGGATCAAGATAAACTGCGACGTCTTCGAGACCCACTGCTGTCCCGGGTGGGCGTCGTCGATGACGAGCTCGAAGCGCGTCGAGTTGGGCCGCGCATCGACTTCGTCGTCCGTGAGCGTCGTGAAGCGCACGAACGACGAGGCGGCCTCGTCGATCGTGGCGAGAGAGAGGTTCGAGGTGCGGTGTCGGAGCTTGATGAACTCTCGCTGGCGGACGATGCGGCCCCGACCCGTTGGCGGGATCTCGTGTGTCGGCTCGACGATCCATTCGTTGTCGGCGGTGGCGTTCATCGAGCCGAAGACTGACGAGACAATAAGCTGCTGTAGGTCCGAGTGGGATGAGAACGTGGTGGCGCACCGAGAGCCATCTTGCCGCCCTCTGGGTCGGCATGAAGGAACGCCTTGGTGTCGCGGTGGCGCAGAGTCAGGATGTCAAAGTGGCGGATCTCTGCGACGAGGGCCTGGCTGAGTACAGTACACGAGTCGATCCGGGCAACGTCCGCACCCTCAGACGCCAGCAAGTGGGGGTTTCCGATCAACGTGCGCTGGAACGGGATCTCCATGAAGTCGTCGCCGGTCCCCGTCTGGTTCAGGATGGCGAGGTGGACCCAGAAGCAGCTCAAATATATGATGGAGGGGAGGATAATGAGCCCGAGCACTCTTGCGCCAAAGTGCTTGGCGAATCGGGCCTGCAGAGGACGCATGAGATCGTGCTGGCAGAGAGAGAGGGAGGCGCACGCACGGTCTGAAGGTTGCTTTGTCTCCAGGTATTGAGGCGGAGGCCCAGGATAGACCCAAGGTCAATTATCACGGCGCTGCCGACGGTGAAGAACGTAAAGAGGCCGACCATCTTGCACGAGATGGTGGCACCGAGGCTCGCGCCGGTGAGGCAGAGCCAGATCCACCACGCCCGGGTGAATTCGCTGGGGCGCATCTTGATCAGATAGTAGCCCAGGTAAACTCGAAGGAAGGAGTAAGTACTCACTACGGTCGTGTATTTGAGAAATGGATGTAGGATGCGACCGAGCCGAGTGCGAAGAAGACGAGCGGGCCGTCGAGGAAGATCAGGCGCGTCTGGACGACATGTGCGTTGTCTGACCAGCAGAAATGATCAGCACCCGCCCCAGTTGACAATCGCTGAGAATGAGCCAACCCAAGAGGATGAGAAGCGTGGAGAGCACGGACGCGAGGATCGAGCAGCCGCTCGCTCGCATCGTCGCGAAGACGAGCGGCGGGATGAGGGAGCCGAACAGGGCGGGCAGCGCGCGCATGGCGACATACGGCACGCCGCTGTCGACGTACGAGTCGCCGATATTCTCAAACTCGAAGCTGCCGTCATAGCCCGCGAGCCAGGCGGCGCCCGCCAGAAGGAGCTTCGCTCTGCGAGTGGCGGGGGGGTCAGCATGACGGCGCAGCCCTCGCAGGAGGTCTGAGAGACGCACAAGGGTGGATGGACGTCGAAGAAGTACTCTCGCCGCATGTAGTACGAGGTGAACACCCCAAAGTGGACTTCGTCGAACCTGCGGAGCGCGCGCGCGGTCAGCCGGAGAGCGCGAGAGGGAGCGTGAGCTACCACGTACACCACCGCAGACGGCTGATCCAGCTTGTATATTCGCAGGGCCGCCGCAACGAAGGTGACGAGCCCGACCGTGGCCCACTCGGCGTTCGAGACGCGTCGGCTCGTCAACGGCTGCTGCAGCAGCGAGCCTTCAGCATTCCGCCTCTGCGCTCCTGCGCGCCCGAGCTCCACACGAGGCACTCACCCGCGACCCCGCCTCCGCTCGACCTGCGCCGCGCGCGCGCCATCCTTCGTCGTCGTCTCGGCCCACCCGCGCGCCGGCCGCGATGATCCAGTCGTTCGCGTTGCCCGTCGACCGAGCTTGCGGTCGCTGGCGGAGAGGCGCCGGTGAGATGGAACGCTCCATCCCGCGCCCGTGGTTGCAGCCGAGAAACCGGCGCCGTCGTCGCGCCACGAGCCTGAGCTTGAGGCGGCGGGGCGCGTGCCGGAGATCCGCTCGGGCGACCTTTGGGTTTGGCCGCCCCCACCTCTTTTCCCCTGATCGCTTGGCGCGGAAACCACTCGCTCGTGCAC